>Ga0207933_1000537_pt1 | contig 36102 bp, 33 predicted proteins | sample NGESurdeep092012_4_FD_184488 | JGI IMG/M metagenome (GOLD analysis project Ga0207933, IMG submission 184488) | Arctic peat soil microbial communities from Barrow, Alaska - NGEE Surface sample F53-3 deep-092012 (SPAdes) | ecosystem: Environmental > Terrestrial > Soil > Wetlands > Peat ... | reverse complement strand
GTCTGTGCCCGGGCGACATTGCGGTCGCAGATCGCGGCCACCGGAAACCCTGCCTTTCGATATGCAGGCAGGTGCGCATCCCGAACAATGCCTCCCGCGCCCAGGATCACGATGGGTCGCGGATGCCGCGGAAGCTCCAGCGTGTATGCCTGCGCCGGTGAGGACTCGGGGAACGACACGATCAGCCCTTGACCGCCCCGAGCGTCTGTCCGCGAATCAGGAAACGCTGGGCCACGATGAACACGATGAGCAACGGGATCGTGCTGATGGCGGTCGCGAGCGCAAGCTCGGGCATGTAGAGCTTCACCGACAGGCCCGCGGCAGTGGTCGGGTTGAACAGTGGGCTCGAACTGATGAGGCTCTGGATCCCCACCGAGATTGTCTGCGTCCCAAAGCTCGAAGTAAGGAGAGCGAGCGGGAGGAAGAAGTTCGTCCAGTTAGCGACGAACGAGAAGAACGCCACGAGAGCGACAGCCTGCCTCGAGATCGGCAGTGCGATGCGCAGGAAGATCGCGACCTCGCCCAGCCCGTCTATTCGGGCCGCCTCAACCAGCTCGTGCGGCATCGCGGTGCGAAAATGGATGTACGACAGGTAGACGCCAAACGGAAAGAACCCCATGATGATCGCCACCGGCCAGAGCTCGCCCACGGCGTTTACGGCGTTGACCTCGAGGAAGAGCGGAATCACAAGAACCGTGTTCGGCATGACCATAGCGAGCAGCGTCACGATCAGGATCAGCCGCTGGAAACGAAACCGCAGCCGCGCAAGCGCATAGCCGGTGGGCAGCGCGGCGATGAGGGCAAGCACACCGCCCGCGACGGCAAACCTCTCTCGCCCGAAGACGCAAACAAGGAGCAGGAGCGCGTCGACAAACTCACTGCCAAATTGAAATCACATCCACCCAAGCCGGACAAGAACACCGTCAACCTCGGCGCCAGCGGCCTGCTCAAAGTCGCCACCTTCACCAATCCGCGCCGTGAGCAGATTAACGGCCGCCCCACCCTCGTCTTCGACTACACCGGCGACCCCAGCGCCAAAGCCGCAGACCTCAGCGAACAGATCATGCGTGAGCTCGCCGGAACCCTCTGGGTCGACGAGCGCGACAGCGCCATCCTCCGCCTCACCGGCACGCTCCAGAAAAACTTCCACGTCGCCGGCGGCCTTCTCGTCAACATAAAAAAAGGCAGCTGGTTCGACTTCACCGACATGCCGGTCAACAACGAGATCTGGTTTCTTCGGACCATCAAGGTTCACGTCGACGGCCGCTTCCTTCTGGTCAAAGGCTTCGACGGCGACCTCCACCAGACTTACTCCGACTATCGCAAGCTGAAGACCACCGTCACCCTTCTCCCCGGCTCGCACATCGTCGACAAAACAGACCCACCATCACCCGAACCACAACCAACCACGCCTCCACCACAAACTATCCATCCATCCACCCCACCTCAATCGTGGTAGCGACCCTTGCGCATTTACGCGCAAACGTAGCACAGGGAATGGCTTAAGCCATTCCCTGTGGTTAATATCCTGGCGTCTTCAATAGCCTCGAAAAAAGGTTCTTCCGGGGTTCAAGCTGGTCTATTACAGCGGCTGAACGTCAGACGCCTGCCAGCCCTTCGGCCCCTTGACAACGTTGAACTGAACCGCTTGACCTTCTTGTAAGCTCTTGAAACCGTTTGAGTTGATGGCCGAGTAGTGTACGAAGACGTCCTCGCCGTTCTGCCGGCTGATGAAGCCAAATCCCTTGGCGTCGTTGAACCACTTCACTGTTCCCTGTTCCATAATCTTTGTAAATCCTTGTGTGATTGTGACTTGACGCTGAATCCAAATCGGGGCTTCGGCCGGTTGAAACCGCAGAAAACCAATCTGTTTCAAACGATGGGGAAATGGTAGCACGAGAGACAAAATTTCCACTGAAAAATTTTTCTTGCCCCCGCTTCCCTGCATTTAGTGCAACTTACCTGCCTCCACATGCGCTCGAACGATCCCCTCCGCCGCCGCCAGCACCTCTTCAAGCGTCATCGCCGTCGAATCCAGCACCACCGCATCCTCCGCCGGACGCAACGGAGACTCGGCCCGGTTCCGGTCCCGCTCATCCCTCTGCCGTATCTCCGTAAGTACAGCCGTTTCAGTAATTTTCGCCTGCTCTGGCGCACGCTGCCGATACCTCCGGCTGCCCCGCACCCAAATCCTCGGCGGGGTTGCGTACCCGCCAGGCGCACGCTGCCGATACCTCCGGCTGCCCCGCACCTCGGGCGCCGCATCCAGAAAAATCTTCACCTCCGCATCCGGAAACACCGCCGTCCCAATATCCCGGCCCTCCATCACCACACCACCGCGCTCGCCCATCTTCCGTTGCTGCCCCACCATCCACGCCCGCAGCGCCGGATGCACCGACACCTTCGACGCCGCCTCCGTCACATCCGCCTCGCGCACCCGCCGCGACACGTCGATTCCATCCAGCAAAACGCGATTGCCCTCCGCCTGCGGCTCCAGCGCCAGCCTCGTATATTGCGCCAGCTCCATCAGCGCGGCCTCATCGTCAAAGGACACATCGCCCTCGATCGCCTTCAGCGCGACCGCGCGATACATCGCCCCCGTCTCCAGATTGAGAAACCCGAACCGCCGCGCCAGATGCGCCGCCAGCGTGCTCTTTCCCGCTCCCGCCGGTCCATCGATGGCGATGACCGGACGCTCGCGTCGTTCCGTCTTGCCGGTCCGAGCTTCGTCCGAACTCATCCGCCGCTACTCCTCCGCCTCGGGCTTGCGTGACGCTGGCTTCGCCTTCCCCGCAGCCCCGCTCCGCTTGGCTCCGAAGCCTCCAGGCTTGGCTCCGAACTTCTTCGGACCAAACTTCCCCGCCTTCGCTCCGCCAGCCTTCGCGCCAAACTTCGACCCGAACTTCGCTCCCGGCTTGGCGCCAAACTTCTTCGCTCCAAAGCTCTTTCGCGGCGCAGCGTCCCTGCGTTCCGAGCCGCCCTCTACGCGAGGCTTGTACGGCCGCTTCGCAATGCTGCCTTCACTTCGCTCGCCACCCTCACTCGTCCGCGGCGTATACGGTCTCTTCGCAAAAGTGCGCTCGCCGCCCTCGGTATCGCGAGGCTTATACGGCCTCTTCGCCCCGAAACCGCCAGGCTTGCTCTTGCTGTCGAAACGCGGCTTCGCCGACTTCGACAAACTGCGTTCACCGCCCTCGCTCGTCCGCGGCGTGTAAGGCCGTTTCGTGAAGCTGCGTTCGCCGCCCTCGGCGTCGCGCGGCTTGTACGGCCGCTTCGCACCGAATCCGCCAGGCTTCGCTCCAAATCCACCGGGCTTTTTGTCGCGATCGAATCGCGGCTTCGAGACGCTCCGCTCTCCACTCTCACTCGTGCGCGGCGTATACGGTCTCTTCGCAAACGTGCCCTCGCCGCCTTCCGCATCGCGCGGCTTGTACGGCCGCTTCGCACCGAATCCACCAGGTTTCGCCCCAAATCCACCAGGTTTTTTGTCGCGATCGAATCGTGGCTTCGAGAAGCTGCGCTCTCCACTCTCACTCCCACGCGGCGTATACGGTCTCTTCGCAAAAGTGCGCTTGCCGCCTTCCGCGTCCCGAGGCGTATACGGACGCTTCGCCAGATCTCTCGCCTTGCTCTCGCGCTCAAACTTCGGCTTCGAAAAGACACGCTCCTCCGGCGGCAGACCGGCCTGCTCTCTGTCTCCCAGAGGCTTGCGCTCCTCCGCTGCGGGTTTGCGAAACTTCTTGAACGGATCCGCGCCGCCATCCGCCGCCGCACTCGCCGTGCGTGGCTTGCGCCCTTCCTCCCACGGCTTGGTGAAGCTCGTCCTCGCATCGCCGCCCGCTCCCTCGCGCTTGAACGGACGCCGCTCGCGGTCAGTTCTTCCCTCCGCGCGTGCCCCAGCTCCGGCACCCGGGCGTGCACCCGCTCGCGCACCAGGACGCACACCGGGCCGCGCACCTGGCCTCGCACCGGATCGCGCACCCGTCCTCACAGAAGGCCGCGTTCCTCCCGCGCCCGAACGCCCCGCCGCAAACGTCCGCGCGGGCTTGCCGCGGAACTCGCCGCCAGGTTTGCGCTCGCCCTCGAAGCTGCGAATGCGCCCGGTTCCCACCTTCTTCGGCCGCTCCACAGCAGCCGCCGCAGCCGCCTCAACATTCTCAATAGTCCCTTCGGCCGCTGCAGCCGCAGGAAACTCCGGCAGCGCGCCAGGGATATAGAGCAGCGTCTTGCCCTCGACCGCCAAAGTCTCAAGCTGCCGCGCTCCCGTCAATCCATGCAGCACATCGCGCACGCGCGAGCGCGCCGTCAGCGGCGACAGGAACGTCTCAATCTCCTCCTCCGTCGCTGCAAAAACCTGCGCCAGATACATCGAAACCAGCGCCGACAGCGCCGTCGGCAGGCCCGCATTCCCGCCCGCCTTCATCGTCTTCGTAAATCGCCGCGAGGTCAGCTCCCACAGCGCGGCCGACCCATCCTGCTGCAACAGCGGAATCACTCGCAGCTGCGCCCACAGCTCACCCAGCGCCCGCCCAATCGCGGCCTCCGTCACCTCGCGCCCCAGTTCTGAAGCAAGCTCCGCCGCCGTCAGCGCCTTGCCCTCGGCCACCGTCTCATAAACCTTCGCCGCCAGCAGCGACACCTTCATCGCTCCCGAGGTCGCCGGCGGCTGCTTCCACAGCTTGTCGCCGCGCACCGTGAACACATAGCTGAACACCTGTGCCGACACCACAAAATCCGGAACATCCCCCGGCCCGCCCAGCAGGTTCAGCGGCAATGCGTCCCCTTCGGCCGTAAGCCGCGCCACAAAACTCCGAGCCAGATCAGTCTCCGCCGCCGTCGGCGCGTCCGTCGCCTTTCCCAGCGTCGCCTCTACCAGCGAAGGCGCAGGCGTCGCCAGCTGTTGCGCGCGCGGCGCAAACAGCACCAGCCCCGCTTCGCCCACCCATGTGCGCGCATCTTCGAGCGTCAGCAGCGCTGCGCCATCCTGGTGCCAGCGTTGCGCACGCGCGGTTGCCAGCTGCTGCTCGTTAAACTCCGGTGTTGAACTCAAACCAAACTCTCTGACTGCGGCCTCATAGCCGCGTGACAACCCTGCGCCAGGCCGAAAACCGGCCCTACAGCATCAACCTCCGCTCAAGGGCGGAGGTCCATAAACTTCATCGCCAGCCCGTTCGTCCCGCCCCAATGCCGCGCTTCAAATGCCTGCGCTCCAAAATCACTTCAGATACGCTCAGATACGCTGAAAGGCCCGCTGGATCTCTCTTAGAGAATACCGCAATGCGATCGGCCGCCCATGCGGACAGCTCGTCGGATGCTCCGTTTTCGCCAGTTCCCGCAGCAGCCAGTCAATCTTCGACGCCTCCAGCGGCATATTCACCTTGATCGCCGCATGGCACGCAATCGACGCCGCAATCCGCGTCCGCCGCGCCTCCGCATTGTCCACCTGCGCGGAACGGTCGGTCACTCCCAGCACCTCTTCCAGCATCCGCTCCAGCTCCTTGCCCTCCAGCCCCACCGGCGCCGCCTTCACCGCCAGCGTGCGCGGCCCAAACGGCTCGGCCTCAAATCCATTGCGCTCCATCTCTTCGGCAATCGCCGCAAACGTCACCATCTGCTCGGGAAGCAGATCGATCAGCACCGGCATCAGCAGCCGCTGCCGCTGCACCCTCTCCACTTTGCGCTCGCGCAGAATCTTCTCAAACAGCACGCGCTCATGCGCCACATGCTGGTCCACAATCCACAAGCCCTCTTCATTCACCGCCAGAATGAACGAATCGCGCAACTGCCCCAGCGGCTTCAACGTAGCCAGCGAGTTCAGCGTAGGCTGCGCCTCGCCCATCGTCTGCTCTTCTTCACTTCCATCCGTCGAGCGCTGCTCCTCATACCCCACCGCCATCCCCGCCCCCTCAAACCCCAACCGTCCCGCCGAAGGAGCCACCATCCGCTCACGCAGCTCAAAGCTCGCGACATCACTCGGCTCAATCGCCGCCTCACTCTCCGCCACCAAACCCTCGCGCGGATCGAACACTGCCTGATCCACTCCCGGCAGCGGACTCACATCCACCATCAGCGACTCGCTCGCCGTCGGCCCAGAATTCAATGCCGCCAGAAAACTCGCCGCGGGCCTCGCCTGCATCAGCGCCGTGCGCATTGAGTCGCGCACAAAATCATGCACAAAGCTCCCCTGCCGGAACCGCACCTCGGTCTTGGCCGGATGCACATTCACATCGATCTCCTCGGGCGGCATCTCCAGAAACAGCAGCACCACCGGAAACGACGTCGGCGGAATAATGTTGCGATACGCCTCGCTCAACGCATGCAGCACCAGCCGGTCGCGAATCAGCCTTCCATTCGCAAACACATAGATCGAATTCCGGTTCAGCTTCTGCAGCTCAGGCTTCGAACAGAATCCTCTCAGCCGCAAAAACCCCGGCGCTGGCGGCTCATAGTCCTCCGCCCTCTTCCATGGCGGAGGCTCCGGCAATCCCGCGCGCGCAAAGTCCATCTCCGCCGCCACAGCAATCAAGCTCTCGAACGTCTCGCGCCCAAAGATCTGAAACAGCCGCTCGCCCACGTTCGCCACAGCAGGAGCCATCACCAGCGCCTGCGTGGCCGAGTGCAATTCAAAATGCTTCCCCGGATGCGCCAGCGCATAGTGCGTCACCAGCGCCGCCACATGCCCCAGCTCCGTCTGCTCCGAGCGCAAAAACTTCCGCCGCGCCGGCGTATTGAAGAATAGATCGCGCACCGCAATCGTCGTTCCCTCGGGCAGCCCCGCATCCTCCACCTGCAGCAGCTTGCCGCCGGCAATCTCCAGATGCGTCCCCACCTCATCGTCCGCCGCGCGGGTATCCATCGTCACCCGCGCCACCGACGCAATCGAAGGCAGCGCCTCCCCGCGAAACCCCAGCGTCGCGATACTCAGCAGATCATCGCTCGACCGCAGCTTCGACGTCGCATGCCGCTCAAACGCCAGCAGCGCGTCATCGCGCCCCATGCCCTGCCCATTGTCCGTAATCCGAATCAGCTTGCGCCCGCCGGCCTCCACCTCCAGCCGAATCCGCGTAGCCCCCGCATCCAGCGAGTTCTCCAGCAGCTCCTTCACCACCGAAGCAGGCCGCTCCACCACCTCGCCGGCAGCAATCTGATTAGCGACCTGGTCGGACAGTACGCGGATGCGACCCATAAGAAGATTTTAGATTCGGAGATTTTAGATTTTAGAGGTCAGCAGCGGATTAATTCACAGCCCGACGGCTCTCCAGAGATGTGACGGTTGCATTGAGCATCTTCCCGACCTCGACTGAGAGCGACTGACAAAGAACTCGCCTCTCATCCGTTCCATAGCCCAGACGTTCTGCTATAACGAGTTGCGTCTGTACCTCATAGTTCGACCCACGCGCCATACAGACGAACTGGAGTAGCTGACCATCGCTGTTCCGCCCATGGCCTTCAGCAATGTTACTGGGAATCGAAACTGCCGCGCGTCGCAGCTGATTCGTAAGCGCGTACATCTCCTCGCGAGGAAAGTCGCCGGTAAATTCATAAATCGCCGTAGTCAGTTCAATGGCACGCTGCCAAACAATACGATCCCGAAACGACTCACCCATTCACCACCCGAAGCCCAACTAAAATCTAAAATCTAAAATCTCGCACCTTGCCCTCACCTATCCCCAATCAAATGCAGCCGCATAAAATTCGTCGCCCCGGTCCTCGTCGCCGTCCCGGCCACGATCCCCACCACATCCTTCGCGCGCACAAACCCGCCCACTTCTAGCACGTCCTCCGCCATATTCACCAGCTTGTCCGTATCGGTAAAGCGGTCGCACTGAATCGGGTGCGTTCCCCACAACAGATTGGTGCGGTGCACAACCTCCTCAAACGGGCTCAGCGCATAGATCGGCGCCTCCGGTCTGTACTTCGACAGCAGCCGCGCCGTATTGCCCGTCTCCGTAAAGATCGCAATCGCCGCCAGATCCAAATCCTGCGCCGAGTGCGCCATACATTCGCAAATCGTCTCCGGAATCGTCAGCGACTTGCGATGCACCGCGCTCGCCAGCCTTGGCTCCAGCCGAATCTGCGTCTCCGTCTCCACCACAATCTTGGCCATCATCGCCACCGACTCCACCGGATACTTGCCCGCCGCGCTCTCCGCCGAAAGCATCACCGCATCCGTTCCGTCGTAAATTGCATTCGCTACATCCGACGCCTCCGCCCGCGTCGGCCGCGGGTTTTCAATCATCGACTCCAGCATCTGCGTCGCCGTAATCACCGGCTTCCGATACTCCGCCGCGCGCCGGATGATGTGCTTCTGAATCGCCGGCACCTTCTCCGGCGGCATCTCCACGCCCAGATCGCCGCGCGCCACCATGATCGCGTCCGCCGCCTCCAGAATCGAATCCAGATGGTCCACCGCCTGCGGCTTCTCCAGCTTCGCAATCACCCACGCCTCGGAGCCCAGCGCCGCCACCCGCCGCTTCACATAGCGCACATCGCCCGCCGTCTGCACAAACGAGACCGCGATCGTGTCCACGCCATGCTTCAGCGCAAACTCCAGGTCCTCTTCATCCTTCTCCGTCAGCGACGGCACCTTGATCGGCACGCCCGGCAGATTGATGCCCTTCTTCTCGCCCAGCATCCCGCCGTTCACAATCTCCGAGATCACATCCGCGCCACGCAGCTCCACCACCCGCAGCTCAATCAACCCATCCGACAGCAAAATCCTGTCGCCCGGCTTCAGGTTCTCCGCCAGCGTCGGGAACACCGTGCTCACGCGCTCCGCCGTTCCCTCGATCTTCTCCGGCGTAATCGTCAGCCGCTTGCCCGTCTCCAGCAGCACCGGCTTGTGGTCCACCAGCGTTCCCGTGCGTATCTTCGGCCCCTGCAGGTCGCCCAGAATACAGATCGGCTTGCCCTCTTCGCGCGCCACCTTGCGCACCATCGCAATCAGCTCGGCCTTCTGCTCATGCGATCCGTGCGAAAAGTTCAGACGCGCCACATCCAGTCCCGCACGCACCAGCTGCCGGAACGTCTCCTCCGTACTCGAGGCCGGGCCCAGCGTTGCCACAATCTTGGCTCGACGTTCGCTCACGGCGCCTGCAATGCGCTCTCTTTCGTCCGTCACTGCTTTTTCTTCCCTTTGAGGCGTCAGAGCCCGCATAGATATCGTTCCCTTCGATCTACCGATCAATCAGTCATTCTACCCGTCCGCCGCAACCGCGTGGACGATGTCTTCCATAACGCCGCCGATGTCTCGGGGTCTCTGTGCCCCACCGAGCACTGCGCATTGAACTCCGCGCCGATCAGCACCGTCAACGCAATCATATACAGCCAGACCATCAGCGCGATGGCCGCGCCCAGCGATCCGTACACCCGTCCATAGTTCGCAAACCGCGTTACATAAAATCCGAACAGCAGCGTCGAGCCAAACCACAGCACCGTCGCCAGCGCCGCTCCCGGCAGACTCGCCCGCCAGCTCCAGTCCTTGCGCAGCACCAGCCACGGCTCGCGCACCATCGGTTCCAGATGTTCTCGCATATGCTGCGTCAGGTCCGTGCCCAGGTGATAGACCACCGCGAGGATGCCCACGCTGGTCCCCAGCGCCAGAATCCAGCGCAACGCCATGGCCAGCGCATAGAACTCCGGCCGCGCGATCGGCGGAATCTCCCGCGCCATCCACCCGATCAGGAAGTGGCCAAACACCACCAGCACGCTCGCCGCCGTCATCGGCAGCAGCGACAGCGGCACCAGCGCCAGCGCCCGCCCGCGCCGCCTTAAGAAACTGCCCTGCACCACCGGCAGATCGTGCGCCAGGCGAAATCCTTCCATCAGCGTCGCCATCACACTCGCCGCACCCAGCAGGCTCACAATCGCCGACCCCAGCAGCGCGCCCGCCGTCCGGCTGGTCTGATGTGTCGTCGCGAAATACGCATCCAGCAGCGGGCTCACATTCGAGGGCAGCACGCGGTCGAAGAACCCCGCCATCTGCACCTTCAACGGAAGCCACGGAGGCAGCAGCGCCACCGCCGCCGCCGCTACAATCAGCGCCGGAAACAGCGCCACCATCGCCGAATAGGCCGAGGCCTGCGCCACCAGAAACGCATCGTGATCCACCGCGGCTAAAAACGTGCGGCGCAGCAGCCGGCCAATGCCCGCCATCCGCCGGATCGGCGCGACCACCACGTTCTCCCACACGGCCACGCCCGTCACTGGTTCTCCTCGCCGGCTACATTAGAGCAGTATCGCTGACACGATCCCTGGCAAGGTCAGAGGAGTGTCGTTTTGATCGGCGAAAAACGACGTCGAGATCGTCCCCTTGGGTACACCTTCAGCAAGACTGCTCTATCGCTTCATCGCTTCCATTTGTTCAGAAAGTCAGTCACCGACTGCGGCTCCATATGCCGCATATCCGAGAACTCCTTGTTCTGCGAATAGATCACCTTGCCCGTCGGGCTCAGCACCGCAAGCGCCGGCACGCCGTTGAGCGGAACGCCATATCTCTTCGCCAGCTCCACGTTCTGGTCCATGTGTCCGATATTCACATCCACCAGGATGAAGTTCTTGGCCAGCAGATCGGCATTCGGGCTCTGGTGAAAATAAATGTTCAGCACCTGGCAGTCTCCGCACCAGTCGCCGCCAAAGTCGAGGATCACCCGCTTGTGCTCATGCCGCGCCTGCATCAGCGCCGCGTTGATGTCGGGCTGCGCCGCCTCCACCGTTGGATAGATATGGGCCTTGGTGTACTGTGCGTGCGCTCCTGTCGCCAGCGCTCCCATCACCAATCCAACACTCACTGCAGCCACTCGCACGCTCTTGCCCAGACTCTTCATCCTCATTGCAACCCTTTCCGTTCACTCACTGAATCCATATCCATGATCCATGATGCGTGAAACCCGCCAACGATGCCAATCGCTGCAACACATTCCGCCGCCGCGCGGCCACCTCTAAATGAAACGGCATCTAACCCACCATGCGTATACGAGGCTTGGAACAGGAACCGCCTGAGCGGCCGAACTTCCTTCTGGTCGTGATTCTCTTTGGCGCCACGATCATCATCGTCTTTCTGGTGGCCTACTTCGTCCTGGACTGGGGCGGAACCCGCCTCGTGCCCAGACACCACGACAAGCATCCCTCCTCGCGGCTGGTCCTGCCCCTACCCCCGCAACAAGCCTCTATCTCGCTCAACGCGCCCCTGCCTCCCAAATTGTCATCCTGAGCGCAGCGGGGTCCCCGGCGAGCGCATTTGCTCGCCGGGATGAAAGCGAAGGACCTGCTGTGGCTGTTCGTTGTTGCCGGTACCTTTCCAGTTGTCATCCTTGTTTGTGTCATCACCGGCAACGGCTCGATCTTGAGATCCGGTTTCGCAAAGCGCCACCGGTCCAAGCGCCAACGGCGCGCCCTATACCAGCCTGGGGCAACGCCCCAGGAAAAGAGCCGCGCCGCAGGCGCATCCGCTCTGCCGAAGGCCGGAACGAAGGCGGAGCCGGAGCGCCTGAATTGCCTTCCTTCGCCCCGCCACGACCCTCATTCCCGGAAACCAGCTCACAGGAAATCTCCAAAATCTTGTCAAGCCCCCAAACCATCTAACTCAAACAAAACAAAGATAAAAATCGCTGCACATTAATTCCACTCAACTCTCTATAATAGATATGGAGATCAAAACCCACCACAGATCTGGGTGCCCCATTCATGACGACGGTCTTTATCGTCGGCATGGGTGGGGTTTCGATATTAGGGGGACCACAGAAGCACTGCAACCCACACATTCCAGAGATTTTCCACACAAAATCTCCGGAATCAATATTTTACAGCCGAACTCCGCTGTAAACCACTGATTCCAAAGAAGTGTGGAAAACGAAGGAGAGGGGGGACCCCCTCACGGCTCGCCCATGTAATAACCGTCGCGCGTCTGCACATCGAGCTTCTTCTTGCCCGGCTCGCCCGTCAGTGTCAGATCGATCTGGTGATACTTGTCCTTGGCCGCGTCGCCCGTGGGCATAAAGCCCAGCCTGTACTGCGAGCGCAGCTCCTCGCCAATCTGCTTATAAATGTCGTCGAGGCTCTGCTTGCGGCTCAACTCGAAAACCCGTCCTCCGGTCTCCCCGCAGATGCGCTCCAGCACATGCTTCCCATCGACGTTCGGCTTGTGGTCGCCGCCGCCACCACGCGGAGTCCCTCCGCCCTGCGGATTATTTCCACCCGGATAGCCGCCTGGATAGCCGCCGCCCGGATAGCCTCCGCCTGGATATCCACCACCCGGATACCCACCACCCGGATAGCCTCCGCCGCGCCGATCCATAGGCCGGTTGTAGTCCTCCTGCCTCGGCGACTCGCCCTTGTAATAGATCCCGTACACGGTGGTGTCGGAGCGCTGCGCCGCCTCGATCGCATCCGTCAACGCCTCTTTGCTTCCACGATCGATGCCATCGGTCAGCACCACAAGCGCCCGCCTGTGCAAGGTCTGCTTGGACATCACCTCATCGCCGGAGAGATAGATCGCGTCATACAGCGCCGTTCCGCCGTGCTGAATCCGCCGTCCCTCGCGGTCCGTCTCGGGCCCCGAGTCGTCGGTCGTGTGAAAGCTCGCACTCTCGGTGCCAAGCTCCTTCAGCGCCGCCTGCAACCGCGGCTTCGCATCCGTCACGTCCTGCAGCAGCTCGATGTCCTTGGCAAACTGCACGACGAACGCCTTATCCGCCGCGCGATTGCCGACGGCCGGCGCCAGCATCGTGTCCAGAAAGCTCTGGCTCGCGGCCTGCTCGTCGGCCAGCGCCTTGCGCTGGCTCGGACTCACGTCCACCAGCAGTCCCAGCGTCAGAGGCACATTCGTATCGTGATCGAAGTAGCGGATCGCCTGCGGCTTGCCTTCGACCTGCAGCGAGAAGTCGTTCTGCGTCAGGTCGTTCACCAGCGCGTCCTTATGATCGCGCACCACCACCGGAACCAGCACCAGCTTTGCCTCGACCGAGATCGTGCGCACCGGCGTTGCTTCAGGGGCAGACGAAGCCGCCGCTGGCGGATTCTCCGCAGGCTTCTGCGCGCAAGCAAAGGTCAACCCAGGCGAGCACAACAGCCCGACCGCCGCCGCAATCCACAACCGCCTCTTCATATCCGTGTAGACGAGACCTTGCAGGCAACGGTTTCGCGCGCCAGCCTACTCCTCGTTCTCCTTCAGCTTGGCCAGCACGCTGAAGTCTTCGAGCGTGGTCGTATCGCCCTTGACGTCGCCGGTCGTCGCCAGCTCGCGCAGCAGCCGCCGCATGATCTTGCCGGAGCGCGTCTTGGGCAGCGACGGCGAAAACCGCACGTCGTCCGGCCGCGCCAGAGCGCCGATCTCCTTCGCGACCCACTGCCGCAGCTCCTGCTTCAGCTCCGGGCTGGGCTCGTACCCTTGCTCCAGCGAGACGAACGCGGCAATCGCCTGCCCCTTCAACTCGTCCGGTCGCCCGACGACCGCCGCTTCGGCAACCTTCGGGTGCGCCACCAGCGCCGACTCGACCTCCATCGTCCCCAGCCGGTGACCGCTGACGTTGATCACGTCGTCGACGCGACCCATCAGCCAGTAGTACCCATCCTTGTCGCAGCGCGCTCCGTCGCCCGTGAAGTAGCATCCCGGCACATCCGCGAAGTATGTCTTCACAAAGCGCTCATGGTCGCCCCAGATGGTGCGCGCCCGCGAGGGCCACGGCTTGCGAATCACCAGCAGGCCCCCCGTCCCCGCCGGCACGGGGTTGCCGCCCTTGGTCACAATCTCCGGCGTCACGCCGAAGAACGGCTTGGTCGCCGAGCCCGGCTTGGTCGCCACCGCGCCCGGCAGCGGCGAGATCATAATCGAGCCCGTCTCGGTCTGCCACCATGTATCGACGATGGGGCAGCGCTCCTTGCCAATCTCGCGGTGATACCACATCCACGCCTCGGGATTGATCGGCTCGCCGACGGTGCCGAGCAGCCGCAGGCTGCCGAGATCATGCTTGTGGACCCACTCCGTGCCCCACTTCACGAACGCGCGAATCGCCGTCGGTGCGGTGTAAAAGACCGTGACCTTGTGGTCGTCGATGATCTTCCAGAAGCGGTCGCACTCCGGCCAGTTAGGCGCGCCCTCATACATCATCACCGTCGTTCCATTCTGCAGCGGCCCATAGACCACATAGCTGTGGCCGGTAACCCAGCCGATATCGGCCGAGCACCAGTAGACGTCCTCCGCGCGCAGATCGAAGACATACTTCGACGTGAGATACGTCTGCACCGCATAGCCGCCGGTGGTGTGCACCAAACCCTTGGGCTTCCCGGTCGTCCCGCTGGTGTACAGAATGTAAAGCGGATCCTCTGCATCCATCCGCTCGCACGCACACTCCGCCGCAGCCTCGGCCATCTGCTCGTGCCACCACACATCGCGGCCAGCCTTCATCGCGACTGTCTTGTCCGGCGCCCGCTGATAGACCACAACCTTGCGCACGCCCGGACACGTCTCCAGCGCCTCATCGACGATCTGCTTGAGCTTGACCTCGGCGCCGCGACGATAGCTGAGGTCCTGCGTCAGCACCACCTGGCAGTCCGAATCGTTCACGCGGTCCGCAATCGCATGCGCCGCAAAGCCGCCGAAGATGACCGAGTGCACGGCGCCGATGCGCGCGCAGGCCAGCAGCGCGATCGCCAGCTCCGGGCTCATGCCCATGTAGATTGCCACGCGATCGCCCCTGCGAACGCCGGCGTTCTTCAACACATTCGCGAAACGCTGGACTTGCACGTGAAGCTCACCAAAGGTCAGCCTGCGAATCTCGGACTTGCCATCGACCGACGGCTCGCCCTCCCACAGCAGCGCAACCTTATCCCGCCGCGCGCCCAGCGCATGACGATCGACGCAGTTGTGCGCCAGGTTCAGCTTGCCGCCCGTGAACCACTTCGTCTCCGGCCCTTCGCCTTCGATTACATGCTTCCACGGCGCGAACCATTCCAGCTCACTCGCAGCCTCGGCCCAGAAAGCCTCCGGCTCTTCCACGCTGCGCCGATACATCCGCTCATACTCAGCTTCGGACTTAATCCATGCCTTGGCTGCAAACTCCTTCGGCGGCGCGAACACCCGGTTCTCGCGCAGCATCGACTGCATTACGTTGTTGTCGGGATCTGTGTTCCTGGCCTGCGTCGCGGCGGCGGCTTCAATAGACATCTTTCCGTGACACTCTCCTCATTGGAATTGTCGGGCACTCTGCGGGAAGGCTCCTGCAAAATCAGAAGCTACGCCGTCATGTTGCGACTCGCAAATGGCGCCTCTCTCGCAACGCCTGAATCGACATTCGCGTGTCGCATTCATCTTAGTGGCAACTTAGGGGCAGTCCGCGTGCAAATGGGCTTCCCTTCTTCATCACGATCACATTTCGGGACAGATTCAGGTTTCCTTAGCGGGCAGAAATACCCCAAACGTGGCACCTGCCACCCGTAACGTTACTGGGTTGCCCCCGCCGAAGTGCTATGGTCACCACGCCTTAGCGGCTCGAAACTCACTTCAACCGCCACGCTGTCTTGGCAGGTGTATGAGCAGGTACCCACTTCTCATCACACCCCCGTCAAACCAGAAGAACGGTTCATTTGCCGCACAATACGCGGCAGTACATAAAGAGGGTGAAGGAAATCAGCTTGGCGTGCCATCCTATAAACCGTGTCGTTCGATTGGGGAGCCATCATCGGCCTCTTTCTGGGCTTTGCCTTCGGTGTGGGCTGCGCCCTGGCGGTGATGCATTCGATTTACATGGGCGGCTATCGCGCAGCAGTTCGCGAAGCCACGCTCGCCTCTGCTCCCGAACGTCTGATCCGCGAACGCGCCCGGGTCGAACGCGCCAGAATCGAACGCCCGTCGCGCTGAATCTAGGAACGCGCATCGATCTGCCGTCTGAGCGCCAGCACCTCGTCGCGCAATCCCTTGAGCACCGTCATCAGCTCCGCGCGCTCCATCTGGTCGCTGGACGGCTGCCTGCCCTTCACGAAGAAGGTGCCGTTCGGTTCAAGCACGCACAGCTCCACCTCGCCCGGGTTGTTGAACCCGTTGCGGTTCAGCGCGGTGATGAGCTCCTCGTGGGTCAGGCTTTCGCTCTTCACGGCAGCCACATCGACAACCCCGTCCTTGATCAGCGTGGTGGGCGAGCCCTCCAGCGCCTGATTCACCTTCGGCGCGCGGTAAAGCACCCACATCAGGAGCCAGTTGATCGCCAACAGGGACAGGGCGCCGATAATGCCGCCGGTCACCGAGTTGTCATCGCCAATCATCGCGTTCTGCACGGTGTTGGACAAACTCAGCAGAACCACCAGGTCGAACGGGTTCAGTTGCGCCAGCTCGCGCTTGCCGAAGATCCGCAGAAGGACGATCAGGCACAGGTAAACGATCACCGGCCGCAGAATCTTTTCCACAATGGGCAGCGGCAAGTGGAACATATCGCGGGACAAAGTTTGCAGAAGTACGTGGCTCATGACCATCTCCTCGGAGGTTCTGGGCGGCGTCTTATCACCACCTTCCGGACCTCTTCGGTCCGTGGAGCCATCCTAAAGGCAAATCCCCGGTATTCGAGCGGTCAGCCGGTACAGCCCGGAAGCATGGTTTGTGAGTCTAATGATGCGTGCCGTTCTGGGTTACTCGCTGGGGTACCTGCCAGACGCACATTTTTGAATTCCGCCGGACTTTCCGTTGGGCTCTGGTATCGTTCTAGCCAGTCTGCCCGAAGCAAGTCTTTGGCACTACCTGAACGACAGCCACAAGGATCGACCAGAGATGCCTAAGCCCCTTCGCAGCGACGACCCGAACCCGCAGCCAGTCCAGTTCGCCCACTTTGGCGTGTTGAACGACGGCACCCGCAGCAAGGGCGCGACGATCACAGCGATCATCGTTAACGTAACGGTCGCCGCCTTGATCGTGATCCTGGGTATGGTCATCAAGACCAATCCCCTGGTGGCCAAGCGGATTGCGGAACTGACGCTGCCGCCGCCGGTGCCCAAGGTGACGCCTGCGCCCAAACCGCCGCCTCCGCCGCCGGTCAAGCTGCCGCCGCCGCCCAAGATTGCCCAGCCCAAGATCAAGATGCCCGAGCCGGTCAAACTCCCCGACATCAAGCCCGTCGAGGTGCCGGTTCCCAAGCCCGTCGTCATGGCCCCGGCTCCTCCCAAAGAGGTCAAACCGCCCCCGGCGCCGGTAAAGGTCAACCTCGGGAAGGCGATGGCAGCTTCGGTGAAGAACAATGACGTTCACCCCTCCGTTGTCCGTCTCGGCGAGGCAACCAACCCCATGAAGCCTTTGACCGGCCCTGCCGTCGCCCCTGTCAATATGGGTGCGGCCGGCATGCGCGGCATGCCCGCGTCCAACACCGGCAACGGTGCCCGCGCCGTGGCCGTCAACATGGGTTCCGGCGCGCCTGATGGACGCATGAACGGCCGTGACAATGGCGCCCATGCCGTCACCGGCGTCAAGCTGGGCATCCCGGGCGGAACCGGTCCGCTGAACTCGCGCAACTACTCGAACGCGCCCGTGCAGGTTCAGCTCCAGACCGCCCAGCGCGTGGAGCCCACCCGCGTGAGGGAGCAGCAGTCCATCCTCGCCTCCGCGCCCAAAGTTACCTACAAGCCCACTCCGGTCTATACGCAGGAGGCCAAGGCTATGCACCTGGAGGGCAATGTCTCACTGCGCATCCGGGTTATGTCCAACGGGGGTGTTCAGGTTCTGGGAGTGGTTCATGGCCTTGGCCATGGCCTCGACCAATCTGCCATTCAGGCTACCGAGGCGACTCGTTTCCGCCCCGCGCTTGATAACTCCGGCCGTGCTATTGACTGGGAGGGTGTCGTACTAGTGAACTTCCAGATGAGCTAATTTCTGCTGCAGTTCCCCGGAACGCAGTATCGTTTTCTTAGATCCCACGCGGACGTACCTGCCGTTCGCTTTTTATGTAAGTGTTTCGCCTTCGGGCACCGCCGCACCCAAGGAGCATCCCCCGCCATGAATCTTCCGTCCAGGCTTACGACAGCCCTCACCGCCGCCCTGATGGTTGCCACCGTCCTGCCCGCCAGCGCCGCCTCCGTCTTCCATAACAAGAAGAAGAGCGAGCCGTTCGCGGACGCACGCAAGCTGACGCCCGCGCAGAACGCCCTGATCGATAAGGCCATCGTCCGCGAGGCGGCGGTCATCAAGTCGCTCAAGCAACGCTCGCCCATCGTCGAGACCTACATCCAGAACATGCGCCCGGATCCTGTCATGGGCCAGGTTCCGGACTCCGACGTCCACTTTCTCGCGCGCGTCAACTTCGGCAAGATCATCACCGACACCGGTTACGCCAACGACAAGTACGACAACTCCAAAACCGGCTTCATGAAGCACTCGCTCAGCTACATCACGGGCCTGTCCAACAGCCTGCACCTGAGCTACCATGAGTCCGGTTTCGTGCAGATGCTGCTGGTGGACTCGAACAGCTTCAACCGCCAGATGTACACCTTCAACTTCCTGCGCAATGACTTCCTGGGAACCATTCCCACGGTCGTGTTCGACGTTGCTCCCACCAAGAAATCCGCCGTCGGCCGCTTCGCCGGACGCATCTGGGTCGACCGCAACAGCGGCAACATCGTGCGCTTCAATGGCAGCTTCTCCGGCGGCGAGAAGGACATCCGCGAGTTCTACCACTTCGACTCCTGGCGGACCAACGTGCAGGAAGGCCTTTGGCTGCCAACCTCGGTGTATATCGAGGAGAGCGATCCCAAGAGCCCCCAGGGCACGCTGAAGTTCAAGGCCGTCAACCAAATTTGGGGTTATTCGCTGAAGGTGCCGCAGTCCGACGCCGACCAGACCAGCCTGCAGGTTGAGGGCGCGGTCGACGAAAGCCAGCAGGCTACCGATATCTCGCCCCTGCAGGCGCAGCGCGAGTGGGTTCAGCAGGCCGAGGACAACGTCATCGACCGGCTCTACACCGCCGGCCTGATCGACGCTCCCAGCGACTTCGACAAGATCCTCGAGGCGCTCGCCAACAACATCCTCGCCTACAACAACATTCCACTTGACCGCCCCATCCGGGTTCGCACGCTGCTCACTGAGCCGCTCGAGTCGCTTTCGGTCGGCGATACGATCCTGCTCTCCAAGGGCCTGATCGATACCACCGCCGTTCCTACAGCGGACGGCGCGCAGCAGATGGGAAATCTCAATGCCCTGCTCGCCTTCCAGGTGGCTCATATCGTTCTCGGCCACCACATCGATACGAAGTACGCCTTCAGCGATCGCCTCATGTTTCCCACCGAATCGGCGTTCGAGAAGCTGCCGATGCACCATACCGACGCCGACAACGCCGCAGCCGCCAAGAAAGCTATTGAGCTTCTGGGCGCCAAGGAGCTGGTCGACGGCGAGAAGTACTTCGGCCTCTACCTGCAACAGCTCCAGGCGCGCGAGAAGGGCCTGAAGGCGCTCACCGATCCCCAGATCGGCGACGGCCTGCTCCGCCCCGACGGCACCTTCTGGATGCAGGCTCTGGTAGCCAAGGCCCCCAAGCTGAACAACGGCGACCTGAAACAGCAGGCTGCCATGCCGCTCTCGCAGTTCCTCCGCTTCGACCCCTGGACTGATCAGGTGATCAAGCTCAACACAGCCTACGAACCTCTTCTCAGCGCGCGCGATAAGCTGCCGTTTGAGATTACCCCTGTCTATCTGCGACTCGCCTATTGGGCGCCCCCGGCTGCTCCTCCTGCCGCGGCTCCCGCTTCCGCTCCCTCAGCGTCAGCTCCAGCCACAGCGGCTCCAGCAGATAACACTGCGGCCCCCGCTGCGGCGGACAATGCCAAAGCCACCCCCGCTGCACCTCCGGCGGCTACGCCTCAGCAGTAAGCAGATTTACTCGGGCCATCGACACGATCAGACCCCCGCAGCGTCCCTGAGTTGCATCCTTACTCAGGGACGCCCGCGCCAAGGAGAGTCTCCCCCCCATGAAGAAGATTTGCCTGCTTTCCCTTACCCTTGCACTCACCGGCGGCCTCGCACTTCCGTCGGCCATGCGTGCCCAGGCCACCGCGGCGGCAACCCGAGGCGGCATGGCCCAGGCTGGCGTCGCCTTCTCCTACTCCAACGAGGACCAATATATTGGCAAGCACCTGCAAGGAGTTACCCTCTACGGCACCTTTGACCTCAACAACCATCTGGGCGTCGAAGGCGACGTCCACCTCGACTCGGCACTGAAATCGTATTTCGGCTATACGGAATCAAGTTATGACGTCGGTGTGCGTTACGTCAGGCACTACCGTCGTTTCCACCCGTATGCAAAGGCCCTGGTCGGCCTCGGCCACTCCAATGCACCATCGCCCACCCAGATCGTGGGCGGCAGCTCCCCCGGTACCTACATGCTGTTCGGACTCGGAGGCGGCGTAGACTACAGCCTCTCCAATCATTTCAACGCCCGAGCGGACTTTGAGTACCAGCGCTGGCCCAACTTCCCTCCTCACGGGCTGACGCCCCCCATTTTTTCCGTCGGCGTAGCGTACCGCATCCGCTAGAGCACTCTATCCACATCTCCAGCCATAGGAGAAATGCTCTAACTCGAACAAATACTTCAACGTACAATGCCCTGAGCGACCCTCAGGGCATTTTTACGCGTCCAAAGGGCAGTACGGTTTCTTTGCACCAATTTGAGCGAATGGAGTCCTCCTTTTGAATCGCTTCCTTGTTCTCCTTGTGGCTGCCGGCTTGCTGGCCGCCGCTCCCCTCTCCCATGGCCAGGCCCTCCCCACCGCAACCCGGCTGGCCGATCTCCAGATCGGCGGCGGTTACACCCTCGCCAACTCGGATTACGTGCCGAACCGCATCCGGGGCTTCATGTTTTATGGAGACTTCGACCTCCGCGGCCACTACGGCCTCGAGGCCGACTTCCACCAGGTCACCGATCCCAACCCCGATCCGCTGGTGCCCAGCAATCACTTCTCCGAGCGCACCTACGAGGTCGGCGGCCGCTACCTGCGCCACTACCATCACCAGCGCCTCGCTCCCTATGCCAAGCTGCTCTACGGCCGCGGCGTGGTCAACTTCCGCGCCCAGCAGATCTATGTGCCGGCGGGGCTACTAACCTATATCGACAACGTTGCCTACAATATGGCCGTTCTTGGCGGCGGCCTCGACTATCGCCTGACGCCCCATATCAACCTTCGCGCCGACTTCGAATATCAACACTACTTCGCCTCCGACAGGGATCTCCCCTCCGGCCTCTCGCCCACACTCTTCAGCTTCGGCGTAGCCTACCGCTTCCCTGTGCGCGGGCCCGGCCGCCGCTGAACTGGCCGCTTCGCGCAGCCAAAACAAAGGCCCGGTCCTTGGACCGGGCCGTGTTCTGTCTTAGCAACTTTTCTCAGAAGTGGTACGCCACGCCGACCGCCGGAATCGACATCACATAGTAACGGTTGGTCTTCCATGTGCCGAAGGGGTCACCGAAGTCCGGAGCCTTCAACAAGAACCCGCGATACTCCACCCGGATGTCGAAGCTCGGGCTGATCTCATAAGCCACGCCTCCACCGAAGAGTCCTCCGATATTGGTGTTCTGCTTCACACTCTTGGCCGAGGTACCGCTGTCGATAATAGGCGTAAAAATCATCGCGCCTATACCGGCCTCCAGAAACGGGTTGAAATTTCCGTAGGTGCGCGAGTAAACGTACGCGCCGGTGATCTCCTGCTGCCGCGAGTGCACAAATCCTGGATTACTCGTCGGGTGGTACCGGATCGTGTTCTGCGCGAATGAGTAGTTCAGCTCCAGAGCACTGCGCGGCGTCAGCATATAGCGATAGCTGGCAAGAGCGCCCCCCGTATTAGTCGTATGCATCGGAAAAACGCCCAGCGCATATACATCCGGAGCCGTCACGCCCAGAAAGCTAAGGCTGACATCCTGCCGGCTCTCCTGTGCGTAGACCGTAGTAGCAACGCCCAGCATCAGGACGCCGAGCAACATCATCTTCTTCATGCGTAGTGAAACCCCTTCACAATCGCGCACACTGTCCCGGGTCGTACCGGTCTTCCCGAAGACAAAACTGCCAGCGGGCGCTGCTGCGCTCTGATGCCTAATTGTACCTGCACACGTGCTGCCTGCGGGCCGGTCTGCTCTTTAGACCAATGCAATCGCTTTTCGGGCACGCAAACGGGCGCGAAGTTCAAAACATCCAGAACTCCGCGCCCGCTCTTTTTACTTTGCCCTTAATTGTGGGGGGCTGTTGTGGGAGGCGGCGCCTCGCCGGTACCCTGGCCTGCGCCCCCCTGACGCTCCTGCATGCGTTGCCGCATCCTGGCCTGCATCGCGTCATACTTCGTCTTCTGGTCCGGCGTCAGGATCGCGTCGACCTTGTCCTGCTCCGCCTTGAAAATCGCCGTCATCTGCGATCGGCGGTCCTCCTGCGAAAGCGCCGAGTTCCCCCGCACGGCTTCCATCTTGGCTTGGCTGTCTTCCATAATCGCCTTCACCTGCGTCGTCTGGTCATCCGTCAGGTTGAGCTGAGTCTTCATCCGCTCGATCCTGCGTTCCGACCCCATGCCACGCTGGCCGCCCTGCGCTTGAGCCTGGCTCCCTGCCGGTGGTGGCGGCGGCGCCTGATCCTGCGCCAACGCAGCACCCGTAAGCAGCCCAAGCCCGCACAGCAGCGCGGCTGCCCGCATCATCATTCCCTTGCCTGTTCTCATGTGTATCACTCGCTTTCCGCGTAGCCGCGCCGAGCTCACCGCCTTGGCCGACCAAACTAGCGATAGAGACGGATGCCTTCGCAAAAGGTTCCAGACACGCCAGCAATAGTCCAGGAATATTTACGCCCCGCGCTCCGCCACAAAGCAGAACGGATCCCCATGCTCCTCCGCGTGCTGCTCGACGAGCTTCAGGAACGCCATCGCCGCATGCGACATCGTCGCCTGCCGGCGCATCACCAGCCGCAGCCTCCGCTCCACCTGCAAATCCGGAACGGAGATCGCCACCAGCGCCCCGGATTCGAGCTCATCCTCCACCGTCAACTTCGGCACCAGGGCCACCCCATCGCCGCGCTGCACAAACCGCTTGATCGCCTCCAGGCTGGGCAGCTCCACCTCCATCTGCAACGGCGTCTTGTGTCTTTTGAACGCCGCAATCACCTTCTGCCGCAGCGGCGAAGGAATATTGTGCGCCACAAAACTCTCCCGCCCCAGCCGCTGAATCGTGGCCTTGCCCACCTTCGCCAGCGCGTGCGCCGGGCTGGCGACGCACACCAGCTCATCCCGGTACACGCCGATCGAGCGCACCTGCGGATCGTCCGGCTTGAAGCTCACGACGCCCATATCCACAGAGTGCTGCAGGACCTCATCCGCGACCCGGCTCGCCAGTGTGCGCTGGACCGCAACCTTGATCCGCGGATGCTCTCGTCGGAACGCATGAATCAGCGGCAGCAAATACAGGCAGGTGTACTCATTCGCCGCGAGGTTCAACCTCCCCGTATGCAAAGATCGCAGATCCACCAACGCCGCGTTCGCGTCCGAACGCAGGTTCAGCATCTTCTGCGCATACTCCTTGAGCAGTTGGCCTGCATCGGTCAGTGTCCCATCCCGCGAGCTGCGCTCCAGCAGCGTCTCGCCCAGCTCCGCCTCCAGCTTGGCCACCGCCTGGCTCACGGCCGGCTGCGTCCGATGCAGACGCGCCGCCGCCCGCGAGAAGCTGCGCTCCTCCGCCACCGCCAAAAACGTCTCCAGTTGAAAGAGGTCCATCCGAGTCCTTATCCTTCTTGCCTGGGCGTAGATCAGCCGTCCGCAGAGCTATACCAGCATTAGAAATACGAATACATCTCGCATACAGCATAAGGGCAGGTTATGCTTAATGCAACGGAAAGGTTCACAAGTATGGCGCTCTCCAACCAGATCGTCTTCTTCGACACCACGCTCCGCGACGGCGAGCAGTCGCCCGGCTGCACCATGCACCCCAGCGAAAAGCTGCGCATGGCCCATCAACTTGCCGCGCTCGGCGTCGACATCATCGAAGCCGGCTTCGCCATCGCCTCCCACGGGGACGCGGAGTCCGTCCGCGCCATCGCCAAAGAGGTCGGCGTCTCCGATCAGGCTCCGCGCATCGCCTCGCTGGCCCGCTGCAAGCGTGAGGACATTGAAGCCGCCGCCCGCGCCGTCGAACCCGCCCGCAAGAACCGCATCCACACCTTCCTCGCCACCTCCGATCTCCACCTCGAAGCCAAGCTGCGCATGACCCGCGCGCAGGCCATCGACCAGGTAGGCGAGTGCGTCCGCCTCGCCCGCACCTACACCGACAACGTCGAGTTCTCCACCGAAGACGGCACCCGCTCCGACATCGACTTCCTCATCCAGATGGTCAACGTCGCTGTCGATGCCGGCGCCACCACCATCAACATCCCCGACACGGTCGGCTACACCACGCCCGCCGAATATAAGGCGCTCTTTGAAAAGGTCCGGGCGAACGTGCCTAAAGCCGACGACATCATCTTCTCGACCCACTGCCACGACGACCTCGGCATGGCCGTCGCCAACTGCCTCGCCGGCGTCGAAGGTGGCGCGCGCCAAGTCGAGTGCACCATCAACGGCATCGGCGAACGCGCCGGCAACGCCGCCCTTGAAGAGATCGCCGCCGCCCTCGCTACGCGCCACGACCGCTACCCCTACACCAGCAACATCAAGATGACCGAGCTCTACCCCACCTCGCAGCTTCTCGGCGAGATCATCAGCTTCCAGTGTTCGCCCAACAAAGCTGTCGTTGGCAAAAACGCCTTCGCGCACGAGAGCGGCATCCACCAGCACGGCGTCCTCGCCAACCCGCTCACCTACGAGATCATGACGCCCGCCTCGGTAGGCTTCACCGGCCAGAACATCGTGCTAGGCAAACACAGCGGCCGCCGCGCCCTCGAACACCGCCTCACCGAACTCGGCCACAAGCTCTCCAAACCCGAACTCGACGCAGTCTACACACGCTTCACCGAACTAGCCGACCGCAAGAAATCTATCTACGACCAGGACATCCTCGCACTTCTGCACGAACCGTTAGCCGAAGTAGTCAATGTCCCATAGCTCGCCACAGACGCCACAAGAGCCGTCATCCTGAGCACAGCGAAGGACCCCCGTATTTGCCTTTGCAGTTGTCGTTGCTTTTGCTTTTTTTGTTTGTCATTCCCGTAGGGAATCCGCGTTTGCCTTTGCCTTATTCACTACTCACTATTCACTGGAAAAAGCATGAAGCTCAAGATCGCCATCCTCGCCGGCGACGGCATCGGCCCCGAAGTCACCCGCGAAGCCGTCAACATCCTCAAGGCCATCGCCGAATTCGGCGGCCACGACTTCAGCTTCACCGAAGCCCTCCTCGGCGGCATAGCCATCACCGCTGAAGGCACGCCCCTGCCCAAGCAGACCATCGACATCGCACTCGATGCAGACGCGGTCCTCCTAGGCGCGGTCGGCGACAACAAGTTCAACCACCTCACGCCGGACAAGCGCCCCGAAGCCGGCCTGCTTCAGATCCGCCAGGTCCTCGGCGGCTTCGCCAATCTCCGCCCCTGCCTCGCCTTCCCCGCGCTGGCCGACAACTCCCCGCTCCGCCCCGAGGTCACAAAAGGCGTCGACATCCTCTTCGTCCGCGAGCTCCTCGGCGGCCTCTACTTCGGTCAGCCGCGCTCGTGGAACGAAGAGACCGGCGAAGCCATCAACACCATGCGCTACACAAAATCCGAAGTGACACGAGTAGCCCGCATCGCCTTCGACCTCGCCCGCAAGCGCCGCAAGAAATTAACTCAAGTCGACAAAGCCAACGTCCTCGAGTGCTCGCAGCTCTGGCGCGCCACCGTAGACGAGCTCAAATCCGACTACCCCGACGTCACCGTCGAGCACCAGCTCGTCGACTCCATGGCGATGCACCTCATGAACGTGCCGCGTAACTTCGACGTCGTTCTCACCGAAAATCTCTTCGGCGACATCCTCTCCGACGAGTCCGGCATCATCACCGGCTCGCTCGGCATGCTGCCCTCGGCAACGCTCGGCGGCAAGGTCAACCTCTACGAGCCCGTCCACGGCTCCGCCCCGGACATTGCGGGCACAGGCAAAGCCAACCCGCTCGGAGCCATCCTCACCGCGGCCATGCTCCTCCGCCACTCCGCCGGCCTCGAACAGGACGCCACCGCCATCGAAGCCGCCGTCGCCGAAGTTCTCAACGCCGGCCATCGAACCGCCGACATAGCCCGCGGCAACGTCGGCGCCACCGTCACCACACAACAGATGGGCAAACTCGTGCACCAGGCACTGGCCCAGTCCATCGACCGCAGCCAATCGCTGCACGGCGTCTAGCCTTCGTTTTTTAGTTGTCATCCCCGAAGGGGATCTGCGTTTCGCTCGAACCAACACAACACCGGGTGCCCCACGTCTCGATTTTGAGACGTGGGTTGAACGAACCACAATGCGCACACTCCTCCAACTCGCCGCCATCGCCCTGCTACTCACCACCGCAGCAACGACGCGCGCCCAGATCACCAACCCCGACAACCTCACTTCTCCGCCACCCACGCCGCAACACCGTCCGCTGAAGCCCACCGACAACCTCCAATGGCTCTGGCCCTTCGCCAAGCCCGAGCCCATCGGCCGCGCCACCGATCTCCGTCTCGATGCGCGCTTCCAGCTCCTCCTCGCGAAAGACTTCCACCGCCCGCAAGCCATGTGGGGTCACAACGAAGAACCGCTCGATCTCGTCATCCCGCTCTTCCTCTCGCAGCACGGCACCGTCACTGCCGAAGACAATCGCTACCTCACCCTCGACGGCTGCGTCCCCAGCTTCTGCGCCGCGCACGGCCTGCTCTGGATCGACCTCGGAACCCAACACCCATTAATCGTCTTCGCCGCCGTCAACTGGACCACCGAATCCCACACCACCGACGAAGCCGCCGCCGACTACAACCTGTGGCTCTATCCCAACCGCGAGCTCTCCGCCGACGCGCTTCCCTTCGCGCTCACCAGCAGCCTCGCTCACTGGGACGCTCGCCTCGCCGCCGCCCACCGCCTCGTCCCGCACATCGCCCACGCCGTCCTCGTCGAGCCCAACGGCGCTCCCTACGCCGTCACCCCCGAACTCGCGGGAGCCAACACGCTCCCACCGCAACCCGACACAACTGACAGCTCACAACCGACAGCTCAAAACTGAACGCACAAACCCAAAGCGACCCACTCATGAGCACACCGAACATCGCCACCGACAAGCAACAATCCCCGAAGCCCCGCACCCTGTTCGAAAAGGTCTGGGAGAACCACGTCGTCGTCGAGCCCGAAGGCGAGCCGACCATCCTCTACATCGACCTCCAGCTCATCCACGAGGTCACCAGCCCCCAGGCCTTCGACGGTCTGCGCCTGACCGGGCGAAAGCTCCATCGTCCTGACCGTCATTTAGCCACAGTGGACCACAACGTACCCACAACTTCTGTCCACGATCGGCTGGTGATTGCCGACCAGATCTCCTCCGCCCAGGTCAACGCACTGCGCAAAAACTGCGCCGAGTTCGGCGTGGAACTCTATGATGTGCAAGACGTTAACCAGGGCATCGTGCACATGATCGGCCCCGAGCTAGGAGCCACCAAACCCGGAATGACCATAGTTTGTGGTGATTCCCACACATCCACCCACGGAGCCTTCGGCGCGCTGGCTTTTGGCATCGGAACCAGCGAAGTCGAGCACGTCATGGCCACCCAAACACTCCCGCAGGACAAGCCTAAAACCTTCAGAATCAACGTCGAAGGCGACCTCCCCTACGGCGTCACCGCGAAGGATGTCATCCTCGACATCATCGGCCGCATCGGCACAGCCGGCGCCACCGGCCACGTCATCGAGTACGCCGGCTCCACCATCCGCGCCCTCTCCATGGAAGCCCGCATGACCATCTGCAATATGAGCATCGAAGCCGGTGCTCGCGCCGGCATGATCGCCCCCGACGAAACCACCTTCAACTATCTGAAAGGACGCCAGTTCTCGCCGCAAGGCGAAGCGTGGGACCGCGCCGTCGCCCACTGGCGCTCCCTCGTCACCGACCCCGGCGCCGTCTTCGACCGCGAGTTAACCATCGACGCCACCCAGCTCGCCCCGCGCGTCACCTGGGGCACCTCGCCCGGCATGGTCGTCTCCATCGAAGGCACTGTCCCTTCACCCGAGGACGCGCCCAGCGATGCCGATAAGAAATCCTTCACGCGCGCGCTCGAGTACATGGGGCTACAACCGGGGACAAAGCTTGAGGACATTAAGATCGACGCCGTCTTCTTAGGCTCCTGCACCAACGCGCGCATCGAAGACCTCCGCGCCGCCGCGAAGGTTGTCCGTGGCCATCACGTCGCCACAACCGTGCGCGCGATGGTCGTCCCCGGCTCACAGAAAGTTAAGCACCAGGCAGAAGAAGAAGGCCTCGATCTCGTCTTCAAGTCCGCCGGCTTCGAGTGGCGCGAGCCCGGCTGCAGCATGTGTCTCGGCATGAACCCTGACATCCTCGCCCCTGGCGAACGCTGCGCCTCCACCAGCAATCGCAACTTTGAAGGCCGCCAGGGTCGCGGCGGCCGCACGCATCTGCTCTCGCCAGAGATGGCCGCCGCCGCAGCCATCACCGGCCACCTCACCGACATCCGCAAATGGGAGTTCGACAAAAAATAGAGCAACAGCCTCCGAAGCTGTAGGTCAGAACGTCAGCTTCCCAAGCTGAATGTCGCCAAACCGGATTAGCGTGGGGTTTTTAGCCCCACGAATACAGCAAGCGCAATAAAGGGGCTTCAGCCCCGGGCCTCTACAGGAGCTAATCATGCGACCCATCAACATCCTCACCTCGACCGCCGTCCCGATGCCCTTTCCCAACATCGACACGGACCAGATCATCCCCAAGCAGTTCCTCAAGCGCATCGAGCGCACCGGCTACGGCGACTTCCTCTTCTACGACTGGCGCTACAACCTCGACATCCCCGACCATGTCGAGCCGCGCAAGGACTTCGTGCTGAATAAGCCCGAGTACAAGGGCTCCGAGATCCTCATCGCCGAAAAGAACTTCGGCTGCGGCAGCTCGCGCGAGCACGCCGCCTGGGCCATCAACCAGTACGGCTTTCGCGCCGTCATCGCGCCCAGCTTCGCCGACATCTTCTTCTCCAACGCCGGCAAGAACGGCATCATCCTCGCCCGCCTCTCCGACGAAGAGGTCGAAACGCTCATGCAACGCAGCATTGCCGACCCAAAGCACGAGATCACCATCAACCTCGAAGCCCAGACTGTCATCGACGATCAGGGATTCCACACGCACTTCGACATCGACCCGTTCCGCAAGCACTGTCTGCTGAACGGCCTCGACGACATCGGCCTCACTCTTCTCCATGAACCCGAGCTCAACAAATTCGAGTCCCAACACGACCAGGAGTTCTGGCTCTCTCCCAAAGCGACCGAAGCAACATAGCTTCTGTATTTGTCATTTGCAGGAGGCGTGCCACCGATCAAACGGAAAGGAGACACAATGTTTGTGCAATTCATCAGCAACGCAAAAGTTGTCGCCAGCTGTGTGCTTTCCTTCGCGTTTATTGCCTGGGCATACAGACGCAAATACGAACTTGACGATAGGTCTACCTCCACGTCGCGCCTCTTCCGATGGCTTGCGGTTGTCCTCGGGTTTGTGATCGCCTGTGTGCCAAATCGCGTCCACGGCTCAAATCACACGATCATTGCCACGGTTCAAATCGCAGCTCTGCTTGTTTGCATTGCCTTCGCATGTTGGCCAAATTTCGCTACCAGAATTTTCCCAAACAAAACAGAATTAGGAGCCGAATGAGCACCACACCCGCAGGCAAAACCAACTCCATCCTCCTCACCGAAGGCCCGCACCGCGCGGCCGCCCGCGCCATGCTGCGCGGCGTCGGCTTCTCGAAAGAAGACTTGCACAAACCCATCATCGGCATCGCGAATACCTGGACCGAGATAGGCCCCTGCAACTTCCATCTCCGCGACATCGCCGCCGCCGTCAAGGAAGGTATCCGCGAGGCCGGCGGCACGCCCATGGAGTTCAACACCGTCACCATCTCCGATGGCATCACCATGGGCACCGAGGGCATGAAGGCCTCGCTGATTTCCAGAGAAGTAATAGCTGACTCTATAGAGCTCGTCACGCGCGGCAACTCCTTCGACGGCCTCGTCTGCATCGCCGGTTGCGACAAGAACATGCCCGGCGCCATCATGGCGCTCGCCCGTCTAGACATCCCCGGCCTCATGCTCTACGGCGGCTCCATCGCGCCCGGCCATCTCCACGTCGATGCCGATGGCAAGCCGCTCCCCGGCAACGTCCCTGAGTCGACTGGCAAAGAAATCGACATCACCATCCAGCAAGTCTTCGAGGCCATCGGCTCGCACGCCGCCGGCAAAATCACCGACGCGCAGCTCGAGGCGGTCGAAGCCTCCGCCTGCCCCGGTCCCGGCGCGTGCGGCGGCCAGTTCACCGCCAACACCATGGCGATGGCCGGCGAGTTCCTCGGCATCTCGCCCATCCAGATCACCGGCGTCCCAGCAATGTCGGCGGAAAAGCACGCAGCAAGCCGCGCCGCCGGCCGTATGGTTATGGATCTCGCCCGCGCTGGCCTCCGTCCCTCGCAGATCATCACGAAGGAGTCCATCGAAGACGCCATCGCCGCCGTCTGCGCATCTGGTGGTTCGACGAATGCTGTCCTCCATCTCATCGCCATCGCCCACGAGCTCAAGATCCCGCTCACGCCCGGAGGCCCGGCTCCCGCAGGTCCGGATATAGACGCCTTCGATCGCATCAGCGAGAAGACGCCGCTCCTCTGCGACCTCCAGCCCGGCGGCAAGTACGTCGCCCGCGACTACCAGGATGCCGGCGGCTCGCGCCTGCTTGCGAAGCGCCTTCTCGACAAGAGCCTGCTCCACGGCAACACGCCCACCGTCACGGGCAAGACCCTCCGCGAAGAGGCTGCCTCTGCGCAGGAAACTCCCGGTCAACCAGTCATCCACGCGCTCTCAAATCCACTCAAGCCCACCGGCGGCCTCGTCATCCTTAAGGGCAATCTCGCGCCCGAAGGCTGCGTCGTCAAAGTCGCCGGTCATGAACGCCTCAACCACACCGGCACAGCCCGTGTCTTCGACTCCGAAGACGCGGCCTTCGAGGCTGTAGAGCACGGCAAGATCAACGAGAATGATGTTCTCGTCATCCGCTACGAAGGCCCGCGCGGAGGCCCCGGCATGCGCGAGATGCTTGCCGTCACCGCGGCCATCAAGGGAATCCCGGAACTGTCGAAGACAGTTGCGCTCATAACCGATGGCCGCTTCTCGGGAGCCACGCACGGCCTCATGGCCGGCCACGTCGCTCCCGAAGCCCAGCTCGGCGGCCCCATCGCCGCCGCCCGCGAAGGCGACACCATCACCTTCGACATCCCCAACCGCAAACTCACCCTCGACATCTCCGACGAAGAACTCGCCTCGCGTCTAAAAAATTTCAAGGCCCCAGAACTCCGCTACAAGCGCGGCGTCTTCGCCAAATACGTCAACACCGTCAGCAGCGCCAGTGAAGGTGCGGTGACGACATGATGTACACAGCTCGACCTGGCGCGGCTCCTCTCTGGGAGCAACTTGTTTTTGGGATTTTCGGGCCGCCAATCATGGCGATCATATTCAAGTTCATGGCAAGAGGATGGGCTCTCACCGTGCAGGACGGCAATGTGAGCCGCAAGACCGTACAGCGGCAGCGCACTGAATTTTGCGCAATGCTTCTCGCCATGTACTTGGTCGTGTGGGGCTTCTTCATCTACGCGTGGCTGACATAACCGAAACCGGACGGGAGAAACTAATGCCTAACCCCAACCAACACCCCACCCTCACCGGCTCCGAGATCCTCTGGGCCACGCTCGCCGGCGAAGGCACCACCACCGTCTTCGGCTACCCCGGCGGAGCCATTCTCCCGGTCTACGACGCGCTGCGCAAGTTCCCGACGATCCACCACGTCCTCGTCCGCCACGAGCAGGGCGCGGCGCACATGGCCGACGGCTACGCCCGCGCCAGCGGCCGCCCCGGCGTCTGCATGGCCACCTCCGGCCCCGGCGCGACAAACCTCGTGACGGGTCTCGCAACGGCCATGCTCGACTCGATCCCCATCGTCGCCATCACCGGCCAGGTCTCCTCCAAGGTCCTCGGCACCGATGCGTTCCAAGAGATCGACATCACCGGCATCACCCTGCCCATCACCAAGCACAACTTCCTCGTCACGCGCGCCGAAGAGATCGCGCCCGCCGTCCGCGAGGCCTTTCAGATCGCAACGTCGGGCCGTCCTGGGCCAGTCCTGATCGACATCACCAAGGACGCGCAGCAAGCCTCCACCACCTTCGACTTCGACGCCGCCGCACCCGCCCCCTATCGCCCACACCCCATGCTCCGCGCCGAATCCAGCTCCATTCGCGAAGCCATCGAATTAATCAAACAAGCAAAAAAACCCGTCATCCTCGCCGGCCATGGCATCCTCAAATCCGGAGCAGAACGCGAGGTCCTCGCCTTCGCCGAAGCCCAGCAGATTCCCATCGCCAGCACGCTTCTCGGCCTCGGAGCCATCCCCGCCGCGCATCCGCTCTCGCTCGGGATGATGGGTATGCACGGCGAATCCTGGGTCAACAACGCCATCCAGCAGGCCGACCTTCTGCTCGCCTTCGGCATGCGCTTCGACGACCGTGTTACGGGCAACCTGGCGCACTACTCCCCAAACTCCAAAAAAATTCATATCGAGATCGACCCCTCCGAGATCAACAAAAACGTCCGCGCTGACGTCGCCCTCATCGGCGACCTCAAAGAGGTCCTCCGGCTCCTCCTGCCTCTCTTAACCGAAAATCTGTCATCTCGACCGGAGGCGCGAAGCGCCGCAGCGGAGAGACCTGCAGTTGGGACCACCACGAACCCCGACCGCACCTCATGGCTGCGCGAGATCAACGCCAGCAAAGGCACAGCCGCCGTTCGCGACATCATCAACCTTCCCGACAACGGCCATCTCTACGCCGCGCACGTCATCCACGACATCTGGCACGAGGCGCAGGCCGCAGGCCGCCTCAAACAGACCATCATCGTCACCGACGTCGGCCAGCACCAGATGTGGGAGGCTCAGTACTTCAAGCACGAGTCGCCGCGCTCGTTAATCACCTCCGGCGGCCTCGGCACGATGGGCTTCGCTCTGCCCGCCGCCATCGGCGCGAAGTTCGCCTGCCCTGAAAAAGACGTCTGGGTCATCGCCGGCGACGGCGGCTTTCAGATGACCGCCGCCGAGCTCTCCACCATCGTGCAGGAAAAACTCGCGATCAACATCGCCGTCATCAACAACGGCTTCTTGGGCATGGTGCGCCAGTGGCAGGAGACCTTCTACGAGAAGAACTACTCCGCCTCGCCCATCCTCTCGCCGGACTTCGTGATGCTCGCCGCCGCACACGGCATCGAAGGCGCTTCCATCGCCCACCGGAAAGATGTGACGCCCATCGTCACGAAAGCACGCACCAGCGGCAAACCCTTCCTCATCAACTTCGCCGTAGAAAAAGAAGACGGCGTCTACCCGATGATCGCCCCCGGCGCCGCCCTCCACGAGATGGTCCGCCGCCCACAAAAAGACCCTCTCCTCGAAACCGCGGAGGACGAGTAGATGCAATCCCTCGCGATCACGATCTCCGCGCTGGCTCTCATAATTTCTGCCGCTACTGCGTGGTTGACGCTTTTTCGTCGGGGAACAATAAAGATGACACGTCCATCATCCATTTATTTCGGCCCGGATGGAGGACCCAAGATCGACCGCGTTCAAAAGGTATATTTGCGAACTCTGCTCTTTAGCACTTCCAAGAGCGGGCGGATTATCGAAGCCATGTACGTATCCCTGCGACGGAATGAAAGCAGACAAAACTTTAGCATTTGGGTCCATGGTGATGAACGTCTTGTGAGGGGCAGCGGTTTATTTGTAAGTGAGTCTGGAATCGCAGTCAGTCACCATTTCATGACCGCCGGCGATGACGCTTCTTTCGCGTTCATCGACGGCACCTATCAGATTGAGGTGTTCGTGAAGCTCGTTGGAGACCAACGAACACTAAACTTATTCAGCGAGGAGCTTGTAGTGGATGCGAAGTCAGCTAAGGCTTTGGCTGAAGAAGACTGCGGCCTCTACTTTGACTGGGCCGCAGTCGCGGGATCTTATATCTCGCACATCGATAAGAAACGCAACAACCCTAAAGCACTTATGGACCTACTAGCTTTTGCGCGCGATATACCATCTGGCTCCTAAGCTTTCTCCTAATTCCTTGAGGCCCAATGCCCAAAACCTCGACCGCGATCGTTCACGATATATCAGTTATCTCCGCGAAGCTGAGATTGCAGGCTTTTGCGTCCATAACTGCGTCGCTGCTTCTTCTCGGCTGCAAATCCGCACCCACACCTGCCACAGCGCCTACGCAACCCACCACCACCAAATCCACCTATCCACCGCGTCCCACCATCACCCCAGCGCCCTTCCGCGTTTTCCACACCACCGATAACTCCATCACCCTCGTCACTGCCGACAACGCCACCGACGAACAAATAGAAGCCACCCTCTGGCAACTGCACGACGCCGCTCACAACCACACCTTCGCGCAGCTCCACATCCCGCAGCAGTTCGTCGACAAGCGCGACCCGATGATCTGGTTCCACATCTACCGCGGCGCCAAATGCGCGGACGAAAAGTACACCACCGGCAAACTCCCCTGCGGCCCCAGCTACCATGCCGCCGGCGATTACACTCTCGGCAGCTTCTCCAACAAAGACCGTGACGACGGCGTCCTCCTCCACGGCGAAGATCACCAGACAGAACTTTGGAACCCCGATGCACCGACGAGATAAAAGACAAACCATGAGAACGACGACCACACTTTCGCTGTTCCTCTCCGCGTCGCTCCTCACACCCTGCGCCTTCGCGCAACGCGCCGCGCCTGCCTTCGTTCCGCCCACATCCGCCGAGATCCAGGCAGCCGCCACCCCTTCCTCCGACACTACATGGTGGAAGCACGCGGTCCTCTACGAGATCTATCCGCGCAGCTTCCAGGACTCGAATGGCGACGGCATCGGCGACCTCAACGGCATCGACCGCCGCCTCGACTACCTCCAGCATCTCGGCGTCGACGCCATCTGGATCGCGCCCATGTATCCCTCGCCGCAGGTCGACTTCGGCTACGACATCTCCAACTACGAAGCCGTCGATCCACAGTACGGTACCCTCGCCGACTTCGACCACCTGCTCGCCGACGCGAAGAGACACAACATCCGCATCATCCTCGACATGGTTTTGAACCACACCTCCGACAAGGACCAGTGGTTCCTCGATTCCTCCAGTTCCCGCACCAACCCCAAGCACAACTGGTACTGCTGGAACGATGGCATCCCCGCCTCCACGCCCAACCTATCCATCACGCAGCAGCGCAATGAACACCTCGGCCCGCACGGGCCTGTCGTTCCGCCCAACAATTGGATCTCCGGCTTCGGCGGCTCCGCCTGGGAGTGGAACGACACTGTCAAGCAGTTCTACTATCACGAGTTCTACAAGCAGCAGCCCGACCTCAACTGGCGCAATCCTGCGGTCGAAAAAGCAATGTTCGACGTTATGCGCTTCTGGCTCGACCGCGGCGTCGCCGGCTTCCGCCTCGATGCCATCCCCTCGCTTTTCGAAGATCCGCAACTCCGCAACAATCCAGTGCTCGGTGGAACCAACGCACAGGGGGATCCTCGTGTCGGCAACCTCTATACCGACAACCTCCCCGAGGTGCATGGCGTCATCCGTCGCATGCGCGCCATGGTCAACAGTTACCCCGGCAACCGCGTTCTCATCGGGGAAACCTATCTCCCCAACACCGCAGAGCTCCTCAAGTGGTACGGAGGCCCCGCGCACAACGAACTGCAGCTCCCCATGGACATGCTGCTCGGCTTCAGCAGCAGCACACTCAACGCAACCAACTTCCGCCGCAACATTACCGAAGCCGAGACGGAGCTCGACGGCTCGCAACCACTCTTCGTCTTCGACAATCATGATCGAGAGCGCAGCTGGGATCGCTTCGGTGACGGCGTCCACAATCAGGAGATCGCACGCCTCATCGCCACCA
>Ga0207933_1000536_pt1 | contig 36116 bp, 35 predicted proteins | sample NGESurdeep092012_4_FD_184488 | JGI IMG/M metagenome (GOLD analysis project Ga0207933, IMG submission 184488) | Arctic peat soil microbial communities from Barrow, Alaska - NGEE Surface sample F53-3 deep-092012 (SPAdes) | ecosystem: Environmental > Terrestrial > Soil > Wetlands > Peat ... | reverse complement strand
CTGAGTCACCGTCGCGACGTGAAAACATTTCAGGACGCGCCACGTTCTCTGAGCGTTGGACGTGCTCGTCCAAAAGTTCACACGGCGACGACCAGCGAAAGTGCTTCAAGACAAATGGCGTTGGTCCTACTCAACCAATTGCCAACCAATGTCGTGCGCTGGACGTGGTTCCTAGGTCAACATCCACGTGGTTCTCTCTACGTACGTACTGGGCGAATCATTCGCTCGACCCACGTCACTTTTCTGACGCGAGACACGTTGGAATGACGGTAATCAATCGGTAGGCTCGTCACCCTTTGCACGACGTTCACCTTGGCGGCGTTCGCCTTTGCGTTTCTCGGCGCCATCCGGTGGCCCTGAATCCTTTTTGCGTCGATCGTCGTTACCTCGGCGATCACCGGCCCGTCGTTCCACGTCCTTGGCGGGTTCGGCGTCGACGTCGCGCTCGTGATCGGTCACAACGCCATGTATAACACCAGCGAGGCCCGGGCGCTCGGACGCCATGATGAGAGCCGACCGCACCCGCGTCGAGCGCCAAAGATAGAGTCAGACGAAGTAGGAGGAGAAGCCGATGGATGACGGACAACCGATTTCGTACATGGCGCTGCCCGTTGGCGCGGCCGTACTCAGCTCCACGAATACTCAGTTCGGCACTGTCGAGCACGTCTTGCAAATCCCGGAACTGGATATTTTCGACGGCATCGCCATAAAGACAAAGGACGGACTTCGCTTCGTTGACCGAGATCAGATTACGTCTATCACCACCACGACGGTTCGTTGCGCGTTGACCGACGAGGAAGCGGCGTCCCTACCAGCGCCCGAAGGTACCCTCGTCCTTCACCCCGACACCGCGCACGACGAGGGGCCTTCTCTCACCGCTCGATTCGGACGCCTTTTCGGTCGACAGCATTGGAAGGAACTGGAGTAACGGGCCAACCCCGCACAGGCAAGGTTCGGGGTTCGGCCCAGTTCTATCGGTGAGTGAACGTGTAGTGGGTGACGCCGCTCGGCGTACTGACCACCTCAACGTCAAAGCGTTCTTCGAGTCCCTCGAGTCCATCCCAGAGTCGTTCTCCGCGCCCCAACACAATGGGCGAGACGATCAGGTGCAGGTGATCGATCAGGTCCGCGGCAAGGAACTGACGGACAGTGGATGGTCCGCCGCCGATGCGCACGTCGAGTTCACCAGCGGCCTCCTGGGCGATCTTCAGTGCTTCGACGGGCGTGGCGTCGATGAAATAGAACGTCGTCCCGCCTTCCATCTCGATCGTCGGGCGCGGATGGTGCGTCAAGACAAAGACCGGTGTGTGAAAGACGGGATTGTCGCCCCACCAGCCCTTCCAATTCTCGTCAGCCCAGCGGCCACGCTGAGGTCCAAATTTGTTGCGCCCCATAATCTCTGCACCGATGCCCGTTCCCCAGTTACTGGCAAAGGCCTCATCGACGCCGAAGCTCCCGCTCCCGCGTTGGTCACCGTTCATCGCTTGGAACGTACGAGTAGTGAGGAATCGCTCGAGCAACCTATTTCCGGCGTGCCCGAAAGGCTTTTCCAAGGACTGCCCCTCACCGGTGCCGTAGCCGTCAAGCGATATTCCAAAGTTGTGAACACGAACTATTGACATTCAAGAACTCCTTTGAGAGTTAGAGAGTACTGGGCGCGGTTACGGAGTGTTCCTTGAGGAAGGACTTGATTGCGTCTGCGAACGAGTCGGGCTGCTCCCACATGATCATGTGACCGGAATCGATCTCCACGAGTCGTGATTTCGGAATGCGATCGGCCATGCGAGAGGACATCTGTGGTCGTACGACCACGTCATTGTTCGCGCTGATGACGAGCGTCGGGATGTCGATCTCAACGAGTCGGTCCAGCAGGTCGTGGCCGTGGCACGCCGCAATCGCGGCCTTGAGGCTGTCCAGGTCGGGAAGCGGCGTGGCGAGAAACTCGGGAATGACCTCCGGGAAGCGCTTGAAGTACTCACCGCTGAAGCATCCCATCAGCAAGCTTTCTGCGAGTCGGTCGTTGGCACCATCCATCGCAAGGGCCATCCAGTGCCCGAACAGCGGGTCGAGGAGCGAGTCCTGCTCGGCCCAACTGTTCGATAACACGAGTTTCGCTACGTCATCGCGATAGTGGAGTGCCCAGGCTTCACAAATCGCACCGCCCATCGAGGAGCCCACTGCGCTGACGGGGACCAGTCCAAGCGCACCATGAAAGCCGGCGATTCCCTGATCTTACGTATCTGCTCATAGACGATAAGTACTAAAGTTAGAATATGACATATCGAGAGGAGACTTCAGCCGGAGAGTTCCTTCGACAGGCGCGCATCAGCGCCGGACTGTCACAGACCGAAGTCGCACGTCGTGCTCTGGTCGCTCAGAGCGTGATCAGCGCCTACGAGTCCGGTCGTAGAGAGCCTTCGGTCTCAATGCTCGAACGTCTCGTGCGCGCGACGGGACATCACCTAGTGCTCGATCTCGAGCGCTCGGGCGATTATCCGCCCGGTCTCCCAGACACCCCTCTCGGTCGCCGACTCCGCCAGCGCCGACGCTCGATACTCGCTTGTGCAACGCTCCATGGCGCGAGCAACGTCCGCGTCTTTGGAAGCACTGCACGGGGCGAAGACCGGCCCGACAGCGACGTCGATTTGGTGGTGGACCTGGATAAGGGAACAGGCCTATTCGCCTTAGAAGCACTCCGTCGGGAGCTTTCGGAGATTCTCGGTGTTCCAGTTGACGTCGCCCCATCAGACTGCCTTCGACCTCGCGTTCGAGAAGAGGTCGAACGCGAGGCCATCCCACTATGAACGCACGACACGACGACGAGCGCCTCTCCGAAATTGTTGACGCGATAACTGCAATCAGGAGCCACCTCACCCGTGGCGACCTTTCCGATGGACTCGTTTTCGATGCCGTTCGGCTACGTCTGATCGAAATTGGTGAGGCGGTAAAGTTGTTAGATCCCAAGCTCGTCGCGAGCGAGCCGGATGTCAAGTGGTCGGACGCAGCCGGAATGCGCGACTGGCTTGCTCACCACTACTTCGACACCTCCCGAGCAGTGGTCGAAGCAACTGTGATGGAGGATCTTCCGCCACTTGAAGCAGCCGTCCTGCGGCTTCAAGCACGCCTCTAACTCACCAAACAGAGGCGATCCGCTTGCAGTTTGAGTAGCCACCTCCGAACTGCAATGGCGGCCAAGAGATCGATGCCTCAGATCCTTCTGGCAAATTGGTCAATTGAAAGCGCGACCATTGAAATGGACTTTCTCGAAGTATCGGCATCGTCGACGCGTGCGGATTCACGTCGGGCCCCCGACACGTGAGTATCTTGTCGAACACACATTCAAGTGACATGATTGCTCTGTGCAGCGAGCGTTGGTCGACTACGACTTTGGCGCGTCCGGAATCTGGATCGTTACTTCACACGAAGACATGATGAAGGTCTCCGACAGGCCGGTTGGCCGCGGATGGCGGGGAGCCCCTGTTAGTGACCCTGGAAGAGCACGTCCGTGGAGCAATCTATTGACCGATTCACTCCTGGATGAACTGCAAAGATGGAATGATTGGGGCTGCAGATTGACGAAGTCTTCTTCCGATGGTCGGAACGCTGCCACTGGTTGGGTTTCCTTCTATCAAAGTGCCCGAGTCCTTGCAGAGCAAACTCAGCTGGAACTTGGAGATCAATGGCAGGTGCTTTGGATGGAGAACGGCGCCTGGAATTTCATTCGGTCGCCTTGGCAGATTGAGGCTGCGAACTGAACGTTCGGAACTTTTCCATATAGTCAGTCATCGCCGTTGTCCGCCATGGTTTGGGATTGCCCACGCAAACACGTAATCGGAACCGTGTTGAAATCTGGGGTCTCCGCCCCTCCACCGGGAATGTCGGTCACCACCGAGTCAATAGGCAAAAACTGGTCAAACGAATCAGCAGGCCGACCTCATTCGTTTCGTTGGCTTTTCAAGGGTATTCCACTCACGGAGTCGGATCACCTCTCAATAAAACTTCACGAGTGAGGGTTCGTTTGAGGGAGAGTGCGAATCCAGATCGTCGTCCTAGAGAGTAAAACCCAACATTCACTTGGCCTCTGACTGGTGGGCGCTGAGGTCTGGTGGACCTTGGGTCACAATAAGAACCCGCCAACTTCCGGTTCCTCATTTACGCTATAATTCTGTACATGACAACGCTACCCATTGCCGATGCTCGGGCTCAATTGTCCAAATTGGTCGACGATGCCAGTTCCACCCACGAACGATTCGAAATCACAAAAAATGGGCGCCGAGCCGCCGTACTCATGGGGGCCGACGACTACGACGCTATGCGCGAGACGATTGCCGTGTTGTCCGACTCGGACCTTCTACTGGCTCACGAAGTGGGCGTTCGAGAGCTTGCGACAGACGACGCCGTCAACGCCGATCAGCTGGCGCAGGCAATGAAGAATGCCGGTCGCAGTGTCGACACCAAATAAAGGTGACTACAACCTAAAAGTCGTCCGCTCAGCAGCCTTGGCACTTACCGACGTGCTCCCCGAGAAAATTGCACATGCGGTGTACGAATTCATCACGGGTCCTTTACTTGAGAATCCACATCGTGTTGGCAAACCTCTCGGTCCACCGTTGGCACCGGCGTACTCAGCGCGCCGCGGCGACTATCGGGTCCTCTACTTCATTGATGACGCCACGCACACGGTGAAGGTCACTGCGATCAGACATCGCGCAGACGCGTATCGATCTTGAACCATTGAGATCCATCGCCACCATGTCCGAACGGATCACGAAATCTGTGCACCGTCCCTGTTCGCGCACTCCAATTTTGTGGACCTTGAGGGACACAATAAGAACCGGAACCTCGCTGTATCAGTTTGCGCTCCTTCCCTGTTGTGACGAGGGTCCGCAAGATGGCACTTCCCTCAAAATGCCTTCTGTGCGGCGGTGAAGATCCGTCAAGTCATGTCGAAGCGATGGACATATTCGTAGCACTATGTCGCACATTTTGCTACACTGCTCTCATGACCAAAACCATCGCCCAGCGTGAACTGCGCAACGAGAACGCCAAAGTGATCGACGAGGTCGTTGCTGGCGAAAGTTTCGTGGTGACTCGTAATGGAATCCCGGTGGCCGAATTGCGTCCTCTTTTCGCTCCACGGCGAACCGTGGTACCGAAAGCTGCCATCGCTCACTTCGTTGAGACCGGGCCGCGCATCGACGCAAAACGTTTTCGAGCCGACCTCGACAACTTCGTTGACCAAGAGTTCTAGATGACCACGGGCCTGCTCGACACGTCAGTGGTCATCGATTGGGATGACCCTTCGGTTCAACGAGCCCTGCCAGAGGAAATTTCAGTCAGTGCGATTACTCTTGCAGAATTGGCCGCAGGCCCAATTCTGGCGTCGACGGTCACGGAGCAATCAACCCGCCAGGCTCGCCTTCAGCAAACGGAGGCGACCTTCGAACCTATCCCCTTCGACGCTGCGGCTGCGCGCAGCTTTGGTCAAGTAGTTGCGGCTGTTGCCAGCACCGGCCGAACGCACCGATCACGCATGGCCGATTTACTGATCGCGGCAATCGTGCACGCCAACGGCCTGACGCTCTACACACGTAACCCAGCCGATTTCATTGGTCTCGAAGAACTCATCCAAGTAATCACCGTTTGAACGTCGTGCAGTTCATCCGATTCTTCGTGGGCGCTGAGGGACTCGAACCCCCGACCTGCTGAGTGTAAATCAGCTGCTCTAGCCAACTGAGCTAAGCGCCCGAAGTGACTAATCCTAGAGGGTTCGCGACTGCTGCATAAACATAAGCAGTTCATTCGTCGCCGCAAAGACGGGCCGTCGTCGAACTCGCTCCACCGTGACGAGGGGTTCGCCGTTGTACTCCTCCGCAACCGCACCGGCCTCTTGGACAAGTAACAGCCCACCGAGGTAGTCCCATGGATTGAGCGTCGACTTGTTGGCGACACTGAACACGTCGATGGAACCGTCCGCGACAAGACAGATCTCGAGACTGGCGGCGCCCAGCGATCGATACTGGGCCCAGCCGAGGTGGCGAGCGGGAAGTCCGGAGAAACTCGCGATTGACTTGGAGAAATCCGTCTGACCACTCGGCACGATCGCGACGCCGTCACGGTACGCACCGCTCCCCTTCTCCGCCTCGTAGACCGTGCCCGTCGCTTGGTTCATCACGAGCGCGGCGACAAGTTCATTCCCTTTCAGTACCGCGAGACTCGTGGCGAAGAACGGGACGCCGTGATCACAGTTCGTCGATCCGTCGATCGGGTCAACGACAACGGTTAAGTCCCCGCTGCCGGATACTCCCGACTCTTCACTCACGACTTGGAAACCGGCACCGTGCAAGACACGAAGTGCCACTTCGTCAGCGGCCACGTCGAGGTAATACTGCGAGGTACGAAGACCAGAAAATCCATCGTGTCGACCGGACTTCACGACTTCACCGATCTCGCGCGCGCACGTTCGCAGTGTGGTTCCAAGTGTCTCCGTCACGTAGCAACGGTAGTGGGGTTCACGGCTAACCTGAGAGGTAATGGCCGCCATTGATGTCGCAGGGTTCGTCGCCGACCTTAAGGATCACGCGGTGACCCACGGCTTTCACGTGCACGACGAACGTCACTTCGTCGAGACCTACTCACTGCGTCAAGCGTGGGAAGTTGACCTGCACCCGGAAGACGGTTGTGGTGGTCCCGTTGATCTCCACATCGAACTCGACGTCGATCCCCGCACGCTGTTGGCTTTCGAGGACGCCGTGCTCGGGCTGCCTGACGAGGTGGACCCGCCCGACGAATTCCACTTCCCATTGGTGCTCACCTGGAGCCTGCCCCCCATGCCGCACGGTCCCGACCTCTTGCGTCTCGCGATTGACCTAGCACCCATCGGTGGACTCGAGATGCCGCTCGAGGTGACGGCTACTGACGTCTTCGCTTCTCCAACCGAGAGCAGTGAACGCCGTATCTCGATTGTGGCGCGACGGGCGATCTCGCTGAGTCAGGTCGCGAAGGGTGAAGATCCCTTGTGCGACATCTTTGAGCGCGGACGGAGCGTGAGTGATTTCTTGCTCCAATCCGCCGACTCGTGGCTCGGCTAGTTCGGCCGTTCGCCGTCGTCGTTTCCCTCACGCTGGCGAGTGTGGTACTCGCTTCGTGTGGTGCCGGTGGCGCGATTGCGGACGCTCGACACAGTTGCGTCAACGTCAAACGTGCGTTGGCCCTGCAACACCAGAGCGAACAACCGGGTCTGAGCTCGAAACAAGAGACCGTCCTTCAGGCCAAGGCACTTAGTCGTCTGTTGAAGGCCACGCCCTCGGCGGCCGCGGCGACGTCGGCCGACGGAACGTGGAATCCCCTCATGACCACCATCAACGAAGCCGAACGAGTCCCTCTGGTCGACCTCGTCGCGTCGCTGACGCGGATGTGCAAGGTCGCCGACTCGAAGACGCCGTATCTCTAGAGTGGCGTCGCCAGTCGCTGGTGCAGCCACGTCAGGGAGTTGTCCTCGAGCATGGCGTTCTCCCAGCCCTGGAGTTGGTCCTCGAGCGCGGCGCGTGACGGCACCGTGCCCACGACGACGATAGTGAGTTCGCTGACGGGCTCACCCGAGACCCGAAAGTCACCGAACATGTCCTCAGTGACCTGCGCTTGGGGTTCGACCATCAAGTAGAGCTCGCCCGTCGCCTCGACCCACGACAGCTCGTACTCGTTGAAGTCCTTGTCGGTCCACTCGTTGCCGAACTCGATCTCGGAGCTCTCGCGTCGCGCCTCGTTCTGTTCGTAGAAGGCTTCGATATCCATGGGCGTAGCCTACGCCAGCACTATGTGCGTTGCCAGGTGCGTGGTCACGTCCACCATGTGGTCATGACAAATGGACGTACGCGTGGTGACGTGTGGACAGTGCCACGGTGCGCGCTCGGCCCTCTACTGGGCCTCATGACAACCAAATCTGACCTCTTAGGAAACCTTCGACTCGAGTGGCGCCGCGTAGGGCGAAGTCCGAGCGCGAGTGACGCTACGCGAGGGCTCGACGAACGTCACCCGCACCTTCGACTCGAGGCCCAGGACGATCTCTTCGAGGTCGTCGCGCTCTTGGAGTCACGAAGCGGTCGCAACGTGCTCGAACGCGCGGAGATAGTGCGCGCGCTCTTGGTCGAAGCGAGCAATCCCGACGTCCATCGCGCCCTGCTCCAGACCCTGTTGCCCGGCGTCGTGAGCGTCTGTCGACAGTTGCGATTTGGCGACGGCATCATCGACGATCCCAGTGAGACCTTGGCGATGGCAGTCTCACTCCTCAGCGAGTTGCTCGTCGACTGGGCCGGGCAGTCACGTCAGTACGCAGCGCCGGACCTCCTCTCGGCCCTTCGTGGACGGCTCCGTCGATGGCTCCTCAAAGAGAAGGAGGCCCTCAAGAACGTGTCGCACTTCGACCACGTCGACCGGGCCGGCGAAGAGTCATCTCCTCTTCTCACGCGACTCGAGAGCCTTCGCGGAGGTCAGCACGACCGCCTCGCGCGCCTCACCTACGCACGGGTCTTCGAAGGACGGTCCTTTCGAGAGCTCGCCGCCGACGATCACAGTGCGCCGGTGTCACTCCAATCCGAACTCCAGCACTTCGCCGTCCGATTTTTGCTCTAAATATTTTGTGAGGTTGCGAATGCGAAATGATTTCTCACCGCCACGTCAATTACCCTGCGAGGACCGATATGCGACTCTTCCCCTCTCTCAAGAGCACACACTGGGTGATCTGGTCGAGTCCACTCCTCCTTCTGGTCTTGGTGTTCACGTTGACCACGTCATCGAGTTCGGCCCCTCGGCGTCACGAGTCGTCGCGGGCGACCACTACGACGTACGCCGTCTCGACCACGACGGCGCCGAAAACGACGACGACGATACCCCCGACGTCGACGACGACGACAACTATCAGACGAGTGAGGGCCACCAAACCCGTCGTCGTCGTGTCAACGAAATCCGCAGCGACGACCGCGCGTCACGCAACGAGCTCCTCCAGCTCGACCGCTTCGAGCGTCAAACCCGTCGCGAGCGCACCCGCCGAGAGCGCGTCGAGCGGCGTGCTGAGCGGTCAACTCAGCCCGTCCTTCGCCGTCGCCGACGTCCCGCTCGAAGGGCCCGGGACGTGGACCGTCGCCACGAGCGCGCCCGCCACGCTGACGCTGCGCTGCGCGAATCAGTCGATAGGCGTGCACGCAAGTTTCGTGATCGGGGCGAACGAACGTTGTCAGTTGACGATCACGCCCGCGTCGTCGGCGACCTCACTCACGTGGCAGTTGACGCCGAGCACTTGAGGCGTCCCGTGACGACACGCGTGCAGGGCGTGGCCCTCGTGGCGTACTTCGCGCTCTTGCCCTACGTCGTGTTCACCAAGTGGCGCCTCACCTCGACGGAGAGTAACGGGGCACTCCTTCGCGCGCTGCTCTCCATCCTCGCGATCTTCTGGCTGGGGTTTCTCGTTCAAGTGGTTCGTAACGTCGCTCGACTTCGTCGCGGCGGTCGCGTCACCAGTGGGGGCAGCGCGTGGCTGGCCGGTCTCGTGGTCGCCCTTCTCACGTTGGTGGTGCCTACCGCCCACGTGACTTCGAAACCTCCGACGTCAATCAGTGTCCTGTACAACGGCGCCGCGTCGACGGGCACCCCGACGCACCGAGGACCGGTGCAAGCAGCGGGGTTGGCCGGCGTTCCCATGGCCCTCATGGCCAAACGTCGCAGCGACGTCCTTCGACATCACGACGACGACACCGACGACTTGGACGTCGATGAGTCAATTGAGCTGCTGCGCGCGAGAAATCCCGACCTCATCGCCTCACTCGTACGGCTCGTCGGTGACGCCGTCGACGGCGTCCTCGAGGTGCGCGACGACGTGGCGATCGGCGGCCCCGGCACGTCCGACGCCACGATCGTCGCCTGCGCACTGGGTCCCACCTCAAACGGCTCGCTCGTCGGTTTCGCTCGCGAAGGCGGCCGGCTTCCGATTCCTCCCTCGTGGAATAACGACGACGTCGTCGCCAACGTGGTCTCCCTCAATGACGCCAAGGTCCTCTTCGCGCGAAACGAAGCGGAGCTGTTGCGTTCACTCGCTACAAGGACGCTGCGCCACAGCGTGGTCGTCTTCTTGGGTACCGCCAACGAGTTGGACGACGAACTCGCGCAGTGCACCGTCTCGCTGCAGCCGTACGTCGACAGAGCGCGGTCGCTCGATCACCGCGAGTACGTGTCGTCCGCGGTAGCGCCGCGCTCGAGTGACCTGCGCGTCGAACTCTTGCGAGCCGACCCCCAAGTCATCGGTCTTTCGGAGCCCTTCACGCCGACACTGCGTCGCCGATGCGTGGAGATGGTCGCCTACCTGGCGCTGCATCGCCAAGAGCCGGTCACCGGTGAGCGGCTGCGTACGCGCGTGCTCACGCACGCGGACGTCGACGCGTCGCAACGCACGCTCGCCAACACCGCGAGCGCCGTTCGCCGAAGCCTCGGCGTCGACGCGCAGGGTCCTCGACTGCACCCCGTCACCTCCTCCGGGCTCTACGCCACGCACGGACTCTCGAGTGACGTGGAGATCTTCTCCACCTTGGTGAGCCGCGCGCGTCAACTCGCCGTCGCCGACGCGGCACCCCTCGCGCACCAGGCCTTGCTCATGATCAAGGGCGAACCCCTCGCCAGCGCGTTGCGAGGTTTCGAGTGGTTTCTCGCCGAGGGTCACGGCGCGCGTCTCGCGCGCGACGGGGAGTGGGCCGCGCTTGCGTTGCACCACACGTCCCTTCAGCGGCGCAACTACGAACTCGCGTTTTGGGCGCTCCAACAAGGTCTTCTCATCGATCCCTACAGCGACGCCCTGACTGAGGCACTCGGTCGCGTTCCTCGTTTACGCGAGTTTGGCGGCGATGGATCCCGCCGTGCGCAAGACCAGTCCGTCAGCGCCCGCGGCGCTGTAGCGATGAGCTGGGCGTTCGCGCGCTTCACGCAACAGGTCACCAAGTAACGTCGCGAAGTCGAGCGGCGGTTCGACGAAGAGGTACTTCGCGAGTGAGCCGGGAATGGTGTTGATCTCGTTCACGTAGAGCTCGCCCTCGCTCGCGAGGAAGTCGACGCGGGCCACGCCACGCACGAGACAGAGTTCCGAGATTCGCCGTGCGTAGCGCGTGATCTCTTCGTGTCGCACGCTCGTCACGTTCGCCGGCAGTTCTCGCGGCGCAGAGACCATCCCTTCGCCGCCCACGTACTTGTCGCGGTAGTTGAGGATCTCGGCGCCGCTCGAACGTCGAAGGGGTCGCTCGATCGCCGAGAGCGAAAGCGTGGGATACGTCCTCATCGCGATCTGTAAGTCGGTCAGATCTTCGCGGTACGGCTCGACGACGCAGCCTTGCGCGAGATGGGGATTCGCGCTGAGGCGTGCCTTCGCGGTCTCGAAGTCGGCGACGACGTCGATACCGATCGACGAACCGCCGAAGCGGGGCTTCAAGATGTAGGGACCCTCGAACTGCAGCGCGCTCGCGTCACTCGTGAGCAGTGCGCGCGACAACGTGGGCAGTCCGTCTTGGGCCATCAGCGATCCGAATGACCACTTGTCCATCCCTAAGGCGGCGCCCGCCACCGTGGGTCCGGTGTAGTTCAAACCCGCGAGGTCAAGTGCTCCTTGAAGAGTCCCGTCCTCACCGGGCCCGCCGTGGGTCGCGAGGACGATCGCGTCGAGGTCGAGTCGTCGCTCGCGCGCCATCCGGCCACCGCTCGTGAAGAACCCACCGCCGTCCCCGAGCCGAAAGGTGAGTTCACCCGCACCCTTGGGCACGCCATCGAGAAAGGCCTCGGCTTCGACGTCGACGGGAACCGAGTAGAACGAACTCGTCTTCGTCCAGTAAATACCTTGGGTGTCGTGATCGGCGCGACCGAGTTCGCGCAGCGCCTGCAAGCCAGTAAGTATCGAAATGTCGTGTTCGGGTGACGGTCCCCCAAAGAGCACACCACTGGTCACCGAACACCTCGCCACGACGTCATCAAGACCTCAAGGGTAGTGGTCGGGCAGGTCGTTGAGGTACAACACCCCGTCGCCCGGGATCAGCGTCGAGCGGACCCACGCCACGGCGTCGTCGCGGTGATCGAAGCGTTGGGGCCGCTTCTCGGTGCCAGCCGCCAAGGCGACGATATTCGTTCGCCCCACGGCCACGAGCTCGGCGGGAAGGGCGGCGACGCGTTGGGCGAGACGAAGGTTCTCGCTGAACTGCTCGGAGCCGAGCTCGACGAGTCCCGGGGTCACGACGACACGTCGCCCGGGTAGCTCGAGCGAGCCGAGCAGTGCCAGCGCGGCGAGCGCACTGGCGGGATTCGCGTTGAACGTGTCATCGACGACGACGACGCCCGAGGGTACCGTCACCACGTTCAATCGATTGGCGACGGGCGTGACGTCGCGAGCGCGATCGAGCAGCACTGGCGCCTCGACGCCGAGGGCGAGGGCCGCGCCCAGTGCGCAGGCGAGGTTCGTCGGCTGCACTCCGACGACGGCGTCGAGTGAACCGACATTCACTCCCTCCAGCACCAACGTCCACCGACCGGACTCGACGCGCACGCGCGCGTCCACGCCTTCGCTCGTCGACCCGGTCGTCACGACGCGCTTACCCTGCGCGCGAAGGGGCTCCACCCACGAGGCCAGTCGCGGGTCGTCGACGTTGAGGATCACCGTCGTCGCGTGCTCCGTTATCTCGAGTTTCGCCGCTTCCACGACGTCCAGGGTCTTCATGCGCTCGAGGTGCACGGGTCCGATCGCCGTCACGACCGCGATCTCCGGTGGGCACCACGACGTCAACTCTCGTATCTCACCGGGGCCGTAGGTCCCCATCTCGGCGATGAAGATCCGCGTACCCTCCGCCAAGTTCTCGTTGATCGCCCGTGAGAGACCCGCGCGATTGTTGTAACTGCGAGGCGACGCGACGACGGCGAGCTCGGGACCGAGCAGTGCGCTCAAGTAGTTCTTCGTCGAGGTCTTACCGAACGATCCGGTGATCGCGACGACCCTCGGACGCACGTGATCGAGGCGTTTAACGGCTTGGTCTGTGAACTTTCGCGCCTTGCGGTCTTCCAAGGGGCGCAGCACCCTCGTGGTGAGGTCGAGCACCGGTGGCACCGCGAGCACCATGATGACGGCGCCGAGGAATGGCTGCGCGCTGAAGGCACCGAGCGCGGCGACGACCATGGAAAAGCCGCCCGCCACGATCGTCGTCACGCGCAGCCGTCTCGTCCACGCGAGAGGACTCGTACGTCCCCGCATCGAGAGCCCGACGGGACAGAGCAGTCCGTACAGTCCCGCGGCGACGGCCAGGACCACGTACAAACGAAAGACGATCGCGCCCGCCATGAGGACGAGGAACGCGTGCGTGAGCGTGAAGGGACGACGAGGGTGCGCGCGCTGGTAGGCCTTGGCCCCGGGCAACTGCGGCGACGACCATCGCGCGAGGAAACGAAGCAGCGCGCTCGGATCGTAGTGCTCACGTTGCAATACCCGAAGCCACCGAGCCATCTGCGCCACGTACCCAAGCGCCAAGAGCACCGCGAGGAGTACTGCGCCGACCGTCCTCACCGCGCCAGCGCTCTCGTGACGGCGTCGACCAGTTCGTCCGGTGTCTCGAGGGGCACCATATGCCCTACGCCCGTGATGACACGAAGCGTGTGCTCCCCGCGAACGAGTTCACCGGCGCGCGCGGCTACGTCGACGGGGACGTCACCGTCGAGTTCACCCCAGACGAAGTCGACCGGCAGGGACAACGTGGCCAGTTCGGTTTCGTAGCTCTCGTTCACCGAAGCGACGAGCACGTCGCGCAAGAGCCCGTGCGCGCGTCGGTAGTCAGTCGAACCGTACTTCTGACGGGCCGCTTCGACGCGCTCGTCGCTGAGCAGCCCCTTCGCGTGGAGCCAGCGCTGCGACCGGTACGCGAATGGCGCCTTCTTCGTCGACGCGCGACGGATCAGCGGCGCGCCCGTCAAGACGAGAGAGCGCACCGCGTCGGGGTGCGTGCTCGCCACCACGGCCGCCACCGTGCCACCGAAGGAGTGTCCCACGAGGACCAACGGCTCGTCGGCAAGGGACCTGAGAGCGGGTACCACCAGTCCGGCGTAGTGGCGAGCGCCTCCGGCGACCTCTGGAAGAGGCGACGCGCCGAAGCCTGGGAGATCGAGCGCCACGGACGCCACGCCACGATCGGCCAGAGTCGAGGCGGCCACGGCGAAGTCGCCGGCGCTACGCGCCCAGCCGTGTAACCACACCACTCGAGCAGTTCCGGCGCCGTAAGACTCTCCGAAGAGATTTGAGTCGCCGTAGCTACGCAGCACGCCTTCCAGGTTAGTGAAGGCGTCTCTTCGCCTGAGACCACGTCACGGTCGACCGGTAGCGTCGTAGGCATCATGAGTGACGAGACGACGTTCAACAGTGAGCTCCTCGTCGGCCTCACGCCCGAACAGCGCGAGGCCGTGATGTCACCCGCCCGGCGACACCTCGTGCGCGCCACCGCGGGCTCGGGTAAGACGCACGTCTTGACCCTGCGCATCCAACGTCGCGTCGCCGACGGCGAGGTCGCGCCCGATCAGATCCTCGCGATGACGTTCACCCGCAAGGCCGGCGACGAACTTCGTCGCCGCCTCTTTCGTGCTGGCGTGCGCGACGTGCGCGCGGGTACGTTCCACCGCGCCGCGCTCAACCTCGTGACGCAGTACCGCGAAGATCACCACCTGCGACCGCTCACGCTCGAACCGAACCGTCGCAAGATCGTGAGCGCGTTAGCGAAGCAATTGCGAGAGAGTGGCGAACTGAAGCTCGAGGACTGGCAACTGCCCCGCCTCGAACAAGAGATCGGTTGGGCGCTCAGTCAGGGATTCAACGGGACGCTCTACGCGAAGAGCGCGCGACGCCTTCGCCGTGACGCCCCGCTGCCGCCCGCCCAGCTGGCCGACGTGCTCGATCGCTACGTCGGACTCTGTCGTAGTCGCGGCGTTGTGGACTTTGACCTGCTCCTCAGTGAGGCCATTTCGTTGCTGAAGGATGAGCCCGACGTGTTGGCGTCGTTTCGCTACCGCAACCGATCGCTCTACGTCGACGAGACACAAGACATGAACCCGTTGCAACTCATGCTGCTTCGCCAAATGGCGGGCGATGATCCCGACCTTTTCTGTGTCGGTGACCCCAATCAGTCCATCTACGGCTTCAACGGCGCGAACCCCGCGCTCATCAACGAACTCCTCGCGACGTGGCCCGACATGGTGGTCCTCGACCTCACGAGGAACCACCGATCTACCGCGAACATCATCGCGGTGGCGAACACGCTGCTCGAAGAGGGAGCTCGCGGGATCATACCCGCGAAGGACGAGGGTGAAGTTCCCCTCGTTCGCCAGTACAACACTGACGAAGAAGAAGCACAGCACGTCGCCACCTGGCTGGGTGCTCGCCACCAACCGGGCAGTCCGTGGAAGTCCATGGCGGTCTTGTCGCGCACGAACGCGCAACTCGAACTCGTCGCGAGCTATCTTGACGCCGTCGACCTACCCAACGAACGGCGCGGACCCGAACACTCACCGGCGTCCGATCTGATGGCGCCCGAACTCTCGTCGCGTCACCTCAACGAGGCCGACCGCGACGCCGTGGCCCTGTCCACGATCCACCGCGCGAAGGGTCTGGAGTTCCAGCACGTCGCCGCGATCGGGTGGGCCGAAGGGCAACTGCCCAACTACAACGCGACGACGCCCGAACAGCTGGCGGAAGAGCAGCGCCTCGCGTACGTCGCCCTCAGTCGGGCCGAACGCTCGCTGCTCATCACCTGGAGTAAGGGTCGCAACGATCCGCGCTACCCCGACCGATCACCGTCGCGTTTCCTCGGGCCCATCGAGGAGGTGGTCCGCGAACTCGACGAACGCAACGCGCCGCTCACCGGCGACGCACGTAAGGCCCGGCTCGCGGCCATTCGCGCGTCACTCACCGAGAGCCTGGAACGACTCGAGGGCGAAGGCGCTCGTTCGAAGTGACGAAGGCGCAAAGGTATAGTTCGCTGCGGATGACACAGGAGTAGCACGAAAGAGGCCACGACGATGAACGGTGCGCACGCCCTCCTCGCCACGCTCGAGGCCAACGACGTCGGCGTCTGTTTCGCCAATCCCGGGACCTCGGAGATGCACTTCGTCGCCGCCCTCGACGACGCGACGACGACGCGCGCGATCCTCTGCCTCTTCGAAGGGGTCGCCACGGGTGCCGCGGACGGCTACGCACGCGTCCTCGGTTCGCCCGCCGCCACCTTGTTGCACCTCGGACCGGGTCTCGCCAACGGGTGGGCCAACCTGCACAACGCGCGACGCGCTCGCGTGCCGCTACTCAACATCGTGGGCGATCACGCGACCTTCCACGCGCACCTGGACGCTCCCCTGCAGAGCAACATCCAACTCCTCGCTCACGCGCTCGAAGGTTGGTACCGTCGATCGACGTCGTCCGACGACGTGGCTGGTGACGTCGCTCTCGCCCTCGAGGCCGCGACCGGTCCACCCGGGAGTATCGCGACGTTGGTGCTGCCCGCCGACGTGTCGTGGAGTGAGCTCGAGAACGTCCCCTCGCCGTGGCCACGGGTCGCGCGACCATCCCCGCGTGCCATCGACGAGGTCGCCTTCGAGAGAGCGCTCGTTGCCCTTCGATCGAAGCGCTGCGCGCTCTTCCTCGGCGGCAGCGCGCTGTCGAAGGAACAGACGGGACTCGCCCATCGCGTCGCGTCCGCGACGTCGTCACGTCTGATGATGGAGACGTTCGCCACGAAGATGGACCGCGGAGCGGGCGTCGTAAGCCCCGAACGACTGATCTACGTCAGCGAGTTCGCCGTTGATCAACTCAAGGACCTCGACGTCCTCATTTTGGTGGGTTCGATCGAACCGGTCGGCTTCTTCGCGTACCCGAACGTGCCGAGTCGACTCGTGCCGGAGGGCTGTGACGTCATCGACCTCGCGCCACCGGGCAGTGACACGCTCGGCGCACTCGAAGCGCTCGTCGAGGCGCTGCACGCGCCCACCGTCGCCGTCGAACGTGGTGAGGTGACGGGTCCCCCGAGTGGCGAACTGACGACCCAGTCGTTCTCCGCCGCCGTCGGAGCGACCCTGCCAGAGGGCGTGATCGTCGCGGACGAGTCCAACACCAGTGGAGTCCATCTCTTCGGTACCACTCGCTTTGCGCCGGAGCACCAGTGGATGACCCTCACCGGCGGCGCGATTGGCTACGGCCTCCCAGTCGCGCTGGGCGCGGCCGTCGCGTCGAAGGGTCGCGTCCTGGCGCTCGAATCCGACGGCTCGATGATGTACACGCTCCAGGCGCTGTGGACCATGGCTCGAGAGGGACTCGACGTGACGGTCGTCGGACTGTCCAATCGGAGCTACGCCGTACTCACCATGGAGATGTCGCGCGTCGGCGCGGTACGAGACGGTGGGGCGAGCGAGCGGATGCTCGAACTCGACGACCCCACGCTCGACCTCAGCCAACTCGCGCTCGCCCAAGGCGTACCGAGCGTGCGCGTGACGAGCGCCGACGAACTCGTCGTCGCGCTCGAGCGCTCCTACGCGACACCCGGGCCAATGTTCATCGAAGCCCTCTTACCTAAGGGCCTTCACTAGGAACGACCATCGTCGCTCCCGCCTCGAGGCTTTACGACGCGTCAGCGAGAATGAAGAAGATCTCGGTCTCAGCGGCGACCTTGCCGTCAATAGTGGCGCGGCCGAAGCCTTTGCCACCGCGCGCCGAGAGTTTGGTCATCTCGCACTCCACCAGCACGGTGTCGCCCGGCAAGACCTGTCGACGAAAGCGCGCGTTCTCGACACCACCGAAGAGTGGCAGACGACCGACGTAGCGCGGATCGGCGAGCACGACGACCGCGCCACACTGAGCGATCGATTCGAGGAGCAAGACGCCGGGCGTCGTCGGACGTCCCGGAAAGTGTCCGGCGAAGAACCACTCGTCGCCGCTCAGCGTCCACTGGCCACTCGCGCGCACGCCCGGTTCGATGTGCAAGAGGGTGTCGAGAAAGAGGAATGGTTTGCGGTGCGGCAACCAGTCCGATGGGTCCAATGAGAACGCCGTCATACGAGCGCCAACTCCGCGATACGCCGCTCGCTGTCGACGGTCACCAATCGGAACGTCCGCTGGTCGCCACGTTTCAGTACGTCTCTCGCGCGCGCGGGCGCGGGCGTGCCCAGTGACGTCGTCGGGGCGTAGCACTCGATCGATTTGTCACCCTTCAGCTGCACCTTGATGACCGCACCGTGTGAGGTGAAGGCGGTCACCTCGCCCGCGACCCGCGCGCCCGCGCGGTACGTGTTCTTGAAGAGCGCGAAGTCGGCTTCAGGGTTGACGGGTTGGCGTCCTCGTCGAAGCGCGACCGCGAGAGGAGGTGTGGGCGTGGGCGGCGGTGTCGGCGAGACTTTTGCGACCCTCTTGGTCGCCTTGGTCGGAGGAACTTTTGCTGCGGCCTTTTTCGTCGGCGGCTTCTTCATCGCCTCAGTAGCCTTCGCGACTTTCTTCGGCGTCTTCGTCGGTGGCTTCGCCGCTGTCCTCTCGACCGTCTTCTCCGGCAACTTTTCGATCGCCTTGTCGTGCTTCGTCGCCGCCTTCTTCGTCGGCGCCGCCTTCTTCGCGCTCTTGACCGGTGTCAACGTCGTACCGATGGTGGGCTTCGCGCCACTGGGCAACGTGACGGCCAACTTCTTCGTGGCCCGCGTGGCCTTGACGTTACGCACGGGCACGCGTGCAGTGAAGACCCAACCGACGCCACGGACGGGTTTGCCGCCGATGAGTCGACCTACTTCAAAGAGCCAGGGATACTCGTCTTGAAACTCCTGGAACGAGTCGTTACTCAACACGACGCCGTCGATACGGTCGGCGATCTTCAAGATGAACGCGTCACCTCGCCCCACGGCGCCCGCCGGAGGCGTGACGATCTCGCCCGCGAGGACCGCGTCGTTGAATCGACTCCGGTCGTTAGCGGCAGAACGGTGCTCGAACGTCGCGTCGACGACCACGATGATCTCCGCCGTTGGATTCTCCTCACTGAAGGAGCTCACCGCTTCGTCGAGTTGCGTGAGACTAGGCGTGACGCGCCCTTCAGTCGCGAGATTCGACCCGTCAACCACGACGCGAAGCCGTGGACTCTTCGCGGGACTCACCCGATCGCTCGAGCCAAGAGGTCAGCTTGTTCAGCGGCGTGCACGAGTCCACTGCCCGTCGCGGGACTCGCCGACTCCGCACGCGCCACGTGCGACACGCGCACGTGGCGAAGGTGATCGTGCATCCGTAGGTGCACGAAGGGCCACGCGCCCATGTTCTCGGGCTCCTCTTGCAGCCAGACGACCTCGGCCAGGTTGGGATAGGTCGCGAGGACGCGCTCGATCTCCGAGGTCGGCCACGGGTAGAGCTGTTCGACGCGCACGACGGCCACGCTCTTCGCCTCCGTGGTATCGCGATGACCGAGTGCTTCGTGCGACACCTTGCCGGACGCGAGCACGACGCGTGTGACCCCAGACGCGTCCTCGACGTGATCGTCGAGGACCGTTTGGAACGAGCCGTGTTCGAACTCGGCGATCGGAGAGCGCGTCTGAACCGCGCGCAACATCGACTTCGGGGTGAAGACGATGAGCGGTGTCGGGTGCTCGCGCAGCACCTGACTGCGCAGGAGGTGGAAGTACTGCGCGGACGTCGTCGGTTGGGCCACACGGATGTTGTTGCGCGCGCTCAGCGACAAGAACCGCTCGATACGACCACTCGAGTGCTCGGGACCCTGGCCCTCGTAGCCGTGAGGCAACAACATCACGAGCGACGCGTGCTGACCCCACTTGTCCTCCGCGGCGACCAAGAAGTTGTCGATGATGATCTCGGCGCCGTTCGCGAAGTCCCCGAACTGCGCCTCCCACGCCACCAGCGTGTTCGACGCCTCGACGGAGTACCCGTACTCGAAACCCAGCGCGGCGTATTCCGAGAGGAACGAGTCGCGCACGGTGAAGAAGCCCGGCGCGCCCATGCTCGCGAGGGGGACGTACTGCCGGCCGTTGTCGTAGTCGATGAGAGCCGCGTGACGATGGGAGAACGTACCGCGGCGCGTGTCCTGACCCGTGAGACGGACGTTTGAACCGGCCATCACGAGCGATCCGAGAGCCAACGCCTCACCGAAGGCCCAGTCCACCTCGCCCGAGTCGAGCAGGGCGAGACGCTGCGTGAACTGACGTTCGAGTTTGGGGTGGATGGTGAATCCCTCGGGAGCGGACACGGAAGCGCGCGCGATATCCATCAGCGTTGTCTGGTCGACGCCCGTGTCGGGCGCCGGACGGTCGGCGGGCGTCTCCGCGACGGGAACGCCCTTCAACTTCGGAACCGGTACGGTTCGCACTTCGTCCAGCACGTTCTGCAGGCGAGCGTTGAACTCGTTGAGCGCGGTCTCAGCCTCGTCGATGGAGATGTCGCCGCGACGGACCAACGTCTCGGTGTAGAGCTTGCGCACCGAGCGCATCTGATCGATGACCTTGTACATCTGGGGCTGGGTGTAACTCGGGTCGTCGCCCTCGTTGTGGCCGAACCGGCGATAACAGACGATGTCCAACACCACGTCGCGTTGAAAGGTCTCGCGGTACTCGAAGGCGAGTCGGGCCGCGCGAGCGCACGCTTCGGGGTCGTCGCCGTTCACGTGGAAGATCGGTGCCTGGATCATCTTGGCGACGTCGGTCGGATAGAAACTCGAGCGCGCCGACTCGGGCGCCGTCGTGAAGCCCACTTGGTTGTTCACGACGAGGTGGATCGCCCCACCCACCCGGTAGCCCGAGAGCTGGGACAGGTTCAACGTCTCGGCGACGACGCCCTGGCCGGCGAAGGCCGCGTCGCCGTGGATGAGCACCGCGAGGTACGGGTGTTCGACGAACGAAAGGTCGGTCGCGGTGCCATCACTCGGTCGAAGGACGAGGTCTTGCTTCGCGCGCACGATACCCTCGACGACGGGACTCACCGCTTCGAGGTGTGAGGGGTTCGACGCCATCGACACGTCGATGGTCACGCCACGGGGATTTTTGAAGACGCCGTGCGCTCCCTTGTGGTACTTGACGTCACCGCTCCCCTGGACGCTCTCGGGGTCGAGGTTGCCCTCGAACTCAGAGAAGATGTCGCTGTAGGACTTGCCGACGATGTTCGCCAAGACGTTCAGACGGCCACGGTGAGCCATACCGATGACGGCCTCTTTCACGCCGCGATCGGCGGCCTCGTCGAGCACGGTCTGCAGCGCGACGATCGTAGACTCGGCGCCCTCGAGACCGAAGCGCTTCTGACCCACGTAGCGCGTGTGAAGGAATCGCTCGAACACTTCGGCTTCGCTCAGCACGTTCAAGATCCGGCGCTGCTCTTCGAGGGTGGTGGTGGAATCCACGCCTTCGACGCGCTCTTGGATCCAGCGCTTCTGCACGGGGTCCATGATGTGGCCGTACTCGATGCCGATCGAACGACAGTAGGCGTCGCGCAAGATCGCGAGGATCTTCTCGAGGGGTGCTTCGTGCAGGCCGGCGAGCCCGTCCACCACGAACGTGCGCTGCAGGTCCCAGATGGTGAGCCCGTACGACGCGAGGTCCAACTCCGCGTGCAGGGGCGGCGGCTCGCTGCTCAAGGGGTCGAGGTGGGCGTTCAGGTGACCGCGGACCCGATACATGTTTATGAGGGCCTGGACGCGGATCTGCTTCAAGATCCTCTCGGCTTCGGCCTCGTTCGACGAGGGATTGGAGTCCTTCGCCCACCGCGCTGGCTCGTAGGGGACGCCGAGCGACGCGAAGATCTCGTCGTAGAACTCGTGCTCGCCCGTCAAGCACTCCGCGACGTACTTCAAGAACAGACCCGACTCCGCACCCTGGATGATGCGATGGTCGTAGGTCGACGTCAGCGTCATCACCTTGCCCACGCCGAGTTCGGCGAGTGCGCGAGGATCGGCCGCTTCGAAACCCGCCGGCCACGCCAGCGCGCCCACGCCGAAGATGGCACCTTGACCGAGCATGAGACGTGGCACCGACTGCACCGTGCCGAGGGTGCCCGGGTTGGTGATCGATACCGTCGCGCCCACGAGGTCGTCCGCTCCGTACCCTCCGCCGTGCACCTTTCGCACGAGGTCCTCGTAGGCGAGGACGAACGCGCGAAAGTCCATCGTGTCGGCGTCACGGATCACGGGAACGAGCAGCGTGCGCGTACCGTCCTTCTTCTGTACGTCAACGGCGAGGCCCAGACCCACGTGCTCGTGGCGTCGAACGCCCGGGTTCCCCTTGTCGTCGACGGCGTCGATGAAGGTAGCGTTCATCGCGGGAATCTCGCCGAGACCCTTCGAGATGGCGTAGGCGATGACGTGGGTGAAGGAGACCTTCGCGCCGCTCGAACGAGCCAGTGATTCGTTGAGGGCGCTGCGGTTGATCTCCAAGAGACGCGCCGCGACCGTACGGAAACTCGTCGCCGTCGGCACGGCGAGACTGGCGTTCATGTTGGTGACGATTCGAGCGGCGGCGCCACGAAGGGGCGTCGCTTCTGCGTCGATGTTGACGGGTTTCGCGGGGGTCGACGGCGCGCTCGACGCCGCGGAGATCGAGGCGACCGTGGGCAAGGTGGAGCGATGGTAATCGGCGAAGAATTCGCGCCAACTCTCCGCGACCGACGAGGGGTCGGCGAGGAAACGGTCGTACATGTCGTCAACGAGCCAGGCGTTAGGTCCGAACGAGCCCTGCGCGGGGCGATTCGAGGAGGTGTCAGGGGGCGTAGTCACCCTTCTAGCCTAGGGCCCGACACAACGCGTTCGATGAGCCCATTCACCTCGAAGCCCGGTAAGTTTCCAGCGTGACTCTCCCCACGGCGCCGCCCGCGCGACTTCACTTCATCGCCAACGCACCCGTCTTGGGCCTGGCCGTCGCCGAGCGCCGCGTCGAGAACTCCCAAGCGTGCATCATCTTCGTGCACGGCGCGCTCGATCGCGGTGGCTCGTTCGCCCGACTGGTGCGCCGACTCGACACGTTCGACGCGGTGACCTACGACCGTCGGGGCTACCAGGGCTCACGCGACTTGCAGCCAGCCGATCTCGACGTGCACGTCGACGACCTGTTGGCGATCGTCGCGCGCGAACGCGAGCACCAACCCGTCATCCTCTTTGGTCACAGTTTCGGGGGCCTCGTCACCTTCGGCGCCGCGTTACGCGAACCCGCGGCCGTCCAACTCGTCGTCAACTTTGAGTCGCCCCTCCCGTGGATCTTGCGCCGAAAGAGCGCTCGGCCTCCTCTCACGAACGACGCCGGCCACGAAGCCGAACAGTTCTTTCGCCGTGTGGTCTCCAACAAAGCGTGGGACCGACTCCGTGAGCGCCAGCAAGAATCACGGCGACTCGACGGACCGGCCTTGTTGCGTGACCTCTCGAGCGTGCAACGAAGTGATCCTCCCTTCGACCTCGCGTCGCTTCGCGTGCCGGCGACCTACGTCATCGGCGACGGCGCCTTGGAGGATTACTACCGAGCGCTCTGCGTTCTACTCGTGAAGGTCAATCCGTCCATCAAGACCGTCGAGATCGAACACGCCAATCACGACGCGCATCTGAAGAACCCGAACGAGCTCGCCACGATCGTGCGACGGCAATGGGATCAGGCGTGCGCGTCGGTGTAACAGGTTCGTCCGGACTCATCGGCCGATCGCTCGTCGGGGCGCTGCGAGAACGTGGTGACACCATCATCCCCTTCGTACGTCCAACGACCACGACCCTCGTCGGGGACGTCGTGCGATGGGACCCCGAGCGAGGGGACGTCGACGACGGAGACCTGAAGCGTGTCGGTGGCTTCGACGCCGTCGTGCACCTTGCGGGCGCGGGTATTGGCGATCGTCGTTGGTCACCGAAGAGAAAGAGTGAGATTCTTACGTCGCGGGTCGAGTCCACCTCGCTCCTCGTCGCTGCACTCAGCAACCTGCCCGCCGGCGCCAAGATGCTCGCGAGCGCCTCCGCTATCGGGTGGTACGGGTCGCGCGGTGACGAGCGCCTCGACGAAGAGTCACCTCGCGGCGCTGGTTTTCTTTCCGACGTGTGCGTGGCCTGGGAGGCGGCGACGTCGCCACTTGAAGATCGCGGCTTGGACGTGGCACACCTTCGCAGTGGCGTCGTCCTCACTTCGAGGGGTGGCGCTTTAAAGAAGCAACTGCCCCTCTTTCGCAGCGGACTCGGGGGCCGCTTCGGCGCGGGCAGCCAATGGATGAGTGTTATCTCGCTCTACGACGAGGTGCGCGCGCTGCTGTGGACGATTGACCATCGACTCACGGGTCCCGTGAACCTCGTGGCCCCCGAGTCGATCACGAACCGAGAGTTCACACACGTCCTCGCTCGGATCCTGCGCCGATCCGCACTGCTCACCGTTCCGAAATGGACGCTCAAAGGCGTGCTCGGTGCTGAGATGGCCGACGAACTCATCCTTACCAGCCAACGGGTGACGCCGAAGGGTCTCCAGTCATCAAACTTCAAATTTGAACATGAAGGCGCTTACGAAGCGTTGAAATGGATGCTCGACAGCACAGGCTGAACGCGTAGTTCCGACTGACCAAAGTCGCTGATGAAGCCACAGGGCGTACTCGACGCCACTAAAGTTGGTGTTGGACCGCAGAATGCGGAACGGCACTCTGATCGCAGCCACCTAGGTGGCGCTGGGATTCAACTCACCATGCACTTTCTAAGCAGAATTCGACTCTCTATCGCTTTTGCGCTTGCGTTGGGCTCGTTGGTGCTGACCCTTGGTGCGCCCACAACCAGCCAGGCCGCCGCGGCCAGCACCATCACCTTCGCCGAGATGCCCGGCGCGAGCCCCAACTACATCTTTCCCTACGCCAGTTGCCTCTACGATTCGCTGAACAATATCGGTCAGTTCCAGCAGCTGATGTTCCGACCCTTGTACTGGTTTGGGGTGGGCCCCTCCGTCGCTGAGAGTGCCGCACTCTCACTGGCCACGCAACCTACGTACAACAAATCCGACACGTCTGTGACGATCACCATGAAGGGTTGGCGGTTCGCCGACGGCCAACTCGTGAACGCCCTGTCAGTGAAGTTCTTCCTCAACATGTACATGTCCGACCCCCTCGCCTACTGCGGATACGAGCAGGGTATGGGCGTACCCGACCAGGTCCGTTCGGTGACCGCGTCGGGCAATGTCGTCCACGTCAACTTCACCAGAGCGGTGAATCCCACCTGGATGACTGATGACTTCTTATCCCAGATCACGCCCATGCCCACGCGTTGGGACCGAGTGTCGGCGTCCCAGCCCGGACGGTGCTCCACCGGCGTCTACGGAGCGGGTTCGACCATCGCTTCGTGCAAGTCCGTCGAGGCCTACCTCTCGGTTCTCGCGACGAAGACCAAGACCTTCAGCACCGCCTTCTGGCAAGGAGGCGTCGACGGCCCTTGGAAACTTGCGTCGCTCGACAGCATCGGTAACGTCACCTTCGAAACGAACCCGTCCTACAGCGGTCCGCAGAAGGCGCACGTGAAGTACGTGAAGGAAGAGGCCTTCTCTTCCGCGGATCAAGAGCTCGCCGCGCTCAACAAGGGAACCCTGGATGTGGGGTACGTCGACCCTTCGACACTGCCCCCACGAGCAACGCCCAAGAGGGCCGGACCGAACATTGCGGCACTCAGCGCGAAGTACAACCTGGCCGCGCGCTCGTCGTGGGGCTTTAACGAGGCCGTGTTCAATTTCAATCCAGCCAACGCCAAGTCCGCAGCGATTGCCGAGCTCTACATTCGCCAAGCGCTCCAAGAGGCGGTGAACCAATCCTCGATCGTGTCGAGCGCGCTCAACGGTTATGGCTATTCCAGCGACAGTCCCCTACCCCTCGCCACGCCGACGTCATTCGCGAAGCCCATCGCGAACCCGTATCCCTACGACCTCGTCAACGCTAAAGCGCTGCTCGCGAGTCACGGATGGTCGATCGTCAATGGCGTCATGACGTGCACCTCACCCGGGACGTCCGCCACCGAATGTGGCGCCAATATCAACGCGGGGTACACCCTGAACTTCAACATCGTCTGGCCCGGCGATTCGCCCACACTGAACACCACCTATAGACAAGAGATAGCGAGTTGGGCTCAGATCGGCGTGGTCGTCACGCCCAACTACGACACCGCCAACAACGTCGTCACCGACTGTTCTCCGACCTCCAACTATCAGATCTGCGTGTTGGACACCGGTTGGAACTACGCAAGCAGTTACTTTCCTTCCGGCGAGGAACTCTTCACGCCCAAGGGAACCGCGAACTTTGGCGCGTACAGCGACTCGCACATGACCTCGCTGATCGACGCGACCACGTCGAAGGCCACCAGTTTGACGAGCTACGCCTCGTACGCCGCCCAACAACTGCCGGTGCTCTTCGAACCGCAAGTCGAACAGACCGTCGAGGTGCTCAAGACGCTCAAGAGCGCCATTGGCTTTACACCGAGTCCGCTCGGCAATTTTATGCCGGAGTACTACTACTTTTAGCCAAACGCGGTCGAACCCGTCAACGTCGGCGAGATGAGCGTGAGACGTCACTTCGTTTGGCCGTAAACGAAACGGACCCCACGAGCTGGTCCGCGACGTGAAGGACCCCACGCTCGAAGGTGGGAATCGCGTCTCAGGATCCTCGCGAGTGGTGAACGGTTCTCAAAACGGCCCAAAATTGGCTTAGAGTTCTCAGATTTCCTTCTCCCGCGAGATAAGTCTTGGAATTGAAAACCTCGACAAAAACCAATCACAATATGGCGACGTGACCCCTCAGGGTCGTTTGGAGCCAAACCCTCATTCATTTCGGCGGTGTTATTTGATCCTTACGTGACCTTGTCTGCCCTCTTACCTTCTTGTACAGTGAGTCCCAGACCGCCGACTGTGGCGGATGTGTGAAGAGCGTGATCACTTCGGTGGTACGGGAGGCAATATGTTTCGAAAATATAAGATCCGTGCATCATTAACAGTTGGGGTTGCTCTGGCGGCTGCGGCCGTCGGGCTTATTGCACCGTCGATCGGTGGCGCAGCGTCAACCCCGAACGTTATAACGATCGCTGAGGGCGCAAACGCAACACCGAACTATATATTGCCCTTCTACCCACCAGCGAACTGTACGGTAACTAATACTTCGCAATTCCAAGAAATGATGTATCGCCCGTTGTACTTCTTCGGCCTCGGCGGCAGTGCAGCCCTCCAGCCCACCTTGTCAACAGGAAAACTTCCGGTTTACTCGAACGGAAACAAGACGGTGACGATCAACATGAAGGGATGGAAGTTCGCCGACGGCCAGACCGTTAACGCCGAGTCAGTCATGTTCTTCTTAAACATGTACGACGCCGTGCCCTCGGGATTCTGCACCTACACCAAGGGCCTAGGAATTCCCGACCAAGTGGCGAGCGCCTCGGGTTCGGGCAACACCGTGGTCATCCACCTGAAGAGCTCGGTGAGCCCTCTGTGGTTCACCAATAACGAATTGGCAGTTATCACGCCTATGGCCAATTCCTGGGACATCACGAGTGCCGCCAAGAAGAGTAGCTGCGCTACTGGTAAGTACGGCGCCGCTTCGACGATGGCTGCCTGCAAGGCAGTCCAGGCCTACTTGACCAAGCAGGGTGCGAACACTTCAACCTTCACGGGCAAACTGTGGCAGAGCGGCGTGAGTGGGCCCTACACCTTGATCAAGATGGATAACTTGGGCAACGCGGAGTTTCAGGCCAACCCTAAGTACTCCGGTCCCCAGAAGGCAAAGGTCAAGTACGTCAAGCTTGTTGCGTTCACGTCCACGACCGCCGAGCAAAACCAGCTGCAGGGCGGCAACATCGACTTCGGCTACGTTGACCCTTCGGTCTTGACGTCGCCCGCTCCGGCACCCGGAAAGGTTGGAGCAAACTTTGGGCCGTTGAAGTCAAAGTTCAACCTCATCTCCACCGTTCCGTACTCCAATAACTACATGAACCTAAACTTTGGCAAGAACCCCGGTGCGGTGTTCCTTGACCAGTTGTACGTCCGCCAGGCGTTGGCGTCATCGATTGATCAAGCCGCAATCATCAAGAATGCGGACAAGAACTACGCGGCTCCATCGTGGTCGGCGGTACCGCCGGGAACTCCCTCAACGGAGGTCGGTAAAGTGAGGAACCCCTACCCCTACGACATGACCGCCGCAGCGGCGGACTTCACTAAGAACGGGTGGACTCTCACCGGTGGACAACTCGCCTGCACGAGTCCCGGTACTGCTGCCGGTCAATGCGGCACGGGAATCACCCAGGGTGAGAAACTGACCCTGAACGTTGAGTACTACAGCGGCGTACCTGCGTTGACGACAGAAATGAATGCCGTCATCGCAAACTGGACGAGCCTCGGTATGGTGATTAAGCAAACCACCGGAACGTTCAACGACACTGCTGGAACGTGCCCCTCGGCGTACAACGCCGCGACCACGTTCGACATCTGTAACTGGGGTGGTGGCTGGCTCTACGCGCCGGACTACTACCCGTCGGGCGAACCTCTCTATCTGACAGGCGCCGGATCGAACAGTGGACAGTACACGAACCCAACCATGGACTCACTCATCAAGGCAACGCTGTCAACGAACGTGAAGCTGACGGCATTCGCGCAGTTCACGGCGAACAACCTGCCAGTGCTGTGGGACCCGATCGCGGTCAACCTCAATGAAGTTTCCAAGTCGCTGAAGAGCAGCAGCGGTGGGGTGTTCGAGGGTCAACTGGATGTATTCACGCCCGAGTATTGGAGCTTCAAATAGTCGTCGCCGTTGGATAGTTGACGGCTAAAAATATACCGAGAAGAGGGATCCGAAAGGGTCCCTCTTCTCGGTATCGACTTGACTGGATGGTAGCCTTACCCCGTGTTTTCGTACATATTGAGACGATTGGGACAGTCGGTCGTCGTCCTCTTAATCGTCATTGTTATAACGTTTTCACTCCCCTACTTCCAACCGCATGGGATTCTCGCTCCGGCGTACGCAGTACTTGGGGCTCGCAGCACTCCCTACAACGTGCACGTGTGGGCATTCCAACATGGTCTTCTGGAGTCGTACTGGACACGGCTGTACCAGTACATTTTTCAACTGGTATTCCATTTCAACCTTGGCTACTCCTATAAACAGGAGCTATCGGTTCGTACGATCATTGCCCTGTACGTACCACGCACGGTCTGGCTTGCGCTGAGTGCCCTCATCCTTACCGTCATCATTGCGGTGCCCCTAGGGATCTTCCAGGCGTCACGGCGCAACACGGCGGTGGACTACGCCGCCACGGGCACTGCCTTCGTGCTCTACGCAATCCCCACGTTTCTACTGTGCTTGTTAGCCATTGAGTTCTTCGGCTTTCACAGTTTCCATCTCCCGATATCGCCGCCCGAGGGCATAGCCCCTTGGGCTATCTTCACGGATCCCAAGTCATTCATTCTGCCGGTTGGTTGCCTCACTCTTCTCTCCGTGGCGGGAATCAGCCGATTCATGCGAGGCACCGTCCTTGAAGTGCTGGTCCAGGACTACGTGCGAACGGCTCGAGCCAAAGGATGTAGCCCACTTCGGGTGTTATGGCGTCACTCGTTAAGGAACGCCCTTGGACCAATCGTGACGATTCTTGGTCTCTCGATTCCCGCCCTCTTCGGCGGAGCCCTCATTGTCGAGTACGTCTTCAACTACTCGGGACTCGGTCTCCAAACATTGAACGCGGCGCTCTCGTTCGACGTTCCTATCGTGCTCGGCATTACGATTCTCGTGTCGATCTTCACCCTGCTAGGAAACCTCGCGGCGGACGTCGCGCTGGGCCTCATCGATCCGCGTCTTCGCATCCAGGGGGGTAGCAAGTGACGATTGCGGACTCCGTTGCTGAATACAGCGATCAGGACGTGCCCGTACCCTTATGGCGACAGCGTCTCAAAGTCTATAGGGCCAACAAGCTCGCGATTGCGTCGTGCATTTACATCATCGTCCTCGCCGCCGCTTGTTTTCTGGTACCGCATCTGCACCCCACCAATCAGACCAATCAGGCGATTGCTTTCAACACCCCGCAAAATGAGACACCGTCAAGTGCCCACTGGCTCGGCACGGACAGCAACGGCTTCGACGAACTCGGCCGCATTTTCTTCGGCGGTGAGTACTCGCTCACGCTGGGGTTCCTTGCCGGATTCATCACCATCGTCGTTGGCACGATTTACGGAATGATCGCCGGTTTTGTCGGAGGCGTTGTCGACGCGGTGATGATGCGACTCCTCGACGCGTTCCTTTCGATTCCGTATATCTTCCTCTTGATCACCCTCATCACTGTCTTTGGTCGATCGACGGTGTTCTTGATTTGCATCATCGGTTTCACGGGCTGGTGGGGTAACTCACGTATCATCCGGGGAGACGCGCTGCTCATACGTAACTTGGACTACGCCAAGGCCTCCACGTCGATGGGCGCATCGAAGATGCACGTAATCAAAAGCCACGTCTTCCCCAACTCGATAAGCAACATCGTCACGGTGGCCACCTTTTCCGTTGCCGATGCCATTCTCTTCCTTTCGGCTCTCGGCTTTCTCGGCCTCGGCATTCAACCACCGCAAACAGACTGGGGCACGATGCTTCAGTCAGGAGCCGCACAGATTCAGAACGGTTTCTGGTGGGAAGTGTGGCCCCTCGCTACCATCTTCATCCTGGTGGTCGTAGCAATCAACTACATCGGCGACGCACTGCGTGACGCTTTTGAGGTCCGACTTCTCGAACGCTAACCGTCATTCGAGAGCACGTCGCTCGATCGCGCGTTCACCACACTGATCCGCTCTCCCTGGCAAGCATGACGCACCAAGAAGTGGTCACGCAGACATTTGGACCGGTGTCCGCAATGGAAAATGGCACGCGGCCCTGTGCCGGTCACCAAAACTCTCCAGCGGTGGCTCCACGTCGGCGCACACCGCCTCGGCACGCGGACACCGAGTTCGAAAGCGGCAACCGGATGGCGGGTTGATCGGAGAAGGCAACTCCCCACGCACGCGAAATCCCTGTTTCTTTCGTGCATCCTCGGGATTGGGCACGGGCACCGCGTCCAACAGTCCCTGCGTGTAGGGATGCGCAGGTCGTCGGAACACCGACTCTGCGTCACCAATCTCCACAATCTTGCCCAAATACATCACCGCAATCGAGTCCGCCATGTAATACACGACAGCCAGGTCGTGGCTCACGAAGACGTAGGAGAGATTCTTCTCCTTTTGCAGACTTTTCATCAGATTGAGAATCTGAGCTTGAACCGAAACGTCGAGCGCCGAAACGGGCTCGTCGGCAACGATGAGACGGGGATTGAGCGCTAAAGCCCGAGCCAGTCCAATGCGTTGTCGCTGACCACCTGAGAATTCGTGGGGGTAACGATTCGCCGCAAGCTGGTTGAGACCCACTATGTCAAGCAGTTCGTATATTCGGCGTTGCCGTTCTTCTTTGGATCCTTCTCTTTGAACTTGCAGGGGCTCGCCGATGAGGTCATTCACACTCATGCGTGGGTTCAGCGACGAATAGGGGTCCTGGAACATCATTTGGCGTTGAATATGATCCTCGCGCGTCATCTTGTGATTCTTGTCGGTCACCAACCGATCGTTAAAGTAGATTTCTCCAGCGGTGAGGGTCTCAAGACCGACCAGCATTCGCCCGATCGTGGTCTTGCCGCAACCCGATTCACCCACGAGACCGAAGGTCTCGCCCTCATACACTGTGAAACTCACGTCGGAAACTGCGTGCACCGCGCCCACCTTGTGGTGGATCACTCCGGCCTTGATGGGGAACTCCTTCACCATGTGCTCGACACGCGCGAGTTCTTTGTGCGGCGCCGCTTCGCCCGTTTCGGCTGTGACGGACGCCGTGACGATCGTCGTAAGCGGTCGATCGACGGGATGAAAGCACGCGAACTGGTGCCGCGCGTCCCCGGTGAGCTGCGGGTCCTCCTGGCGGCACTGGTCAGTTGCGTAGGCGCAGCGCGGCGCGAAACGACAGGCGACAATCACCTTCGTGAGGTCAGGCGGCATGCCGGCGATCGAAACCAACTGCTGCTTCGACGCCGTTTCGAGGCTCGGCATCGAGGCGAGCAGCGCCTGGGTGTAAGGGTGTCGCATGGTCTTGAACAGTTCGTCGGTGGGTGACTCCTCGGCCTTTTTTCCGCCGTACATGACGACGACGCGGTCAGTTCGACCGGCGATCACACCCATGTCGTGCGTGATGAGCAGTACCGCCATGCTCAGTTCCTTACGCAGATTGTCGATAATGTCGAGGATCTGAGCCTGTATCGTGACGTCGAGGGCGGTCGTGGGTTCGTCCGCGATCAGCAGTTTCGGGGAACAGACCAGTCCCATCGCGATGATGACCCGTTGGCGAAGACCACCGGAGAGTTCGAACGGGTACTGATCGAGCCGTTCGGCGGGCCGGGGCATGTCGACCATCTCCATTACCTCGAGGGCACGCTTGCGGGCCTCGTCGCTACTCACGCCTCGATGGATCCGAAATCCTTCACCGATCTGTCGACCGATCTTCGTCGTCGGGTTGAGCGAACTCATTGGATCCTGGGGAATGAGGGCGACGCCGTTGCCGCGCTGAGACCGCATTTCCTTTTCGGAGAGCGACGCCAGGTCGACCCCGTCGAGCTCGACACTGCCCCCCGCGATCCGACCGTTCCCGGGCAGGAGACGCATGATGGCGAGACCTGTCGTCGTCTTGCCACAGCCCGATTCACCGACGAGACCCACGCATTCGCCGGCCGCGATGTTCAATGAAAAATCGTCAACGGCGGTCGCGAATGTGTTGCGAGTGGTGAACTGGACCTTCAGATTTTTGACCGTGAGCAACGACGACATAGATAGCAAATCCTACACTTTTTGAGGGTTTTCCTTGATCCGGCGCCGCGACACGAGATTGAACCCTCGATCCGAATTTCTCATCTACGTGAGGCGCCAGGTCTGTCGATGGTAACGACAAGGTCCTCGATCGACGAGGGCCCGGAGATGGCGTGGCACGCCGTAACCCTTGTTGGCGTCCCATCCGTACTCGGGAAATTCGAGAGCGAGGCGCCGCATAGCCCGATCGCGCTGCACCTTTGCCAAGATCGACGCCGCCGCAATCGTCCCGCTCCGACAGTCACCCTTGACGAGCGTCGTATGAGCGATGCCGGCGTAGCGGAGTGACGGCGGACTTAGGTCGTCGTCAGTGAATCGAAGCGGTGCGTCCAAGAGATTTACCGATCCATCGATCAGCGCGAACGTAGGTACAAGCGTCAGCCCTTCGAGTGCGCGCGTGGCCGCGACGGCCAACGCCAGGCGAAGTCCCCATCGATCGATCTCAACCGCGGATACCGAGCCAAGCGACCAGTCGGCCGCCCAGCGCTCAAGGGGCCCCACCAGCGCTTCTCGACGCTTAGGGGTAAGGGCTTTGGAGTCGGTAAGACCGGCCGGTGGAAGGGCGTCCCCGGTAATCACCACGGCACCAATCGTCATTGGTCCAGCGAGCGCTCCTCGACCCACCTCGTCCAAGCCAACGACGACTTCGCCGCGTGACAAAAGTGGCCGCTCAAAGGCGAGGAGATCCAACGAAAGAGCGCTCACCGACAAATCGTACTTGCGACTACCCCACGTAACATTCATCTTCATGGTCGACGACGCCTTCGTAGTTCCTATCAAGAGCTTCGACCTCGCCAAAGAACGTCTTCGCCGTGGCGGGGTCCCTGACGTGACTTCTCTTGCGCGCCAACTCGCCCTCGGTGTCCTCGAGAGTTGCTCGCCGCGCCACGTCATTGTTATAAGCGAGTCCCACGACGTCACCGCCTTCGCTCGAGACAACGGCGCCGAGGTCGTCGAGGCGACCGCTTCGGGTCTGAACGAAGCCGTCCAGGGCGCGTACGAGCAACTCTCCTCAAGATTTGAACGCCTGATCATCGTGCACGGCGATCTCCGCAGGCCAGAAGGGCTGGCCGACTTCACGCCGGATCCAGGCGTCACTGTCGTCACGGACCATCGAGGGCTAGGCACGAACGTCCTCGTCGTCCCGACAATGATCGACTTCCACTTCCAGTACGGCTCGAACTCCGCTCTCCTTCACTTGCTTGAAGCGCAACGCCACGACCTCATGGTTCATCTCATCACCGACAGTCGGTGGCGCTTCGACGTTGATGAACCGAGCGACCTTGAAGGCCCCTAGAAAGCACTCAAGGGGGCCTTGCGGCCCCCTTGAGTTCCAACTCTCGAAAGAGAATTGACTACTTCTTTGCGGCAGCCTTCTTGGCTGCAGGACGCTTCTTGGCGGCCTTCTTGGCTGCAGGACGCTTCTTGGCGGCCTTCTTCGCAGCAGGACGCTTCTTGGCGGCCTTCTTCGCAGCAGGACGCTTCTTAGCGGCCTTCTTCGCAGCAGGACGCTTCTTCGCGACCTTCTTGGCAGCGGCCTTCTTCGCAGCAGGACGCTTCTTAGCGGCCTTCTTCGCTGCAGGACGCTTCTTTGCTGGAGCCTTTTTGGCTGCAGCCTTCTTCTTCGCGGCTGGTGCCACATTCCCTCCTTGGGACTCAACGTTGATTCAAATTGGGACCTCGAGGCACCGTGTAGGTGTACTCACTTCAGGTACCGCATTGATATCTCGTGAACTCGGCCATGGACCACCCAACCTCACGGCTGTGCGGCGACTGATCGCAGTGCACGGCCCTACGCGAAGAAGCATTCTTCCAAACGTTGCAAGCAACGAAGTGGACAACTTTACCTCCTCCGCAGAAGGACAACTACAAGTTCAGTTGTTATTCACACCAATGTCAAGTATTTCGAGATTTATTTCGACCGATGGTGTGACGTGCTTTCTGATGACGGCGTGTACTTAGGACGCGGTGCGAACGGTGACGCGATGAGTGGACGCGAACGTTCAACACTCGTGTTGGGTCCAACACGAAGTGGAAAAACTTCTTCAATTATTGTTCCAAATCTCCTGATGACATCCGATGCGTGCGTCGTCACGTCGACGAAGAGTGACGTCGTTGCGTTGATGGCGCGAACGCGTCGCGATGGTGCAACACTTCTCTTCGATCCATCGGGAACAGTCGAAACACCCGTGGGTGTGCATCGAATTGGTTATTCACCTTTAAGACAATCTTTAACTTGGGATGGCGCTGTTTTGGCTTCGCGGAGCTTGTTGGACGTCGCGCGACGTGGTCGAGGTGATCGCGGTGACGATCATTGGAGTGAACGAGCGGGTGCGTTAGTGGCACCACTGATGCACGCAAGTGCCCTTCGAAGTGAGTCACTGGGGCAACTCGCCGCGCGCGTCGACGAACGTCGATGCGATGACCTCCTCAACGAACTGAAGGAGCGACACGGTGAGCACCATCCCTCCGTGTCGCTCCTTCGTGGCGTTCTAGCGACCGAGGACCGTGAACAATCGAGTATTTGGTCAACCACCGCTGGACTCTTCGCGGGCGTGCGCACCGAAGCAGCGAGAGCCTCCGCCCGAGAGGCGCCCCTCGACGTGGACGAGTTCCTTCGTGGTCCTCACCAACTCCACGTCGTGGCACCGAGTCGACACCAAGCCGTGGACGAGTTCCTTCGTGGTCCTCACCAACTCCACGTCGTGGCACCGAGTCGACACCAAGCCGTCTCGATCCCACTGGTCGTTGGACTGGTGGAAGAACTCGTGCACGCCACCTACGATCGACACCTCGGCGGCGCTCGGCTGCTGCTCGCCCTCGACGAACTCGCCAACGTGGCCCCAATCCCTCGTCTCGCGAGCATCGTGTCCGAAGGTGGGGGCCAGGGAGTCCTAACGCTCGCGTGCCTGCAAGACCTCAGCCAAGCGCGAAGTCGTTGGGGAGCCTCCGCGGAGGGTTTCCTCTCGCTCTTTCCAACGACCCTGGTCTTGCCGGGAATTGCCGACCGTCCCACGCTCGAGCTCCTACAGCGCTTGGCCGGGCGCGAGTTGACGTCGTCACCGAGCGTGCAGCGGGACCGTCGGGGTAAGGCGGTGGGCCACTCGATGAGCTGGGTCGAACGCGATCGCGTGACGATGAGCGAACTCGCCCAAGGTCGAGAGGGTCACGCATTGGGCCTCGACGCGCGAAACCGTCTCAAGTGGATCGAACTCACGCCCGCC
>Ga0207933_1000534_pt1 | contig 36152 bp, 27 predicted proteins | sample NGESurdeep092012_4_FD_184488 | JGI IMG/M metagenome (GOLD analysis project Ga0207933, IMG submission 184488) | Arctic peat soil microbial communities from Barrow, Alaska - NGEE Surface sample F53-3 deep-092012 (SPAdes) | ecosystem: Environmental > Terrestrial > Soil > Wetlands > Peat ... | reverse complement strand
CAACTGGTCGAACGGAATGACGCCGGTGGTAATCGCAGGCGTGCGCAACGCATCAGCAATCCCCTCCGCACGCGCTTCTGTCCGGTTCGAGACCAGCAGCGTCGTCGCGCCCTGCTGAATCAGGTGCTTCGCCGCCAGATCGCTCATCTTTCCCGCACCGACCAGCAGGATCGTCTTGTTGGCCAGCGAGCCGAAGATCTTGCGCGCCAGCTCCGCGGCAACCGAGGCGATGGAGACCGACGAGCTGCCGATCTGGGTCTCCGTGCGAACGCGTTTGGCGACGAAAAAGGCGCGCTGCAGCAGCGGATCTAAAGTTGAGCTGATGGCTCCCGTGGAGCTGACAGTTTCTGTGGATCGGATCGCGCCCACCTCGCGGGCGATGTTCCACGACTCCTTCACCTGACCGAGGATCTGCGGCTCGCCGACGACCATCGAGTCGAGCGAGCTGGCCACGCGGAAGAGATGGCGGATGGCCTCGCGCTCGCGCAGCGCGTAAAGATGCGGTTCGAGATCGTCGGGCGGCAAATGGAGATAGTCGCGCAAGAAACGAAGCGTGCCGGGAGCCGGCGCCGCGCCGGAAACGGGCGCCTCTTCCACCGTAAGCAGCTCGACACGATTGCAGGTGGAAAGAATCAGCGCCTCGCGAACACCGGGCTGCCCCGCAAGCGTGCGCGTGGCGTCGGCTAGCCGTGCCAGCGGAATCGCGAGGCGCTCCCGCACGTCGAGTGGCGCCGTGGTGTGATTGATCCCCACGAGCAACAGCGAGCCGAGTTGGGTCGACGATTCGGGCGGCGTATTCATGGCGCCTTGAACCTGTGCACAACCGAAAGCTGATTCGCCGCCCACACCGCCAGCACAATCAGGAAGACGAAACCGGAGAGATACACGGCGCGGCGGCCACGCAGCCCCGACTGTCGCCGGATGAAGATCATCGCGACATAGACCACCCACATCGCCAGCGAGAGCAGAACCTTGGGGTCGGCGAAGAACGTGGGCCCGATCGTCTGGAGCGCGACAACTGAGCCGATCAGCAGCCCGGCCGTCATGCACGGCAGGCCAAAGAGCAACGCCTTAAGTGCGATCTGATCGGTAGTTTCAAGCGGTGGAAGCCAGCTGCGAGTCTGCGGCGCGCGCTTCTGTTTCAGCAGACGTTCCTGAACGAGATACAGCAGGCTGGCAATGAGCGAGATCAGCAGCGCGGCATAGGCAGCCAGCAGCAACGCCACATGAAGAAACAGCCAGCCGGTGCGGATCAGCGGATACGCAAGCGTCTCATGACCCGGCCGAAAAGCGGGAACGACCGTGAGCAGTGCGGCGACGGGCAGAAGAAAGATGCCGAAGGAGACAGTGCGATATTTGACCGCGAGGATCAGGAACGCAGCGCCGAGCAGCAGGCCGAGCATCGAGAGCGTCTCGTGCGTGTCAACGGGCAACGCGCGGTGGGCGGCGTACAGCATCTCAACCAGAGCGACGAAATGGAAGAAGACGGCGGCCAGCGCGCAGGGCATCGCCACGTGCTTCCAGCGCGGCCGGCTATAGAGCGCGGCCGGCAGCACCGCGAGCGCGGCAATGCCGTAGAGAAGAACCGCGACTCGGAGCCAGAGGAGGGTCATGCGAAACGTTGTGTGCGAGAAAGGCGCGAATATCCAGTATATCGCCGCGGTGAGCGCTATTAGATGAGCGGTACTAAACCGACCGGGCAGTCACCTCGGCCAGGCCCTGTTCGATGGCCGCTTTCAAACGCCCCTCAATCAGGCTGAGTGGAAGAAAGAACGGGCGCTTGACGATCTCGATCGTGAGCTTGCCATCCGCGTGGAGATAGGTAGCCGTAATGCCCTCTTTCGTGAGGGTGCCCGATGGGCCGTTCAGCTCCACGCCGTGCTCGCGGAGACGTTGGCTGGCAGAGGCGAACTGCTCGTCGGTCATGGGAACTTCGACCATGCGGGCTAGTCTACCGGATGGCCCGGGGACTCAGTACGATATTCTTAGCCTTTCCGCACATGGCGAACTCACAGGAAGCAACGAGCGAGACCGGCCTGACCCCGGTGATGCGGCAGTACCGCGCGGCCAAGGACGCGCACCCCGATGCCCTGCTCTTCTTCCGGCTGGGCGATTTCTACGAGCTCTTTTATGAGGACGCGATCGTCGCTTCGCGCGAGCTGCAACTGCAACTGACCTCGCGCGACAAGACAAAGGCCGTGCCCATGTGCGGCGTCCCCTATCACTCGGCGGGAACCTATCTGCAACGGCTGTTGCGTCGCGGCTTCAAGGTTGCGTTATGCGAGCAGATGGAGGACCCCAAAACCGCAAAGACGATCGTGCGCCGCGAGGTGACGCGCGTGCTGACGCCAGGGACGGCGCTCGATGCTGCGCTGGCCGCGGGAGACAGCCAGTGGCTCGCCAGCATCGGGACTACGGGCAGCGTGGGATCGAACGCGGCGGCCTGTGTCGGCGTGGCGTCGATCGATCTCTCCACCGGCGAGTTTCGCGCCACAGAGTTCAGCGGAACACACGCCTGGGCACTGGCGATCGATGAACTCGCGCGCATGGCTCCGGCGGAGGTGTTGCTGGCTCGCGGCTCTGCGTTGGGAGGGCCGCCCAGCTCGGCGCACACCCGGCAGGCCTCGCTTCGCGAGGAAGAGGAAGGCGAGAGTTATGCTGACGCGAACGCGGCAGAGATCGGTGGCGTCCGGACAGAGCTTGAGGAATGGGCCTTCACCGAAGACTATGCGCTTCCCTTGCTGCGGCAGCAGCTTCGCGTGCACTCGCTGGACGGTATGGGGCTCGGCAACCATCCAGCAGCAGCCGTTGCCGCAGGTGCAATCGTGCATTATCTGCGCGCAACTAAACAGGGTGCGCTGGAGCATCTGGACGGCCTGCGCTTCTACGAGAAGCGCGACAGCCTCGAACTCGATGCAGTAAGTGTGCGCAATCTGGAGCTCGTCGATCCATTGTTCTCGGCGGAAGGCCCGCAGACGACGCTGCTGTGGACGATGGACGCCTGCTGCACGCCCATGGGTAAGCGGCTTCTGCGCGCACAACTGCTGCGGCCCATGCAGTCGGTTGAATCGATCAACGCGCGGCTTGATGCTGTCGCGGTTGCCGCGGGCGATCTGCGTCGACGCGAAGGTTTGCGGCGCGCGATGGACGGCATCCTCGATCTGGAAAGATTGCTGGGACGCGTCGCGCTGGACTCGGCGGGCCCGCGCGAGGTCGTCTCGCTCGGCGCAACGTTGAGCAGGCTGCCCGGGCTGCGGACAGCAGCCGCGGAGCTTGCTGCCGGAACGGACGGACGATGGGTCGCACTGGAAAACGTGCTCGATCCGCTCGAAGACTTGCGGGAGATGATCGCGCGCACGCTGGTGGAAGAGCCCCCGGTGTCGCTAAGCGATGGCGGCGCAGTTCGCGAGGGCGTGGATGCCGAGCTGGACGAGCTGCGCGGGCTCTCACAGAACGGTCGCCGCATGATTGCAGCGATCGAAGAGCGCGAACGCGAACGGACCGGCATTGGATCGCTGAAGGTTCGCTTCAACTCTGTCTTTGGGTACTACCTCGAGGTGACGCGCGCGAATGCGAAGGCGGTCCCCGCCGACTACGAGCGCAAGCAGACGCTGGTGAATGCCGAACGCTTCACCACACCCGAGCTGAAGGAGCTCGAGACGAAGATTCTCACCGCGCAGGAGCGCTCGGGCGAGATCGAGCGCAGGATCTTCGCCGAGCTGCGCCGGCAGTTGCTGGCAAACGCGCCACGTGTACGCGAGACAGCGCGCCATGTCGCGGAGGTGGACTTGTTGAGCTGCTTTGCGCACGTCGCAGCGCTGCGTGGGTGGATTCGTCCCCAGGTGGACGAGAGCGGCGTGCTGGAGGTCATCGCGGGCCGCCATCCTGTAGTGGAGCGGCGTTTGGAAGAGTCGGGCGTGGGGCGGTTCGTGCCCAACTCGCTACACATCGAGGCCGCCGGTGAAGGCACTGGGCCCTCGTTGCTGTTAATCACCGGGCCGAATATGGGAGGCAAGAGCACGTATCTGCGACAGGCTGCATTGCTGACGATCCTCGCGCAGTGCGGCTCGTTTGTTCCTGCCGGGCAGATGCGGCTGGGGTTGGTCGACCGCATCTACACGCGCATCGGCGCGAGCGACAACGTGGCTCGCGGCCGCTCCACCTTCATGGTGGAGATGACCGAGACGGCCGCGATCTTGAACACGGCGACCGCGCATTCTCTGGTTCTTCTGGATGAAATGGGACGTGGCACTGCGACCTACGACGGCCTCTCGCTCGCCTGGGCAACCGTGGAGCACCTGCACGACAAGATCGGCGCACGCACCCTGTTTGCAACGCACTATCACGAGCTGACATTGCTGAGCGAGCGGCTGGCAGGCATGCGGAATGCACGTGTTACGGTGCGTGAAAACTCAGGCGGCATCGTCTTCCTGCATGCCGTCGAAGCGGGCGCAGCGAACAAAAGCTACGGCATCGAGGTGGCGCGGCTGGCTGGATTACCGCAGGGGGTGGTGGAACGGGCGCGTGAGGTTTTGAAGGTGCATGAGCGCGCGGAGTCGCAGCAGGTCCATGAAGCCATACCATCCAAAAACCACGCGCCAACCATGCAAATGACCATGTTCACCCCACTTTCCCAGCGCATCCACGACAAGGTGGAAGCTATTGATATTGATGGGCTTACGCCGCGCGAGGCGTTGCAGGTGCTGGCTGAGCTGCAGCGGGAGTTGAAGGGCGGAGTGGCGTGAACTCTAAGAAAACAAAGGCGATGATCGTTGCCGGAGTGATGAGCGGAACCTCAGCCGATGGTGTGGACGTGGCCATCTGCCGCATATCCCCCGGAAATGAAGCAATAGCAAGAGTTAAGGTGCTTTACCATCGGGCGACACCTTATCCAGCCAGGCTACGCCGCGCAGTGCTATCGGCGATGGACGCTAAGTGTATGAAGGTAAGCGAGTTAGCGCGGCTTAGTTGGCGGCTGGGCGAGGTTTATGCGAAGGCGGTGGAGGTGGCGGCGCGGGAGTGCGGCGTGCGTCCACAGCTTGTGGCTTGCCATGGGCAAACCATTTACCATCAAGGAGTTGCATCTAGGTATCTGGGCGCGCCGGTGCGCTGCACGTGGCAGATCGGCGAGGCATCCATGATCGTGGAGCGGATGGGCGTTCCCGTGGTCAGCGACTTCCGTCCGGCCGATTTGGCAGCCGGTGGACAAGGGGCTCCACTGGTTCCGATGTTCGATTTTTGCGTCTATCGGGATACGCGCAAGAGCAGGATTTTGTTGAATTTGGGTGGGATTGCCAATGTGACGGTTTTACCGGCAGGATGTGCGGCCGAGGGTGTGCTGGCGTTCGATACAGGACCTGCCAACATGGTCATCGACGGCTGCATGAACCACGTTTATGGACGTGGTTTCGATGCTGGTGGACGCGTGGCTAAACGTGGTTCCGTGATGGTCCGGGTTGTGGACAGATTTGCTGCCGGAGGGTACTTCTCTGCCCCTCCGCCGAAGTCGTGCGGGCGCGAGGAGTTTGGCGAGGCGTTCGTCGCGAGGTTCATAGCGGCGTGTGAGCGGGAGGGTGCGGGCAAGGAAGATGTGATCGCAAGCGCGACGGCGCTGACCGCGAAGACGATTGCAGGGGCTTACATCCGTTTCTGTGAGCCGTGCTTGAAACAAAGTGCGAAACAAAATGCGAAACAACGTGCGGAACATGCGAAGAGGGATGCGGCGGTTGCGGCGTCGATCGAGTTGATTGCTGCGGGCGGCGGCGTGCGCAATCGGACGTTGATGCAGATGCTGGCCGAGGAGTTCGCTGCGCTGCATGTGCGCGTGCACACGAGCGAGGACACGGGCCTGGCTGCGGGGGCGAAAGAGGCGGCGGCGTTTGCGCTGCTGGGATGGCTGACGTGGCATGGGCTGCCGGGGAATCTGCCGAGTGCGACGGGAGCGAAGCGCGCAGTGGTGCTGGGCAAGGTGAGCCTGGCATGAGGGCGAGATATTGGATTCTCTTGCTCGCGATTCTCGGCGCCGGGGCGCTGCTGGCGTTCTGGATGTCGCGACGCCAGGAGGTTGTCGTCTTTGCGGGGAGAACGCTATACCTTCCGTGGCCGCTGCGTTCGGAGGCAGTGGGATCAACGAGCGGCACCTTGAGAATGCGCATCGAGGACGACAGGGCTTCGGCAGGAGTTGATCTGCTGGATGAGAGAGCGAGCCCTGTCGATGCGGCGCACTTTGTGGAGCACTGGATTACGGCTCCGCGAACCGAGCAGTTTCATCCGGAGAGCATCGAGGAGTATCACGACGCGGCTGTCGATGAGGCAAGGCTGCGCTGCGTGAGGATTCGATGGGCCGGAGATGCGATGCCGCTTGAGGTGAACTGCGTGACGGACGATGGCCGGTGGAAGCTGGTCTTGCTGGGCAAGGATCACGATCTCGCCCACTTTGATTCGATTGCGCGGCAGATGCGCGGCTTTGAGCAGGGGTCATGAACAAGGCATGGAGTTTGAGGCAAGGACACCCGAGACGCGGAATTCTGCGGCTCGCGGTGTGGGTGCGATGACCTATGGCGTATGAGGAGCATCCTTCGAGCGCGACGCGGAGAAAGATTCCGCTGTGGGCGGCTATCGCGATTTTTTTGCTGGCTATTGTCGGAATCTTTCTGGCGTCGCTGCACGTGGGATCGATGGGTATTGCAATGCAGCGGACTCTTTGGGGTCCTGCGCATGCAAACGGAAACGCAAGCGACGCGGAGACGCTTAGGTTCTTGATCGAGAGCTCGCCGAACAATCTGGATCTGCGCCAGGGGACGGATGCGCAGTCGGAGCGCGTCGGCGGGCTGATCTATGACGCGCTGGTGAAGAAGGATGCGCACTTCTTGCTGCAACCGTGGCTGGCGACGAGCTGGGAGCGGCCCGATCCGCTGACGTGGATCTTTCATATTCGCAGCGGTGTGCGTTTTCACGACGGCAAGCCGCTAACTGCGGAGGATGTGGCGTGGTCGATCAAAAGTATGATCGATGGGACGCTGATCACGGCCAAAGGCGGGGCTCTGGCCGGCATTACAGCAGTCCAGGCGAGCGGGCCGCTGACGGTTGTTGTGAAGACCAAGCATCCGGATGCGAGCCTGCTGTTCAACCTGAGCGATGGATTGTTCGGCGTTGTTGAGAGAGGCGCGGGAAGCAACGAGGGGCTGCATCCGGTGGGGACGGGGCCGTTCAAGTTCGTGAGCCAGATGCAGGACAGGGATGTTGTGCTGGAGCGCAATGCGGACTACTGGGACGGCGCGGCGAAGATTGTGCGCATTCGCTTTGAGGTGGTGCCGGATACGATTACGGCCGCGCTGGAGATCAGGAAGGGCTCGGCGGACGTGGAGAGCAATGTCCTGACGCAGGATATGGTGGAGGCACTGCGCAGCGCGCGCGGTGTGGTGGTGCAGTCGGGGCCGGGCGCGATGGTGATGTATGCAAACTTCAACACGACCGATCCGGCGCTGCGCGATCCGCGGGTGCGGCAGGCGATTGCGTGCGCGATTGACCGGCCGGCGTTGATTTCAGCCTTGTGGCGCGGGCAGGCGAGGCTGGCGGACACGCTGCTGCCGGAGGGGCACTGGGCGGCGGCGAGTGATGATGAGCTGCCTCAGTATCCGCATGATGTGGCGCGCGCGGTTGCGTTGCTGAACGCGGCGGGATTGAAGCCGGATAAAGATGGCGTGAGGCTGCGGTTCACGCTGAAGACGTCGACCGATGAGACGACGCGGCTGGTCTCGCAGGCGATGCAGCAGGAGCTGCGCCAGGCGGGGATTGAGTTGACGCTGCGGCCGGCGGAGTTCGGCACGTTCTACTCGGACATTACGCGCGGCGCGTTTCAGATGTACATGCTGCGATGGATTGGGTCGAACGAAGACCCGGATTTTCTGCGCTACGCGTTTGCGACGTCGAGCTTTCCGCCCAAGGGCGGCAATCGCGGGCACTACTCGAATGCGCGCGTGGATGCACTGCTGGCGCAGGCGAATGCGGAGACCGATGAAGCAGCGCGGCGGCGCGAGTATGTGGAGGTTCAGCAGGTTCTGGCAAGGGATCTGCCGTCGATCCCGCTGTGGTATCCGAATAACGAGGTGGTGCACTCGGCGCGTGTGACGGGCGTTGAGCTAGATCCGGGCGGGACGTTCGATTTTTTGCGGACGGCGGAGCTGCGGTAGGTTACTCGTTCGAAATGCGTGCTTGTGCTTCCTGCTGAGCCTTTGCTTCTGCCTGGATGTTATGTTGCAACTCGTCATTCATGCTCTTGCACCTATCCATCAATTGAGCGAAGGTCTTTTGGATGTCCTCTGTCGCGAATTTGAGCTGTCCGTTTGAGACTGTTACCTCTTTGGAATGAGTTTCGGCAAAAACGTATAGGGTTTCGAATGAAGCAAACCATTCACGCTGGATAGCTTCTGTGGACTTCTCTAAGTTCTCCTGGCTCGGCCGCCCCTGATCCCATGAACGAAGAAACGTAGGGTCGCAACTGGCCATCTTTTCGCGGAAATCCTGCCTCGCTGCCTGCTGTAGGTGATAGTAATCAACGTCGGCGTTGACGATCTGCGTTACGCGATGGACTGTTGAATCCATGGCTGCGTGGCTGGCAAATGATTGCGGCGAATAGACGGGTGGATCGATAGGGTTCTTGCGAATTTCATCCAACGACTTGTCATTCTCGCGACTGTTGGCGGCGGTTCGCCGGATGAGTTCCACGACCAGGCGCGTCCGCTCTGGCTGTATGTCGTTGAGGGCGATGTTCGAGGCTGCCAGCTCTGCGCAATTATTTCCCTGCCCAAGCTTGGCTACGCCAAGGGCCGTTACAGCGAAACAGGCCAAGGCGGCGAGAATGGAGAGTGCGAGGACGTTCGAGGCAATCGGTAGCTGACTCCGTTTGTGTCTTGCGCGGACGATCCAGGCGAAACCTAGCGGAATCGCAACGAGACAGATTGCGGCACTTGAGAGTGCGCTCGTCTTGTTCAGGTCGCCCGAGTGATACTTCCACAGCACGATCGCAGGAACGACTGCGTTCATCGCTATTGCCAGGAACCGCTCGATTGTGCTCTGAAGATGTCCGGCGGTGCTGTGCTCGTGCATGTCAGTTCTGTATACGCAGAGTCGGCAGGAAAGACAACAAGAAACGGCAGGAGAGCCTGGGTTGGAAACGAGTGGTCGCCCCCAAGGATTCGAACCCCGAGACGGCTACCGCACTTTAAGACATTGCAGACGGCGGAGTTGCGGTAGATTTGCAGATTCTTGCAGCGCTAAGAAGCCGGCGTTCCGTCGGACCAGTGGGCAACCAAGACGAAGAACATCGTCATTCGGTCTTCGGGATCATTGCCTGAGAAGACCGGCGAGCCGGGCAGATTCGCTCCCCAGCCTTTGGACATGTCGCCAGGAACAAAAAACATCAGGTGAGGATGCCAGTGTTTACCGGCAGCGCCCAGGTACTGCTGCCTGGACAGCATGTACGACATCGCTCCGGGCTCCAGCATGGGCAGCTTCTTGCTGTCCATGGCCGAGGCGACCGCCTGCGCGATCTGCGTCTTCGATCTTCCCGCGAGGGCCAGTCTGGCCTTCATGAGTATGCCGGGCAGATAGGTACGGGCGGCCGGCGGATTGACACAGATGGGGCCGCGGACCTTGGGGTCCCAGAAGACGGGATCGTCGGTGGCGGCGGCGAAGGATCGTTCCACCAGACAGACCCAGCCATTGCTGCCCTTGGCTGCGGTGGTGTATCCGTCGCGCTTGAGCACAAGCACCTCGGCTGCGCTGGAGATGGATGCGGGAGCAGCGCTGCGAGCCAGCGCGACTTCCGCGCTCGCGCTCGGTATGAGGTATTGAGGGACGGGCGCCATGGCTGCGTTGGGAGCCTGCGCTCGTGCATGCAATGCGCCGAGTGAGGCGACCTGGATAAGGAGTGCTGAGGCGAGGAGGCGGATCGTGCTTGGCTGCATGGGCGCTCCGATGGGTTACCGCTCCGGAATTCTACCCCGCAATGGTGCCGCGCTACAAAAATTCATGGTTGCCCCCCAGGGGATTCTCTAATGCTGAAAAACCAGGAAGATATGTCGATACGAGGCGAAGTTCCCACAAAATTCCCCCCACAAGAAAATATTATTTTATCGTCTGATTTCCCGCGCACTTCGTCGGACTTTTGGGACGCATGTCGAAATTTTTACGTTGAACAGTGGAGCGCATTTCTAAAGCGGGCGAGGCTCACGGAAGCGCCACGCAGACTCTCTGGGGTCGTCGAAGATTTCGCGATGGAGCGTTTTCTTTATCGTCTTTCTGCATCTCAGCATACTGCAGTACCTCCGCAAGGGGCTCGCCACTGGCCTTCGCATGATTGAGCAGCCGCGGCCGCACGGACGCGCCCATATTCTTCACAACGTCGACGGTCACAGGATGGCCTCCATGCAGGGTCTCATCACCCTTTCGACGCGGCACAGCTTGGCGTAGTGCTCCAGCCTATCGAGCTTCATGATGAGCTGCACATTGGAGATTCAATGGACGGAGTGACTCGCGCGCAATGATTCCGGGCTACATATCGGGTTGGGTGTTCTATTGCGGCCGTTGGAACGATGGGCGTCCGATCTCATCGCGGGCTTCCAAACGCGCGAGTAGCAGATAAAAATACAACATTCCTCGTTGCGGTCCGAGCGCGTTCAGAACGGCTTGGGCATCGAACGGCGCTGACCCGGCCACGAGTGCGATATTGCTTGCTACGCTGGTGTCGTTGGCTGGGAACACGTCCAGTCTCCCCAGGCCACGCAACAGGATTACGGCTGCCGTCCATGGACCGATTCCCTTGATCCGGCGAAGGATTGCTCCCGCATCCGGGCTGGGGCAGATCTCCAGCATTTCCTCATCGAGGATACCGGAGGCAAGCGCTTCGGCAACGCGCCGCAAAGCCGAGAGCTTGCCCGCACTGAGACCGGTTGAACGCAGCAAACCATCGTTCGCGCCCCGAATGCTCTCTGCAGACGGAAAAATGAAGCAGGGAGTCGGCAGGTCGGCGACTTCGACTGCTTGTCCGAGGGCAAGGACCAGGCGTTGCATGACGGCACTGGCCGCACGCAAGCTTACCTGCTGAAAGACGATCGCGTTGGCGCAGGCTTCCCAAAGCCCGGGATATCGGGGTGGTTTTACACCTTCCATGCGCGTGACGAGGGGAGCTAACCAGGGAATGCGCGAAGCCGCAAAATTGAAATCGGTGAGATCGCGATCGACTGCGAGCATCCGGCACACCAGGGCGAGCGCCCTGGAATCGTGTACTGTATCGCACTCAATGGTGATGGAGAGGCAGTGTTCCTCGTGAAGCTGCGTGGCACGTACGACGACCGGAGTGGCAAAAGCGGAGAGGGCGCGTATGTATTGTCCATCCGGCGTGAACCGATCGACAACGTTGGTGGACAGCCGCCGGAGCACGCTGACCGTCAGATCGAGGCGGTACGGTATCCTGAGAGGAACCTTGTGTTTGTGGAGCAATTGACACCCGTATACATGATTCGAGTAGTGCCACAACCCTACGTGGCAGAACGTGATTCCAGCGCAGCAGGTGCGGCGGCCTTTGCCATGCATCCAAGTATAAGAGAGCCTCGACTCGGGGCGTAATGGATGAGGGCGGCTCGCGTCAGTCCGTTTCTTCCCGCCTGCTACTTCAATGGTTAGAACGGAACAGCGGCTCCCAAAATTGCGACATCTATCACTGGCACTGGAGTGGCACAAGCGAGCTAACCGCTATAGGAGGACAAACAATGATAAGGAAGCAGACTACGAGGCACTTCACGGTTGGCGATCACGTCAGTTGGAACTCGGAAGCCGGTCACGTCAGCGGCACGATTACAAAGGTTATAACGTCCGAGATTGAGTTCAAAGGGTACAAGGTTCATGCAAGCAAGGATGAACCGCAATACGAGATCAAGAGCGACAAGACGGATCACGTTGCAATGCACAAGGGCTCGGCCCTCAATAAGCTTTGAGGTGGGCGTCGATGCAGAGCTTATCGAAGATGCATGAGGTCGCACCCAAGCAGAAACCGCCGACTGGCGATGAAATCCGTGCTGCGGAAGGCTGTCACATACCTGACCTCATCGCACCCGAGCTCAAGATTCTGTTCTGTGGCATCAATCCAGGACTCTACTCCGCCGCAACAAAGCATCATTTCGCGCGACCGGGCAATAGATTCTGGCCGGCTCTGCATCTGGCCGGATTTACGCCGCGGATCTTAGCGCCGAACGAGGGCGATGACCTTCTTGAGCTTGGGTACGGAGTCACAAGCCTGGTACAGCGCGCCACAGCGACAGCTCACGAATTGGCACCGTCGGAGCTTGTGGCCGGCGGACGCAGGCTCGCTCGTACAGTGAGCATCCACCGGCCACGCTGGGTTGCCGTCCTGGGTGTCGGTGCATACCGCGTGGCGTTCGGTCAACCACGGGCAGAGATCGGCCGGCAGCAGAATACTCTCGGAGACACGGGCATATGGCTGCTTCCCAGTCCGAGCGGCGCCAATGGAAGTTACCCACTGGTGGATCTGGTCGGTAAGTTACGCGAATTCTATGCCGCAGCCGGTCAGGCGAAGGCGGTCTGATGACAGAATTGTGGAACTATCGGGCTACCTCGCCATTTCGGAGATCACCTTGTCAGCAACTATCCTGGTCATCAATAGCGGTTCGTCCTCTCTAAAATTTAGCGTTTATGCCGCTGAGGCTAACAGCCTGACCACACTCTTTACAGGTGCCGCAGAGGGCATCGGCAAGAGTGAGGGTCAGCTTACGATCGAGGATGGTGGTGGCGCTCAGGTCTTCCATGAAGCCGCGCGGCACGGAACGCAGAACGATGCCTTCGATCACGCGTCGGCGGAGCTCGAGCGGCTAGGCCATCGGCGCCCTGCGGCTATTGGGCACCGCATCGTACACGGGGGGCCGCACCTGCGAGAACATACCGCAATCTCCGCCGAGGTGCTGAGGGCACTGACGGAGGCAATCCACTTCGCGCCGCTCCATCTCCCCACCGAGCTTGAGATGATCCGTGTCACGCAGCAACGATATCCCGGCGTGCCACAGTTTGCTTGTTTCGATACGGCATTTCATCGCACCATGCCAGCCGTGGTCGTCACCTATGCGCTGCCCTTGCGTTATCGAGAAGCGGGCGTTCAGCGCTACGGCTTCCACGGCCTCTCCTATGAATCGATTGTCCGCGCGCTCGCGCCCGATATCCCCGCACGCCTTGTTGTCGCTCACCTCGGCAGCGGCGCCAGTCTCTGCGCTTTACAGAACGGACGTTCGGTAGACACATCCATGGGGATGACTCCTACGGGCGGAATACCTATGGGCACCCGCTCCGGTGACCTGGACCCTGGTGTTGTGCTCTTCATCGCGCGGAGCTGGAATCTTTCCACCGGCGATCTGGAATCCATGCTCAACCATGAGTCTGGGCTGGCTGGCCTCGCCAATGGCACGAGCGATATGCGTACTCTAACGGCTGCAGCCGCGAACGGCGATCGCGATGCGGCGCTGGCCATTGACATATTCGCGCGCAGCATCGGAAAGACCGTCGCTTCCTACGCGGCGGTCCTCAATGGTCTGGATATGCTCGTGTTTACAGGCGGTATCGGGGAGCACAGCCCCGAAGTCCGGGCCAGGGCGTGCGCACCGCTTGCCTTTCTCGGCATAGAGCTCGATCCCGAGAAGAATTCCCGCTCCGGTGCGGACACGCAAGGGGTGATCTCGGCGCGCAAGGCATTGTGTCCGGTACGGATTCTTGCTGCTGACGAAGATGGCCAGATCGCCCGTCATGTGCTCTCCATGATGAACGCCAGCGGTGTTGCAGCACGCCTGAAATAACCGCTACGCAGGCACTCTTTGTTGGATAATCCGCGATCGCATCGCTTAAAGCGTCTCCAGCGGGTGCATGGCCAGATCACTCGCATCTAAACGTGCAGAAGCTCGCCCATTTTTCGTCAAGGAGTTCTATGATCGGTCCACGCAGCGATGCTCCCACCCTCCCCGAGCCTCTTCCAGTCAAGCTTCCGCTCTCCCCTGAAGAACTTCAGAACATTGATGCGTATTGGCGCGCCGCCAACTATCTTTCGGTCGGGCAGATCTACCTGCAGAACAATCCCTTGCTCAGCCGCCCGCTTACGGTTGCGGATATCAAGCCGCGCCTTCTAGGACACTTCGGTACCACGCCCGGACTCAATTTGATCTACGTCCACCTGAACCGGATCATCCGCGAACACAGCGCCAACATACTGTATGTCGTCGGTCCAGGCCACGGGGCGCCCGCCATCGTTGCAAACACGTACCTTGAAGGCACCTATTCCGAGCTCTATCCCGACGTCCGCCGCGATCGAGACGGTCTCAAGCTACTCTTTCGCCAGTTCTCCTGGCCCTACGGGATTCCCTCGCATGATGCTCCCAATGTCCCCGGATCTATCAATGAAGGCGGCGAGCTCGGCTACTCGCTGTTGCATGCGTATGGCGCCGCCTTTGACAATCCCGATCTCATCGTTGCCTGCGTCGTCGGCGATGGCGAAGCCGAAACCGCCTCGCTCGCTGCCTCCTGGCACTCGAACAAGTTTCTGAATCCCATCACCGATGGCGCCGTGCTGCCGATCCTCCATCTCAACGGGTGGAAGATTGCCAATCCGACGATCCTCGCGCGCATCCCTCACGAAGAACTTGAAGACCTCTTCCACGGGTATGGATATCACCCTTACTTTCTCGATGGGGACGACCCCGCAACGATGCACCAGGGCATGGCCGCTGTGCTCGATACGATGTACGAACGAATCCGCTCCATTCAACGTCATGCCCGCGAGAACCAGGACAGCACCCGCCCTCTCTGGCCGATGCTGGTGCTGCGCTCGCCCAAAGGATGGACCGGACCCAAGATTGTGGACGGCAAGCCCATCGAGGGCACCTGGCGCGCTCATCAGGTTCCGCTCGATGAAGTCCGTACCAATCCGGAGCACCTCAAACTGCTGGAGGAGTGGCTCCGCTCCTACCGCCCAGAAGATCTCTTCGACGAGCATGGCACGCTTCACCGGGAGATCGCAGAAGTCGCCCCCAAAGGCAATCTACGGATTAGCATGAATGCCCATGCCAATGGCGGGCTGCTACTACGACCGCTCTCCTTACCCGATTTCTGGGAGTATGCCGTCGATGTTCCTGAGCCGGGCAGCAAGGAGGTCAGCGCCACGTATGTCCTGGGCACATACCTCCGCGACGTGATGAAGAACAATCTTCTTACACGTAACTTCCGGGTCTTCGGTCCCGATGAGACGGCGTCGAACCGCCTTCAGGCCATTTACGCCGCCAGCGGTAAGCGCTGGGATGCAGCCTACGAATCGGTCGATGAGAACCTAACCCCGGATGGTCGCGTGCTCGAAGTGCTTTCAGAGAACCTGTGTGAAGGCTGGCTCGAAGGCTACCTCCTCACCGGCCGCCACGGCTTCTTCTCCTGCTACGAAGCCTTCATCCATATCGTCGATTCGATGTTCAACCAGCACGCCAAGTGGCTGCAGGAATGCCGAGTGCTTCCTTGGCGCAAGCCCATTGCCTCGCTCAATTACCTTCTCAGCTCGCATGTCTGGCGGCAAGACCACAATGGCTTCTCTCACCAGGACCCAGGCTTTATCGATCACGTTGCTAACAAGAGATCCGAGATCGTTCGCATCTATCTCCCGCCCGACGCGAACACCTTGCTATCCGTCGCGGACCATTGCCTCCGCAGCCGCAACTACATCAATCTCATCATCGCGGGCAAACAGCTCGCGCCTGTGTGGCTAGATATGGAAGCTGCGGTGCGCCACGTTGTTAGCGGCCTCGGTAAGTGGGAATGGGCTTCGAGCGACGGCGAGGCTTCCGACCCCGATGTCGTCCTCGCCTGCGCCGGTGACGTGCCAACGCTCGAAACCCTGGCTGCCGTGACAGTTCTTCGCGAGTGGGAACCCGGTCTGAAAGTTCGCGTTGTCAACATCGTCGATCTCTTCACGCTCGAAACCAACGATCAGCATCTACACGGCATCAGTCACGCGGATTTCGATCGGTTGTTCACCACAACCAAGCCGGTGATCTTTGCTTTCCATGGGTATCCTGCGGTCATTCACAAATTGACCTACAAACGCAAGAATCATGACAACTTTCATGTCCACGGCTTTAAAGACGAGGGCACCACCACCACACCGTTTGATATGACTGTGCTTAACGGCCTCGACCGCTACTCGCTCGCGCTTGATGCGCTTCGTCATGTCCCTCGATGCCAGGCCCGCTTGCCGGAATTTGAGCAGCGCCACTCCGAAATGATGCAAAAGCACAAGCTGTTTGTATCGGAGTATGGCGAAGATCTGCCAGAGGTCCGTGACTGGAAGTGGTCCCCCTTGGGCACGAGTGAGGCTGTTCGCGCGAAAACGCCTACGGACGCGGAAATTGACACTGGGGCTGACCAGTGAGCGCGGGTCTTCCGATCACGGCGCGCTGGCCTAATCAACAGTGGTCGCGCATCCGGAGAGGGGGTCCTGCACTTCGGGGAGAAGTCTACGTCTTGAATCGCGTTGAGCGGGACGAGAAGACACAGCCCGCCACCGTCGGCCAACTTGTACTTTTTGTTCCCTGGTTTTGCATTCTCGATTTCTTTGATCGTCAGTCCCATGATGAGCCCTCCAGAGCTGGTTATTTTTATTCCCCACACTTTGGCTCTGCAGTGATGATCCCTGAAGCACCCGCATCATTCCCCACAGAAAAGTTCGGCTGCAGGCGCACCGCCTCGCACCTCTTCGCACGTACTTTCTATGTAAGCTGTTTAAAAATAACAACCTACGTGGGTGCGGGTAGGTTCAGGGAAGTGCGAGGAAGTGTGGTGTTGGTTGCCCCCCAGGGATTCGAACCCCGTGACGGATACCGCGCTACAAAAAATTAATGGTTGCCCCCCAGGGATTCATTCCTATTGAAAACAAAAGAGATATCCAAATTCTAGACTGCGAATACCCCTGTCCGTACCCCACATAATTTAATCCTCGTTTGAGCAGGTATGAATGCCTGGCGCTGACCGAAATCACGAATTGGTTCCCGCCCTCGGGATAGGGAGGGCCGCCATCAATACGACGCTCGAACTTTGACCGCAAGCGAATCTGCAACCGCGGCCAGGGTCACGGTTGCTCACATCAGTCGAGCAATGGACAGTAAGAGACGGGACTCGTGATGCTCAAAGTTATTTCTGCGGGCCCACAGCATGAACTCCGATACAAGGTCGTCCTGGCGCTCCGCTCCGGGATCAGAAAGGTTGTGTGACGCGCGACCGCAGCATGTCATGCAGAATGCCTGTTCGACGAGACCACAAAAAATGCGTAGTTCTGTTTTAGGGCATTTCCTTGCTTTCCGCTTCCAGTACTGCCGCCACCACCTCCCCCTCCAGTCACATAACCACCGCCACCACCGTCGTCCAAACACATATAGTCGGTCTCACCACCTTCGTCCCAAGTACTGGAACCGCCGGGGCCATCGGGAGTGCTAACCACAGCCTCAGCCACACTCGCGTAGCAACTGATTGTGAGACCAAGAGATCAATCAACAAAAGAGGTCTGCGTAATACGTACGTATATCGGTAAGCTCTGCGGACATGACCCGCCCATCAAGCACAAACCACCCGGCGCGATCTTGCGGGGGAAGTTCCACTTCGATCTGAAGCCGGATTGTGGCGGCGGAAGGCAGCACGATATTCCCCTTATTTTTCAGCATGCCATGCCCCTCCGGCCGGTGCACCGGAAAAGGACAAATCGCCCTAAGTCGGGGGGCCTCTAGTGATCAGCAGATTTTGCTCGTGTGCATCGCAAGACATCACATCCCCATATACCGAGCCGGTCACCGCACCACTTTGGTATTCCACTGAAAGTGCAGAGAGAGCATCCGGATCGTAAAACCAACGATGATTCCGATCAGTGTGGAGATCTCCGCGTTACCGGTCAGTCGGTCTGCCAGAAGGAAAATGACGGAGACGATAGCAGCCACGGTAGCATAGGGTTCGCCGCGCTCGAAGATCCTCGGAGTCCGTCCGCTGAAGACATCGCGCAGCGAGCCTCCGCCTACCGCTGTCACGATTCCGAGAAGCATCGCCGGAAGGAACGACAAGCCTGCAGCGAGCGCACGTGTCGATCCTGCAACCGCAAAGAAGCCGAGAGCCGCAGCGTCCACGGGCACCAGCAGCTTTCCGAGCCTTCTGCCAGGCGAAGCTCCACAGAGCAGGCCAAGGAATCCGCCCGCCAGTGCGATCACGAGATACCGAAAATTCGTAAATGCCAGCGGTGGCCCGTGCTGCAGCAGGATGTCGCGGGCGATTCCGCCGCCCAGCGCGGAGATGAAGCCCAATCCAACCACACCTACGAGGTCGAACTGATACCCGGTACTCTGTTTCGCCTCGATCGCGCCGCACATCGCGCCGGCGAAAACGCCAGAGAAGTCGATCAGCGGAAAGAACGAGGACGTGTTCATCGGGATGGAGGTCACTTCAGTTCACGTCCTGCCAGTTAGGTATGCGGACTCTTATTGCGATGTCTATCGAGTTAAGGATTCTCCAGAGCCGCAGCCCCGTATCCGCTTACCATCGATCTCCTAAAAGGCTCGCTGCAGTTCCACGCATCGAGTGCGACCATAAGGCCCTTCGCCGCCCGCTACGCTGCCTTCAGGACTGCTTCCTGTAGATCCCCACCGTTCTCGACATGATCTCAGTCGCCGCCGTTTCGCCCAACAAACTCATCGTCCACCAATGCCCAATCCGTTGGTTCTAACTCCTCACTCCCCAACTCTCTATTCTTCGTTCTCCTTCAGCTTCGCCACCACGCCGAAGTCCTCGAGCGTCGTCGTGTCGCCCTTCACATCCCCGGTCGTCGCCAGCTCGCGCAGCAGCCGCCGCATGATCTTGCCGGAGCGCGTCTTGGGCAGCAGTTGCGTGAATCGCACATCGTCCGGCCGGGCCAGCGCGCCAATCTCTTTCGCCACCCACTGCCTCAACTCCTGCTTCAGCTCCGGGCTGGGCTCGTTTCCTTCCTCCAGCGACACAAACGCCGCAATCGCCTGTCCCTTCATCTCATCCGGCCTTCCCACCACCGCGGCCTCGGCCACCTTCGGATGCGCCACCAGCGCCGACTCGATCTCCATCGTCCCCAGCCGGTGGCCGCTCACGTTGATGACATCATCCACGCGGCCCATCAGCCAGAAATAGCCATCGGCATCGCGGCGCGCGCCGTCACCAGTGAAGTAGCATCCCGGAACGTCGGAGAAGTACGTCTTCACAAACCGCTCGTGATCGCCCCAGATCGTCCGCGCCCGCGAAGGCCACGGCTCCCGCACGACAAGCAATCCGCCGTGCCCCACTGGCACAGTTTTTCCGTCGCGCGTCACCACCTCCGGCGTAATCCCGAAGAACGGCTTCGTTGCCGACCCTGGCTTCGTCGCAATCGCCCCCGGCAGCGGCGAGATCATGATCGCTCCCGTCTCCGTCTGCCACCACGTGTCGACGATCGGGCAGCGCTCCTTACCAATCTCGCGGTGATACCACATCCACGCCTCAGGATTGATCGGCTCACCCACCGTTCCCAGCAACCGGAGCGACGCCAGCGAATGCCTGTGCACCCACTCATTGCCCCACTTGCTGAAAGCGCGAATGGCCGTCGGCGCGGTGTAGAATACCGTCACCTTGTGGTCGTCGATAATCTTCCAGAAGCGATCGCACTCCGGCCAGTTCGGCGCACCCTCGTACATCATCACCGTCGCGCCGGTCTGCAGCGGGCCGTACACAACATAGCTGTGTCCGGTCACCCAACCAATGTCCGCCGAGCACCAGTACACATCCTCATCGCGCAGATCGAAAACATACTTCGACGTCAGATATGTTTGCACCGCGTATCCACCGGTCGTGTGCACCAGGCCCTTGGGCTTGCCGGTGGTGCCGCTGGTGTACAGGATGTACAGCGGGTCCTCGGCATCCATCTCCTCGCACGCGCACTCCGCCGCAGCCTTGGCCATCTCCTCGTGCCACCACACGTCACGGCCTGCCGTCATCTGAACAGCCTGGTCCGGCGCCCGTTGATAGACGACTACCTTCCGCACACCCGGACACTTCTGCAGCGCTTCATCGACAATCTGCTTCAGCTTCACTTCGCCGCCGCGGCGATAGCTCAAGTCCTGCGTCACCACAACCTGACAACCGGAATCATTCACGCGGTCCGCAATCGCATGCGCCGCAAACCCTCCAAAGATCACGGAGTGCACCGCACCGATGCGCGCGCAGGCCAGCAGCGCAACCGCAAGCTCGGGGCTCATGCCCATATAAATCGCGACGCGGTCGCCCTTCTTCACACCCTGCGCCTTGAGCACATTCGCGACGCGCTGGACTTGCTCGTGAAGCTCACCATAGGTGATCTTCCGAACCTCGTTGGCCTTCCCGTCGACGCTGGGATCACCCTCCCACAACAACGCAACCTTGTCGCGCCGCGCGCTCTTCACGTGACGATCAAGACAGTTGTGCGAGAGGTTGAACTTTCCGCCAACAAACCATTTCGTCTCCGGCCCTTCGCCGTCGATTACTTTCTTCCACGGCTGAAACCACTCGAGCTCGGTCGCCGCCTCTGCCCAGAACTTCGCCGGATCCGCAACGCTCGCGCGATACATCCGCTCGTACTCGGCCTCGGACTTCACCCACGCCTTCTTCGCGAACTCTGCGGGCGGCTGGAACACGCGGTTCTCGCGCAACACAGATTGCAACGTGTTGTTGTCCATCGCGCTCTTAGTCTCCGCGGCCGTGCCGCTCCCGTGGCTCTGAGATTCAGTAGGCATTTCGCTTGGAAATCTCCTCAACACAAGCTGGTTCTGGAACCTGTTCAATGTGTAGAAGAAAGATTTCCCGCCTCGGATTGGGCCTGTAACTCACCCGGCCTCGCTCGGCGCCGGGCGTTACAAGACTCCAACGAGTTCCTTAGCGAGTGAAGAGCATCATCGCGGCTAACGACGGAGGACCTCGCTCCACCCCGGTCGGAACCCGAACTACGCCATGATCTCGTGCGCGAAAAACGGGCGAACACTGGGTCACGTCATTTCATCAAGACATATCCGCTGAATGCAAACCGTGAGAAGCACGATGCCGCAAGGCGGACGCCGTGAGTGCGAACACTGGAAAACGTCGTTCATGAGCATGACATCCGCCGGTCCCCGATTACCCTCGCACTCACTTACCCCTGTCATGCAGTTAACGCGAACAACCGAACGCACAATTCCATTCATCGTCCGCTCATCCACCCGCATACATTCAACGCCGTACCAAACCCTTCCGTCCTCAAGAGCGAATCATGCACGGCATCATCCGTCTACCACATTAGCCGCAGTGCTACTTGCAATTGACGGTCTGTGCCGTTTTCTCCTGTGATCGTTCCGAGCGCCTGGCTGGTTACACTCGTATTAGGAGCAGCAAAGGAAGGATGATTCAAAGTATTGAACGCCTCAGCTCGGAGCTGTAATTTGACTGCTCTATATAGCTGAGTATTCTTAATCAGCCCCGTATCCACATTGTCATAAATTGGCGCCCTTACTCCTGAGTAATATGGCGGCGCTGTAATTAGATTATCTAGTGGTTGAGCGTTTGCCGCCCTAACAAAGGCATTGACGTTAAACCACTCATTGATACTCTGTTTGCTTGCGGGCAATCTGATGTTGTTCGGAGTTCCCGTCAGGAACACGTTGCCGAATCCAAGCGGCAAGCCGCTGTACATCTGCCACGTCGCCTCAACTTGCCAGCCGCTGATAAGCGAACTAACTACGGGTATATGTCTGCCAAGAAACCGCCTGTCTCTCCCAAACGGCAATTCATAAATCCCGTTCATACTCAGATTGTGCCTGATGTCATTCCCCGACACTGACCTGACGGGATACGCGTCAGCGGCATTCAAATAGCTCGTCGCCTGCATCAATCTTGAGAAGGTGTAGGAGCCAAGCAAAGAAACTCCGCCTGAAAAGCGCCTCTCTCCACGCATCTGGAGGGCATGGTACCACGAGTATCCTTGATTGACGTTTGTCGTCACCGTACCGAACTGAGGATATGGCCGGAGTAACTGGGATACTGGCACGGTCTGTCCAGCGAGCCCAGTACCAGGAAGTAGGGGGTAGAATGGGTTTGATACCTGTGCGCCTAGGGTGTTAATTGTGCTTTGATCTCTTACAGGAAGCGTGCTCAGATACTGATTCGGAATAGCATTGATATTCCTTGCAATGGGAAGCCTAATAGCCTTGCTGCCGACATAACCGACCTCCAGCAAAAGCTTCCCTGGAAATTCCCTCTGGATGTTCAGACTCCAATGTTGGTTGTATCCCGATAGCAGCTTCGTATTGAAATAGCTAATGCTGTTGCCGACACTCGTGTTTACCCCAAGAGTATTCCCGGTCGGACTAAGAATTCCGGTCGGAAATGGATTTGCAAGACCTGCAACGAACGTAATACCGTTGTTCAGACTCGACGTGATAAAAGTCGATTGACTGTACCCAGTCTGAATGGCCGTCGTTCCATATGGTTGGCCCGTAGCTAGATAATAGATCCCGTAGCCTCCACGAATCGCGGTTTTCGCATTCACCTTGTATGCGAAGCCAACACGCGGCATGAATTTTCTCTTATCAGCATCATAGAGTGAGTGAGGTTGGCCGCCGACCCCGGCATAAAGAAGGCCACCCAACGGCTTGAATTGCGAAGTCGGAACCTGGGGAATTGGGTTTGCAGCATAGTTCGTGTTCGCTGTCGCCGTAACAGCAAGCGTTGCATTCGGATCAAAGCCTCTAACACTTCGATTGTCGCTTTCGCTCATTGGGACTTCGTACTCATAACGAAGTCCGAACGTTATCACAAGATTAGACGTTATGCGCCAATTATCCTGGGCATAGCCGCACGCAAAGACCGATTGCACAGAGTGGCTAGTATTTCGATCGACCTCACCGGTGGTAGGAATGCCAAGAAGCAGACTCGCGTATCCCTGACCAATGCCATTGGGCGATGTCGGAGAAGTGTCAAGAGGACCACTAGTATAGTCGGGATAGAAGGTGAATGATGGCGTCGCATAACCATAGGACGAACCGTATTCCTTGTAAAGTCTCGCATCAATTCCGAACTTGAACTCATGGTTGCCAATAGGTCGGTTCACATCGACACTCCACGAGTGCACATCATCAGCGTCTATCGAGGCGGTCTGGCCATTCAATGTCGCCATCCCTGCAACGTTTATGGTAGGCAGTGATTGTGCTAAAGAAGGAATCGACCCGAGTTCCGAGATCAAACTACTTGAAAACCCAAGACTGCCAAGGTTATAACCGGTAGTCTTCGGGGCATTCTCAACGGGGTGGTGATTATAGCCGTAACGCCCATTTACGACCCACCGCGCGTTTGGGGTCCACACAAGGTCGGCCATGACACCGACGGGATTGCTATAGTAGAAGGCACCACTTGCTGCATTACTGAGATAGTCGTTATAGGGTCCCTCCGTCTTATGGCTATGTATGAAATGTCCATAGGCGCGGAAGTGATCCGAGAAAACATGATCGATTCTCAAAGTATGGTTGTAATAGCGATTGGGGTCGGTATTGTTTTCATTTGCGTAGTTATTCGTCCCGTCGGGGCTCCCCGGCAGATTTGGATCGGGGAAGAACGCAGAAAGCGATTGAGCAAGTGAACTGATTCTGTCAGTGGGAATTATGTTATTCGCAAACGGCTGCCTCGTGAACAACCCGTTACCCAAGGCGACCGTCGTAGCAGGATCGTATATCTGGTATTGAGGACCTAGCGCAAGCAGCGCAGAAAAGTCTCCATTTCGCTCTGCTGCTGTTGGAACTGAACTCGTGTATGGGTTCAACGGTAGCTTTTCATCGTAGAACTCCAAAGAGTAAAAGAAAAACGTGCGGTTCTGCCCATGATATACCTTTGGGATATAAATTGGGCCCCCCAGCGTAAAGCCATATCGATTGTCGCGAAAATTACCTACTGGTTCTCCTGCACGCTTGGCAAAGAATCCGTTAGCATAGAAAACTGGATTGCGGTAATAGAAGTAGGCTGAACCATGCAGGTTGCTAGTTCCAGATTTCAATACCATGCTTAGATTGGCGCCGGAAGTGTAGCCAACGCTTGCGTCATAGTCTGTCTCCACCTTGGTCTCTGAAATAGCATCGACAGGCGGTTGGTGGGATATACCGAGTTTGGAGGAGTTTACTGTTTGAATGTTAGGGACGCCGTCAAGCGTAAACTGCGTTGTACCGAGTGGGGCGCCGTTAACACTCAAATATGAAGAAATGTATGGCAGAGTAGCTTGTTGATACAGCGCGCCAGAGGGGTATGCCTGGTTTACTCCCGGCATGAGAAGAAATAGAGTACGTGGATTGCCATATGGGGTCGGCAGGTCCTCCGAATTCTTCGCGTCTACCTCATACTCCGCGTTCGCGTCCGCTGTTGCCAATAGAGGTGTTTCGGATCTGACGACCACCGTTTGAGTGTCGCTGCCAATTCTCATCGTGAAGTCCAGCGGAACATATTGTCCCGATCGGATCTCAACGTTGTCACGTTTTTCCGAGGCGAAACCCTTGGCATCGATTGAGACGCTATATGTTCCGGTTGTAAGGAAGAGCAGTTGATAGTTCCCTTGCTCATTGGTGGTCGATTCGACTGTCGCGTTTGTGGCGAGATTGGTAGCCTTCACTAATGCGTTCGGCAGCCCCGCGCCAGTCGAATCGACCGCACGGCCAACCAGATTGCCCCTTGCATCCTGGCTGTGCACACACAGCGGTAAAATGCTACCAAGAAAGGCTAGGCTACATAGAATCACTAGCTCGCATCGTTTCGTCACTTCCTGGCACCTCCAAATTGATTTGGTAGAGCATCCCAGAAAAAGGATGTTGCTGTCTATTAGAATGATGAGAAAGGATCTGTCTGAAATCAGCACATCTAAATGCAACGGACCAATTCTGATCGGGAGCTATGAGGATGCGATGCAGCTGACCTCACAGTTCGAGCCCTCGGATTACCTGAAGAGGATATACGGCAGATCAGCTTAGTCGAGATCGGTTGACTTCGCGACTTGGGCGACGTGCTCTCGGAAATCACGCCTGGATAATCATGTGGTAAGTCGCTTAGCTCACGTTTGTGCTCTCCGTAGGCCGTATCTGGAGTGAACACTAGGTTCTCTGCCTCTTACGCCATTCGGGAGGAAGCAGCAATCGACCTAGGCGGGCGTCTTGCATGTCGACCGACTGAGAGGCTCCGCGTGAGAAGCTACCAAGGTCAGTTGTCTGATGGTCCGGTTTCACGCAGGCTTACTTTGGATCCCGTATGGTAGTTCACAACACTCCATTGGCGGCAGCTCACTAGCCTCCCGGGACTCACAAGGCGATCGTCGACATATCTGATAGGCAGGGTGCTGGCTGGCGTCAACGTCGCGGTGCCGCGCCCACTGAGCCAGCGACCGACGAGCATTGAAACCGGTGTCTGTCTCGCACCAAATATCCGCTAATCTTCTATTCAGCAGCGCCGAGAGCAGAATTTAGTCAAACCGGCGTCCACTCTCCATGGATGTCGAGGAACTCTATTACAATTGGGCGGTCATTCTAATTTCGACACGCATCGAAGGAGCCCATGGACTTACGCCAGCTGGAAATGCTGATTGCCGTTGTCGATGCCGGCGGCTATAAAAAGGCCGGCGAGCTACTGCATGTATCTCATTCGGCGATTCATCGCCAGATCCGATTGCTGGAATCCGAGATCGATGATCGTCTATTTGTACGGAAGGGAACGTCAATTCAGATCACTGAAACTGGCCAAAAGGTTGTCGTCACCGCAAGGCGAATTCAGCAAGAGATTGCTGGGATGCTTCAACAGGTCAGCGGGGCAAAGCAACTCGCAACCGGTCATTTGTACATCGGTACCGGGACGAGTATCTTGACACTCTTCCTGCCGCCGATCGTGCAGCGCTTCAGAAAACAGTATCCCGGTATCGAAGTTCGCATTACGACGGGCCCCGCCCACCAGATACTTAATGACGTGCAATCAGGGAAGCTGGATCTCGGTGTTGTTTATGCGCCTGAGGATTTGCTACCAGGAGAGGCAGTGCCTGGGTATGAACTTCTCTACCAGGAGGAGTTCGTATTGGTCGTCGGGAAGCGTCATCCGCTCGCGAAAAAGGCTTCAATTATGCTCACTGAAGCTGTGAAGTTTCCTTTCATTTTGTATCCAAAACTCAGCAACGTCAGACGGCTATTCGATCGTGCTTTGCAGCGGCTCGAACTTTCACCACAGGTTGTTATGGAAGTCGAGAACGAAGAGGCAATGGAAAAGCTCATCGCAATTGACATCGGCATTGCTCTGATCTCCAAACGCCGGGCAGTCAACGACAAAATCCGGCAGATTCGCATTCGAGACGTACAATTTCATTGCGACGTGGGCGTCATCTTCTCGAGTTGTGAATATCTGTCTCCGCCCGTGGCAGAGTTCACTCGGATGTGCCGAGAGGCCGTCAGGTCTGGTGACTGAAGGAGCGTCCTGTGCAGATATTAGCTCCTGCTCGCGGCACCGAGGAAAACCATTGCAATTACCTGCAGAGAAATCCCTGAGAGCATCGTCCACACTGGCTGGCCGTTCGCACCTCTCCACTCTCCGGTCTGCCAGCCCCAAAAATTATTTCCAAGAATTAGCGCGGACATGTATATCGGCCAGCCAATGACCGGTCCGAGAGTACCGAGTGTTTCCGCCGCGGCCCCGTAAGCAATTGTTGAAACAATAAAGCAGATGCCCATGGACAAGCACAGCAGAGAGTTTCTCGCGCCTGGAGTGCTAACGTAAATCTCCCAACTTCTGTTCTTCCTGAGCTTTAATAAGCAATACACAATGCTAGGAACGGAACCACAGCTCACGCAAAGCGCCCAGACAGCATTTGGGGCTTGAACCGGGGAGGAACCGAGAGCTATTGCTCTGTGGGCGATTGGAAGGCCTACTGTGAATGCCACGTTCAGAAGGGAAGAAAACACGCCACCGAAAAAGGCGATTGTGATGCCCGCCATGGATCGTTTGTGTTGTTTCAATCCCTCCGTCACGGGATTGTGGCGTTCTCGCAGCCAACCCGCACGGGCACATAGGAGAACCCCCGTAACCATTATCCCCACCCCGCAGAGAATGCGCATTCCGACGACACTAAAGAGGCTGAGACCGTCGATCAAAAACAGCGGGGTAATCGATCCAAATGCTACAGACATCCCGAGCTGAATCCCGGAACTTATTGAAAGCCCGACGAGATCGAGTGCTATTCCATAAAACACCACTCCGATTCCCCATGCAACGCCTAGAAGCGCGGTAAGGACGAGCGTCTCCTTATCGGTGGAACGGTAGATATCAAGAACGTGTGGAACCGTCATCATCACGTTCAGCCACGGAAATAGAAGGTACGCGAAGAGAGAATAAAGCATCCACATATTCTCCCACTTCCATTTGCGAATATGCTTAGAAGGCATCAGCGTTGACGAACCAATCGCTCCCCCTAGCAGCGTAATGCCGATTCCAACGGCGGTATTAGTCACTTTAGGTTCCGCTCATCATGATGTCGCGATAGATTCTGGCACACGCAGTAATCTCGTCAACGTCCACGAACTCGTCTATTGAATGTGCCGACCTGATACTCCCAGGGCCAAGCACGATTGAAGGGCCAGAACTCGCTATCCATGCTGCATCAGTTCCGTATGGAGCCCCAGCGAAATCCATATCCGCGATCCCGGTGACTTTGCGGCAGATATCCAGAACTTTCTGGCTGAAAGGATCAGCAGAATTTGTGTCTAGCGGCGGCGTCATCAATTGAACGTCACTGTGTGATAAGTCCAACCCGGAGCTATTCAGCTTGTGGATGACAACTTGGCGTGCCTCGGCTGGGTTCATCCCCGGCACAACTCGAAAATCGATCGCTAAGACGCATTCATCCGGCACCGCGTTTCTCGTTCGGCCCCCCTGAATCTTTGTTACTGTGATAACGGGCGCGGATGTCAAATGATTCATAAACTGCTTCTCAAGGTCCCGCTGGTGGTCGTTGAGGATCTCTAAGACCTTGACAGCATCTGTGATCGCGTTACGCCCTAACTCTGGTCGCGAGGTATGTGCGCTTCGGCCATGGACACTGATATCCCATCGAATCGTTCCCTTGTGCTGGATGATCGGAGTTAGCGATGTGGGCTCACCCACGACTGATCGAGCCACCGGGTAGCCCAGGCTAGCAAAATGCTTGATACCGGTCTGGGCATATTCCTCGTCCCCTGCGGCCAGAAGTGCTGTTGAGAACGGAGGCTTATGTCCGCTCTCCAGAATGTCTAGTAAGGCAAGTAGCATGGATGTCAAGGATCCCTTGTCATCGCAAGCTCCCCTTCCATATATCCGCGTACCTATTGATCGCGTTGTAAACGCTGTGTCTTGCCAGTCATCAGCAGGCACCGTATCCACATGCGCCTCCATCAAGGTGATACCCCCACCAAGGTTCCCTGGAGCGGAGATGAGTAGGCTTTCATGGAGCGGACTGCATCTCTGACGCTCCATCTTTACGTCATATCTCACGAATAGCTGTTCGATATACTCCAAAGCTTTCCGCTCAACCGGCTCGCTGGGGCCATACGGGGTTCCCATCGGATTGACGGTGGGAATCTCGATGAGATCCCCGAGGACCCGCGAGGCTGTTTCGGTAGTGATCCAGTTCATCCCGAAACCTCCATAGCATGTTTGATACGTTTCACCGCGTCCACAACTGTGTCAGCATTGTGATGACGATTGGTGACCAGGCGAACATGGTGTGGCGGGCGTCCGCCACCGAGTACGCCTGCTCTCCTCCATCTTGCAAGCATCTCCCCAGTACTCAGTCCCGACGCGGTATGGTCCACATAGACCATGTTCGTTTCGACGGTGGACATATCTATCTTCAATCCGGGGACATCTTGCAGACCTTCAGCGAGCAATCGGGCATTCTTATGATCGTCTGCGAGACGATCGATCATTGTCTCCAGAGCCACGATGCCGCATGCAGCGATCACGCCAGCTTGCCGCATGCCGCCTCCAAGGCGCTTTCTGCACGAGTCAGCCCGATGGATGAATTCCTTGCTACCAACGATCATCGAACCAAGAGGGCAGCTGAGACCCTTGGAAAGACAGAACATGATGGAATCTGCATTTGCCACGAGATCTGCCGCCGGGATGGCTTGTTGAACTGCGGCATTGAATATACGTGCGCCATCCAGATGGACGCTCATGCCTCTCTCATGAGCTATGGAGCACAATTCATCATGCAATCCTAGGGGCATGACGCGTCCGCCGCTGCGATTGTGTGTATTTTCAAGGCATAAGACCCGAGGAGCGGGATAATGTAGGTTCTTACTTCGAATCGCGGCTTTGAGTTCGGCCGGATCCATCATCCCTCCGGGGGCACGAACTGGCATCGGCATTAGCCCTGCGATATTGGCCATGCTGCCTGCTTCGTAATAGAAGATGTGCGACTCCGGATCTAGGATGATCTCATCGCCTGGTGTGGCGTGAGCCATAAGAGAGGCTAGATTACCCATGTGTCCGCTAATTACTAGAAGGGCTGCCTCTTTCCCCAGAATGCTCGCTGCCATGGCCTCCAATTTCTGAACAGTTGGGTCTTCATCATAAGTGTCATCGCCGAGGGGCGCACTGCTAATGGCTGCTAGCATCTCGTCAGTTGGCAGAGTTTGTGTGTCACTTCTCAAGTTGATTAAGTCAGTCATCCAAATTCCTTTCCCTCATCTACACAGGCCGAAGAGGCGGCTAATCTCGCGCATCGATTGAATGCGACTTCCTATTTGCAACGCATATGTAAAGTCGCTTGCTGCGTCGATTTGTGAAAGGACCGCAACACGTTGACGAAGATCTTCCAATTGCCGAGCTAGGCAAAATACTGGGACTGCGTGCAGCTCCGCAACGCTAATTGGTCGCTTTGTCGCGTGCTGATACCCATCAAGGTATGCGAGCACCTCGGCCGGGTCGAATGCCGCATAGTTCGTTGCGCCGTCTGGTCTTCGGATGAGTAGGTCGCCTAGGGCGTCGTATAGCCGGAATCCATAGCGGCTGCAGTCCCAATCGATCAGAGTAAAGTCGCCTCCTGAAAACACGGCGTTCACCGGGGAAATATCGCCATGAACGATTTGGGAAGGCAAATCGCAGATACGTCCTTCGCTCACAGCTGATCCCAATATTTCCCAATAATCTTTGAGCTCTCTTCGGTCTGCCATAAGCGCTCGTTGGCTGTGGGGATGTGCACTCGGGCCGGGCTGTCCGAATCGGTCCAGATCACTCTCCCATTGCACCTGGATGTCATGCAAATGGGAGAATTGGATCGGGGGCAAACTTGGAAGCAAGCTCGGGTCACCTGATGGCGAGATCGCGGCCAAGTCATCGTGAAGCTTCGCGATCGCTGCTCCACAATCGAATAGGAACTGCCTGTCAGCCTTAAGCTCCCACCATTCATCCCACGAGTAGATGTGGCCAGCGGCATATTCGTGAAGCGCCCAAAATGCATTGCCGTCTGACTCTCCCCACGATCCGTCCCTTCTCTTGATGACACGAGGGCACCTATGTCCGGCGTCGTGGAGCAGTTGCAGTGTCTCCGCCTGAAACTTGAAGGTTTCGTCTGTTTGCCGAAACTGATGCGCTCGTAATACGTACGACCCAAGGGTTGTACTTAGGCGACACGGTTCGAGGAACATCCCACCAATTAGCTTTTGTGTGGCGAGTATGTCTCCGATCTCGTAATCTCTGCTTACGTGAGTGCGAATAGCAGTTGGACACTTGGCCGCTGTCATGGGGTCACCTCAATTCCCATGAGCTTTGTGCCTTCCCTTCGCATTCGGTGGCACACTGCATAAAACTCATCCGCCGGCTCCACAATTCGCGCGAAAAGGTTGACAGTCACCGGACCTTCCCACATCCTGGGTGCGGCATCCAAATCGTAGAACCAACAAATTTCGGCGAAATCGTTTCTCACCCCGTACGATGAACCAGCCGCCATCCATGCAAAGCCGATATCGCCTCTTGAGACAGTGGATGTGGCATTTTCTTTTTCAAGCCGCAATACCGCGTCAAGCAATAGGACACATTCACTTCCCGAATAGATCGCATGATGGGTTCGGCCGAATAGAGGCATCAAACCGGCAATGCTCTCACAAGTCTGGGGAGCCTCGTCCCATAACAATTCCGCCACCGCACTGACCTGCTCATCTGGAAATGACAGCTTGAATCGCCGTGTCATGCTACCTAGCTCCGCTCCGCGATGCGAGAAGTCTCGATCAGCCAGTTAGCGATTCGCATCGATTCAATTGCCTCTTCCGCAGTAGCACCACGGTATTGAGCTTCGTTGCGAATGCATGCGATGTAATGTCGGAGCATCGCCCCAAAGGCTCCCCGAGGTTCACCGTTTATCTCGGACCAGCCAGTCTGATCGAGTAAGAGGATGCCATCGTTTTCAGTGTTTGCACGAAAGCCTCCCTGATCAGAGGAGACCTCGAGCACTCCCCTTTCGCCCATAACCTGCATCCCCGCATTCCATTGAAGCGACTCGTGCTTCTGCGGTGGGTAAAGCCACGATGATTGAATCACTGCCATGGCGCCGCTCTCGAACTCTAGGATCCCCCAATTCACATCGGGATTGGATTTTCCCAGATTGTTTCGGCAGAAAGCATGTACTCGTTTGACTGGGCTCTGGACATACCACAGGATTAAGTCGATGTCGTGAATGGCATTCTCAACGAAGCTGTGTGTCCGGCTGTACAGATCAAACAGGTTCCGATCAAAATTTCGATATGCATAAATGTTGTGGATCTTCCCCACACGTCCGATCTGCTCATGCAACCGACCATAACGATAGTCAAAACGCAGAAGGAAGGCGGGCATCAGTAGCTTCTCCGCTCTGCGCGCTGCATCCGCCATTGCACGCGCATCTTCCTCGTTCGTTGCGAGCGGCTTTTCTACGATTACGTGCTTCCCCGCCTGGAGAGCAGCAACTGCGATTTCACGATGAGCGCTCTCCGGCGTCACGACCACGATCGCATCCAGCGATGGGTCGCTGCAGACCGTACGATAGTCCGTAGAAGAGCCCGCGATGCTGTATTTGCTTGCAATGGAGCGGCAGAGATCGGCATCTCGATCGCAGATCCACGCAAGATCTACAGAATAATTAGACCGTAGTGTTTCGATATAGCGCTGACCAAATGCGCCAGCGCCCACTATCCCTATCTTCACTTGCGCTGCCATCGATCCTCGCAAAGGGGTCCGCATCACACAACGACCCTATCCGCCGAGTGCCTTGGTGTCAATTAGCACTCTTAGAGTTTTCGTGTCTAATTTGCTGACACATAATTTAGCAAAAATTACGCAGAACAGCCATATATAGCGGCTAAGAGTTCGCTTGAATAATCTGTCCGGTGGCGGAATGGGGTCATTTCTAATACTGAGACACATCAATTCCGACAATTCTAATAGACAACGACTGGGGTTCCTTTTATGTTTTCAGTCAAGAATGCATTGCATCAGCCTGAAAACGAATTGCGAGTTGAACGAAGAAGAGGTTACATGTTAAGACGTCGTTTCATTAAGAGCGCTTCTCTGTCGGCCGGAGCAGCAATCCTTTCAGCAACACAAGCCAAGGCGGTGCCGGCTGTTCAAAACCTGACGCAGACGAACGACTCCACCACGCTGCCTGAGAGTCTCAGTAGAGCGGTTACAATCGGTAACCACTTTGTTAAGTGGCAAAGCCCGTATGGGAGTGTTGACCCGGCGATTTGTCCCTATCGTACAGCGGGGCGTCTCGCAACCGGCATTCAAGGTTTGGGGCCTGGAGTACGGGCTCTCTACAAGCTCTATCTAAAGACCAGCAATCCTACATACAGGGCCGCTGCGGATCGATATGCCTCTTATGTGATGGGAATCGTAGTCGACCCTCCGACCCCCTACGGTAATAAGTTCGTCGAAGAAGGACATCCCTACACAAGCCTGTCCGCAGCATGGATGTACGGCAAGGCTCTGTCGCCCTGCTTCGAATGGTTTGTTCGGATCAACCCTCAAGAAGGTGCGTATGACCAAAAGGCATTTGCAATGTATAGATGGCTCCAACGGCACCGTCGAAACGATAGCTATTTCGGCGTGGGATATCCCGCAGGCAAATATCCGGATGCGCAATTCTCTTGTGATCTCGGCGAAGTTGGTACTGGACTCATGGGGCTATACAGGACGACCAAGTATCGGCCTGCTTTGGAAGACGCGATTGGCCTCTCGAAATTTTTTCTAACGGACTACAGGGAAGGCACTGGGGAAGGAGTATGGTCTCCCAAACTCGGAGTATGGCTCGTCGGTCCGTGGCCAGGTTCTGAAGCTGAACACTTCACCACCCAACAGTACAACACTACTGGTTGGGTCTGGTCTGCATTCGTTGACAGCGAATTTTTACTCGGACTTCGCAAAGAGGTTTCTGACCCGACGCTGATAGGACGCATCGATGAGAAATGCACTCGCGCATTCCGTTGGTGTATCGATGCGTGCCAGTTCGAGGATGGCGCGATCGGGATGTTTGGTCGGGACGACAAATGGGTTGGGCTGACTGCGGCGGTCATTTCTCTGTACGAGATGCTTAAATCCTCTGGTTCACTTTCAGAAGAAATCGACAATGCGTATCGCGCCAAAGTGATGAATGCGTGGAAGTGGCTGCTTGCCCATACTCTTCCAGAGACATACCCGAAAGATGGCTACATCCGAGTGACTGGAAAGACTACAACTAAACCGCCGGAAAACCTGATGTGGTTAATGGCATGGACAATGGAGGCACTGCTGGACACTCCTGAAACATTGTAGGGACGTGGGTCTGCCCACAAAGCGCCGCCATCACAGATTACCCGCGCAGTCCTATACAGACCTCCGGATGAGGGCGGACGTGTGTGCATTTTTGAACCGTCGGAGAAAGGGATTGCTAATGAGGACATTAGATTTCATTTTCATGCTCACTCGGAATGACCGCACGGTTGCCGACGCGGCAGCTCACGTTGAGACTGCACTGGGCGCCGGAGTTAGGCATATGGGATTCAAGGACGTCGGCCTTCCATTCGATCAGCTCGACAGACTAAATCGAAGGATCCAGCAAGGGGGAGCCGTGAGTTATCTAGAAGTGGTGTCGCTCGATAAGGAGAGTGAGCTTCGGTCTGTGGAGGCAGCGACGAAACTTGGGGTTAACGTTCTACTAGGGGGCACCCACGCTCAAGATGCCCTGCCACTCTTACAACGATGCGACATTCGCTACTATCCCTTTCCAGGAACGGTGACCGGCCATCCGAGCGTCCTTGAAGGCTCTATTGATGAGATCGCAGAGAGTGCTCGCTCACTCGCAAGCTTTGACCGCGTTGATGGGCTCGATCTACTTGCGTATCGCTCGCAAACAGATGTTCCTCGGTTGATCGACGCCGTGTGTAAGGCCGTTGCCAAACCCGTGGTCGTTGCCGGCTCGGTGGATAGCTTCGAGCAAATTACGACGATTCGCACTTGTGGGGCCTCCGGCTTCACGGTAGGAACCGCGGCTCTTGATGGCCGCTTCCCTGCACCGGATAAATCGCTTCATGCTCAACTAGTTGCTATTTTATCTGCGTAGATGCAGGAGTTTGCGATCTGCCATTTGCGCAGCGTGAGAATCGAACCATCCAATCGAGAAAAACTGGTATGTCTATCTCAATCGCCGGTCAGATGCAGCAACCACCACAGGATTTCAGGAGACTTTGGCATCAGGCACCTGCGGGGATCCACTTCGCGAATGCCTCATATCCCCAACAGAGAAGGCGCTCCAATAACCAATTCTCATCAACCTCTGTCCTCCAACAGGAAGCCTCAAAAGTGTTTCGAACTCGGAATTCGACTACGGGGAAACGCCCAGTGCGAATGTCAAGCTACAATGGCAAAAATCGCAAATAGCCCCGAGCAACGCTTCCGGACCATCACGCAGCGTTTGATCGAAGCTGTGGCCGGGATGCAAAACAAGAGTTGATCTCCCCCAGGGATTCGCATGAATTGAAAATAAAGGCGATAACTCACTTTTCCACAAAAATACCCCAATCGATACCCTGCTTTGGAAACGGTGCTCACGAGACGTCTGCTCAATACATTCTCGTACCTTCTCGGACGTTTCAGACTAGGAGCGTGCGCGACAAAACCGCGATCAGCAGAGAAAGCGACCAAACCGTATCGGCTATAACCAAAGAGATCGGCAAATGCTCCCAGCCCCGCGAGCCGTCCGATTTGACCACTTTCCTGAGTCCATGCCATAACTCTGCGGCCACGTATTGGCCCTAGAGGAAACAAGATGCCTTGAAATAAAGAAACCCACACCTGGAGTTCTGCCGAAACTCATATTGATCTGTGGACCGTTCAAACTGATGGCTGTAAAGTAGCCGAAGGAGCGCCAGTCTCCGAAGGCATAACGCGAGAGTTCCCGGAACGTCACGCTTCCGGGACTCCCCCTCAGCTCGTGGGTCTTGGATTCTCAGATCATCAAACGAAGAGCAGAAGATATTGGTTCTCTTCTCTGATATGCGGAATAGCACACGCGATCTCAACATGGATTCAGACATAGCACATGCTCGTGCCACATTCGATCAAGCTTCGAATCGGCTCTCCATTAGCCTTCGCGATGTGAACGTTGTACGCGCTGGGAGTAGATGGCGCCGGCAGATCGATGATCTTCTGGCGCGATCTACAAGAATTCTGGGCACAGTGCTTCCACAAATTCGGCGCTTGTCTTCAGAGTTTTTCAGCACTGCGGGAGTTCTCCGGTCTCTACGTATCTCCTCGTCGGTAGCTGGATTTCATTCACCAAGAACAAAACAACGTGTTCATCAACGGCAACTATCGGGTCTTACCGGCGTTGTTCAGATTCCGGCCGCGGGGCCAGAAACGGGCTAAGGGATTGATTCTCAGATGGTTCCGCTACAGCAACTTGCGCTCGCCCTCTAGGCAGTATCCACATATAGACTTTGCGGGTGGGGTGTGAGCTGTTGCAGTTGTTGATGTGGCGAGTCGATATGAGTTGAGCGGGGCGCAGTGGGAGCGGA
>Ga0207933_1000533_pt1 | contig 36236 bp, 27 predicted proteins | sample NGESurdeep092012_4_FD_184488 | JGI IMG/M metagenome (GOLD analysis project Ga0207933, IMG submission 184488) | Arctic peat soil microbial communities from Barrow, Alaska - NGEE Surface sample F53-3 deep-092012 (SPAdes) | ecosystem: Environmental > Terrestrial > Soil > Wetlands > Peat ... | reverse complement strand
ACAAAAAAAAACAGCCAAAACAAGCCAAATCGACGAAAATTATCCCCGCGAGAACTTCACGAACGAAAATAACGAGTTCTTCCGCAGCCTGTGAAGCCCGCTGCTACTCCGGCACGACGAAGTAACGAGTCCTGTACAGCACCTGGGAATTCGCTATAGAGCAGGCATCGCGGGAGGTGAGGGCGGGAGCTTGAACGAGATCATAAAGCACCGACGACTATCGGAAACGATGGGCGGGTCCTTAGCCATCGCGTCACGTCTCGACGCTACCCATTTTTGAAGCGGCCTCCTCCGAGCCCAGGCTTTCGATGCAACGAAGAAAGATCGAGCTTGGAAAATGCCCTGTCTTTTTCGTAAGACCATCTTCAAATTCATGTGGCTTCATGTCCGGGAAGAATTCGACCAACTTATCAAGCCGCACGTGATGCATCAGGGCCAGCGACGCAGCAATCTCGAACCTGTCATTCATCAGCAGGAATGCATAAAGCAGGGCCGTCTCGTGAGAGAAGAATAGAGCAGTCGAAAGTGTGTCCGGCGCGTAGTCGTAGGGAAAATAAATATCATGGAAATGGACGAAGGCGCCGGCGGGAACTTTCTGCATCCATTCGAGAATAAGAAGATTCACTTCGCCCGCGGGCGCAAGCGTGTGGCTCGAATCGACAAAGAACAGATCGCCGGCTTTGAGAGAAGAAACGCAATCAGTGCCTGCGTCCTCTGCCTTTTTCGCCACCAATTCAATCCGTCCCTCGGCGCTTTCGTGCTTCAGAAACTCTGTAGGATACGGCTCGATACAGATGATCGTTGGAGCGTATCCCTCGTCTTTTGCGGCCAGCAAGCAAACCGCGGTGGAAACTCCGCACCCAACCTGCACAATCCTCATGGGCCGTTTTGCGCGTATGAAGCAGTATAGGAAATCAGCCTCTACTTCACCGTATCCCTGGTTGCTCCCATTCATCGCTACGGCTTTTCGATGGATTTCAAAATTCCCGAGAATCGCGCGATAGTTCTTGGTGCATTGATCCACCCACGCAATCTGTTCCGCAATGTCGCCGCGGATTCCCTCCATGCTGCGCGCGACTCTCCACTGCGTATTGCTCTTAAGTATGCGGATGTCAGGAATTTCCGAGTAGAAATGACGCGGCAGGATATCCATGTCAAAATGCTGGCCTGTTTCAAACAGGGCTCGCAGCATTTGTTTGCTCTTGTTTTTGAGCCGCCTGACCAGACCAGAGGGTGGACGAAACCTTTTCATTTATACGCCGAGTGTAGCAAATTATATTTGTCGGTTCGCGACCGCCAAAACGCATCGCTGCTCATTCCCGGCCTGCGAATTCAGGTCCGTCGCATCAGATGTCGATGTGATCGCGGAGCGATCCGCTCTCTGAGACGACTCATCTGAGCTACTGGCTCAAATTCCCTGTTGCCGTGAATTGGAAAGAGGCTTTCGTGTAACGGGTTTCCGGGGAAAACCGGGCATCGCTGTACCCGCGTCGCCGTACACCTAAAGAGAGTTTGCTCCAGCCTTTCTATGAGGGCTACGGTGTCTCTGGGGCCTCAACTCGTCCGCCTTCTTTCAGCTTGTAAGTCTTCCCGCGATAGTAAAAGTTATCCCCGCCATAGCTTCCCACCCACAGCACCCACCCCAGCAAATCGCGCAGCGGATACAGCACCACCCCATGCAGCCAGTCCGAATCTCCGAGCGCGCGCAGGACCGCAAACGCCTGCACCCAGCGGTTCGCGACCATCGCCGCCAGCCATACCAACCCCAGCAGCGGATGCCCGCTCGCCAGCCCCCACAGCAGCCCGATCAAGCCGAACGGCATCGCAAACGTCAGCCCCGTTCCAAGATGTCCCCAGGGCCGTGATCGCCGCGTGCTCTGCATCCAGCGCAACTGGTTGCGAAAGCTCAGCCAGAATGGCGAGTCTTGCACCATCAACCGAATCACATACGTCGCGAGTTGCACCTTCGTGCCCTGGTTCGCCAGCCGGTTGCCCAGCACAAAATCGTCGGCGTAAAACTGGCCGAGTTCGTCGAACCCGCCGACATCCTGAAAGCTCTTTCGGCGCACGGCCATGGTCGCGCCCAAGGCAAATTTTGTGCCTTCGAGCATCGTCGCGACCAGCACACCCGAGCTCATCTCCACGCTCTTGCCCACCGCATCCAGTTGCGCCGAGAACCCACCCTCCGTCGTCCCGATATACATGCTCCACCCCAGCCCCACCGCCGGGTCCTTCAGCATCTGCACCATGCGGCGGAGGTAGTCCTTCTCCACCCGCACGTCGGCATCGCTGGTCACGTAAAGGTCATTCTTCGCCACCGAGTCCATCTTCGCGAGCGAATACACCTTCGCATTGTGAAACTTCGGCCGAGGCTCGCCGCACGTAATGTACCGCGCGTCTACATGCGGATACCGCGCTCCCACACGCCGCGCCAGCATCAGGCCTTCATCGGTCTCCTGCCGCGCACAAAACAGCAGTTCGTAGGGCGCCGGATAGTCCTGCTCAAAAAATGTCTCCAGGTTCCGCTCCATCCCGGGCTCGGTCCCGTGGAGCGGCTTCAGCATACTCACGGACGGGAAAAAATCCTGCGCGGCACGCTCTTCGCGCCGCCGCCGCAGGCCAAAACGCACCGCCGCGACGACCACCATGCCGCAGTAGATCGACGATGTGACCGACCCAACCGCCGCCACCCACAACAAACTCTGGACCACAAACCTCATCGCACCAACCGGAAGAAAATCTCGCGCGAGCGCCACAAAGCCCGCTCTTCCAAGTTTACGTGAGTCGGGCCGCTACTCCCCGCGGCCTTTGTCCTTTGAGACAATCTTGATCGTGCGCCGAAACGGCACCAACCCCGCCGGTGGCTGCTGCGCCTGCTGCATCTGCGTCAGCATCTCGGTGCGGACGTAGTCGACGAACCCCTGCATCTGACGGTTCATCTCCTCCATCCGCTCGCGCATCTGCAACACGATCGCGATGCCCGCGATATTCACGCCCAGATCGCGCGCCAGGTTCAGGATGAACTCCAGCCGCTCCAGGTCTTCATCCGTATACAGCCGTGTGTTGCCATCCGACCGCGACGGCCGCAACAGGCCCTCGCGCTCATACATGCGCAACGTCTGCGGATGAATCTCATACATCTCCGCCACGGCCGAGATCATGTACGCCCCACGGGATTTACGCTTGGTCGCCATCGCCTTCAGCATAGCCCAAACGACGCCTGCCGCTCCACTCTTGCAGAGTTGCAACAGGCGTCGAGGTGCGCGCGGAACTGGATGATCTGCAATACGAATAGCCCTGCCTCGCGCCCATTCGACGGTCGCCATGTCGAGCGCGCGCGCATCGCAGCAATCCCTACAGCTTCTTCTTCAGGTCGTAGGCCATATTCTTGTGCGCCGCCACTTTGGTCTTGGCCTTGATGACAGCCGCGCGGAACTTCACGTCCTTGGTGTCCTTGGCTTCCTTCGTGAACAGGCTTAGCGCCGCGGTGTGGTCGGTCACCATCTCGTCGATGTACTCCTTGTCGAAGTCGGCGCCGCTCAGGCCGTTCAGCTTGTCCAACTCCTTCTGGTGGTCCGCGTCCGGCCCGTCCGGAGCGGTCAAGCCCCACGAGTCGGCGAACGGCTTCATGCTCTCGCCGATCTGCTTGTGCTCGGTTACCATCTTGTCGGCAAAAGCCTTCACCGCGGGATTGGTTGCCTTCTCCTGGGCCAACTCGCTGAGCTTGATCTCATCGACATTCGCTTGCGACGCCGTGGTCAGGAACTTCTTGTCATTGTCGTCAGCCGCCTTCGCCTTGCTGGGAAGCAGCATCGCAGCGCAACCGAGCATAGCGCAGCACGTCAGTTTGGTCATACTTGTCATGTCATCTCCTGGTGCGGCCCCGCCGCAAATACTAGCTACAAGGTCTGAGAGTCTTTTCCGGCCCTCTGCGTTGCACGCCCGCCTCGGTTATCCTCATTACCGGAGCTTCCATGACCCCTAAACTGCCTTCGCCGCCGATCGCCGCCCGCCATCCCAGGATCACCGACATCCACGGAACCACGCTCCGCGACGACTACGCCTGGCTTCGCGACAAGGGTACCCCCGCAGTCACGGCCTACCTCGAAGAGGAGAACGCCTACACCGCCGCCGCGATGGCAGGCACCGAAGACCTACAGGCAAAGGTCTACGACGAGATACTCTCCCACATCAAGGAGGACGATGAATCCGTCCCCTACCGCGACGGCGACTGGATCTACCTCACGCGCACCGCCAAAGGCAGCCAATATCCCATCTTCCTGCGCCGCCACCATACCGACCCCGAAGGCTCCGAGCGCATCATCCTCGACGTCAACGAACTAGCCGAAGGCCAGCCGTTCATGTCCGTGGGCGCGACCGCCGTAAGCCCCGACGGACGTTACCTCGCCTTCACCACCGACAACACCGGCTTCCGGCAATACACGCTGCGCATCCGCAACCTCGTCATCGGACAAGAGCTCACCGACACCGCGATCCGCGTCGGCAGCATCGCGTGGGCCGCCGACTCCAACAGTCTCTTCTTCACCACCGAAGACGAGCAGACCAAGCGCCAGGACCAACTGCACCGCATGGAGGTGGGCGAGCTTCACGTCCTATGCTTCGAGGAGCCCGACGAGCGTTTCAACCTCGGCGTCGGCAAGTCCCGCGACCGCAAGTACATCCTGCTCGAAGTCGGTAGCCACACCACCAGCGAAACCCACTTCCTCGACTCCGCCAAGCCCGAGGACGACTTCCAGTTGATCGCCCCCCGCATCGACGACGAGGAGTACCACGTCGACCACCGCGACGGGTTCTTCTACATCCACACCAACCACGAAGCCGAGCAGTTCCGGCTTGTCCGCACCGCGGTCAAAACGCCGGACCGCGACCACTGGCAGGAACTCATCCCCGAGCAGTCCGACTCGCCGCTCGAAGCCATCGACCTCCTCCATAACTTCCTCGTCGCCAACTACCGCGAAGCCGGCCTTCCCGTCCTCCGCGTCTTCCACCTCGACGGCGCGGGCCTGCCGCAGAACCCGCACGATATCCGCTTCCCGGACCCGGCCTACGCCGCCGGCGGCGAGATCAACCGCGACTTCAACGCGAGCACTTACCGTTACGCCTACCAGTCGCTCGTCCGCCCGGCGTCGGTATTCGAGTACGACGTGGCCACCGAAACCTCAACGCTGCTCAAGCAGCAGGAAGTCCCCGGCGGCTTCGACGCTTCGCTCTACACATCCGAGCGCCTCTGGTTTGCCGCCAACGACGGAACCCAGGTCCCTGTCTCGCTCATCTACCGTCGCGACTCGTTCCACAAGGACGGCAAATCGCCGCTCTACGTCTACGGTTACGGCTCCTACGGCTACCCTCTGCCGCTCGGCTTCAGCGCGGCGCGTCTTGCGCTTCTCGACCGCGGAGTCGTTATCGCCTACGCCCACGTCCGCGGCGGCGGAGAGCTCGGCGACCCCTGGCACGACGCCGGCAAGATGATGGTCAAGCGCAACACCTTCACCGACTTCATCAACGCCGTCGAGTTCCTCACCGCCGAAGGCTACGGCGACACCGAGCGTGTCGCCATCGAAGGCGCCAGTGCCGGCGGCCTGCTGATGGGCGCAGTCACCAACCTCCGTCCAAACCTCTTCCGCGCCGTGCTCTCCCACGTCCCCTTCGTCGACGTCATGAACACCATGCTCGACGCCACCCTCCCCCTCACCGTCGCCGAGTACGAAGAGTGGGGCAACCCCAACGAGCCCGACGCCTTCTTCTACATGCGCAGCTACTCGCCCTACGACAACCTGGAGCATATTTACCGTGATGCGGTCCCCGCGATGCTGGTCAAGACCAGCCTCAACGACTCGCAGGTCATGTACTGGGAGCCGGCAAAGTACGTCGCCAAACTCCGCACGCTCAAGACCAACGAAACCCCGTTGCTGCTCCACGTCAACATGGACGCCGGCCACGGGGGCGCCTCCGGCCGTTACGATTACCTGAAAGAAATCGCTTTCGACTATGCCTTCCTGCTCAAAGAGCTTGGATGCGACCAGCAAAACAGTCCGGGTGTACAATAAGACTGTTGGAGGGCGTCATGCGAAAGATCACACGTATCTAACAACTCACTGCCATCCCACTGCAAAATACTGGCAGCTTGTACAGTGAGCATCCCATTCCGGGGATGCTCTTTGTCTTGGCGCTTCTTTCGTCCACATCATCCCAGCAGCACTTTTGCCTCCGGATCGGCAATCAACTCCTTGAAATCATCATCGTCCATAAGACTGTTGCGATAAGACGGCAAAATACGCAGCGAACCCGCGAGGGCTTCTATCGCCTTTTGACGCAGCAGCCTATTCGTTTTGCCGCCGGTCTTGAATTCGCACTCAAAATAATTCGCCATGTTCCAAAGCGCATCCGCGACATTGCTATCATCCTTAGCCCCGCCGCGGCGCTTGGCATCGATGAAGGCCTGTAGCACATCGATGCCGGTCGAGTAATCGTTCTTCGCTTCGGCGTACATTCTCGCCAGCAGCAGAGCAGCCTGCCTGAACTGTGGGTCCTGTCGAAGCTCTTCCTGCAATTGAGCAACGTAAGCGTCCGTCTGATGGTCCGTCTGGTTCCCTTTCGAGTCCAGATACGCCAACACCTCGGAGATCATCCTCGAACGCCGCGCAGAATCAGCTTCTACTTTTGCACTTTCGGCGCTTGCCTGGGTATTTGCAGCCGTCCTCTTCAGCAACTCACTTGTAAGGCGCTCGGCAACGGCTGGCAGGAGACGATTGCCCGCATACCCGGCAATGATCGAGGTCGCCAGCAACTCGAGCATATCCTTCGTATTCAGGTCGAGAGGAGCGCGGTTGGCCCAAAGCGTTGCCAGCAACGCCGCCCAGGCCCCGCCAAGGCCGGTAAACACACTCGCGAGACAGAACGACGGATCACCCTTCCAACTTGGCGGCGCGTCCGCTTTAGCAACAGGCTGGGCGCTCGTAAGGAAGCCGGAAGTCCAGTAGAGAAGACCGCCGACCGCACCACCAATGGACACCTCGAAAACTACCAGCCAGAAACCCATAGTGATGCCATCCCTCGCAAATACGGCTTGATTCTACGCCTCAGCCTCGACCAGGCCGCCATCGCCCTCACCCGGCGCCAGGAACAAATTCGTCTCCAACCCATGCTGCCGGGTATACAGATCGAAGTACCGCCCCTTCATCGCATACAGCTCCTCATGCGTCCCGCGTTCGACGATCCTGCCCTGCTCCACCACCAAAATTTGATTGGCCCGCCGGATCGTCGACAGCCGATGCGCAATCACGAACGTCGTCCGCCCCTGCATCAAATAACTCAACCCCTGCTGAATCATCGCCTCAGACTCCGAGTCCAGCGAACTCGTTGCCTCGTCCAGAATCAAAATCCGCGGGTCGGCGAGGATCGCGCGCGCAATCGAAATCCTCTGCCGCTGTCCACCCGAAAGCTTCACGCCGCGCTCACCGACAATAGTCGCAAAACCCTCTGGAAACCGCAGTGCAAACTCATCCACGCGAGCAATCTCACACGCACGCTCGAACTCCTCATCGGTCGCCTCGGGCCGCGAAAACATTACGTTCTCGCGGATCGTTCCATCGAACAGAAACGTTTCCTGCAACACCACGCCAAGCTGCTGCCGATAGCTGCTCAACCGCACCTTGCCAAGGTCTTTCCCATCGACCAGCACGCGGCCGCTGCCGGCAGTATGAAACGCGCAAATCAAGCTGATGATCGTCGATTTACCGGACCCCGACGACCCCACCAGCGCCGTCACCGTTCCGGGCTGTGCGTCGAAGCTGATGTTGTGCAGAACCGGCTTGTCCGCCTCGTACGCAAAGCTCACATTGTCGAACGCCACATCGCCGCGAATCTTGTCCAAGGACAACTGGCGGTCCGGCTCCGCATCTTCTTCCTGCTCGGAAAGTATCTCCGTCGTGCGGTCCAATCCCGCCAGCGCCTCGGTAAGTTGAGTCCCGATCGAGACGAGTTGCGCGATCGGCGCGACCATGAACGCCAGCAGCGCCGTGAATGTAAAGTAGGAGCCCGCAGTCAGTCGTCCGGCCTGATGCTCATGCGCCCCCAGGTACATCACCAGCCCTCCCACCAGCCCCAGCACCACGGTAGACGACAGCGTCATCACGGACTGCGCCGTCAGCGAACTCACCACGTTCGCCAGCAAACGTTGAACACCAGCGGCAAACACTCTCGCCTCGCTCGCCTCGGCGTGATAACCCTTTACCACCCGCACGCCGCCCAACGACTCCGTAAGCCTCCCCGACACCTCGGCGCTGATCTTCGCGCGCTCACGAAAAATTGGCCGAATGGTTTTGAACGCTCGTTGCAAAATGAAGCCGAATAACAGCAGAATGCAGAACGTCAGCAGCGTCATCCGCGTGTTAATTCGAATCAACAAAGAGAACGCAATAATTGCCGAAAGAATGCCGCCGACGAAGTCCACGACACCGGTCCCGACCAGGTTGCGCACACCCTCCACGTCGGCCATGATGCGAGTCACCAATACCCCCGTGCGGTTCTCGTCGTAGAACGCGACCGGCAGCCGCCCGATGTGCTCCTGCACCTGCGTGCGCAGCTCGGAGATCAGCCGCTGCCCGCCCTTCGACAGCATCTGCGTCAGAGCATACGAGGTCGCTCCCTGGATCAGCGTCGCTCCAACCACTCCAACGATGATCCATGGCAATATCGCCATATCGCCGCGCGACATCACCCGGTCGATCAGCGGCTTCAGCGACAACGGCAGCACAAACGAAGCGCTGCGGTTGACAATCATCAACAGAAAGCTGAACGCCAGCAGGCCCGCCCGTGGCTTCACGAGCTTCCAGACTTCAGGAAGCACCTTCTTCAGCGGCGGCTTCGGCCGCGCCTTCGTCATGTCCGCGGACAGGGCTCTACCCGTGCCCCGCGGCGACCGCTCGCTGCGGTTGCCGCCACCGCCCATTGTCGAATGTCCAAAGCTTCCCATGCAGGTTCAAGTGTACGTTGCCGCGGCGAAGCGCACGCGCCGAAACTCCGCAAACCTGCCGCGCCTTTGGCCGCTTACGACGCAGCTCTCCGCCCCCGCCGCGCCGCAATGAACGACCGCACGCACAGCGCCACAAAGATCAGGCAAACCACACACATTGCGCCCCTCGACTCCACCGTCATCGGTTCCCCAAACGGCAGGCCATGCGCCCACACAAACTCCATCACCACCACCGCTCCGCTCGCCAGAAACCCGAGCAAGCCAAGCGTGACGGCAACATGCATCCACAACATGCGCCGCTTACTGTTCTCCGTATTCGCCAGCACGCCGCACAAAAAGAGCACGACACCCAGCACCGCCGGCGCCAACTGCGATCGATGCATGCTGTCGGTCAACAAATACGCCGTCACACCCAGCGCCACCAACAGCACACCAAAAAACATCGTCAATTTTCCCAAGCTCGTTCTCCTCTTCCTCTAAGCTGCTGCCTTGTCGATCTGCGCCAACAGTGTACCCGGTGTCCAATCGTTGGTGGGATAGTACGCCACCACCTTGCCATCTTTCCCAACGACCACAGTAGCCAGCGAATGCATCAGGCTCCCCGAATCACCGGGCGTTACACCCAGGTCGAAAAACTGCTCCATCTTCGGCAGGTCCGCCACCGAAGGCGCCGCGAAATCCCAATGCCCGAATTTCTCGTTGGTATACTTCCCGGTATACGCTCCTCCATAACTGCGCAGCACCCTGGGTGTATCGTACTGGGGATCGAAGCTGATGCTGAGCAAGTGCGTCTTCGCATAGATCGCCGGATCGGCCGCCAGCGCCTTGTCGATCGCGGCAAAATTCCGGCTCATCTTCGGGCAATAATCCGACACCGTGCAACGCGTGTAGATAAACGTCAGCAGCACCACCTTGCCGCGAAACTGGCTTAGCCGAATCTTCCGTCCGCTCTGGTTCAACAGCGGAAAATCCGGCACAACGTCTCCCGGAGCGGGAACGTGATACACCACCGCCGGCTTCGTATCCGGGCGCGCCTCGGCGATCACCACAAAATGGTCCAGCCGCATGTTCGTCGGCCCTTCGGGGGCGGCCTGCGTTATCAGCGTGGCCGTAATCACATCGCCGGGATGCAGCTCGGAAATGATCGTGGGGTCCTTCAGCTTGTAGGGCATCGTCATCGCTTCCATCAAGCCTGGGATCGCCTCATGCTTCAGCACCACTTCACCCTTGTCCGCATCGGTGCCGACGACCACACCCCGCACCGTATAAGACTTATCCGCGGAAGAACCCGCAGCGTGTTCGCCCCGGCATCCGTTCATGGTCCCGATCATCACTGCAACGGCCAGCAGCGCCACAGAGCACCGCTCGCCCATCGCGCGGAAAATATGTCTCTTCGATAGCTTCACAATTCCATGATAGCCGGACGCTTTGATACAGCCCATCGCACCGTGCTAGCATCTGACCCAGTCACGAGTTTCTGGAACAGAGTCGACCGAGTGCGGCGGCTACTGCGGGCTTGAAACCGGTCCACCTGACGCCTGATAGCGTCCCCGTGCAACTCCGCACCGTGTCGTTCACGGAGCAGCGTCCTTGAGTTCGCCACAGAACACGACGGCCCCCACCCCGCAATCTTCCGCCGGTCCATCCCTATTCTGGCTGTGTGCAGGCTTTTTGCTCGCCGGCATGGGGACCATCCTGCTCGGCCCCATCCTCCCCGCGCTCTCGCAGGAGTGGCATCTTCCCGACTACCAGGCTGGGCTGCTGCTCTTCGCAAAATTTCTGGGCGCCTTCGTCGGCGGCTCCACTGTCCCCAACAAGTTGCGCCATGGGATTTTCTTCGGCCTGCTGGCCACCTGCGCCGGGCTCAGTGCGTTCGCCTACGCCGGCGGCCTCTTCACAGGCTCGATCGCCCTCTTCGTGACCGGCGTCGGGCTCGGCCAGTTGATCGCCTCTACCAACATCCTCGCCGGCCGCCGCTACAACAAGCGCACGGGCTCCGCGCTCTCCTTCATCAACTTCTTCTGGAGCCTCGGCGCCGTCTGCATCGGACTCCTGGTCGCCGCTCTGCTGCCGCGCCACACCCTGCGCGAGTTCCTGTTGAGCTTCGCCATTGCCTTCATTGTCATCGCGCTTTGCGGCCGGCTACATTCCACCCATACCGACGACTCAGAAATGCCGGCCGAAGAAACTACGACCATCGTTCTACCGCGCCGGATCCTGATCTGCTTCTGCGTGATGCTGTTCCTCTACGGCGGCCTCGAAACCTGCCTCTCGCAGTGGATCACGACCTTCACCAAGCGCTACGCCGGGGGCCATGTACTCGCCGGCCAGTCAGCCATCGTTGTTCTTTGGACAGCGCTGACCCTGGGCCGCGCCCTGTCTTCGCTGGCGCTCCGCCACATGCGCGAAAGCACGTTGCAGCGCGCAGCGATGCTGTGCTCCGCGGTGCTGGTTCCGGTGCTGGCAAGTTGCAGTTCGGCGAAGACGCTCTCGATCACCTGCGTCCTTCTCGGCCTCAGCCTCTCGCCATTCTTTCCCTCGACCTTCGCCCTCCTTCTGCGTCGGCGGCCACCTGCCCGTGTCGCCGGATTTATCCTCGCCGTCTCGGGCCTGGGGGCCGCTTCCCTCACCTGGCTGATGGGCGTGATCTCCAGCCAGGCCAACTCACTGCGGGTCGCGATGGCCGTCCCCTTCGTCGCCGCGCTCGGTCTGCTCGCCGCCAGCTTCTGGCTTCCTCCGCTTGAGGCCGCTTCAACTGTCTTCCCCAAGGTTTCCAAATTGCGAACCCAAGCGAAAGTGTCGCATTGACCATTCCCTAATATCCACCACTCGAAGCGATACCCTGTAATTCATGCAGGAGTCGCCGCAGCGCAGTTCGCTTTCCTCGGTCACAAGCGAAGCCCTCGCGCGTGGCGCCACCATCCTTGCCCCCAACGAGCGCGCCGTCGCCGACCTTCGCGCCCGCTTCGACCGCACTCAATCCGCGGCCGGCCTCGATGCGTGGGAGCCGGCAAACATCCGCTCCTGGAACGCGTGGCTGGAGTCCCTCTGGAGCACGCTCGTCAACCAGGGCGCCGAGCTGCGCCTGCTGCTCAACCCGTCCCAGGAGCACTTACTCTGGCGCGAGATCATCAGCGCGTCGCCCGCCGCACCCTCTCTCGGCTCTCCTGACGCCCTCGCCGAACTGGCCCAAACTGCCTGGCGCCTCGCAGCCAGTTACGAAACAACTGCCGATCTCCGCCACTTCGCCGTCACCCACGATTCGAAAACCTTCGCCAACTGGGCCGCTGCCTTCGCCAAACGCTGCGAGCGTGGCCTATTTCTCTCGGCTGCGGAACTTCCCGCCGCCATCCGCGAGCACGTCGCACATGGCTCACTCACACTGCCGAAGACGCTGCTGCTCATCGGCTTCGACGACGACACACCGGCGCGCACTTCGCTGTTGACCAGCCTCGAAGGCCACGGCTGCACTCTCGACCGCGTCACCATCACCACCGAATCCAGTCTCCACAGCACCGTGCGCGCAGCCAACCCGCACGACGAACTCGTGACCGCCGCGCACTGGATTCGCCACTTCATCGAAACCTCGCCGGAACCGTCGCGCATCGCCCTCATCGTCCCCAACCTCACTGAAGAACGACCCACCATCGAAGCCACCCTGCGCAACATCCTTACCCCCGAACTCCAGTCCATCGACGCCGACCTCTCGTCGACTCCGTACAGCTTTTCGACTGGCTCATCACTGGCCGAAACCCCCATGGTGGCAACCGCGCTCGAGCTCATCCACTGGCTCACCGGTCCGCTCCCACTCGACCGCGTCTCCACACTCCTGCTCTCGCCCTACATTGGCACCTTCGACGACCTCGAAACCCGCGCCGCGTTCGACGCCTTCACCCTGCGCCGAACCCCGCTCCTGCGCCCTGAAATCGACATCGCCCGCCTCAACCGCCTCGCCGCCACATCGCCAGCCATCGCAAAGCTGCTCGGGCCACTTGCCAGTCGTCGCGCAGCCGACACCCTTCGCAGCCATGCCGACTGGATGGAGTTCGTGCGCGACACTCTGCGCGACGCCAACTTCCCCGGCGACCGGCCGCTCACGGCGCAGGAGTTCCGCGACGCCCGCACCTGGGACCACGTCCTCGACGCCGTTGCGACCCTTGACTTCACCGGGGTCCGCGTCGACTTCCGCACCGCCCTTGAAGCTCTCACGCGCCAGTCCCGCGCAACGTCTTCGTCGCAGGGCAACAACGACGCCTCGGTCCAAATCATGTCCCCCACGGAAGCCGCCGGTTCCAGCTTCGACGCCATCGTCTTCCTCCGCGCCACCGATGCCAATTGGCCCACTCCCGCCCGCGCCAACCCGCTCCTCGGCTGGCCCCTTCAGCACGAGCGCCGCATGCCCGGCACCGATCTCGCCGACACCGCCGCCCGCGCCGAGCAAGCCACCCCCCGCCTACTCGCCGCCGCGCCAAACGTGCTTTTCTTCTACGCCGCCGAGGACGAATCCGGCCCTCAGCGCCTCTCACCCACCGTCGCCAATCTCAACCTGCCTACCATCGAAGCGGCCGAACTCGTCACGCTGGAAACGGAAGCCACCGTCCCCACCGAAGCCTTTCCCGACGCTGAACCTCTTCCGCCGCTTCCTTCGGGAGACGTCACGGGCGGTGCTCGCGTCCTCCAGCAGCAAGCCGCCTGCGGCTTCCTCGCCTTCTCCGAGTTTCGCCTCCGCTCCCGCCCGCTGAACGACATCACCGCCGGCCTCGACGCCCTCGAAAGCGGCAACTTCCTCCACCGCACCATGCAGGCTTTCTGGAAGGCCGTCGGCTCGCAGGCCGCGCTTCGCCAGATGGATCCCGCCACCCGCGACGCACTGCTCATCCGCTGCATCGCCAACGCCGTCGACAGCCGCATCCTCCCCGAAACCCCCTGGGACACCGCCTACCTCCAACTTCAGAAAGACCGTCTCCTCACCGTCCTCCGCTTCTGGCTCAACGCCGAACTCGACCGCGGCCCCTTCACCGTCCTCGCCCTCGAAGCCGACACCATGGTCGGCGTCGGCCCCCTCACCCTCTCCGTCCGCATGGACCGCATCGACCGCGTCGAAGGTGAAGAAACCGGCTTCGTCTACGTCGACTACAAAACCGGCGCCTCCGCCAACCCCGGCAGTTGGGCCGGCCCCCGCCCCGACGACCCCCAACTCCCCCTCTACGCCCTGCTCTCCCAGCCCGGCGAACTCAAGGGCCTCGCCTTCGCGAAAGTCCGCGCCGGCAAGGGAATGGCGTGGCTCGGTTACCAATCCGAGGCCGGCATCCTCCCCATGAAGCGCCCGACAACTGTCGATCTTGACACCCTGATCGAAGAGTGGCGCCACACCCTCACCACCCTCGCCGAAGACTTCGCAAACGGTCGAGCGACCGTCTACCCCAAAGATTTCGCCACCAACTGTGCCCGCTGCGCCCAGCGCCTCCTCTGCCGCGTCAACCCTGAACTCCTCTTCATCACCCCGGAAGACGAAGCAGGAGAGGACGAATGAGCAAAGTCCTCCACTTCCCTTCGGCCACACCTGGCTCGGACGCCGCTGCCCGCGACGCGGCGCTCGACATCCGCCAATCCTGCATCGTCGAAGCCCCCGCCGGCTCCGGCAAAACCGGCCTCCTCATGCAGCGTTACCTCAAGCTGCTCGCCCAGGGAGACGTCGCCAAGCCCGAAGAAATCCTCGCCATCACCTTCACCAACAAGGCCACCGCCGAGCTTCACGAACGGGTCTTCGCCCAGCTAGTCGCCGCCCAAAATTCATCCCCTCCGACAGACGCCTTCGACCTCCAGACGCGCACCCTCGCCGAAGCCGTCCTCGCCCGCGACGCCGCGCTCAACTGGCACATCCTCGACCATCCACAAAGCCTCAACATCCGCACCATCGACTCCGTTTGCGCCGAAATCGCCAACTCCCTCCCGCTGCTCTCCGGCAGCGGAGGCAGTGGCCGACCGACCACCGACTCCGGTCCCCTCTACCGCCTCGCCGCCGAGCGCACGCTTTTCCAGCTCGGAGGCACAGACATCGCGCTGCACAATGCTCTCCGCAACGTCCTCCTCCACCGTGACGCCAGCCTGTCGGAGGCCCAATCCCTGCTCGCGGACATGCTCCAGCAACGCGACCAATGGGCGGATTTTCTTCCTCTCGGCCCCGACGCCTTGGATGAAGAAGCTCTCGACCGCGACGTCCGCGCCAAGCTCGAGCGCACCCTCGAAGCGATCGTCTGCTCCGCCCTGACTCGCGCCGCCAACGCCATGCCCGCGGGCATGCTGCGTCAACTCGCTGAACTCGCCGCGCAGCTTGGCCTCAACCCCGGCTACAACGGCGCCGACTCCCCCATCGCGTTCTGCGCCGACCTCCGCACCCCGCCCGAAGACAAGGCCGACCACCTCGACCACTGGCAAGCCCTCATTTCGCTCCTGCTTACGAAGGAGGGCGACTGGCGCAAGAGCTTCAGCGTGAACCACATCAAGTTCGAGATGAGCAAGCCGGAAAAAGTTCTCCTTCAGAACCTCATCGACGCCCACAAATCCGACGAGCTCTGCGACGCTCTCTGCGCCGTCCGCAACCTGCCCGACGCGCACTACCCGGACGACCAGTGGGCCGTGGCCAAGGCACTCTTCCACGTCCTCCGGCGCGCTCTTGCGGAACTCAAACTCATCTTCGCCGAACGCAACGAGTGCGACTTCATCGAAATCGTCCTCGCCGCCCGCCAGGCCCTCAACTCCGAAGGCAACAGCGACGACGCCATCGACGTCGCACTCTCGGCCGGGGGCAAGCTGCGCCACCTGCTCGTCGACGAGATGCAGGACACCTCCGCCACCCAGTACGACCTCATCCATCAGCTCACCCGCTCATGGGATGGCGCGACCCAGACCCTCTTCCTCGTCGGCGACCCCAAGCAGTCGATCTACCTGTTCCGCCAGGCCCGCGTCGAACGCTTCCTTCGCACCATGCACGAGGCGCGCTTCGGCGAGATCCGCCTGCAAGCTCTCCGCCTCACCTCCAATTTCCGGTCGCAAGCCAGCCTCGTCCACGCGTTTAACGCGACGTTCGAGCGCATCTTCCCGCCGCCAGACGCCGTACAAAACAATTCCTCCGACGTCCCCTTTGTCGCCGCCGTCCCCAACCGCCTGCCCTCACCGACGGACGACATCACATGGCACACCGCAGTCCTCGGCGAAGAAGAACTCGACACACCCCGAACCCTCGACGACCGCCGAGACCACGACCAGCAGCAAGCCCGCAACATCCGCAGCATCATCGAGCACTGGCTCACCGCCCCGCTTCCCGCCGGCCGCGAAAAGCCCTGGCGCATCGCCGTCCTGGCCCGCGCCCGCAAGCACCTCGACGCCGTTGTCGCCGAGTTCAAACGCGACTACGGCAGCGGCCCTCTCCGCTATCGCGCCGTCGACATCGACCCGCTCTCCGAGCGCGCGGAAATCTTCGACGTTCTTGCCCTTACCCGCGCTCTGCTGCATCCCGCCGACCGCCCCGCATGGCTCGCCGTCCTGCACGCACCGTGGTGCGGCCTGTCGCTTGCGGACCTCCTCGCCCTCACCGATGAAGGTCCGACCGCCGACCCGCAAGCCACCGTCGCCTCACTCGTCGCCACCCGCACGCAATTTCTCAGCGCGGAAGGCCAACAACTCCTTGCCCGCGCGTGGCCCGTGCTGCAAACCGCCGTCGCCACTCTCGGCCACGCCCCGTTCGCGACCCAGATCGAGCGCACCTGGCGCTCCCTCGGCGGCGACGCCCCACTCACCCCCGAAGAGCGCACCAATGTCATGCGCTTCCTCGCTGTCCTGTGCGATGTGCAGGCCGACCTCGGCTATCTCGATCTGAACACCCTGACCGCACGCCTCAGCCGCCTCTACGCCGAACCCATCTCCGGCCCCTGCTCCGTCGAACTCCTCACCATCCACAAGGCCAAAGGTCTGGAGTGGGACGTCGTCCTCGTGCCCTCGCTCGAACGCAAGGGCGGAAGCAGCAGCGGCGACCTGCTCAACTGGCTCGAAATCGATTCACCCAGCGCCGACACCTCCGGCGTGGTCCTCGCCCCCATCGCCAGCAAGGGTTCGGACAACGACAAGCTCAACCGCTGGCTTAACGCCGCCCGCGAAGCCCGCGAAAACTCCGAGCGCAAGCGCCTCTTCTACGTCCTCAGCACCCGAGCCCGCGAAGAACTCCATCTCTTCGCCGCCTGTGAGCGCAAGACGAGCGACGGCACCCTCGCCGCGCCGCGACACGGCAGCCTTCTCAAAGCCGTTTGGCCCGCCGCCGCCGAAGCCTTCGCACCGCTGCAAGCGTCCCCGGCAGCCAACCTCGTTTCTACCTTCCAGCAGGCATTGGACGACGACCACGAACCCCTCGCCCTGGCCGCCGCAGCCGAGCCAGCACCAGATAAACCCCCGATCATCCATCGCCTCCCGCTTTTCTTTCAGCCCGATTCCCGCTTTGAAACCGCCGCTGCCAACCGCCTCCCCTACACCCCCTCCGCCGCGCTCCGCCACGGCCCTGCTTTCGAGCGCCCCGAAGGCTCCTACGCCGTGCGCGCCTTCGGCAACGTGGTCCACCGCTATCTGCAAGTCCTCAGCGCCCGTCTCGAACAAAATCCCGACTCCGCCGCACTCCAGCAAGAACTGCCTACCTGGCTCCCGCGCCTTACCGCCAGCCTGCGCTCCGAGGGCCTCGCCCCCGGCACTCTCGACCGCCTCGCACAGCGTTCGCTGCAAGCCCTCCAGCAGGCGCTCGCCGACGAGACGGGCCTCTGGATCCTGCGTCCCCACGCTACTTCGCACAGCGAACAGACTTTACGCACCACCTCCGCCGACGCCGGCGAACTCCGCATCGACCGCGTTTTTCTCGCCGGCCCAACCCCTCTCTCCGAAGGCGCATCCCATCTCTGGATCGTCGACTTCAAAACCACCGAACAAGGCTCACGGTCGGCGGAACTCTTCGTCCAACAGGAGAAGGCCAAATACGCGGCGCAACTCGAGAGCTACGCCCGCCCGCAACTCGCTCTGCAAGGTGCCACGACACCTGTCATACAGGGTCTTTACTACCCCCTCCTACCGAGCCTCATCTGCTGGTAGCAGCCCTTACTTTAGTTCCGCCGATGCGGCACTTCTACATCCTTGGAAGGAGTGTAAGTGGGTTGGCGCGGTGGTATCCTCACCGCAGTATTGGAAGGATCGGGTGTCGATTTGCCTCAGGCTGGACATGTCGTACTCTGCGTCGATGACGAAGTCGTCGGTTTGCAGGTCCGCAAGCTGATCCTGGAACGTTCGGGGTACACCGTGCTCACGGCGCACGACGGCCCTACCGGCCTCACCATCTTCAACGACGAGTCCGTCGACGCCGTCGTCCTCGACTATGCCATGCCGGGCATGCACGGCGGAGAAGTCGCCGCCAAAATGCGGGAGATCAAGCCCGAGGTCCCCATCCTTCTCCTCTCCGCGTACATGGGTCTGCCCGCGGAGGTTACCCGCTTGGTGAACGTCTACATGACCAAAGGCGAAGGCGCACCGATGCTTCTGCAAAAACTGAATGCCCTGTTTCAAAACTAGATCGTAGGAGACGGCGCGGACAGCTGAGCGACCCGCACAACTTTGTGAACATCAGTCAATTCAATCGGATTCTGGTTCAAGTGCTGCTCCTGCCGGTGCTGGCGTTGGGCTTTGTCGCGGTCATTCTCGTATGGCAGGTCCGCAGCGCCCAGAACACCGTCGCCACCATCCAGGCGTCGGACGAAAGCATCGCCGCCGCCACCCGCGCGCAGGAGCTTGTGGTCGACGAAGAGACCGGCCTGCGGGGCTACCAGATCACCTCCGACCCGCAATTTCTCAGCCCCTTTACCAGCTCCGAAACCCCCTTCGCCGAGACCATGAAGCTGCTTCGCCGCAACCTCGTCGCGCAACGCGAGGGCCCCCGCATGGTCGATGCCATCGTCGCCGCACAGAAGACCTGGCGCATCAGCTACGCCGAGCCCCTCATCGCCGAGATCGCCGCCGGCGGCGACACCCGCGACGTCGAGCGCAACATCCGCGGCAAGCAGTTCATGGACGCGCTGAGAAAAAGCATCGACGACGTTCTCGACCGCGAGTCCACCGTCCGCGCCCAGGAAACCGAGCGCTGGACCATGCAGGTCCACGCCACCATCGAAGTCCTCATCGTGCTCGCGCTCGCCACCGGCATCTTCATCAGCGTCTTCACCGTCAGCCGCCTGCACCGCGTTTCGGACGCCTACCAGGGCACGCTCAACGACCTTCGCCTCCACTCCCAGGCCACATTCGAGTCCGAAGAGCGCCTTCGCACCACCCTCACCTCGATCGGCGACGGCGTCATCGTCTGCGACCCCGACGGCCGCGTTGAATTGCTTAATACGGTTGCCCAGGAACTCACCGGCTGGTCTCAGGACGACGCCTTCCACCTTCCGCTCGAAGACGTTTTCCGGATCGTCAACGAGACCACGCGCGAGCCGGTCGAAACCCCTGTCGCCCGCGTCAAGCGCCTTCAACGCGTCGTCGGCCTCGCCAACCACACCATCCTCGTTCGCCCCGACGGCACGGAAATCCTGGTCAACGACAGTGGCGCGCCCATCTACGACCGCGCCGGCGCACTCTCCGGAATCGTCATGGTCTTCCGCGATGTCACCAAGGAACGCCGGGCCCAAAACGCCCTGCTCGCCACCGAAAAACTCGCCGTCGCCGGGCGACTGGCGGCGACCATCGCGCATGAAATACACAACCCACTCGACTCCGTCGTCAACCTGCTCTACCTCATCAAAGAGGAGAAAAACCCCGCGAACGCCGACCACTTCCTTTCCCTCGCGCAGCAGGAACTCGACCGCATGGGCCAGGTCAGCCGCGCCATGCTCGGCCTTTACCGCGAAGCCAAGGCACCCATCGCGATCAACATCAAGGAGATGCTCGACAGCGTGCTGGTCCTGGTCGATCGCCAGCTCAAAAACGACGCGATCACAGTCAGCACTACCTGCCCCGAAGGCCTCGAAATTGAAGGCTTCCCCGCGGAACTCCGCCAGGTCTTCACCACCCTCGTCGTCAACGCCGCGGACGCCGCCGCACCCGGCGGACGCATCGCCATCGACGCCCGCCGCTCCACATCCGCGGGCGCCCAGACCGGCGTCGCCATTTCAGTCTCCGACACCGGCCCCGGCATCGAAGCCGCCGCGCTCGGCCACGTCTTCGAGCCCTTCTTCACCACCCAGGGCGAACGCGGCACCGGCCTCGGCCTGTGGGTCAGCCGCGGCATCATCGAAAAGCACGGCGGCGGCATCGACATCCGCAGCCAGACCGGTGCAGACGATCACGGCACCTGCATCACGGTCTTCCTGCCCACCACCGGCCCCGCCGCCACCCGTTCATGATCGCACTTTACGCCGGCGCAAGCTCCCGCATTGCCGTAGAAATCAGCGTTAGGGCAGTGATGTCGTCGTCCTGCCCGAAGTCCTGTGCCGCCCGGGCAATCGCTTCGGCTGATTCGACACTGAGAATGGCGGTGCGCTCGAAGCCGAAGATCGCGCCGGATTTATCCCGCGCCTCCACGACGCCGTCGGTCACGAGAGTCACCTGTTGGCCGGGCGCGAGTTGGAAGGTGGATTCAGCGTAAGTTGCTGCTGCAGCCAGACCCAGCGGCAATCCATTCTCCACCGGCAACTCCTCGCCGGCGAGATAGGGCGCGATGTGGCCGGCGTTGGCGATCGTCAGCCTTCCATCCGCATCGGCCCGAAGAACGAGGCACGTCGTAAATCCACCATGGCTCCGCGCCAGCATCCGCGTATTCATCGCCGTCAGAATCTCCCCCGGTTCCTGTGTGTAATGCGCCAGGGTGCGGAAGGTGCCCACCAGAAGCGAAACGGTCATCGCAGCGGGCATCCCTTTGCCGCTCACATCGCCGATGACGGCCAGCACGCCGCCATCCTTCAAAGCAACGATCTGGAAAAAGTCGCCCCCAACCTCGCCCGCCGGCTTGTAGACGCTTTCGAGGACAAAGCCCGGAACGGCAGGAATCTCTTCCGGGATCAACACGTGCTGCACAATCCGCGCGGCCTCCAGTTCGGCGGCGGCGCGGGCGCGCTCGCGGGCGATGCCGATCGTGCGCAACACGAGGAACAGCAGCATCGTCACGCAATAAATCGCGCTCCACATGGCCCAGAAGTTGATCTCGTACGTTCCGACAGAACCATCAGGCAACGCCGGAATGTGCAGCGACAGATGCAGAAGGCCCGCGAAGACCAGCAGGAAATTCCAGTAATTGGCGACGCTGACGACCGTAATCGCAGGCAGCACCACGTACGTGTCGCGGTTGCCACGTAGCATGCCCCGCAGCAGCAGCACGGGCAAAACCGCCTGCACGATCAGCGTCGGAACAAAGTAAGCGATTTGGCCCTGCAGCATCGAAACAAACCCCAGATTGGCAAGATTTGCGCCGAAGTATCCAACGAAGTTGGCGATTTCAAGCGCCAGGAGCCAGCGAGAGCGCCGCAGGTGAAGAATCAGTCGCACAAACTCGATAAGGGCGACATTCCCGATCGCGAGCGCAAACGTTTGCAGAAAGTCCGCCCCCACGGTGAACGCATGAAGGTGCGCCCACACGATCACACCCAACTGAACACTGTCGCCGAGCAGGGAGATGGCGATGGCCAGGTACTCCACCCGGTTGCGCATGGCGATGTAGAGGGCGAGCGCGACCAGGCCCACCAACAGGCTGAGACCGAAGAGCATCAGCGGGACCATGGTTTGGTGCGATGCTTCGTAGCTAACATCGCGCTGCGCCGCGTCCCCGACGGCGAGGAGGATCGAGCCGAAATGGAACGGCGTGCTTGTGCCGCTGCCTCCAGGGCCCACCTTGTTCAATGCGAAACGAATCGCAACGACCAGATCGCCGTTAGGCGCGATCATGCTGTTCGGAATGTCATACGCGGCAAGGTAGTCCTGGCTCGACCGGAGCAGCCCGTTCATCTTGCCATTGGCGCCAAGGCGCACCCCGTTCACGTAAAGCTCATAGCTGCCCTCGATGTATTGAACTTCCATCAACAGATGGCGTGCTTTGGGCGAGACGCGTACATGCAGCCGATACCACCCGTAGGAAATATCGCGGACGCCGTAGGAAGACAGAGGCTTCTCGACGGATATGGTCCTCCATCCACTGTCGTCATACGTGGGCGAAGCGAAGGCGGGGTTGTCTCCGGCGGCGAAAAGCCAATCCGGGCCAAGTGTTAGGCGCACCCCCAGGTAGGGAAGACGGAAGTCGCGTGGGTTGAGGCTTATGTCACTGCGGGCGGGTGTCTGTGCCCCAGCCAGAATGGCGCACCAAAGCATTGCTGCAATGCATAAAGAGCGGCAAAGCCGTCGAGCCATTGGACTGACCTCGGATAGACGAAGGAACACTTCTGGCACTATACACATTCGCGCTATGTACGTCGGGGGTTTCGTATTGAACACAAGGACAGTGCTCGCGCCTAGACCCTGTTTCCCAACTCGCCAACCAACAGTACAGCCGCTCTTTCGCAGTCCTCGCGACTCACGTCATAGTGCGTCACCAACCGCATCTGGTCCGGCCCAATCGCGCTGCACAGCACGCCCTTCGCTTTCATCCCGGCGACAAACTCGGGCGCGCCTCCGGCCAGCAGCGTAAAGAAAACGATGTTCGTCTGCACGCTCGCAAGATCGCACTCGACGCCATCGGCCGCAGCCACCGCCTCCGCCATCAGCCGCGCATTGGCATGATCTTCGCCCAGCCGTTTCGGCATGTCCTCCAGCGCAATCAGCCCCGCGGCTGCGAGCACCCCAGCCTGCCTCATCCCTCCGCCGAGCGCCTTGCGATAGACTCGGGCCTTCGCAATCGTTTCGCGGCTTCCCACCAGCATCGACCCGACCGGCGCGCCCAGGCCCTTCGACAAACAAAACATCACCGTATCGAAGCCGCTGGTCAGCGTCGCCACATCCACACCCAGCGCCGTCGCGGCGTTGAACACCCTCGCCCCATCCAGATGCGTCGGCAGCCCCGCCTCTTTCGCCCCCGCCCAAATTTCTTCGAGCACCGGCAGCGGCGTCACCGTTCCCCCCGCCATGTTGTGCGAGTTCTCAATCGCCACCAACCCGGTCGGGGCGCGGTAATAAATCTTCGGCGCAATAGCCTTTGAAATCTGCCCCCACGTCAGCACGCCTCGCTCGCCCGCAACCGTCCGCGGCACGCAACCGGAGAACGCCGCCACCATCGCCATCTCCCAATCCAGCACATGCGACCGCGCTTCGCAGATCACTTCCTGGCCGTGCTGCGTATGCAGCCGAACGGCAATCTGGTTCCCCATCGTCCCGGTCGGAACAAAAATCGAAGCGTCGCGACCGAAGATTTCGGCGGCGCGTTGCTCCAGCTTGTTGACCGTTGGGTCTTCGCCGTAAACGTCGTCGCCAACTTCCGCCTCGGCCATCGCGGCCCGCATCGCCGGGGTTGGTTTGGTCACTGTGTCGCTACGCAGATCAATCATGTTTCGTTCTCCTTCCACTTCTCGTGCTGACGCGCGGCGCCCACCTTAGCCGCAAAAGCGCGGCGAAGATGGGTCACCCCTGGCATTTGTAACGACGCTTTCATCTCAAGCCGTCACTTCTTCCAGCAGCCGCCCAAACACCTCACTCGAAACCATCCGCCCGCGCAGCGTCAGCTTCCAACGCCCATCGCCCGACTCCATCAACCCACCCTCAACCATATCCCGGACATCCTCCTCACAAGCACTCACCCGCGCCTCCCCAAACCGCTCGCGCAACGCCCAAACATCCACGCCCTCAGTCAACCGCAAACCCAGAAAAATACTCTCCTCAAAAGCCTCATCCTGCCCCACTCGCACCACACTCCCACCCCAGGTTCTCTCGTTGTAATCCCTCAACTCATCCCGATTCGCAAATCGCACCGCGCCATCTGGCGTCGGGAGCATCGAATGCGCATCCAGCCCAAACCCAAAGTACGGCGCCCGCTCCCAATATTTGCGATTGTGCCGGGACTGCCGTGCCGCCCGCGCAAAGTTTGAAATCTCATACTGCTGAAACTCCGTCCCCGCCAGAAACCCGCAAGCCTGCTCATACAGCGCTGCCGAAACCTCATCGCTGGGCACGCCATGCGCATGATAGCGAACGCCTCCAGCCAACACCTCCAGGCCGAGTCGCGAGTCTTCGTCGACCTCCAGCATGTAGACACTCAAGTGCGTTATCCCCGCACCAATCGCGGTCTCCAGCGAGTGCTGCCACGAAGCCGCATCCTGATACGGCAGCCCCGCAATCAAATCCACCGCAACATCCGAAATCCCCGCCGCCTGTAGCCGCGCAATCTCCGCCAGGCAGCTCGCGCCTGTGTGCGTCCGTCCTACCACCGCGCTCTCGCGATCGACAAACGATTGCACCCCCAGCGAAACCCGATTCACCCCCAACCGCATCGCCTCCGCAAGCGCCTCGTCCGAAATCTGCCCCGGCGCGGCCTCCATCGTAATCTCCGCATCCGCACACACATCAAACGAATGCCGCAGCCCCGCAAAGATCGCCTGCATCTGTGCAGGGGCCAGCAAACTCGGCGTCCCTCCGCCAAAGTAAACCGTATCCACGACCCGAGGCAGCGCCGCGCCCAGTCGCTCCGCAATCGTCGGGGCCGCATCGATCTCCGCACACAATGTCTCGACATACCACGCAATCCGCTCGCTCGACGCCACGCCCGACGCAAAGTTGCAGAAGCTGCACTTGGCGCGGCAAAACGGCACGGAAATGTACACACCCAAGGGCGAGAACGCGGACATACCCCATTCTTTCACGCAGCTTTCTGCCAGCCAGCGCATCTAGAATGACTACAGATGGCAGACGAAACAAAAAAGGCCACCAAGCCGGCCCCGGCCCCCAAAAAGCAGGACGACGACGTAGTCGGCAAGGTCTACGACAGCCACCTCATGCGGCGGCTGATCAAATACTTGGGCCCCTACAAGCTGCAGGTCGGCGTTTCGCTCGCCGCGATCCTGCTGAACTCCACCACCGCTGTCGCCGGCCCCTACTTCGTCAAGGTCGCGGTGGATACTTACCTCGCGCCCGCCGGCACGCTCTCCTGGCTTGGCCGGCGCCTCAGCCCGGACCCGTCCACGGGCATCACCGAAATCGGCCTGCTCTACCTCGGCGCGCTCGCGCTCACCTTCTTCCTCGAGTTCCTGCAAACCTACATCATGCAGTGGACCGGCCAGAAGATCATGTTCGACCTGCGTTCGCAGATCTTCCGCCACATCCAGTCGATGCACGTTGCGTTCTTCGACCGCAACCCGGTCGGCCGCCTGGTGACCCGCGTCACATCCGACGTCGACGCGCTCAACGACATGTTCACCTCCGGCGTCCTCGCCATCTTCGAGGACGTCTTCACGCTTACCTGGATCGTCGGCATCATGCTCTGGATGAGCTGGCCGCTCGCGGTCCTCACGCTCTCGGTCATCCCGGCGATTCTCTACGCCACCAAGCGCTTCCGCGACCACGTCCGCGACAGCTACCGCCGCCAGCGCGCGGCCACTGCGAAGATCAACTCCTCGACGCAGGAGTACGTCTCCGGCATGTCCATCGTGCAGCTCTTCAACCGCGAGAAGCGCGCTTTCGACGACTTCTCCGCCATCAACCACGAAAACAAGCTCGCCTGGACCGACGCCATTTTCGCCTACGCGCTTTACTACCCGGTCGTCGAGTTCCTCAGCTCCATCGCCATCGCCCTGGTCATCTGGCGCGGCGGCATCGCCATTCTGCACGCCGCGTCGCTCACCTGGATCACTCATCACCAGTACCTCATCCCGCCCCACGGCGATGTCGGCCACTGGAGCTTCATGGGCAACGCCGTCACCATCGGCATCCTGATTGCGTTCATCCAGTACGCGCAACGGTTCTTCCGCCCCATCCAGGACCTCTCCGACAAATTCAACATCCTGCAATCCGCCATGGCCGCTTCCGAGCGCATCTTCAAGCTGCTCGACACTCAAGCGGAAATCGTCTCGCCGGCCAAACCCATCCTCGGCGACGGCACCGGCTCCATTGAATTCCGCAACGTCTGGTTCACCTACCAACGCCTCACGCCGGAGCAATTGCAAGCGCTCGGCAGCCCACAACCCTGGGGTGACCCATCTTCGGCGACGGCATCATCGTCGGCTAAGGTGGGACCGCACGATGCCAGCCCCGCCACTCACCCAGCTCTGCAAGACATCGAATGGATCCTCCGGGGTGTCTCTTTCACCATCCATCCCGACGAAACCGCCGCCATCGTAGGCCACACCGGGGCCGGCAAGACTACCATTACCGCGTTGATGATGCGCTTTTACGACGTTCAGGCCGGCGCTGTACTTGTAGACGGCGTCGACGTCCGCGACCAGGACCTCATCACCCTCCGCCGCCGCTTCGGAGTTGTGCTGCAAGACCCATTTCTCTTCTCCGGCACTATCGCGCAGAACATCCGCCTCGGTTCCTCCTGGATCACCGATCAGGAAGTAGAAAACGCCGCCGGCCAGGTCAACGTAGCCGACTTCATCCGCACCCTCCCCGGCACTTTCTCCGAACCGGTCTTGGAACGAGGATCGACGCTCTCAACGGGTCAAAAGCAACTCATCAGCTTCGCCCGCGCGCTGGCACATCGGCCCGGGATTCTCATCCTCGACGAAGCCACCAGCTCGGTCGACACCGACACCGAACTCCGCGTCCGCTCCGCCCTGGAGCGCATGATTACGGGCCGCACCTCGGTCCTCATCGCCCACCGCCTCAGCACCGTGCAGACCGCCGACACAATTCTCGTCATGCACAAGGGCCAGCTTCGCGAGCAGGGCACCCACCAGCAACTGCTCGCCGAACGCGGACTTTACTACAAGCTCTACCAGCTGCAATACAAAGACCAGGAAATGGCAATCACGGCATAGCGCCGCTGCGGCAGTCTTCAGCCCTGCCTAACGCGCGCCTCAACAACGGCAACTCGCTCACTGATGGGCGTCACCTGCCGAAAGACCTCGACCTGATTGTTCGCCCGTAAAGACGCGAACTCCGAACGCATTTCCGCCCGAAACGCGTCGATAGTCTTCATCATAGCGTCATACTGGATCGCGGTCTGCTTTTGCAGCATCTCGCCCTGTTTCTGTAGAGCGTCAAGCTTTGCCGAGTGCGCCTTCAGTTCAGGCGCAACAAGATCCTGAATCACTTGCCGAAGTCCAGTTATCACACCCGACATAGCAAGCGGCCTCTACCTACAATTGTACGCCGCAAAGCCATCGACTACTCCGCCCGCTTCTCCGCTACCTCACACAACTTCCCCACCCTCTTCTCCCGCGCCTCCGAAGCCTGGTAATAAAACACGGCCATCAACTCCCCGCGCCGTTGCAGCGGAGTCATCTTCGCCCACCCGGCCTTCGCCTTCGGCCGCCGCCGAAACGCCGCCGCAACCACCGGCGGCAACTCCAGCTCCGCCTCCATCGTCGCGAGCAGCCGTTCCGCCATCTGCTCCGCGCGCTTGATCCGCGACGCATCGCTCTTGACGCCGGCAATCCATTTCCCAATCTCGCGCCGCGTGTACTCGGTCAGTTCGTCATACCACTCGCGGAGGCCCTCTTCCTCATCCAGCAGCACCGCCAGTTCATCCGGCAACTCCGCCGCACGCTCCTCCAGATCGGGCTCCAGCCGAAACTCCGCAACCTGCCCCAGTCGAGCGCGGCCACCGGTCTGCATGGCCTTGTTCACGAGCAGATAAAACCCGCCCGGCCTGACCCCAGTGCCCGCATCCGGAAACAGCGAAGTCCGAAACGCAAACCCGTTCACGTCGCCGCGTACGCGCAGCCGTACCCTCGTCTTCCACGCCTTCGCGGGATCGAAAGGAACGCGCGCAATCGTCCACCCCAGCGCGCGGTCGCCTTTCTCCAGCGCCGCCTTGAAGCTCTGGCCCGGTCAACTGCCACGCTCCCCGCTTTAGTCATCGAGCACGATCGCGCCCGGCCGCGAGCTGAAGACCTCCTTATAGTCCGACGGCCGATAAGTCTTTTGGCCGATATCGAGAGCTTTATATTTCTCCACCGTGCGTTCGTAGCCTTTGCCAGTCGGCCGGCGGCCGTATTGGCCCCCCACCGTCCCGAGGTAGCCCGTCACCGCAATGTGGTTGTAGCCGATCGCCTTCATCGCTTCAAAGAGCTTTTCCGCAAACGACTTCGCCTGTCCGTCCGGCACCACCGCGCTGCCACACACAAACAGTCGCAGGTCGACGAAAGATTTCAGCAGCCCTTCCTTCTCCATCGCCGCGGCCAGTTCAGCGGGCCTATAGATCTTGAAGGTCCCACCTTTCCAACTGGAGAGCCCTCCATTCCAGACCTTCTTTGCCCCGCGAGCCGCGGCAACTACATTCGACCCCTCTGCGAGCCCATGGCACACAACATAAAGCTTGTCCTGCGCCGACAGGCCGCGCAGAACGCCAAGACCGATACCGCGCAAAAGTCCCTTGCCAAAGCCCTCCTCAAAATTCTTCAGGACTTCGTACGGCCGCTTGCCCTTTTCCCGCTGGCCCTCTCTCCAGTCCTTCGCGAAATTTCGCATTTCTTCCGTATTCACGGGCAGATAAATGTATCCAGCCATCTCGGCCTCCTCATTTTTTCAATGACGAAAAGATAACACCTCCAGCGCCCCAATCCATCCAAAAAATGCGGCGATCGTCACATCGTTGTCCCCTCTTCCCATCTCGCCGGAAACTGTGTAGCGTCACATCATGGACCGGCGCGAATTCCTCTTCACCTCCCTCGCCTTCAGCACCAGCGCATTGGCCGCCCCAACCCCGCCGCCGCTCCGCTTCGGACACCGCCAGGCCAACATGGTCACCGCCCCGGGCCAAGACATCTTCGACCTTGCCAGCAAAATTCCCGGTCTTTCCGGCGTCGAGCTGCAAATGATCTGGAAGGGCCACGACCTCTCCGACGGCCTCGCCCAAAAAGACTCCCCGGCCGCCATCTACAAACGTCTCTCTGAGAGGACCTCTATCGCGGTTCCCTCGATCGCCGGAATCTGGAAGCCCGGCGAAAAAATCTTCGACCAGCCCGTCGCCGAGAAGGCCATCACCAACGCCATCCGCACCTGCGAATTCTTCGGCGCGAAGACCATCCTCATCGCCCTCTACAACGCCAACTGCCCCAACATGAGCGACGAGAAATCCTTCGTCCCAGTCGTCACGCTGCTGCAAAAACTCGGTCCCCGGGCGACCGACGCCGGCGTCAGCCTCGGCCTCGAAACCTCCCTCACTCCCACGGACGAAAACAAGCTCCTCGGGCTCATCGACCGCCCCGCCCTGCGCACCTACTACGACATCACCAACGAAGAGGACTACCACCCCGGCGTCGGCATCCCCGGCATCGAAATCCTCGGCCCGCGCATCGTCCAGTGCCACCTCAAAAACCAGGACCGCCTCCTCACCGAACTGCCCTCCAAAGTCGACTGGGTCGCCGCCTTCAAAGCCTTCAAGAAGGTCCACTACCGCGGCTGGTACGTCTTCGAAACCAAACACGCCAGCCCCGAGCGCTGCATCGCCGACACCCAGGCCAATATCGCCTTCGTCCGCTCGCAACTGCTGTAAGCGCCCTTCAACTTTCCACTTGCGGTCTAATGGACAGGAAGCTGCATGACCGCCCCGTCCAACCCGCTGCTCTTCCTCTCCGCCGGCGAAGCCTCGGGCGACCACTACGGCGCGCGGCTGATCGCCGAACTGAAACTCCGCCTCGACAACCCCACCTTCACCGGCCTCGGCGGCGACGAAATGGCCTCCGAAGGCCAGCACCAGACCGTCCGCGCCGAAGACGTCGCCGTCATGGGCATCACCGAAATCCTCCGCCACATACCGCGCATCTTCGCCAGCTACCGCAAGCTCGTCCGATCCATCCAGCGCGAAAAACCCGCCGTCGTCGTCCTGATCGACTTCCCCGACGTCAACTTCCGCCTCGCCAAACACCTGCACGCAGCGGGCGTGCCGGTGATCTGGTTCGTCTCCCCGCAACTCTGGGCATGGAAGCGTTCCCGCCTTCGCTGGGTGCAGCAGCGCGTCTCCAAAATGATGGTCATCTTCCCCTTCGAGGAGACCTTCTACCGCAATCGCAACGTCGCGGCGGAGTTCATCGGCCACCCCCTCGCCGAAGCGCCCTTACCCACGATCAGCCGCGAAGATTACGCCGCCCAGCACAACCTCGATCCCGCAAAAATCTGGATCGCCCTGCTCCCCGGCAGCCGCTGGAAAGAAATCCGCGCCAACCTGCCCACGCTGCACGAACTCGCCGTCTCCGACCTCATCACCACCCACTCCTCCGAAATCACTTTCGACGGCGACCGCCTCGAACTGCCCACCAACGCGGCCGCTCACACCCTCTACGAGTTCATCCTCCCGGTTGCCTCCACTATCGACCGCACCCGCCTCGAAGCGTTCATCGCTGAACTCAACCGCGAGGCCCTCCGCTACATCTCTCCCGTCAACCGGGAACCCACAACCGACAACCTGCTCCCCCGCCTCACACTTGTCCCCGACGCTCGCGAAGCCCTGTTTCACGCCCGCGCTTCGGCCGTCGCGTCGGGCACGGCGACCATCCAGGCCGCCGTCATCGGAAATCCCTTCGTCGTCGTCTACCGCGTCTCGCCGCTCACGTTCGCACTCGCCAAAAAGCTCGTGGAATACCCCGAAGAATTCCCCAACATGGCCGACGCCTCCGGCAACCAGCCCATTGCGATGGTCAACCTGATCGCCCAGCGCCGCCTCGTCCCAGAGCTTCTCCAGCAAAACTTCACCGCCGCCAACGTCGCCCAGGCCCTCGCCCCCCTGCTCGCCGACACCCCCGAGCGCGCCGCCCAAATCGCCGGCCTGGCCGAAGTCCGCGCCCTCCTTAACCCGGCCATCTCGACCGAAGCGAGCCTTATCATCTCGACCGAAGCGAGCGTTATCCTCTCGACCGAAGCGAGCCTTATTATCTCGACTGAAGCGAGCCCTACCGGAGTAGAAGGGGCCTTTAGGCCCCTGGACCTGGCAACAACACCCCCGGGCTTTAGCCCCGGGCCTCCCGTCAACCTGCCCGCAACCTCCATCACCCGCCTCGCCGCCGCAGTCCTCGACGCGCTCTGTAAGTCCGAACCCGTAGAATCGTCGTCTAAGCTCAATGACGGGCCAAACTAGCCCCAGGGAATTTTTCGTATGCTCAAGCGTCCCATCGTCCTATGCCTCGCATTGCTTACAGCATTCGCGACCGCGCACGCCTCCATCCCGCTGCGCCAGCAAATCGATGTCACCAACTACATCATCCACGCCGAGATCGACCCCGCCACCAACCACCTCACCGCGACCGTCAACGTCAGCTTCCAGGCCCTCGACGACCTCACCGTCGTGATCTTCGGCCTCAACAACGGCCTCCAGATCACCAAAGCGACCGACGCCCAGGGCCACGTCCTCACCACCGAGCGCGACGCGGGCGATTCCACCCTCCGCGTCACCCCTGCCGCGCCCATCGCCAAAGACACCTCCACCGCCTTCACCTTCGAGTACACCGGCGCGCTCACCCTCGATACCAGCCCCGTCGACGGCATCAAGCTCGCCGCCGTAGCCGACCCCATCAGCATTCTGCTCTACCCCGGCCGCTGGTTCCCCATCTCCATGCCCGGTCTCTACACCGACCGCTTCACCGCCGAAACCCACATCACCGTCCCGGCTGGCGAGCGCGTCGTCGGCAGCGGCTTCGCCGGCCAAAAAACCCTCGGCGACAAGACCGAGTACAGCTTCAACTGGACCCGCTCCGGCTTCCCCGGCACCATCGTCGCCGGCAAGTTCCTCGCGCCTTACAGTCCGCCCGGCATCAATAACATCCGCGTCTTCACGACCGAGAAGAATAAGGACAAAGCCCACGACTTCGCCAACACGGTCGCCCGCGAGTTCGAGTTCTTCTCCACTCTTTTCGGCCCCGCCGAAAGCGGCAAGCTCGACGTGGTTGAGCTTCCCCCGGACGCCGTTTCCGCCTCCTGGGGCCCGGAAGTCATCGCCATCCGCCCCGACCGCGGCAACGCCCGCCTGTTCGCCAACACCATCGCCCACCAGTGGTGGGGCAACCAGGTTTCGCCCTACACGCTCAACGACGCCTGGATCACCAACGGCATGTCCCGCTACGGCGAGCTGATGTACCTCGAAGACTCCGCCGGCAAAACCGCCTTCGAAGGCGCCATCACCGACGTCTCCGCCGGCGCGCTGGCCTACGACACCGACCCGCTCTCCACCCTCGGCCGCACCGACCCCTTCTCCCCGCAGTTCCAGTCCATGACGCTAGAAAAGGGCGCCATGGTCTTTCACATGCTTCGCTGGGAAATGGGCGACGACGCCTTCGATGCCTTCCTCCGCACTCTGCTGACGCAATTTACGGACAAGCCCGTCCGCACCTCCAACGTTCAGGCGGTCGCCGAAGCCCAGTCCCACCTCGAACTCACCTCTTTCTTCTCGCAGTGGGTCAACGGCACCGGCGCTCCGAACTTTGGCGACAAATACACCGTTTTCCGGCTGGGAAACAACAAGGGCTTCCGCACGGTGGGCTCGGTGACGCAGGACCTCGACCTCTTTCGCATGCCCGTCGAGCTGCGCATCGAAACCGAAGGCAAAACCGAAGACCGCCGCGTCGATCTTTCCGGCGACGAGTCGCAATACACCGTCGAAACCTTCGGCCGCCCCCGCCACATCACCATCGACCCGGACAACTGGCTGCTCAAATCCACACCCGGCCTCGCCGTCCGCGTGGCCGTGCTGCGCGGGCAGGAAGAGGTGGCCCAGGGCGACCTGGTCGCCGCCATCGCCGAATACCAGAAGGCGCTCGACGCCAACAAATCCAGCTCGCTGGCCAACTATCGCCTGGGCGAAATCTTCTTCATGCAGAAGAATTACCAGTCCGCCGCGAACACCTTCCGCGACGCTCTGCGCGGCGACGGCGACCCCAAGTGGACCGAAGTGTGGGGCCACATCGAGCTGGGGCGCATCTTCGACTGCACCGGCCAGCGCGAGCGCGCCGTCAACGAATACCGCCTCGCCGTCCAAACCAACGACAACACCCAGGGGGCGGTCAACGAAGCCCGCGCCGACATGCAGAAAGCCTACGTCTGCAGCAAGGGCAACGATTAAAGATGTAGATTGTTGAACTTCCGTGATCCGGGAGCGGCCGGGCCGCAAAACTGCGGAGCGCGTAGGCAATCATACCGCTCAATTTTTCTTTGAGGTTATTGGCGCAGATTGACGTTTTTGCGCCAATTGATGTCTTTATGTGCCACTTTGTGGCTTTTTACCGAAAATAGCGGACTTAGTGGTTTTTTGTGACCGTTTCGCGCCAAAAATCCGATTTGTGAGCGACCTGTACAGTGACGGCCCTTGCCCCTTTACCCGAACTTCGGGGTTCGAGCTTCCAGTTGCCAGTCGCCAGTTTGGGTCGGGAAGAGAGAAGTTATGAGGCAAGACCGTCTGCTCAGGTGCGAGGGACGAGGGGCCAAGGAATGAGGGGTTTGAACGGAGAGGATGCGGCAGTGAGTAGAGAGTACGAAGTAGAATGATCGCAAACGGCCTCCCTTTATGGAGGCCGTTTGTTGCCTCTACCGCCGGTCGTTGGAAGCGCAGCTAGCGCGCGAGGTTCTTCACCAGCATCGGCTCCACATCCACCCCGACCGTCAACCCGAACCCCAACCGCCCCCAAACCCGTACCACCGCAGCTTCCACCTCGGCACTCAAAAACCGGCTCCGCATCAACTCAACATCCGGCCCCAGTACCGACCCACCCCGCAACCCCACGCACCGCTCCGCCCGATACGTACACGAAGCGAGGTCCGTAATGCTCAGCGCGTTGGTTGGAGTACACAGGATCGTCCGCGGCGGCGCCATGCGGTCCAGCAGAGAAAAAATCTCCAGCTTCGACTCCAGCTCATCCGGCACGAAATCTATCGCGAGATCGGCATCGGCGACCGCATCCTCGACGGTCATCGCATATCGCAGCGAGCCCGCCAGTTGCTCGACGACCGCCGCATACTCATCCTGCGCGCGGCGCAGCTTCTCGGGCATTACGTCTTCCAGCGCCACGCGAAAACCGGCGCGGGCGCAGGCCAGAGCGAACGCTCTACCCGCTCTACCCGCGCCGATCACCGCAATCGCTTCTACCGCAATCACGCCTTGGCCGACATCGCGTTGACCACCGTCTCATAGCTCGGCTCGGCCGCCTTGATGTGCTCCGCAACCCGCTGCCGTTCTTCCGCAGTGAGCGAAGGCAGCGTCGAAAGGATGCGCCGCAGCGTCACCGAAATATCGTCAACGTAATTCATCGTACGGATTGCTTCTCCAGAAAGTGGCACGTCGTTCTCCTAGTTGTAAGTTGTAAGTTGTAAGTTGTGAGTTGTGAGTTCGCCGTTGTTAGTATTTCGTTCCTTCAACGACACGCAAATGCGCTTCATCGCTGGGCTGTCCGGCGGTGATTCCCTCGATCGGTTTTTCGTACCCATCGCGGTCGGTCATCTCCATCAACGCGGCCAGTTTGGCTGCAAAATCAGGATGCAGCGCGTCCGGCTTGTAACGCCAGGTCCAGTTTCCGCCGCCATCGCCCGGCCGATTCATCCGCGCCTCGCTGCCGAGGTGCAGCACGTCCTGGAGCGGAAAGATGCACAGGTTCGCAACCGACCGCGCCGCCGCTTTCATCATCGCCCATACGACTTCGCCGTCGTGCTCGATCTCCTGCAGGTAGGTTTGGACATTCGCCCGCTCGTCGGCCGTTGCATCCTCGACCCACCAGCCCAGCGTCGTGTTGTTATCGTGCGTCCCGGTATACGTCACGGTGTTCGCGATATACCTATGCGGCAGATACATGTGACCGCCGCGGTCCGCGAACCCGAACTGCAATATCCGCATTCCGGGCATGCCAAAGTACTCGCGCAGTTCGTCGACCTCGATCGTAATCAGCCCCAGGTCTTCGGCGATAAACGGCAGTTCGCCGAATATCTCCTTCAACCGCGCAAACAGGGCCTGCCCCGGCGCCTTGACCCACTGCCCGTGCAGCGCCGTCTCTTCTTCGGCGGCAATCGACCAGAACGCCTCGAAGCCGCGAAAGTGGTCGAGCCTCACGCTGTCGTACAGCGCCAGCGACCGCCGAATTCGCGCGACCCACCAATCGAACCCATGCTCCTGCAACAGCGACCACTTGTAGAGCGGATTGCCCCAGCGCTGCCCGGTCGCCGAAAAATAGTCCGGTGGAACGCCGGAAACCCGCAGCGGCCGGCGCTTTTCATCCAGCTCAAAAATCTCGGGATGCGTCCACACATCGGCGCTGTCGTAGCTCACAAAAATTGCGACGTCGCCGAGCAGTTTCACCTTGCGCTCGGCGCAGTAGGCGCGCAGCGCGCACCACTGCTCCATGAAGAAGAACTGGATCACCTGTTCGATCGCCAGTTCGCGGCCCTTGTCGTTCATCAGCCGCGTCAACGCCGCGGAGTCGCGCAGCGCGAACTCTTCCGGCCACTCGTGCCAGCTCGCATAACCATTCTCGCGGCGCAGCACGTTGAACATCGCATAGTCCGTGAGCCACGAAATATTCTCCTGGCAGAACTTCTGAAAGCGCAGCTTGAGTTCATCGGAGGCATGGTCCAGAAAGTTCGCCGCAGCCTCTTCAATCAGCGGATGCTTGCGCTCAAATGCCGCGCCGAAATCCGCGGGGCCATCCGCTCCGGGCAACCCGTTCAGCCGGTCCGCGGCAATCCAACCATCGCGCGCCAGGAACTCCAGGCTGATCAGCAGCGTGTTCCCGGCAAACGCCGACAGCGCCGAATAAGGCGAGCTTCCATATCCCGTCGGATTCAACGGAAGCACCTGCCAAAGGCGCTGCTTCGCCGCCACCAGGAAGTCGACGAACGCATACGCGGTCGGGCCAAAGTCGCCCACACCGCCCCGCGAAGGCAGCGACGTCACATGCAACAATACTCCGGAAACTCTTTCCTGCGTCATCGCGCCCCCATTGCAGCGGCCATACGAACGGCACGCTGCTTATACGATGCGGCTAGAGCGGATTCCTCTTTGACGAAGAACTTTCCCGCAGGCCAGGGCTGAAGCCCATTCTCTCGGTGCGCCTTTTCCGCGGGCTGAAGCCCGCTGCTACTCCGGCACAGCGCGCGCAAAGGAGCAGGCCAGGGC
>Ga0207933_1000532_pt1 | contig 36261 bp, 33 predicted proteins | sample NGESurdeep092012_4_FD_184488 | JGI IMG/M metagenome (GOLD analysis project Ga0207933, IMG submission 184488) | Arctic peat soil microbial communities from Barrow, Alaska - NGEE Surface sample F53-3 deep-092012 (SPAdes) | ecosystem: Environmental > Terrestrial > Soil > Wetlands > Peat ... | reverse complement strand
CCGTGCTATTACGCAACAGTTTTAAATCGGCCTTACAATAGAGCTTTGCAATAATAAGAAGATTGAAAATTATAGAGTCCCTAAACGTTAGCTTCGGAATTCATTTCGTGGGAAAAGGAGGGATTGCCCGTAACGCTTATTTCATTCAGCGCAAATAAAATAAATACCACAGTGCAATTAAACTGGCAGACGGCTACCGAAATCAATACTTCGTTTTATGCAATAGAAAGAAGTATTGACGGAAATATTTATTCTGAAATAGCGCAGGTAAATGCGGGTGGAAATAGTTCTTCAATAAAAAATTATTCTTACACAGATCAACAACCGTTGCAGGGTACAAATTTTTATCGCTTAAAAATGATTGATAAGGATGGCAAATTTACCTACAGTAAAGTGGTTGCCATAAAAATGGACAGTAAAAATATAATACTGCAAATATTCCCTAATCCTGCAACAAATATTTTACATATCCAGGTAAATGGGATTAATGAAAACGCAATCCTGCAAATCGTTGATGTAACAGGAAGAAAAATAAAACAAGAAAAAATTTCATTAAAAGGCAATACATCATTTTCTGTTGAAATAACTAATCTTCCCAAAGGAACTTATAACGTTTGGCTAAAGGGAACTACAATAAATGAGAAAAAGAAATTTGTAAAAGAATAAAAAGACAGAACAGAAAAATCGAATTGGAAGGATATTCTTAAAAATAATGTGCGTGTTTCTTCAATTCAGGTAGTAAAAGTGTCCTTGGTTTGGGGCACTTTTTTTGTGAATCGAGATTACAGTAAACCAACAAAAACTCCAAATTTTTATTTCCTTAACTGCCTTTTAACCTGCAAATAACTCCACACGGTAAATGGAAGCAAAACCAGTATCAGCAAAGAATGCCAGCTTTTAGAAATTAAAAGGGCAATCAAGGTAATAGCCAAAACATATAAAGGGTAAAAAAGGAATAGTAAACCCATCATAATAGAATCGTAATGGTCAACTGCCCGGTTTTTTATGATCAGATGAATTGCAAAATATAAAGGCGCATTTATAATAAATCCAAATACCGCAGGAATAAGTAAAATAATTCTTTTTATGAAAGAAATTTTAATAAAAAAATGCTCTTTTAGTTTTGGATAGTCATCTTTATCAATTTCATAAACCAGGCTGCTTAATTCATTTTTTAATTTTTCATTGAATTCATTGATGTATTTTCCATCTGAACTGATAGTAAGAAAATCTTCTTTTGAAATAAAATTTCCAAAATTCAAAAAAACATTTTTTCCATAAAAACGAAATGAATTATAATTAATTCCCAGGGGTAAAACTTGCAAAGGAATATTATTTTTCCATGTATCGATTGCCAGCCTTGCAGTTCCTTTTTTCAAACTGCGCAAATGCCATTCGTTAACACATCTTCCTTCACTAAAAATCAGAACAATTTTATTTTCTTCAAATAAATGTTTGCACGAATCGAAAGTGGAATAATTCAGTCCAAGTTTTTCTGGGCCTTCGCTTATCCGGTAAACTGGCAGCATATTGAATGAGGAAAGGATTTTTGTAAAAAAATTTCCTGCAAAAGCATCTCCACGGGCAAGGGAATGAACCGGTTTTTTAAAAAGAGTACTTACAATAACTGCGTCCAGAAAGGAATTGGGATGGTTGGAAGCAATTAGCAATGGCCCTTTTTGGCTCAGTATTTCTTTTTTATTGATGAAAATTTTTCGGCAATAAAAATGCAGTACCAGCTTTGTAGGATAAAATAAAATTTTATAAAGCAATCTTTTTTTGAATAAAAATAAAGCAAACAAGGGACACAAAAAATTTCCCTAATTAATTCAATTGAGGGTCGATTGGGTAATTAGCCATCATTTTATAATCGCCGCCTAATACATTCAAAGATTCTTTCCATGTTTCAGCCGTGCCGGTTTCAAATATTAATTTTCGTGTAGCCTTCACTGTTATCCAGGTATCTCCTTTCATTTCTGTATCGAGTTGCCCTTCTGACCACCCACTGTATCCAATAAAAAACCTGATTTTATCATTACTGATATCATTATTTTTTAAATGAATTTTCAGGCTTTCAAAATTTCCTCCCCAATATACTCCGTCAAAAACTTCTAAGCCATCGCTTATAAGTTCAGGGTATTGATGAAGAAAATGTAAAGAATCAGGTTGCACTGGCCCACCTGAATAAACAGGGAACCCGGGCAAATTCAAATCGGGGATAAGTTCACTAAGGTTTTTGACGAATTGCTTATTTAATACAAAACCAATTGAGCCTTCAGGTACACTTTCACAAATACAAATAACGGTACGGCTAAAATTGGGGTCTTTTAAAAAGGGGTTTGCGATTAACAAAGTTCCCTGGGTGGGTGAGATCATAATCTAAATTAATTTCTTTTGCTCAAAAAGAATAAAAAAATCAGCTTTAATTGGTAAAACAAAAGATAAGGGATAGTTAAAAATAATACTAAATTGGCTGCTGATATGATTAAGCGGCTATGAAGTTTAAATTTGCCGTAATGAAAAAAATTTTCCCAATAATTACTGTACTTGTTTTCATTTCCTTATTGGGCATTATTTTTTTTCAAATCGTTTGGATAAGGCAAGCTTTGCAGGATAAGGAGCTTCAGTTTGAAGACACCATTCAAATGGTTACCATTCAATCAGTACATGACCTTGAAGATGAAAGGTCAAAAGTTTCGCAATTCGCAAATAGAAAAAATGGTGACCTTTTATTTCCTCTAAATGTATTTCCTACCACAATTGCTCACAATTTTTCGCGCCAGGAAGTAAGGGCTATTATCAATAAAGAATTTGAGAAAAATGGTGTAAAGAACCTGGATTTCGAATTCGCTGTTACAACAACAAGTATGATTGGTGATGACCTTCAATCAAAGAATTTTTATACTGCTTATAGCGACACCCTTAATAATAGCACTTTTATTTCCCCTCTTGCTCCCACTAATACCAGTTTTGCAACCGGGCTGTCTCCGGAGGAACTTTTGATAGTGGTAGTCCCTCACGTTAAAAATTTAGTGTGGAAACAAATGGTTTGGATGTTAATCGGGGCTGTCATTTTCACCTTTATTATTTTTACCGCTTTTTTTATTACGATAAGAGCCTTGCTCCGGCAAAAAAAATTAAGCGAAATAAAAACGGATTTTATTAATAACATGACGCACGAATTTAAAACACCGATTGCCACTATTTCGCTTGCAGTAGATGCTTTAAAAAATGAAAAAGTCCTGAAGGATAAAACCAAGATGGACTATTTTTCCGGCATTATAAAAGATGAGAATAAGAGAATGAATAAGCAGGTAGAAACAATACTGGAAGCAGCTTTGATGGATAAGCAGCAAGTTCAGTTAAACCTAATCCCTTTGCATGCGCACGAACTCATTCACTCTGCTATCAATAATATTCAACTTCCTGTAAAAGAGAAAAATGGAATTCTTGAAACTCATTTTGATGCAATTAACGATTTGATTCTTGCCGATGATGTACATTTTACCAATATCATTAATAACCTTTTGGATAACGCAGTAAAATACTCTAAAGAAGATCTTAAAATCAAATTAAGCACTTCCAATTTCAATGGCCATTTTCGGGTTAAAATCGAAGACAATGGTATCGGCATGAATAAAGAAACAATTAACCGGGTTTTTGAAAAATTCTATCGTGCCCATACAGGTAATATCCACAACATAAAAGGTTTTGGTTTGGGTTTAAGTTATGTAAAATCTATCGTTGATGCTTCCCATGGAAAAATAAAAGCAGAAAGCACACCCGGAAAAGGAAGTTGTTTTACGTTGGATTTTTCTGTGATTAAAAAAACCGCATAAGCCTTTCTTATTTTATTTTCATAAAATATACTAAAGCAAAAAGAATTTAATTTTCCATCGGAATTATAATTTCCGGCAAAATAAAAATCTTCGTTAAAAGTTTGTCCACTGGATATCAACATCCAATTCACACCTTTTCTTTCACAAACTCCTTTTATATCGCTTCAGGCCAATACTGGCATACACTTACAGATTGTGGATAAAAAAGTTTTTTATTAAAGTGTTGGTAAAGTGGGAAAAAGTGTTATTTTGTGGAGGATAATACATTTTTTCAATTAATAGGTAAGAAATGCCAGGTTTTATAGGCGAATATGAGGCTACTTTAGACGCAAAAGGGCGCTTCCTTCTTCCAGCAGGATTTAAAAAGCAATTGCCGGAAAATGGGGTAGATATTTTTGTGGTAAACCGTGGCTTTGAAAAATGCCTGAGCCTGTATACAGATGAAAGCTGGCAACCTATCTTCTCTGAATTGGGCAAGTTGAATGATTTTGACCCAAAAGTACGGCAATTCAAACGGTATTTTTTAAATGGCGCTACGCAGGTGAGCCCTGATAGTGCGAGCCGTCTTTTACTACCAAAAAATTTAATGGAATACGCGGGGCTTGAAAAAGATATTGTTCTCGTTTCTGCGATAGGTAAAATAGAGATTTGGGATAAAATAAAATATCAACAGTTCTTTGAAACTTTTTCACCGGAAGCATTTAGCGATCTGGCAAAAGAGGTAATGGCCGGAGGAGATAAAACAAACAAACCATAATTATGCAAAAGGCATATCATGTGCCCGTATTACTAAAAGAGGTAGTAGAAGGTTTGCAAATAATTCCATCCGGAATTTATGTGGATTGCACATTTGGTGGTGGTGGCCACAGCAAAAAGATTCTTGAAAAGCTAAATGTCGATGGAAAATTAATTGTATTTGACCAGGATGAAGATGCAAAAAAAAATGTGCCTGAAGACAAGCGTATCATTTTTGTCTCTCATAATTTTCGGCACTTGCAACGATTTCTCCGGTTTCACAAAATTCAAAAAGTAAATGGCATCCTGGCCGACCTGGGAATTTCGAGCCACCAGATAAATGAAGCCGAAAGAGGATTTTCTACAAGGTTTGATGCGGAGTTGGATATGCGAATGAACCGAAATGATGAAAAAAAAGCAGCTGATGTGATTAAAAATTATCCGGAAGAAAAACTGCATAAAATTTTTGAACAATATGGAGAGGTTACTAATTCTAAAACATTAGCGAAAAGAATTGTGGAAGTTAGAAAGTCGAATTCCCTCACCTCCATTAAAGAATTTAAAAATGCAGTTTACCCGATTGTAAAAGGAAACCCTGAAAAATATTTTGCGCAGGTTTTCCAGGCGCTGAGAATAGAAGTGAATGATGAATTAAATGCGCTGAAAGATTTGCTTTCGCAATCGGTAGAAGTATTAGAGGAAGGAGGAAGGATAGCTGTAATTACTTTTCATTCGTTGGAAGACAGGATTGTTAAGAATTTTTTTAAAAATGGAAATTTTGAAATTGAAAAAGAAAAAGACCTGTTCGGTAATTCTGAAAAGAACGAATTAAAAGTGATTACTAAAAAACCAATTATTCCAACAGAAGAAGAATTGAAAATAAATCCGCGGGCAAGAAGCTCAAAATTGCGAATTGCAGAAAAAGTAAAAGTTTAGAAAAATAAAAAATTTAAATAATAAAAGTTTATCAGCAAAAATGATAACTGAAGAAAATAAAGATGAAAGTATAAAAGCAAATGTTTCCAGTAAAAAGAAGCATTGGCAATGGATGTATAACCGCTGGATTGTAAAGAACATTCCTTTTTATTTTTTTATTTCGGCGATTGCAATTGTTTATATAGCCAATGGCCATTACGCTGATAAGACGATGAGGAAAATAAATGAAACTGAAAAGAATTTGAAAGAAATGGAATATGAATTTAAAACTATAAAACAGGAAGTGATTTTCAGAAGCAAGGAAAGCGAATTGGCAAAAGCGGTAGCACCATTAGGATTAAAACCTTTACTGGCGCCACCTTTTAGGATTATTGATACGTTGGTGGAGAAGTGATATTAATATAGTAAAGCAACAAATAATCAATAAACCTATTTTACAAAAACTGATTATAGATTACTAATTAGAAATAAATCATAACAGGTAACTCATACCCGAAATTAAAAATTGGATATAAAAAAAGACATACTGTGGCGTGTTCATCTCTGTTTTCTCATCATGATTCTGATGGGTGGAGTGATATTGGGCAGAGCGATTTATATACAAAGGTTCCAGGGAGATTACTGGAAAAGCATGAGCATCAAACAGCATTTGAAATACATTGACATTGACGCTGAAAGAGGAAGTATTTTTAGCGAAGATGGTAATATGCTAAGTACTTCCATACCTGTTTTTGATATTTACATTGATTTTGGTGCAGACGGCCTGGTTGAAAAAGACGGTAAAAGATTTTATAAAAACCTTGATTCATTAAGCCTGTCGCTTGCTACTCTTTTTAAAGACCAAAGCGCCGCTTCCTACAAAAAATTGCTATTATCCAAATACAAAAAAAGAACAAGGTATTTCTGTTTAAAAAAGAAGATTTCTTTTGAAGACTATCAAGCATTAAGAGATTTTCCTTTGGTGAGGGAGGGAAGAAATAAAAGCGGATTTATTGTAGAAGTAAGGGATAATAGAGTAAACCCTTATGTGCTTCTCGCTAACCGTACCATTGGCTTATCACGTGGCGATACCAGTAAAAATGTGGGATTAGAAAGATCTTATGATAGTGTTTTAAAAGGCCAGACCGGGCAGAGATTAATGCGTTATACGGCTGGTACTTATGTACCTGTTGACGGCGCTGAAATAGCACCGCAAAATGGAAAAGATATTGTTACTACAATAAATACATACATACAGGATGTGGCAGAAAATGCTTTGCTGAAAATGATGGATGACAACAAATCTATTCATGGAACTTGTATTGTGATGGAAGTAAAAACAGGTAAAATAAAAGCGGTTGCCAACCTGGGAAGAAGGCCTGATGGCACTTATTGGGAAGATTATAATTATGGTTTTGGAATGAGGACTGAACCAGGTTCTGTATTTAAACTGGCTACTTTAACCTCCCTTCTCGAAGATAATTATGTTGATACCGGAAGTATCGTTGATTGCGAAGGTGGAAAAAAGAATTTTTATGGTTTAAATATTACCGATTCTCATTTGGGTACCGGAAAAATTACCGTAAAAGAAGCGTTTGCCATCTCTTCCAATGTTGCATTCGCAAAAATGGCGGATGAATATTATCACAACCAGCCTGAAAAATTTTACAATCATTTACATGCTTTACGGCTTGATATGAAATCCGGAATTGATATTGTTGGCGCACCCCAGCCTTTTATTAAAAAACCAACTAGCAAACACTGGGAAAAAACTACAATACCTTTTATGGCTCATGGCTACGAAGAACTTGAAACTCCATTGAATCTATTGATGCTTTATAATGCCGTTGCCAATAATGGTAAAATGATGAAGCCTTACCTGGTTAATTCAATAAATGATATAAGCGGCCCGATAGAAACTTTTGAACCACAGGTATTGGTTGATAAGATATGCAGTGATGAAACTTTAGGAAAACTAAAAGCATGTTTACGCGCAGTTATAACATACGAACATGGCACTGGCCATGCCCTTGATAATAATATTTATGAAGTGGCTGGCAAAACAGGAACTGCAGTTTCCGCAATGGACAACCGTGGTTATAATAAAAGCTCAAAAATTTATCAATCTGCGTTTATGGGCTATTTTCCGGCGAACAACCCGGTATATAGTATCGGCGTAGTTATTCAAAATAGCAGCGAATCAAAATTTGTTTATGGTGGCTCAGTTGCGGGGCCAGTATTTAAAGAAGTCGCGGATAGATTGTATGCAAATACTGTCGGAAAAAAATACTTTAACTCTTCCGATGTTCCTGAAGATAATGATTTGTACAAATTTTACGGAATGAAAAAAGATGTAAATGACATACTTGGAGAATTGAAATATAATGAAGTGGATTCCGCTTCGGGTAAATGGTCAACTGGCTTTTTGCGGGATAAATATGCAAAATTAATCAGTGATCATGTTTCTGTTTCAGCCAGTAAAATTCCGGATGTAACAGGTTTGGGTTTAAAAGATGCGGTTTATTTATTAGAAAATATGGGATTAAAAGTATCTGTTTCAGGAAAAGGGAAAGTGGTTTATCAGTCGTTGGCCCAAAACGCAGCATTTAATAAAGGTGAAATAATAAAACTTGAATTAGATTAATGGCTTCATTACAAGACATATTATACCAGGTAAACATTGATTCTGTTGTTGGAAATACAACTATAGAAATTAATGATTTACAAATTGATTCAAGGAAAGTGAAGCCGGGATCATGTTTCATTGCTGTAAAAGGAACAATTACCGATGGGCATGAATATATTGAAACAGCAATTGCTAATGGAGCTTCTGTTATTGTTTGTGAAAAGATCCCTGAAAAGATAGAGGCGAAAGTTCGTTATGTAAAAGTAGAAAACAGTGCACGCGCGTCAGCGATTTTATCACATAATTTTTATGGGCGCGTAACCGAAAAAATATCATTAGTTGGCGTTACAGGTACTAATGGAAAAACGACAGTTGCTACTTTGTTATTTAAATTATTTACATCCCTGGGATATAAATGCGGTTTAATTAGCACTGTTCAGAATCAAATAGGTTCAGAAGTTTTGCCTTCTACCCACACCACTCCTGACCCGATTACTCTTAACGCTCTTATAGCAAAAATGTATAACGAAGGTTGTACCAAAATCTTTATGGAAGTAAGTTCCCATGCTATACACCAACATAGGGTTGACGGGCTAAAATTTGCCGGGGGCATTTTTACTAATATTACCCATGACCATCTTGATTATCATAAAACTTTTGATGAATACATCCGGGTAAAGAAATCTTTTTTTGATTCTTTACCTCCGTCCTCTTTCGCAATAAGCAATGCTGATGATAAACGCGGTGGTGTAATGCTTCAAAACACAAAAGCCAAAAAATATTTTTACAGCCTGAAAACTATGGCTGATTTCAAGGGGAAAATTATTGAAGATTCACTTCTTGGCCTGCAACTTTTAATTGATGAAGTTGAAGTTCATTTCAGGTTAATCGGCACTTTCAATGCGTATAATTTATTGGCAGTATATGGTACAGCGGTTTGCCTTGGAGAAAGCAAAGCAAAGGTTTTACAAATATTAAGTAATACCGCAGGTGCGGAAGGAAGGTTTGATTATCTCGTTTCCCCTAATGAAAAAGTGGTTGGGATTGTTGATTATGCTCATACACCCGACGCTTTGCTAAATGTACTTGCTACCATAAAAAATCTTCGGCAAGGAGATAGAAAAATAATTACTGTAGTTGGTTGTGGGGGTAACCGTGATAAAACTAAAAGGCCTGAAATGGCAGAAGTGGCCTGTGAGTATAGCGATAAAATAATTTTCACCTCTGATAACCCAAGAAATGAAGACCCTGAAGAAATTATAAAAGAAATGGAAAAAGGGGTTCCTGTTACCGCAAGGAAAAAAGTGATTTCAATTACAGATAGAAGGGAAGCGATCAAAACAGGTGTTTCCTTTTCTCAAAAAGAAGATATCATTTTGATTGCTGGCAAAGGGCACGAAAAATACCAGGAGATAAAAGGAGTAAAAAGGCATTTTGACGATAAAGAAATTTTAATTGAAATGTTTCATTTACTGGAAAAATAAAATTTAGAAATAAAGAAAAATAATGCTGTATCAATTATTTGAATGGTTTGCAAAAAATGGAATAAAATTTCCCGGTAGCGGGCTGGTCCATTTTATAACCTTTCGGGTATTGCTGGCGGTTTTGTTATCTCTTTTTATCACAATGGTGTATGGGAAAACGCTAATAAAGTATTTGAAGAAAAAACAAATAGGCGAGTCAGTAAGAGAATTGGGGTTAGCAGGCGAAAAAATGAAAAGCGGCACTCCGACAATGGGAGGAATTATCATTCTGCTGGCAATTTTAATTCCTACTTTATTATTGGCAAACCTCGATAAGGTGTATGTGATACTGATGATTTTATGTACTGTTTGGCTTGGCGTGATTGGTTTTGTAGATGATTATTTAAAAATACGGGCACGAAAAATTTCGAGGGAAAAAGGGATTGCGCATAAAAAAACAAATGCAGACGGGTTGGCTGGAAAATTTAAAATATTTGGTCAGGTAATTCTGGGGATTATTATTGGAACAACACTTTATTTTAATCCAAATGTAGTTGTGAAACGTGAAATCTTAGGTAGCACTGCGGGATCTTTTGTTCCTCAAAGAGGCGAACATAAAGTTGGTGAAGACACAGTGATTTCTGATGGGCAAATTCATCGCTTTGTTACGGTAAAAACTCCAATAACTACTATTCCTTTTGTAAAAAACCATGAATTTAATTATGCGAGATTATTACCGGCGAGCCTGGAAGATTATACATACATATTGTATATCCTAATAGTAATTTTTATTGTTACAGCGGTTTCAAACGGTGCTAATCTTACGGATGGCTTGGACGGATTAGCTACGGGTGTCAGCGCGATAATTGGTTTAGGATTAGGAGTATTTGTTTTTGTAAGTGGTGATGTTAGGATAGCAGAATACCTCAACATCATGTACATACCTAACCTCAGTGAATTATCAATTTTTATTGCCTCATTTGTTGGTGCTTGTGTTGGTTTTTTGTGGTATAACGCTTACCCCGCCCAGGTTTTTATGGGAGATACCGGAAGCCTGGCGCTGGGTGGCATTATTGCTTCATTGGCAATTATTGTTCGTAAAGAATTATTGATTCCTATTTTTTGTTTTGTGTTTTTGATTGAGCTTTTAAGTGTCATGATACAGGTTTCTTATTTCAAATACACTAAGCGAAAATATGGCGAAGGAAGGAGGGTGTTTTTAATGAGCCCGTTGCATCACCATTATCAGAAACTAGGCTATCATGAAAGCAAAATAGCAGTTCGTTTTTGGGTGGTAACGATTCTTTCTATGGTATTAGCAGTAGTTACTTTAAAGCTAAGGTGATTTATAAAAATAAAAAACAAGAAAAATGATATGAGTATTTAAACTAAATAGAAGGCCGCAAGAAAATAAAAAATTTGTCTTTATGAAAACAATTTTTTTTTATTAGAAAGTATAACCGGTCCCAATACTTGTGAAGCGCTTCTCTGGCCGTTAGATGCCATACCATTGAAGAACCATTTTTTTAATTGTAAAATCAATTAAAAAAAACCGAATGAAAAAAATAGTAATACTGGGTGCAGGCGAAAGCGGTATTGGTGCTGCTTTACTTGCGAAAAAAGAAGGCTTTGAAGTTTTTGTAAGTGATGGAGGTTTGATAAAACCAGAATTCAAAAATGAATTGGTAGAAAAAGCCATTGATTTTGAAGAAGGGCATCATTCAAAAGAAAGAATATTAAATGCTTCAATTGTTGTAAAAAGCCCTGGTATTCCTGAGAAGAATGAAATGATAAAAGCGATAAGGGAAAGAGGTATAGAAATTATCAGTGAAATAGAATTTGGTTATTGGTATAAAGGCTCGGGTAAAATCATCGCGATTACGGGCAGCAATGGAAAGACAACAACTACAGCTATGATTTATCATATCTGTAAAACCGCCGGTTTGGATTGTGCTTTAGCCGGAAACATTGGTTTTTCATTCGCCAGGCAAATTGCAACAGAGCCAAAGGGTTTGTATGTATTGGAAGTAAGTTCCTTTCAACTGGATGATATAAAAAAATTTAAGCCTGATTTGGCTGTATTAACTAATATCACTGAAGATCATTTGGACAGGTATGAATACAAATTTGAAAATTATATAAAAAGCAAATTCAGGATTATAGAAAACCAATCAAAAGATGATTTTTTTATTTATAACGATGATGATGAAATAACAAAAAAATATTTAAACAATTTTTTAAAAAACTCTAACCCATTACCAATTAGCATGAATCACGAACTACCGGAAGGAGCCTATATTATAAATGCACAAATGCATTTAAAATGGAAAAATGAAGAGATGGAAATGAGTGTTGAGGATTTTGCAGTAAAAGGGAAGCACAATCAATATAATACAATGGCAGCAGGCATTTCATCTGCAGTGATGGGTATCAGGAAAGAAAAGATAAGGGATGCGATTCAGACATTCAAAAGCCTTGAACATAGAATGTCTTCTGTGGCAACAATAAGAGGAGTAGAATTTATTAATGACAGCAAAGCTACCAATGTAAACAGCACCTGGTATGCGCTAGAATCAATGACGAAACCCGTGATACTAATTCTTGGCGGAGTTGATAAAGGAAATGATTATTCATTTATCAAAGAGCTGGTAAAAGAAAAAGTAAAAGCGATTGTATGTATGGGGGTTGATAATACTAAAATTCATGAGGCATTTGGGAACGATGTGCAATTGATGATAAACACGCAAAATGCAAAAGATGCGGTGCAGTCTGCTTTTCATTTTGCTGATAAAGGAGACGTAGTCCTGCTGTCACCAGCATGCGCCAGTTTCGATTTGTTTAAAAATTATGAAGACCGTGGAAATCAGTTCATCGAAGCGGTAAAAGATTTGTAAAAAATTTGGATCTAAAAAAGAATTGAAAAAGAATAAATGTAAATGAGAGAAGCAAAGCAAATAATGGCCGACACTTTATCTTCTTCCCAAAGGGTTACCGGCAATCTTTTGAACCGTACCAAAGGAGATAAAGTTATCTGGGCAATTGTGATCTTACTTACAATGATTAGTATACTGGTAGTTTACAGCAGCATTGGCTCGCTCGCTTATAGAATGAATAAATCTACTGAGAGTTATTTATTCAGGCAGATAGGATATATCTGTTTAGGCGTCTTAATTATTTATTTCGCGCACCGGGTAAATTACACTATTTATTCGCGGGTTTCGTCTATTTTATTTATTATTTCTGTTCCTCTTTTGCTTTATACATTAAAATATGGCAGCCATATAAACGAGGCAAGCCGCTGGATAAAATTACCGCTTATCAACCTTACTTTTCAAACTTCAGACCTGGCAAAACTTGCTTTGTTTATGTATATGAGCCGGCTCCTGAGCAGAAGGCAAAATGTAATTAAAGATTTTAAACAAGGATTTTTACCCTTAATTATTCCGGTGGGAATTATTTGTATCTTAATTGCCCCAGCCAATCTTTCTACCTCATTATTAATTGGGGGAATAGCTTTGCTTTTGATGTTTATCGGAAGGGTAAGAGTTCGTCACATCATGTTGGTCGTAGGACTCGCGTGCATCCCAATTATCTTTTTGGTTTCTACCGCCGCGCATTATTATGACCATGAAGACCATGTTACAAAAGATTTACCGGCAGTTTTATCATTTGGAAGAATGCCAACATGGATAAAAAGAGTACAGGATTTTATGTACGCTGACAAAGAAGATGCTTCTTACCAGATTCAACAGGCAAAAATCGCTATTGCCACCGGCGGCATTTTTGGCAAAGGCCCGGGAAAAAGTGAAGAGAGAAATTTCTTACCACATCCTTACAGCGATTTTATTTATGCAATTATTATAGAAGAATATGGCCTTTTTGGTGGCACGGTTATGCTATTAATTTACCTGCTATTCTTATTTCGAAGTATTAAACTTTTTCAAAGATGCCCTTATGCCTTTGGCGCTTTTCTGGCGGTGGCGCTCAGTTTTACTTTAGTAATTCAGGCTTTGGTAAATATGGCTGTGAATGTAAACCTCTTTCCAACAACGGGCGTCACTCTGCCTTTGGTAAGTATGGGTGGAAGCAGCCTTTTGTTTACTTGTTTTTCGATTGGAATTATTCTAAGTGTAGCAAGGAACGTAGAACAGGCGGAAGGAAGAAATGCTGAATTGGCAACTCAACAAACAGAAGAAGAGGTTGAAGAATAAAAGGAAAATGAAAATATAGATTATTTGTTTGTTTACTGTAAAACAAGCAAAAATATAAAGTGAAAAAAAGGCAATATGAAAATAATAATTGCAGGCGGTGGTACAGGAGGGCATATTTTTCCGGCATTAGCGATTGCCAATGCATTGAAAAAAAAAATACCTGCAATTGAAATTTTATTTGTTGGGGCAAAAGGAAAAATGGAGATGGAAAAAATTCCGGATGCAGGATACAAAATAGTAGGGCTTGATATTGCGGGGTATAACAGAAGTTCTTTGATAAAAAATATTACGCTTCCATTGAAACTTGCAAAAAGTTTTTTCCAGGTAAGGAAAATTCTTAAAGCTTTCAAGCCCGATGCAGTTGTAGGAGTGGGAGGATATTCAAGCTTTCCGGTTTTGCGCTCCGCACAGAGTATGAAAATTCCAACTTTTATTCATGAAAGCAATTCTTTGCCTGGCAAAAGCAATATCATGTTGGGGAAAAGGGCGACTGAAATTTTTGTACCAGGGGAAGGAATGCAAAAATATTTTCCTGCAGAAAAAATTAAGATAACGGGTAACCCTATACGAAAAGTTTTTTTGGAGAAAATTGATAAAAATGAAGCACTTAAATTTTTTGGATTAAGCCCGGATATGAAGACAGTGTTTGTAATGGGAGGAAGCCTCGGAGCTAAAAGCATCAATGAAACTGTCGAGAAGAATATTGATCTTTTTAAAAAAAGTAAGCTTCAATTGATTTGGCAAACCGGAAAAAATTTTGCGGCACAGGCAGCTAAGGCAGAAGAGGAAAGAAGTAATATTTGGTCTAATGCTTTTATTGACAAAATGGAAAATGCTTATGCGGCCGCAGACGTAGTGGTATCAAGGTCCGGAGCAATGACGGTTGCAGAATTGTGTGTGGTGGCTAAGCCGGCAATTTTTGTTCCTTATCCATTTGCAGCCGAAAATCACCAGACAGTAAACGCATTCGTTTTAGTTAAGAAGAAAGCAGCTTTAATGGTGCCAGATGCAGAAGTAAAATCAGAGTTATTTGTTTGTTTACTGCAATTAATGAATGATGATGAATTAATGGAAAAATTGAAAGATAATATTTCGAAATTAGGCAATGAAAACGCGGATGAGGTTATTGCTGAAGCAATTTTGAATAAGATAAATAAAAAAAAGTAGGGTTATTAAAATAAAATGAAGGATTTTAAAAACATATCACGGGTATATTTTTTAGGCATTGGCGGCATAGGTATGAGCGCTTTGGCGAGGTATTTTTTAAGTAAAAAAATACAAGTGAGTGGATATGATAAAACCTCGACACCCCTTACCCAACAAATGGAAAAAGAAGGAATCTTAATCCATTATGAAGATGATTTGAATCTATTGGATAAAAAAGCAGATTTGGTTGTTTATACACCTGCAATTCCAAAAGATTTAAAAGAGTTTAATTATTATAAAGACAATAATTATGATTTGGAAAAAAGAAGCGATGTACTTCAGCAGGTAACTGAATCAACCTATAACATTTGCGTCGCCGGTACGCATGGAAAAACTACAATAAGCACAATGGTTGCTCATATTTTGCGTCATTCTGATTATGGCTGTAATGCTTTCCTTGGAGGTATTTCAGTAAATTATGATACTAATTTCTGGAGTAGCGATAGTAATGTTTGCGTAATTGAAGCGGATGAATACGACAGAAGTTTTTTAAAGTTGTCTCCTGATGTGGCAGTTATATCCGCCATGGATGCAGATCATCTGGATATCTACGGATCGAAAGAAAATATGGAAGATGCATTTGTGGAGTTTGCCAATCAATTGAAACCGGAAGGCGTATTATTCACCAAATACGGTTTGCCTGAAAAACATTTTACTGCGTCTAACCATATACGTTATAGCCTGCAAAATGATATGGCAGATGTCTATGCTTCAAATATTTCTATGCGTGACGGAGGTTATGTGTTTGATGTGAAAGCAGAAAAATGGGAGCTTGATGATGTAAAGTTGAATATGGGTGGAATGCACAATGTAGAAAATACCGTAGTGTCCATTGCCATTGCTGCATACCTTGGAATTAGCCCTTTAAAAATTAAAAATGCGATAGGCACATTTAAAGGAGTTAAAAGGAGGTTTGAATATATTATTCCGGTTGATGAAGCAATGAAACTGAGGAATAATGTGGTGTTTATTGATGATTATGCGCATCATCCGGCAGAATTGGGCGCTTTGATACGCAGCGTAAAAAGCTTATTTAGTTTTAAAAAATGTACGGTTATTTTCCAGCCTCATCTTTTTTCAAGGACGAAGGATTTTGCAAAAGAATTTGCTCAAAGCCTCGATTTGGCTGACAGGGTTTTACTTCTTCCCATTTATCCGGCACGTGAATTACCTGTGGAAGGGGTTACAAGCGAACTGATTTTAAATCAGATGGAAAATAAAAACGCGACTGTAATTTCAAAAGATGGATTATTAAAATACCTGGAAGGTGATTATTTGAAGTTGGTGCATGAAGATACTTTTGGTGATGTATTAGTAACGGCAGGTGCGGGGGATATTGATAAATTGATAGAACCAATCAAAAAAATATTATTGAATTCTTTTTAAAAATGGCAGAAAACAAAAAATACACATTTAGAAAAATTCTTGCAATTTCAGTATGGGCCATATTGACTTCAGGAGTAGTTGTGCTTTTGGTAGCTGCGATGACGAAAAAAAATACCGAACAAATAACAGGAGTTGACATAAAAATTTCAGAGGGCCACGATAATTATTTTATCAATAAAAAAGAGGTATTGACTATTTTGGAAAAAGTAAATGGTAAAAAACTGGAAAAAGCATCCGCAAGTTCTCTTGATTTGACAGCAATGGAGGCTAGTCTGGCTAAAAATGAGTGGATAAGCAAAGCAGAATTATTTTTTGATAATAATAAAGTGCTGCAGGTAAAAGTAACAGAACGGGAACCGATAGCAAGAATATTTACAATTTCCGGCGCATCTTTTTATATAGATAGTTCGTTGAGAAAATTGCCGCTAAGTGATAAATTTTCTGTCCGGCTTCCGGTTTTTACGAGTTTTCCGACAGATGTGCGTGTTTTAAAAAAGCAGGATAGTGCTTTATTATCTGAGATAAAAATATTAAGTGAATATATTGGTAGCCATCCTTTTTGGATGGCGCAGATTGACCAGGTTGATATATCAAATTCGGGAACTTTTGAATTGATTCCAAAATTAGGGAACCAGGTGATCCGGTTTGGGGATGCGCAGGATTGCGATCAGAAGTTCAATAAACTACTTACTTTTTATAAAAAGGTAGAAACGAATATTGGTTGGAATAAATATTCTGTTTTGGATATTCAGTATAAAAACCAGGTGGTTGGTGTGATTAGAGACGCAGCAGAAATAAAATCTGATTCTTTAAAAACGGTTGAAATCATGAAATCGATTATCGCCGAAGCTGAAAAAAATTCAAACGATTCTACTAAAATTCAACTTCCTGAACCGCCAGATAATAATAACAAAGTAATTGAATCCCCAGTTTTAAATAACCCGGCCCCTGAAAAAAATAGTGAAAATAAAATCAATCCAACTGAAAAGAAACTTGGTACTGTGGCCCCTGTCCATGATCATGAAAAGCCAATTTTAAAAAAACAATCCGTTACTGGAAATCAGGTAGTAACAAAACATTCATCATCCAATGAAAAACCACATCCTACCCCTGTGAAAAAGGAGGAGGTAAAAAAACAAAAAGAAGAAATAAAACGGGTGCCAAAGGCTGTGATGCTACCCAAAAGTGACTATTAAAAATTAAAATTGAAAAAAGAGAAACAACATAGTACACAAGCGCTTTCATTATTTGATTCTATCAAAAATGAAATTTAAAAAAACAAACAATCTATCATGAACAACGAACAACCCATTATTGTCGGACTTGATATTGGTACTACCAAGATCGCCGCCATTGCCGGAAGAAAAAATGAATTCGGCAAACTCGAAATTCTTGGCTTTGGCCGTGCCAATAGCAACGGTGTACAACACGGAATGGTGTTGAACATTGACCAAACCATTAAAGCAATTCAACAAGCCCTGGAAAATTGTTATGCCAGCAATCCCAATTTGCCAATCACAGAAGTTTATGTTGGCATTGCAGGCCATCACATTAAAAGCCTTCAAACCAGGGGAGATATTGTTAGAAAGAATACAGAAGAAGAAATTATGCAATCAGAAATTGATCAGTTAGTGAACGATCAATATAAAACTTACATTCCTGCCGGAGACCAAATTATCGATGTCATTCCACAGGAATTTACTGTAGATAATTTCCAGAATATTCCTGATCCAATCGGTTATAGTGGTGTAAAAGTGGGAGCAAATTTTCATATTATTACCGGCGATAAAAATGCGATAAGAAATATAAACCGCAGCGTTGAAAAGGCTGGATTACAAATTAAAGACCTCGTACTTCAGCCTCTTGCCTCAGCAGCTGCTGTAATGTGTGAACACGACCTCGAAGCCGGTGTGGCTATTGTTGATATTGGTGGCGGCACCACAGACCTTGCTGTTTTTTATGAAGGTATTTTAAAACATACAGCAGTTATTCCTTTTGGCGGCGAAAATATTACTAATGATATTAAAACGGGTTTGGGTGTATTAAAAACACAAGCTGAACAAATGAAAGTTCAATTTGGAAGCGCACTTACAGATGAAGCAAAATCAAACACATTTATTACGATTCCTGGTTTGCGCGGAATGGCATCCAAAGAGATTAGTGTGAAAAACCTGGCAGCTATCATCCAGGCAAGAATGAGTGAAATAATGGATTTTGTCTCCTATCATTTAAAACAGGTTGGCCTGGATAATAGGATGTTGAATGGCGGTGTGGTTCTTACTGGTGGCGGGTCTCAGTTGAAACATTTAATTCAGCTTACAGAATATGTTACAGGATTAAATGCTCGTATTGGTTATCCGAATGAACATCTTGCCCCGGGGCACATTGACGAATTGGCAAAACCAATGTACGCAACTTGCCTTGGCTTGATTTTAAAAGGTTACAATGATTATGAAAATAAACGCAAACAATTTGAACAACAATATGCTAAAATTAATATTCCGGAAGAGTTGCAACAGCCATGCATAGATGAAAAAATAGATGATTTTGCTGATGAACGAAAGAATGTAGTTAAGCCAAGAAAAACATTAAAAAGTTTTTTGGATTCATGCAAAAACGGACTAATAGAAATGTTCAAAGATGAAGAAGATTCGGAATTATAAAAACTAAAAAAACAACTTTAAAACAAAAAAATAATTTAAAAAATTTCCGGAAAGGATTATGGAATACGGGAATTAATTACTAACCCTAAAAATAAAACTTACTATGATTCAATTTGATTTGCCCAAAGAACAATCGTCTATTCTGAAAGTAATAGGAATTGGCGGAGGTGGCAGCAATGCTGTTAATCACATGTTCAGCCAAAATATAGATGGTGTAAATTTTATTATTTGTAATACAGATGCCCAGGCGATTACAACAAGTAAAGTTCCTAATAAAGTTCAGCTTGGCCCGCATTTAACCCAGGGCCTTGGTGCTGGGGCCAATCCTGAAATTGGGCGTGAGGCGACTGAAGAAAGCCTTGAAGAAATTAAAAAGATACTGGAAGTTAATACCAAAATGGCTTTTATCACAGCAGGAATGGGTGGGGGAACTGGTACCGGGGGAGCACCTATCATTGCAAAAATTTGTAAAGACCTCGGTATCCTTACCGTAGGTATTGTTACCACTCCATTTGCTTATGAAGGCAAGAAAAGAATCGCTCAGGCAGAAGAAGGAATCAATAAATTAAAAGATCATGTTGATACCCTTTTAGTGATCAGTAATGATAAGCTGCGGCACCAGTTTGGAAACCTGACTATGAAAGCAGCTTTTGCAAAAGCCGACAATGTTTTGGCAACTGCAGCCAAATGTATCACAGATGTAATCAACAGTACAGGCCAGATAAATGTGGACTTTGCGGATGTATGTACCGTTATGAAAAATGGAGGAGTTGCAATTCTGGGAAGCGCAGAATGCGAAGGTGAAAACCGCGCGCAGAATGCAATTGAACAGGCTTTGAATTCTCCTTTGTTGAATGACAATGATATTCGCGGGGCTAAATGGATACTGATCAATATTAATTCCGCCGAAGGCGAAACAGAATTTACGATGGATGAAGTTGAAACTATTCAAAACCATCTTTTAAGCCAGGCTGGTGAAGATTCTGATGTGATTTTAGGTTTAGGTTATGATAATACTCTGGAAAATAGAATTAGTATAACGCTTATTGCTACTGGCTTTGAACATAAGTCTCCTTTTGACACTAAAGAAGCACCCGAAATGGAAGTGAAAAAGGAAAATGAAAAAGTAGTCATTTTTTTAGAAGAAGAAAAAAAGAAAGCCAGCCGGCCACTTTTTCTTTTCGATGAAAAAAACGAATTGCTTATAAACAATGATGAGCTAATTCAGGAAGAAAAGAAAAAAGAAGAAAAAGAAGTAAAGTTTCTAAAAGAAAAAGGTACCACTGTGGTAGAAACGGAGAATGAAATTAAAAGCATGGCTCCTAAAATCGTAGAAACACAGGAAATTGAAAACGTAAAAACCCCTAAGGAGAACGGTAAAATTACTGTTGATAAATCACAAGAGAATATTGTACGTTTCGAGTTATCTTCGGATTACAATCCGGCCACATCGAAAGCGGATTTTAATAAGAATTCTAAACCTGAAAAATTAGAACAGCCTAAAAAAACAGAAGATAATAAAGACGCTAGCACCGCCCAAACGTCAGGCGGTTTTTTGGCTAAACCGAAGCATATTTATGTAGAGGAGACGCCAAATCCTGAATCCGAAACTCCTGATAAACCAGCCCCGTTGTTTATTTCAAAACAGGAAGACGAACCTGTGGAAGAAATGCAATTGGTGGTAAAAAATTCTAATGATGCGGTGGAGGAAAATCAGGAAAAGAAAGTACACCAAACAATGCCCATCATGATGTCGACTGTTGAGGAACCGCCGATGGTGGACGAAGCAGAAGAACTAAAGCGCCGGGCTATGGACCGCATTGCTAAACTGAGGAATTTATCCTTTAATGTGAATGCTGCGGACCCTAACAATGAGTTTGAGTCTGTTCCCGCATACCTCCGCCGCAACATGGAGTTGCAAAATTCTATTGCAGATGTAGAAAGTTTTTACAGCAATTATACCGTTAAATCCGACGAAAATAATAAAGCAGAAATCAGCACAATAAATACTTTTTTAGATGGTGATAAACCGGATTGATTGAATAATTCCAGCTATTATAAAAACTAATAGCTATTCAACTGTTATTTGTTATTAAGCTGTTGTTGTGTGTACTATTGTAATGTTTACTTCCCCGGAGACTGAAAATGTTAGCCGGGGTTTTTTTATTGAAAAAAAATGTGAACTTTATTTTTTAGAATTTCAAACAAAATTTGATTGATTTAAAATAATAACTATGACCCCTCTTTTTAAAAAATTAAATTTCAAAGGCCAAAAAGAAATTTTGCTTATTGATCCACCTTCTGAATTTGAAGAAGAAATTATAAATATGAAAAAGGAAACTTCTTTTAAAAACCATATTGGTGATTGCGGAGAGATTGAATTTGTGCTGGCATTTGTAAAAACAAAAAAAGAAATTGATAAAATTTTTCCAGTAATTCAAAAAAAAATAAAAGAAGACGGAATAGTTTGGTTCGCATACCCAAAAGGGACTTCCAAAAAATACAAAGTTGAAATTAGCCGTGATAAAGGATGGGAGGAGTTACGGAAAAATGGATATGACACAGTGAGGGCAGTTTCAATAGATGAAGACTGGAGCGCATTGCGATTTAGGCGCGTAGAGTTTATAAAAGAAATGACACGTAAAAGATAAAATAAGAATCTCCATTATTTGTTCTTTTACTGTAGCTGTCAAATAAGATTTATTTTAATTCGTAAAATAGGTGTAATTTTCTAAATCATTTACCAAAAACCTAAAATTATGAACACAGACGTATTGCAACACATCAACTGGCTTGCCGTTCTTGTGGCAGGTTTAGCCTATTTTTTTCTCGGCGCATTATGGTATTCAGTTTTATTCGGCAAAAAATGGCAATCATATAATATTGCTTTAATGAGCAAAGCCGATGCAAAAAAAGGAAGCGCAGGAATTATGTTTATTTCTTTTATTTTAATGCTTGTTTGCGCTTTCGGGCTTTCATTAATTGTACACCGTTTAGATATTGGAGGTTGGGAAGTGGGATTAAAACTTGGCCTACTTACCGGTATTTGTTTTGCGGGTACAGCGGTCCATATTTCATACATTTATGAAAAACGTCCTCTCGGCTTGCACCTTATTAATGGTTTGTATAATGTTTTAGGAAATATAATTGCAGCTATAATTGTTGCTTGCTGGCAATAAAATTCAATTTTTGTAATCACAGTTTTACCATGCCTACGTGATTTTTTAGAGTGCTTGTTTTTAAAAAAATATTAATCCGAAACTTTTGTAATTTTTAAAACATTTGTTGGCAAATGCAATGAAACAGGTGTGCTTCCTGTATTTACAACAATGTCACCGGTTTTTAAAAAACCACGTTCCCTTAAAATTCCAATTTGGTCAGAAAAGATACCATCAAGGCTTTCTTCTTCATCATAAAAAATAGCCCGGACTCCCCAACTCAAACTCAGTTGATTTATTAAACTGGGAACTTTACTAAAAATATACAGAAGGGATTTCGGGCGGTAACTACTGAGCATAAATCCTGTATAACCGCTTTGTGTCATTCCGATCAAACCATCTGCGGATACATCATTAGCAAGTTTGCAGGCGCTGTAACAAATAGCATCGCTTAAAAAGGATGGAGAATGTGGTTGCGGAGAAAGAATATCATCACGGTTATAATCATAGGCAGCTTTTTCAATCTCTAAAATTATCTTGCTCATTGTTTCAATTACAAGAGTTGGATATTTTCCTGTAGCGGTTTCGCCACTAAGCATTAAAGCATCGGCACCTTCCAATACAGCATTTGCCACATCTGTAATTTCACTTCTGTTGGGCTTAACCCTGTCCATCATACTTTCCATCATCTGTGTAGCTACAATCACAGGCTTAGCCCGGTGCATACATTTTCGGATGATTTCTTTTTGTATGAGTGGAACTTTTTCAACCGGCAGTTCTACGCCAAGGTCTCCTCGTGCGATCATTATTCCATCACTTTCCACAATAATATCGCGAATATTTGTAACTGCTTCCGGTTTTTCGATTTTGGCAATTACTTTAGCAGTGCTGTTTCTTTTCTTTAAAATCTCTTTGAGCTCTGTGATGTCTTTTACTTGTCGAACAAATGAAAGTGCGATCCAGTCAACGTCCTGATCAATAATAAAATCAAGGTCTTTTAAATCTTTTTCAGTAAGAGCAGGTAATGAAATTTTTGTATCAGGAAGGTTTAATCCTTTTTTTGATGAAAGAATTCCACCAATAACCACCGTTACTTCTACATTATTATTAGGAAGAATGTTGGTAACTACCACCTCAAGTTTTCCATCATCGATCATGATAAGATTGCCTGGAACTACATCTTTATAAAGATCCGTATAACTTACATAAATCTGTTCTTTTGTTCCTATGCATTTTACATTAGTGAAAGTTAATTTATCTCCTGGCAAAATTTCGAGCGCGTTATTTTCAATTTCACCTACTCTTAATTTAGGGCCTTGTAAGTCAGCTAAAATGGCAATATTATAAGGAAGGGTTTCATTTATTTTTTTAATAATTCCTATAATTCTTGCTTTGTCTTCGTGAGAACCGTGTGAGAAATTAAGCCTGAAAACATTTACACCAGCCTTTACTAATTCTACCAGGGAATCATAGTTATCACAAGCCGGGCCAACTGTAGCAACGATTTTAGTACGTTTTATTGAATGGTCAAATCCGGCTTTTTTATCCATTTGCTTGTGAAGGTATTTGGTTATATTTTTTGACATTAGGTTTTTTGTTTAGGAATCAGTATTTATGAGTTTTTAATTAAAATAAAAATCTGTAGCATAAGTTTGTTTACTATAAAAATAATTGTTGACGCAGATAATCAAATATCTTTTATCACCATTTTAACTCGATAATATTTTTACAATTTTCATCCAGTCTTCACTTATTCTTTGCTTCTGTTTTACGGCCTGGTCAAGCGGTGTGTAGTGCATTTTATTATTCACAATACCAACAAATACATTGAATTTTTTTTCTCTTAAACATTCGACTGCAGCATACCCCATACGGCTTGCTATTAATCTATCAAAACAAGTAGGTGAGCCGCCACGTTGGATATGGCCAAGAATAGTCACTCTTACTTCCTGGTCAGGAATCCTTTCAGTGATTACTTTTGCCAGTTCAACAGCACCAAATTCTTCACCCTCCGCTACAACAATAATATTTACTAATTTTTTGCGGCCATGCTTTTCCATTAATGCCGTTATTACGCCTTCTACATCCGTTTTTTGTTCGGGAATTAATATATTTTCAGCACCTGTAGCAATGCCGCTATGCAAAGCAATATAACCTGAATCACGTCCCATAACTTCAATGATAAAAAGCCTGTCGTGAGCATCTGCGGTATCCCTTACTTTATCAATTGCTTCAACAGCTGTGTTGACAGCCGTATCGAAACCGATGGTGAAATCAGTACCCGCAATATCTTTATCTATTGTGCCGGGAAGCCCGATACAAGGAATGTCAAATTCATGGCTGAAAATTTGAGCGCCACGAAATGAACCATCTCCACCAATGATTACCAGTCCGTTAATTCCATGGTTCTTCAGGCTTTCGTAAGCTTTTTTTCTTCCTTCAGCCAAAAAAAATTCTTTACAACGTGCTGTTTTTAAAATGGTGCCGCCCCTCTGGATGATATTAGCAACACTCTTGCTTTCCATTCTAAAAATGTCATTATCAATCATACCCATATACCCGCGCATGATTCCATACACTTCTAAATTATGATAGATACCGGTGCGGACAACAGCTCTGATTGCTGCATTCATGCCCGGAGCATCACCTCCTGATGTGAGCACTCCTATTTTTGTAACGTTACTTTCCAAGATTTAAAAAATTACCTGTTAAAATACTTTTCCTTTTAAAAAGTGCCAAAAATACACATTTAGTACTATTAATTTAAAAGACATTTCTCAAATCTATTAGAAAAATAATAATTTAAATAAAATAGCCTTAGTATGATCAATTATTTCATACTAAGGCTATTAAAATTTTTATAGGTTATGCGGGTACTAATTGATTTTTTATTATGGCTTTATTGAATAAATTATCTCACATTTCAAACATTATTTCAAAATGGAAAGTATTTTTTTATAATTTTAGTTTTCCAGGTTTCCAAACTTCCCACTGTTGAAATCGTCAATTGCCTGGTTAATTTCTTCTGTCGTATTCATTACAAAAGGGCCATACGCGGCGATAGGTTCATTTATGGGTTCTCCACTTAACAATAACAACACACTTTTCTTAGTTGCTTTTATTTTGATAGTTCCATCTTCATTTTTGAATTGTATATATTGATGCTGGCGGGCAATTGCATTTTCATTGATATCTGCTTCACCTTCTACCACTAATAACCCGGTATTAAATTCTCCTGGTAAATTCAATTCAATTTCTCCATTTTCTTCAAGCCGGATATCATACATTTCTACTGGTGAAAAAGTAGTTGCTGCACCTTTTACGCCATTATAATTTCCTGCTATAACTAATAGTTCTCCTTTTCCATTTTCTAATTCAAATTTTCCTTTTTGTGCATGTGAAATCCCTTGATATTTTGGAACAGACATTTTAAATTTTTTGGGTAGGTTTACCCAAATCTGAGCCATTTCAAAAGAGCCGCCTTTTTTTGCAAATTCTTTTTCATGGTATTCTTTATGCAAAATTCCTGAACCTGCTGTCATCCATTGTACATCGCCGGGATTTATCACTCCGTTATTCCCAGCACTATCATTATGAGCCACACTTCCTTTGTAAGCGATAGTTATTGTTTCAAAACCGCGGTGAGGATGAACGCCAACTCCACGAGGGGCAATTGTTGGTGTGAAATTAAATTCGGGATTAAAATCCATCAGAAAAAATGGATTCATTCGTTTTCCAAAGCTATGGCTGCCGGGCAAATAATTAACCACTTTAAATCCGTCGCCCACCATGTGAGGAGAGGACGGTGATAATATTTCTTCTATGTTTCTATATTTTTTCATTTTAATAATTTTTAGAATACAAAATTAAAATCACTCAACAGCCTTGCCAATAACCTAAATCAAGAAATGCGGTTAATATAGGTCAAGTGTTTTTTATTAATGGTGAAACTTTTAAGGTTTTTTTGAAGTAAACAAAGAAATAACCAGATTTTTTATTTTCATTTTATAAAAAATTATTTGCATGCCTGGTTTAATTTTTTTAAAAGAAATAATTTTCCTGGTATTTGTAGTAAACGAATAAATAATGCAAATTTTTATTTTTAAACCAAGGTTGTAAGTTTCAAAAATATTTTTAGGTTACTCTCGCTTTTTCATTTTGTCTTGTTATCTTACCATCTAATAAAAACAATTATTAGAGAATATTTTTCGATATTTTAAAGTTTACCAAATATGCCTCATCCTCTTTTTCGTAAAAAAAGTATTGCTTCAATTTTAGCAGATGCGCATTCAGGGCTTTCCGATGCTACGCATTCTGCCTCAGGTTTGAAAAAAGTATTACGAGTTAAAGACCTTACAGCTATGGGCATTGCTGCCGTTGTGGGCGCCGGCATATTTTCTACCATTGGAAATGCTTCATTCCAGGGAGGGCCAGGCGTTTCAATTTTATTTGTTCTTACAGCTATTTGTTGTGGATTTTCAGCTTTATGCTACGCAGAATTTGCTTCAAGGATTCCGGTAAGCGGAAGCGCTTATACGTATGCGTATGCGTCTTTTGGCGAGCTGATTGCATGGATTATAGGATGGGATTTGTTGATGGAATATGCGATAGGAAATATTGCAGTAGCCATTTCATGGAGCGAATATTTTGTAAATCTGATGGAGGGATTGCATATTCATATTCCACATTTTTTAACCACAGATTATTTAAGTGCGTCGAGAGGTTTTCATGAAGGAAGTGCTGCACTATTAAAAGGAGAAACGCTGTCAAGCCTTCCATCAAATATTCGAGATGGATATTTAGCGTGGACGAATGCGCCTCATTTAGGAAATTTTAAATTGATTGCAGATATTCCTGCGTTAGCGATTGTTTTCTTTATAACCTGGCTGGTTTATAGAGGTATAAAAGAAACCCGAAAAGCCACCAATTTGATGGTGGGATTTAAAATTATCATTCTTATTGCTGTTATTGCAATTGGGTGCTTTTATGTAGCGCCCGCCAACTGGAGCCCTTTTTTACCCAATGGATTTGGCGGAATGATGAAAGGCGTTTCGGCGGTATTCTTTGCCTATATTGGTTTTGACGCTATATCAACAACCGCGGAAGAATGTGAAAACCCGCAAAGGGATTTACCGAAAGGAATGATTTATTCATTGATTATTTGTACCATACTTTATATCGCCATCGCGCTGGTATTGACGGGAATGGTTTCTTATAAAGATTTACAGGTGGGCGATCCGCTGGCTTTTGTTTTTAAAAAAATCGGGCTTAATCAAATAAGTTATATTATTTCTTTCAGCGCTGTGATAGCAACAGCTAGTGTGTTGTTGGTTTTTCAAATGGGGCAGCCGAGAATATGGATGAGTATGAGCCGCGATGGTTTGTTGCCTAAAGCTTTCAGCCGAATTCACCCAATATACAAAACGCCTTCCTTTGCCACAATCATTACCGGCCTTTTTGTAGCGGTTCCGGCGTTGTTTTTAAACTTAACAGAAGTAACAGATTTGACAAGCATCGGGACTTTATTTGCTTTCGTACTTGTTTGTGGTGGAGTACTTTTATTGCCAAAAAGAGAGGAAGGGGAGGATGCGCCAAAATTTAAAATTCCTTACATAAATTCTCAATTTATTGTACCTGTTTTATTTATTATTGGCGTTATTTTTTTCTGGAAAAATTTCCTCGGGCTTTTTGATTTTGCTGCCGGCTGGGAAGTTTTTAGAGATAAATTACCTTTCTTTTTATTTATTATTCTTTCAACTGGAATAACGATTGCTTCCTTTGTAAAAAAGCTTTCTTTGATTCCGGTTCTCGGGCTGGCAAGTTGTTTTTATTTGATGACAGAGTTAGGCTTCACTAATTGGATGCGATTTATAGTCTGGCTGATAATAGGCCTTTTTATTTATTTCCTTTACAGCAGAAAACATAGCAAATTATCAAAAGAGAAAACAATAAAATAAGAATAAGCCTTTAAAGTTGGTTTACTATAAATCATCATCTTTTAGAGCACTTTTTAATCTTACAAACGCCTCCCATCTATTTCATATCTCCGAAATCTTTCCAATAATAAAAATCAAAATCTATTTATACTATTTTGTACAAACAGGAAAACCATTTACCTTTGCCCTGCAATTTTAAATAATTCAACTATTAAAAATTAAGAGTAGAATGAAAGAAGAAATGGATGTTTTGGAGCAAACGGTAGCGAGTGAATATAAATATGGTTTTGTTACAGATATAGAAACCGATGTAGTTGCCAAAGGCCTGAACGAGAATACCATCCGGATTATTTCAGCCAAAAAAAATGAACCCGAATGGATGTTAAACTGGCGCCTGAAGGCATATGCTCATTGGCTTAAAATGGAAGAGCCGGAATGGGCACATGTGCATTATCCAAAGATTGATTTCCAGGAAATTATTTATTACGCCGCACCAAAGAAAAAAAAGACTGTAAACGGGCTTGATGAAGTGGATCCGGAATTACTGAAAACATTTGATAAATTAGGGATTTCTATCAGCGAACAAAAAAGATTGAGTGGCGTAGCGGTAGATGTTGTGGTGGATAGCGTTTCTGTGGCAACTTCATTCAAAAAACAATTGTCAGAAGTAGGAATTATTTTTTGCTCTATCAGCGAAGCGATTCAAAAACATCCTGATTTGGTAAAAAAATATTTGGGTTCTGTGGTACCAATGACCGATAATTATTTTGCGGCGTTAAACTCAGCCGTTTTTACCGACGGTTCTTTTTGTTTTATTCCAAAAGGTGTGCGTTGCCCGATGGAATTGTCAACTTATTTCAGAATCAATACAGAAAATTCTGGACAGTTTGAGCGTACTTTAATTGTTGCTGAAGATGAATCTTACGTGAGCTATCTCGAAGGTTGTACCGCACCAAAGCGCGATGAAAATCAATTGCATGCAGCTGTAGTAGAACTAGTGGCAATGCGCAAGGCAGAAATAAAATATTCTACGGTTCAAAACTGGTTTCCCGGGGATGAGAACGGTGTTGGGGGTATTTACAATTTTGTAACCAAGCGAGGAATCTGCAACGGAGAATATTCAAAAATTTCCTGGTCGCAGGTGGAAACCGGTGCTGCCATTACCTGGAAATACCCAAGCGTTATTTTAAAAGGTGATAATTCTATCGGGGAATTCTATTCCGTAGCATTAACCAATCATTTTCAGCAGGCCGACACAGGAACAAAAATGATTCATCTCGGAAAGAATACAAGAAGCAGAATTGTTTCAAAAGGAATTTCCGCAGGCAAAAGCCAGAACAGTTACCGTGGTTTAGTTCGTGCCTCAAAAAATGCATTGAATGCAAGGAATTATTCCCAGTGCGATTCGCTATTACTCGGCGATAAATGTGGCGCTCATACATTTCCTTATATCGAATCAAAAAATAAAACCGCCATCATAGAGCACGAAGCGACTACTTCAAAAATTGGTGAAGACCAGCTTTTTTATTGCCGCCAGCGCGGGATAGATACAGAAGCCGCTGTGGCGCTTATCGTTACCGGTTTTGCAAAAGAAGTAATGAATCAGTTGCCAATGGAATTTGCGGTAGAAGCTCAGAAATTATTGGCGATTAGTTTGGAAGGAAGTGTTGGGTAGGATTAGGAATTAAAAATTACGAATTACGAATAAAATAACCAATGAACGAAATGTTATCAATCAAGAATTTACATGCCTCTGTAGAAGGAAAGGAGATTTTAAAAGGAATCAACCTTGAGGTAAACGCAGGCGAAGTTCACGCGATTATGGGACCAAACGGTTCTGGCAAAAGTACACTGGCATCGGTTTTGGCAGGGAGGGAAGAATATGAAGTAACCGAAGGTTCTGTTGAATTTTTGGGAAAAGATATTTTAGAATTGTCTCCTGAGGACAGAGCGCGCGAAGGATTATTTCTCGCTTTTCAATACCCCGTAGAAATCCCCGGCGTAAGCACCAACAATTTTATAAAAACTGCTTTGAACGAAAAGAGGAAATACCACGGACAGGCACCTTTAGACGCTGTTTCTTTTATGAAACTGATGAAAGAAAAAATCAAGCTGGTAGAGATTGACAAATCTTTATTGACCCGTTCTATAAACGAAGGATTTTCAGGTGGCGAAAAAAAGAAAAATGAAATTTTTCAAATGGCGATGCTTGAACCAATTCTCACCATTCTGGACGAAACCGATTCGGGACTTGACATTGATGCATTGCGTATTGTAGCCAATGGCGTTAATAAATTACGCGATGAAAATCGTGCTATCATTGTGATTACACACTATCAGCGTTTGTTGGATTACTTGCAGCCGGACTTTGTGCATGTGTTACTGAATGGAAAAATCGTAAAGAATGGCACCAAAGAACTTGCTTTGGAATTGGAAGAAAAAGGCTACGATTTTATTAAAGAAGAGTTTAGTTTGAATGGAACGGAAGCATAGAAATAAGAAAGTTTGAAGGGTTTAATACCATGGAAAACAAATAATTGTTTACAGTTAAAAAGCCACTGATTTCCGAAAAAAATCTTGGCAACTTTAAAAAAATGGAACAAATTAATTTAGAATATTTTGGTGAAGAGTTTAAAAAGCTGCAGGCTTCAGACCCTGACGCTTTTTTAAGCAATGTGAGAAAAGAAGGTTTTGCCAATTTCAACGGCAAAGGTATTCCTACTCATAAAAATGAAGAATGGAAATACAGTAGCCTTGGCATAAATAATTTATTCAAAAAAGAATACCAGGTTACTGAAGTTGCAGAAGCCTTGCAGGTTACGAAGGCTGATGTAGATAAAATGCGCTTACCCGGATTTGAAAAAGCCAATGAATTAATTTTTGTAAATGGGAAGTATATTCCTGAATTGTCAACCATTCGCAGTTCTGAAGAACAATTGGTTATCATGCCTCTTGAGGAAGCAGAAAATGGAGCTTACAAAGAAATTGTAAAAGAACATTTGGGTAAAAGCGCTCTTTTTATCAATGACGGAATTCATGCGCTTAACACGTCATTTATCTACGGTGGCGTTTTCATTTTTGCAGTAAAGAAACAAATAATAGAAAAACCTGTTTACCTCTACCACATTTCTGATGCGAGAGACAATCACATTTTATCCCAGCCACGCAGTTTAGTGTATGTTGAGGATCGTGCTAAATTACAGGTAGTTGAAACTTACAAAACCATTGGTTCAATGGATAGTTTTACCAACGAAGTGACTGAAATAATGGTGAAAAGGGATGCAATATTTGAACATTATAAAATTCAAAATGACAATGCATCAGCCAGCCAGGTGGGCACGACGCATGTTCGACAAATAGGAAAAAGTTATGCGCATACGCTTGTCATTTCTTTAAATGGCGACACGATAAGAAACAATACCAACATCATAATGGAGACCGAGGGAAATGAAGCGCACATGTATGGTTTGTATTTATTGAAAGGAAATACGCACGTGGATAATCATACTTTGGTTGACAATAAAATGCCCAATTGTTTCAGCAATGAATTGTACAAAGGCGTTATTGATGGAAATGCAACAGGCGTTTTTAGCGGAAAAATTTTCGTAAGGCCAGATGCTCAAAAAACAAATGCTTATCAGACCAATAATAATATTTTATTGAGCGATAAGGCCAGCGTTAACAGCAAGCCACAATTAGAAATTTACGCGGATGATGTAAAATGTTCACATGGTTGCACGGTTGGAAGATTAGACGAAGAAGCATTATTTTATCTGCAAACCCGTGGTATTTCCAAAGACCATGCGCAGGCAATGCTGCTTGAGGCTTATGCCGCCAGCATAGTGGAACAAATAAAAATAGAACCGCTTCGGGAATATGCTGAGCAACTCATTGCAGAACGGTTGTCAAACTAAATGATTGAAGCCATAGGAAGTTTTCAAAACACAAAAAGATGAAAGAATCAATAGACATAATAAGGGGAGCCAGGAAATTTTTATTGAATTTAATAGATGGAATCTCCATCGAAAAATTAAATGAAATTCCTGAAGGATTTAATAATAACCTTGCGTGGAATTTTGCCCACGTTATTGCCACTCAGCAAATATTATGTTATCGTAATGCTGGCGCAAAACCAGTAATTGCAGATGAAATTATTGACAAATATAAATCCGGTACCAGGCCTGAAGGATTTATTGATGAAAAAGAATTTGAAACTCTTAAGCAATCTTTACTTTCTACTATCGATAAATTTGAAGAAGACTCGGCTACCAATTTGTTTGAAAATTACAGAGCCTTTGACCTTAAATCGTATCCAGGGGTAAGGCTTAAGAATGTCAATGACGCTGCTAAATTCGACTGTTTTCATGAAGGCTTGCATGTCGGTTATTCGATGGCATTGAAAAAAGCACTGAAAATATAAAGAGGTAAGACTACATTAAAAGAAACAAAAAGAGGTAATAGGGAATTATAAATGAATTTAAAAAATGGAAACATTAACCGCTATATCGCCCACTTATGATGTGAAGAAAATCAGGGAGTTTTTCCCTGTTCTTAACCGCGAAGTGAACAATCAATTATTAGTTTACCTGGATAACGCGGCCACTTCACAAAAACCGCAAGTGGTGATAGACGCATTGAATTATTATTATTCAAATTACAATGCGAACATTCATCGCGGCATTCACACACTGGCGGAAGAAGCCACTGCTGCTTATGAAGCCTCCCGTAAAACTGTGCAGAAATTTATTAATGCTCCCTTTTCAGAGGAAATAATTTTTACAAGAGGCACAACGGAAGGGATCAATTTAGTGGCTTATACCTGGGGAAGAAAAAATATTAGTGAAGGGGATGAGATAATTATTTCCACCATGGAACATCACTCTAATATTGTTCCCTGGCAAATTTTGTGTGAAGAAAAAAAAGCGATTTTAAAAATAATCCCGATAAATGATGATGGAGAACTTTTGATGGATGAATATAAAAAATTACTTTCTTCAAAAACGAAATTAGTTTCCATTGTTCATGTGTCAAATGCATTGGGAACTATCAATCCGGTAAAAGAAATTATAAAAGAAGCGCATAAAATTGGTGCATTGGTTTTGGTAGATGGCGCTCAATCTTCAGTTCACCTGGACATTGACGTGCAGGAAATGGATTGTGATTTTTTTGCTTTTTCAGGACATAAAGTTTATGGGCCAACAGGTGTTGGAGCGCTTTATGGAAAGAGAAAAATATTAGAAGAAATGCCTGTTTTCATGGGCGGTGGAGAAATGATAAAAGAAGTGACTTTTGAAAAAACAACTTTCAACGAATTACCTTATAAATTCGAAGCCGGTACCCCAAATATCGCTGGTACCATTGTACTAAAAGTAGCTTTGGATTTCATCACAGAAACCAAAAAAAATATCATAAGAAATCATGAAAATGATTTATTAAAATATGCTACAGAAAAAATGAGCGCCATAGATGGCCTGAGAATAATTGGAACCGCGAAAAATAAAGTGAGCCTTATTTCTTTTGTGATAAAAAACATTCATCCGCAGGATATAGGAGTATTATTAGATAATCAGGGAATCGCGGTAAGAACCGGCCACCATTGCACTGAGCCTTTGATGAAACGCTTTGGAATTCCGGGAACTGTGCGTGCATCATTTGCAATGTACAATACCAAAGGGGAAGTGGACAGATTGGTTAAAGCGATAAAAAAAGCGATAAAAATGCTCTCGTAAAAATGAATGGAATTACAACAATAAAAGAAAGAGAAGAAGAGATAACAGAAGAGTTTTCTCTGTTTGACAGTTGGGAAGAGAAATATGAATACATCATTGACCTTGGCAAAAAACTGGAGCCTTTAGAGGAAAAATTTAAAGTCCCCGAGAATATTATTAAAGGTTGCCAGTCAACAGTTTGGCTTACCTCTGAATTCAGAGACGGGAAGATTTATTACAAAGCAGATAGTGATGCAGTGATTGTAAAAGGGTTGATAAGCATGTTGATTAAAGTTTTATCAGATAACAACCCTGATGAGATTTTAAACGCGAAACTGGGTTTTATTAATGACATAGGGATGATGACACACTTAGCTCAAACGCGGTCCAATGGACTGTTATCAATGATAAAACAAATTAAAAATTATGCGCTCGCTTATAAATCAATAAGCGCGTCCAACTAAAATATCATAATGATGGAAGCAGAAGAATTAAAAGAAAAAGTAATGGAGGTGTTACATCAAATTTATGACCCTGAAATTCCGGTTGATATTTATGAACTGGGGTTGGTTTATGAAGTTGAAGTTTTACCCATCAACAATGTTCAGATCGTAATGACGCTTACTGCTCCAAGTTGCCCTTCGGCTCAGGAACTTCCGGTAGAAGTGGAAGATAAAGTGAAAGCAATTGAGGGCGTTAACGAGGTCAGTGTGTCTGTGGTTTGGGACCCACCATGGGACAGAAGTATGATGAGCGAAGTGGCGATGTTGGAATTAGGATTTATGTAGGGACAGTCCCGGGCTTGTGTTATATTCAAGATAACGGGTAAGGATATACGAAATTTCATTTTAATTAGAACTCGTGTAATTAGGATCAATTGGTGCAATAAAAAATAAAAATAATTCATCATGAAAATCACATCACAGGAAGAATACGGCTTACGGATATTACTGCGCATTGCTCGATGCCATGACGAAGAAAGTATGAGCATACAAGCATTGAGCGTTGCTGAAGGCTTGTCACCGGCTTATGCAGCCAAACTAACCAGGTTACTGCGCCAGGCTGGGTTTATCAATAGTACGCCAGGGAATATCGGCGGATATGTTTTAGCAAAACCCGCTTCCGAAATTAATGTTAATGCAGTTTTAAAAACGTTGGGAGGTGCATTATTTTCTAAAGAATTTTGTAACGATTTTGCGGGCGCCAGCAGGTTATGTACTAATTCTGTTAACTGCTCTGTTCGCTCGCTTTGGCAAATGGTTCAGTTTTCCATTGACCAATTATTAGATAAAATACAATTGAGTGATTTAATTGGAAATGAGAAACACTCTGATAATTTGCTCAATTCACTTTTGGAACAGCACCAATATCCTCAAAGGGAAAATATGGTGAATAATTAATCAGAATAAATGCGTGAATTATTTGATTCCACAAAAAGGTGTTTGAATGATAATTCCTTCTGGTTTACAGTAAACAAATAAATATTCGCAATTTTTAATTTGCTTTTCTACCTTTTAAACATAAAATAGGCAACCATTTATGGTTGCCTATTTTCTTAATAATTTTCTTAATAATTTATTTTACGGCTACAATCTGGCCATGCATTGTACCAAAATGGCCCGGGAATGTGCAAATGAAATCATAAACACCAGGATCGGGAAGTGTAAAAGTGATTTTATCGCTTTCGCCTGGACCTAGTAATTTAGTATGTGCAATTACATCATCTGTCATTGAAGCAGGGATGTGGCCTGTGGCTGCTGCCGGAATAGCTGCTTCTCCAAAAGCCTGTACGTCAGTTCCTGGCTTTAATATTACTACATTATGAGACATAGCTGCTGCCGGCTGTTTGCCAATATTTTTAAAATCTAAGGTTACGGATTGTCCGGCTTTAACTTTAAAAAGTGTTTTGTCATATTTCATCGCATCGTCTCCTGTAAGATTAATGTGGTCAGTAACAGCAACTGAGTCAATTCCAGGAATATCAGCGCCGGGTGCTTCAGCGGCTGACGGAGCTGCTGTGGTTGTATCTGCTGGTGCTGCAGTGGTGCTATCATCACTTGAACTGTTACCTCCGCAAGAAGCAAGAAATAATAAAGCTGCTGCTGCGGGTACAAAAAATAATTTCTTCATGGTATAAAATTTTAAATGTTATTTAAGTGCCCGCAAAATTAATGCTTATTCAACTATAATATGGGAGTATGATATTAATCATCTTATTATTATTTAACGTGAGTTCGATATAAGAAGTATATAATTCATTTATTAAGATTAATAAATAATTACAATTATATTACAATGTAAATCAATAATATGTAAGCATATTTAGTATATTTATAGTGCAAACAATAAAAACTAAAAATATGCTTACATCAGGCCAAATTACAGAACTTTTCTTTCTTATTGATGAATATTGCC
>Ga0207933_1000531_pt1 | contig 36274 bp, 33 predicted proteins | sample NGESurdeep092012_4_FD_184488 | JGI IMG/M metagenome (GOLD analysis project Ga0207933, IMG submission 184488) | Arctic peat soil microbial communities from Barrow, Alaska - NGEE Surface sample F53-3 deep-092012 (SPAdes) | ecosystem: Environmental > Terrestrial > Soil > Wetlands > Peat ... | reverse complement strand
CGACACCGGCGGGGACATCGAGGGGGGCCAGAAGCTCTATCACCACCTCACTCTGCTCGCGACGACGAATGACGGGTACCGCAACTTGCGCGAATTGTCGTCGCGCGCCTTCCTCGAGGGCTACTACTACAAGCCGCGACTGGACTGGGAGCTGCTCGAAGAGCACTCCGCGGGACTGGTGGCCACGTCGGGTTGCCTGGGTGGCGTCGTGCTGCAGGCCCTGTTACAAGACGACTACCAGCGCGCGCTCGAATTAGCCGGGCGACTCCAGACCATCTTTGGCGCGGAGAATTTCTTTATCGAGATGCAAGACCACGGCATCGCCGAACAGGTACGCACGAATCCCCAGCTCCTGCAGATCGCGCGCGACCTGCAGGCGCCGTTGCTCGCCACCAATGACCTGCACTACGTCAAGCACGGCGACGCGGCCATGCACGACGCCCTGTTGTGCATCGGGACCGGATCACTCGTGGCCGACCCCCAACGCTTCCGATTCCAGAGTGACCAGCACTACCTCAAGTCTGCGGCCGAGATGCGCTACCTGTTCCGCGACATTCCCGAGGCCTGTGACAACACGTTGTTGATCGCCGAGCGCGTCGACGTCACCATCGAATTCGATAACAACGCGCTCCCCGAATTTCCGATTCCCGCCGACCTCGCCGGGGCGACGCACAAGGAGGGGGCCGACAAATTGTTGGCGCACTTGAGCTACGCGGGCGCGCGCGAGCGTTACGGCGACCAATTGAACGACGAGGTGCGCGCTCGACTCGAGTACGAACTCGGGGTCGTCGCGGACATGGGGTTCTCGGACTATTTCTTGGTCGTATGGGACCTCATTCGACACGCGCGCGAACAAGGTATTCGTGTGGGTCCGGGACGCGGGTCGGCGGCGGGGTGCTGCATTGCCTACTGCCTCAAGATCGTGGACCTCGATCCACTGCGCTACGGACTCATCTTTGAGCGCTTCTTGAATCCCGGTCGCAAGCAGATGCCCGACATCGACATGGACTTTGACGAGCGCTACCGCGGCGACATGATTCGCTACGCCGCCGATCGCTACGGTTCGGACCACGTGGCCCAGATCGTCACCTTCTCCACCATCAAGGCACGCGCCGCGGTACGCGACGCGGCGCGCGTACTGGGGTACCCGCCCCAGCTCGGTGATCAGATCGCCAAGGCCATGCCGCCGCTCGTGATGGGTCAAGACCTCCCGTTGCTGGCCTGCTTCGAGCGTATGCCGGGCTTCGAGGGTCGTTACGCGGAGGCGGCCGACCTGCGCACGCTCTACGAGACGAATCCGGACGTGACCCACGTAATCGACGTCGCCAAGGGGTTCGTGGACAAACGACGCCAAGACGGCATCCACGCCGCCGCCGTGGTCATCACGAGTGGGCCGGTGCTCGACTACGTCCCGGTCCAGCGCAAGGCGGGTCCCAATACGTCGGCCGAGGACGCGCCCATCGTGACCCAGTACGAGGCGACGGCGATCGAGAAACTCGGACTGTTGAACATGGACTTTTTGGGGCTGCGCAACCTCGCGATCATCGAACGCGCGCTCGATCACATCCGCCGGGTCCACGGTGAGAACGTCGACATCGACCACGTGGCGCTGGACGACCCCAAGGTGTTCGAGATGTTGCAGTTAGGTAATTCCATCGGTATCTTCCAGCTCGAGGGCGACAAGATGCGCCAGCTCATGCGTCGACTCGCGCCCACGTCCTTTGACGACATCGCTGCCCTCAACGCGCTGTACCGTCCGGGTCCCTTGAGTGAGAACGTGCACAACGACTACGCGGACCGCAAGAATCACCGTCAGGACGTGCGATTCGACCACCCCGATCTGGCCGATATCCTGGCCGAGACCTACGGCTTGATGATCTACCAAGAAGACATCATGCGCGTAGCGACCAAGATCGCCGGCTTCTCGATGACCGAGGCCGACGACCTGCGCAAGGCCTGCTCCAAGAAGATTCGCGAGATGATTCAGGCCCAGCGCGCGAAGTTCGTCGACGGTTCCGAACGCGAGGGCTACGGTCGTCCCCTGGGCGAAGCGATCTTCAACAAGATCGAGCCCTTCGCCGACTACGCCTTCAACAAGAGTCACGCGTACGGCTACGCGCTCTTGGGATATCAAAACGCGTGGCTGAAGGCCAACTACCCGGTCGAGTACATGTCGGCCCTCCTGACGTCGTTTCGCGACGATAAGGACAAGGCGTCGCTGTACCTCAACGAGGCGCGACAGATGGGTATCACGGTCGGTGTGCCGGACGTCAACGAATCATTCGGGGACTACGCCCCGAGCCTCACCGCCCCCCAGACCATCCTCTTTGGCATGGCGGCGGTGCGCAACGTGGGCGAGGCCCTCGTCGACAAGATCGTGGCCGAACGCGAGGCTCAGGGGCCCTTTGCGTCGGTGTACGACTTCGTTCGCCGGGTGGATCCCTCGGTTCTGAACCGGCGCACGATGGAGTCATTGATCAAGGCGGGCGCCTTCGATTCACTCGGCGTGGCGCGTCTGGGGCTCCTACTCAAGGTCGACGAACTGATCGAGGCGACGCTCTCGCGTCGCAAGGATCTGTCGCTCGGCATTTCGACGCTGTTCGCGTCGCTCGACGGTGACGGGGCCAACGACTGGGAGGGCACCGACGTACCGATTTCTGACGTGGAGTTCGACCAACCCGTGAAGCTCGACTTCGAACGCGAGATGCTGGGTACCTATATCTCGGACCATCCCTTGTACGCGGTGGAGCACGTGCTCGCGGCCAAGACCGATGGCTCGCTGGTGTCGTTACGCGAGCAGGCCGAGGATCTGGCCAAGTCCAATCGCCCCTTCAAGATTGGTGGCATCTTCTCCGAGGTGCAACTGCGCACGACGAAGGACGGTCGCGCCTACGCGCGTACCGTGGTGGAGGACTTGGCGGGATCGGTCGAGGTGAATTTTTCTTCCAAGGTATTTGAAAAGTGCAGTGGGTATCTCGCGAAGGACAACATCGTCGTGGTCAAGGTGCGCGTCGACGTGCGCGACGAAGAACCGAGATTTGGCGCAATCGACGTGGAAGTGCTGCGCGTGGACCAGGGAGACGGCGAGTTACGACTGTGTTTTCGTCCCGACGACTTCAACTCGACGTCGATTGCTCGACTAAAGGAAATCCTCCAGCGCTACCCGGGACCGTCGCCGGTGATCCTCGAAACGGGGGTCGACGGCAAGGCGTTCAAGCTGGGACCGGACTTTCGCGTGACCATTGCGTCGGTAGTAGGTGATTTGCGTAGTGAATTTGGTCGAAACGTCATCAAAGCCTGACGGTTTTGGAGGGTCCGCGCGCGTCGTAGAATGTAGGACTATGGCAATGACTGTCACCACGAAGGATTCCACCGCCTTGAGCGACGCTGAGCTAGCCGAGATGGCCGACTTGTGCGTGGATCGGGAGCCGAATTTCGACATTGGCTTCTTGTCGAAGCAACGCGAGGACTGGGTTCTGGTCACGCACGCGCGCGAGGGAGCCAAATTACGCGGCTATTCATTTTGCACGCTCGAGCGCATCGGGGGCACACCATCACTCCTGATTGGTCTGATGTTGGTGGATCGCAACGCGAAGTCCGACCAGACGCTCAAGACGATTCTGCACGATCAGTTTCGCCGTGCCCTGCTGGCCTTTCCCGACGAGGACGTCCTCCTGGGCTCGCGCCTGACGACTCCCGACGGGTACCGCGCGTTTCTCGGCCTCGAGGACGTCGTGCCGCGCCTGGGGTATCGCCCGACCGGCGAAGACCGGGCCTGGGGACGTCGATTGGCGAAGCGCTTCGGTTCCGAAAAGGCCATTGACGACAAGACGTTCGTCATGACGGTGTCCAACGCCTCGGTCGGGGGACTGGACTACGTCGCGTCCAAGGGGTCCATCCCCGAGGGTGCCGAGACCTTCTTTGAGTGCATGGACGCCGACAAGGGTCAGCGTCTGGTCGTGTTCGGATGGGCGATGGCTGAAGCTCTCGCCTCGGGCAAACTGCTCAAGTAGCTCTAGCCCCGCGGCAAGAGACCGGTGCAACTCTTGTAGCAGTGCCCGTCAATGGGCTGTGAGAGCGTCGTCAAGATATACGTGGGACGAAATCCGAGTGAGGTCGCCAGGTCCTTACCCGCCAACGACGTACGTCGCGTGGCCTCGATGGTGCGAATGGCGTGATTGTCTTCGCACAGCAACCAGATGTCGTCGCCGTACCAGCCAAAGCGCACCCAGGTCGACCCGTCGTCGGTGCGGCGCATCAACTGGGGTCCGCGGTCCGCGGCGATAAGAGCGACACTGGGGCGCTCGCCACGAAACTCCCAGTACGGTGCGCTCGGTCCCCGGAAACCAAAGAGCGGACCGTCGGCGGGACTGGCAAGTTGCGCGAGCCATTTCTTGACGCGACGCCCCGAATAATTACCGAGGCGCCGGGGAAGGTCCGCCAACGTGACCGCCTCCGGCTGAGCTAAATCGTTACGTTCGATGTCGTCGGCGAGCACGCCCTCGACGACATCGAAGGCCGCGAGATCGGTCACGAAGTCCACGGGCCACGGAATGCGCCAGCGCACGATGGTGTGCGAGTTCAAATCAATGACCGTGGTCGTCTCGTTGGTCGAGCCCAGCACGAGACCGTGCACGGTGGATCCCGGCGAGAGGCCGACGACCGATTCGTACGGAGCGTGTTCCACCAATCGTTTGATCGCTCGAGCCGCCGGATCGCGACGCCACCACGCCATCGTTACTGGGCCTCGCTGAGCAGGTTGGCAAGTTCGGCGACACTCGCGACGGGTCGTTCGCACGATCCGGCGTGACGCACGTAGGCGAGGCCCTCCTGGCGACCGACGAGCAGCGGCGAGGTACCCGAACCCGTTATGATCACGCCGCGCAACATAGGTAACGATCGTACGTGGTCGCTGAGGGCGTTGGATTCACCCGGGATCACCACCTCGAGGCCATTGACCACACTGGCCGCGGCCACGAGGTCGACCACCGCGCGCGGGTGCGTCGCGATGAGTTCCGCGCCGAGTTCCACCAACCGTTCGGCGATCACCATGAGGTCCTGGTCACCGCGACACAGGGCCAGTCGAGCTAGTGCGCTGGTGGCGACCGCGTGGCTCGAGGGTGTGGCACCGTCAAAGATCTCCTTGGGGCGCGTAAAGAGGTCCACGCACTGATCGGACGTTGAAAAGACGCCGCCACCCTCGTGGGGTGAGCGCGCCGAGGGCACGGGACCGTCCCAGTAGTGCTCGATCAAGTAACTCGCCGCGTCGTAAGCCCGGGTCAACCACGCGTCGTCGCCGGCGACTTCGAAGGCGTCCACGTAGGCGTCAGTCAGCCACGCGACGTCCGCGGCGGTCGCGTAGTCACGGCAACTCTCGGTTCGCCACCAGTGCCCGCGCTGAAAATGGCTCGTCGCGAGTGATTCCAACAGACCCATCGCGTCACGTACGAGAGCCTCGTCACGTGACGCGAAAAGTGCCCGAGCGAACATCGCGTTCCATTCGAGAATAACCTTGTCGTCACGCGTTGGTTGGGGGCGCGCTTGGCGCGCCACGGACAAGACGTCGATCGCCGGCTCCAACACCGTCGAAGGAGTGAACGCGGCGTTCTCAGCGAGTCGAGGAACGCTGGCGCCCTCGATGTCGCCACCTCCGGTGATGGTGTAGCGAGCCAGCACTTCGTCGGTGAATCTCTCGAGCGACGCGTTGCGCAACACGGCGTCGACGTCGTGCGGCGTCCAGGTGATGTGGCTGCCCTCGACGCCACCAGCGTCGGCGTCGAGCGAGGCGGCGTACCCGGCGTTGACGCGAAGATTGTCGTAGACGAACTGCACCGTGCGACGCGCCACGTCGGCGAAGGGAGCGAAGTTCTCGTTCAATCGTGCGGCCACGAAATACGTGCGCGCGAGCAGCGCCTGATCACTCAACATCTTCTCAAAGTGCGGCACGTGCCACTTCGCGTCGACGCTATAGCGTGCAAAACCACCGCCCAAATGGTCGAACAGTCCTCGTCGCGAGATGACGGACAGAATGCGCTTCGCCGTATCTCGCGCGTCGGCGTCGCCGCTCGCGAGGAGCGCCTCGACGTAACTCGGGCGTGGGAAACGCGGCGCCGAGGACCCGCCATCTGCGTCAGTTGTCGTCGTGATCTCGGCGGCGAGGGCGCGGCGAATAGATTCCAAGTCAAGGGGTTCGGCTCTTGGCGCGAGATGCTCGATGAAGGCGATCTCGCGCGAGAGCGAGTCGTGCACCGCGCGAGCTTGGGCGTCGACGTCGGCGCGACGTTGTCGCCACGCCGTACCCACTGCGCTGAGCAACGTGCCAAAACCCACTTGACCGTGGCGGTCGACGGGTGGATAGTAGGTACCCGCGGTGAAGGGGCGACCGTCGGGCAACAAGAACACGGACATCGGCCAGCCCCCGTGCCCGCCAATCAACTGTGTCGCCGCCATGTAGAGCTGATCGAGGTCGGGTCGTTCTTCGCGGTCAACCTTGATGGCGACGAAGCCTTTATTGAGTTGAGTGGCGAGTGCGACATCTTGGAAAGATTCGTGGGCCATGACGTGACACCAGTGACACGCGGCGTAGCCAACGGACAAAAATATCGGGCAATCGCGGCGCGTCGCCTCGGCGAGGGCGTCCTCGCCCCAGAGCCACCACTGCACGGGATTGTCGACGTGTTGGGCCAAGTACGGCGATAATCCGTCGCGTGCGACGTCACGCAGGAGAGGCACGCTTAACGCTCTTGCGACGGATAAGAAGTGAATGACGGTGCGCCCATCGCGGACACCGCCCACGACGGGTCGACGGGCAATGACATGGGCAAATCCTAGAGACTTCTCTCGCGGGTCATTCTTGCGCGCTCGCTCGCCGGCACGACACCGCGGCGTCGACGGGCGAGTGTCGTCGTCAAGGCCGGTAACGTGGGGGCGATACGGGCCGTTGCCACAGTGAGGTAATCGTGAAGTCGGCGCGGTCGGTGACGTGACGAAAGTTGAGGGGAACGATGACGAAACCGGTGCGTTGGGGCGTCCTAGGGACGGGCAAAATCGCTCAGACATTCGCGCGCGATCTGCAGTTAATTGACGAGGGCGACGTCGTGGCAGTGGGCTCTCGTCACCAATCGACGGCCGACACCTTCGGCGACGAATTTGGCGTACCACGCCGTTTTGGCTCGTACGGGGAGCTCGTGTCGGACCCCGGGGTGGACGCAATTTATGTTGCGACGCCGCACCCCATGCACTTGGAGAACACGTCACTCGCCCTGCACCACGGCAAGCCGGCCTTAGTGGAAAAGGCCTTCACCATGAACGCCGCAGAAGCGCGCGAGTTGGTGGCACTCGCCCGTTCCACGGGCCTCTTCATGATGGAGGCGATGTGGACACGATTTTTGCCCCACGTCGTGGCCCTGCGTGAAATCGTGGCGCGCGGTGAGCTGGGCGACTTGGTCACGTTCGAAGCGGACCACGGTAAGTGGTTCGCACCTGATCCCAACTTCCGTCTCTTCGCACCCGAATTGGGTGGTAGCGCGATGCTGGACCTCGGGGTGTATCCCGTATCGTTCGCGTCGATGCTCCTGGGGACCCCGTCGCGAATGGTGGCGATGGTGGACGCGGCCTTCACGGGCGTGGATGGACAAGCGTCCATGATCTTTGGCTACGACTCGGGTGCCCAGTCACTCTTGACGTGCACGTCCGCAGCGCGCAGCGCGTCACGCGCCTGTCTGACGGGCACCGCGGCGCGCGTCGAGATCGACGCTGATTTCTATGCGCCGACGTCGTTTCGACTGATCAGGAGGACCGGCGAGGTCACGCCGTATTCCTTCGACGTCGTACCCCGGGGTCTGAGCTTTGAGGCGCAGGAAGTCGCTCGCTGCCTCGAGCAAGGTCTCTTGGAGAGCGAGGTCATGCCCCTGGACGAGACCATCTCGATCATGGACACCATGGACCAGGTCATGTCGAAGCTAGAGCCAGCGCCAGCCCGCTAAGTCGACCACGTCGTCGCGCCGTGGGGGAGTGGCCCCCGCGCGCTGGCACGTGAGCCGCGAGATGTCAATGGCCGCTGCGACTGCGGCCGCCAGCATCGTGGCGTCGTGAAGGTCATCACGCGTCAGAGCATGGCCCGTCCACCACGTGAGAAATCCCCCGACCAATGCGTCGCCCGCGCCGATGGTGTCGATCACGACGGTGGGGGCGACTTCCGCGGTGAGTTCGAAGTGTTCAGTCACCACGGTGACTGGCCGGGCGCCGTCGGTGAGAATGACGCACCGCGCTCCAAGGTCGACGACACGCCGTGCTGCCGCGAGGGGCTCTGACTCAGGGAACAGAAAGTCGAGGTCGTCGCGCGACACTTTCACAACGTCAGCTCGAGTGCAAAGTCGCGCGACTCGGTCGCAAAAACCATCGCGGTCGACCACCGCACTGGGGCGGCAATTGGGATCGATCACCACCAGAGTGTCGCGAGGAATGCCCATGATGATCATTTCACCCAGCGACGCCATGGGTTCGACGACGAGCCCGAGCGTTCCAAAGTAGATCGCCACGAGCGGCGTCACCTGCGCAATCGCTTGGATCGTCGCTTCGCGGTCGAGAGCGAACGACGCCGTCTCCGAGAGATGGAAGTGGTAACGCGGATCTGGCTGGTCTATTTCGACTATCGCCAGCGTGGTGGGCTGGTCCAGTGTCGTGGTCAGGGCGAGTTGAACTCCGCTGTCGTCGAGGGCCTCGCGCACGAAAGCGCCGAAGGCGTCAGCGGAGACACCCGAGACAAAATGGACGTCGCCGCCCAGTCGGCCAATGGTGCGTGCGACGTTCAAGGGACCGCCGCCCACGACGGCCGTCACGTGGTGCTCTGGATCGACCAGGAGATCCACCAGATTCTCTCCCATGACCGCGATGGTACGTTCACTCACTGTTTGACAACTTTCTTCGCGATTGGACCGATGGTTCGGGCTGTGCGCTACCGCGTGACCCCAATTCTCTCATTGCGCGACGACGACACATCGGGATCCCCCTGGCGCTTGATCGTCGCACCAAATGGTCACGGTGCATCAAACACTCGTGAAGTGCTCGGGCGCACGAACAATGACGTTCGCCGCAATCTCAGTGACGCCATGGCGACGCCGAGGCGCTCGCTCCGCGCGTGCCGAGAACAATTGGCGGTTGCGTGGTGGACGCGTTGGCGAAAGTCGTGCCTTTACAATTTTTTGGTGACCGACGGCGGTCGTCAAATCGCGGGTGTGAGATGACGTCACGGTACGGCGCGAGTACGCTTTTGGGAGCCGACCGGTGAAAAAGACGAGGTGAACCCCGAAAAGTACTGGCGAAATGATGTCCGCGACGCCGACCGACGTCACGTCGCAATGCCGCGAGTGTGGGATTTGACGGTTATCCGGCCGTGATTAGTTGAAACGTTTCAAGTGACAATCGAGTGAAACAATGCGTTGACATTGGTTCGGTTGGTGTTATGTTCTCCTTGCCGTAACGCGAGAGCGTGACGGCTTTTGTTGTAAAGCAAAACCGAGAGACGCCTTCGGGCGTCAAGAAGAGAGTTGGGGAGAAAAGCATGAATTTCAGTAAAGCGAAGGGTGCCGCCTCATTGGTGGTTGCCGGAGCATTCGTAGCGGCAATGTTGCCGGGCGTTAGCTCGGCAAGTGGTGCCATTACGTCCAGTGCGCTGAACACGAGCTACAGCACCATGCTGTTGCCGGCGATTCAGTCACTAGCGGCACACGCAAAGGGCGGCATCGGAGTGATTCTGCCGGACGAGACCTCGTCAACCCGTTACGTCGAGTTCGACGCACCGGCACTGACCACGGCCTTTTCCGACGCGGGTCTGAAGACGACGCAGTTCAACGTCCAGAACGCTCAGGGTTCGGACGCGATTGCCATTGCCGACGCGCAGGCCGACATCACGGCGAAGGACAAGGTGTTGATCATTGACACCGAGGACGCCGCCACAGCCGCGACAATTCAAAAGGCCGCCAACAAGGCTGGTGTGAAGGTTATTGACTACGACCGCCTGCAGTCCAATGGCGCCGTCTACGTCAGCTTCAACAACGTCTCCGTCGGTACCTTGATCGGTAAGGGCTTGCTCAGCTGCTTGAGCGCCTGGAAGGTTAAGAGCCCGTTGGTGTACGTCATGGACGGTTCGGCCACGGACCCCAACGCTGCTCAGTTTGCGTCGGGCTACAACGCTGCACTGAACGCCGCCGGTTACTCCGCTGCTGAAGGTGGCAAGGGCAACGCCAAGACCATCAACGAAAACGCTGGTACTTGGGACCCGCCCACCGCGTTGAAGGACTTCCAGGGTGCGTACTCTGCCAACAACAAGATCAACGCCGTGGTGACCCCGAACGACGAGAACGCCGCTCCGATCATCTCGTACCTGCAGGGCCTGGGCCTGAAGCCCAAGTCAGTTCCCTTCACGGGTCAGGACGCGACGCTCGCCGGTTTCCAGAACATTCTTTCTGGCTACCAGTGCGGCACCGTGTACAAGCCGAGCTGGCAGGAGGCTCAGGCAGCCGCTATCGCTGCTCTGTACCTTGACGCTGGTAAGAAGATTCCTGGCAGCCTGTTGACGGGCAAGACCAAGTTGACCGGTACCTCGACGATGGTTCCCACCGTCGAGTTGGGCCCGACGTGGGTGACGACTGCCAACATTGAGGCCACGGTCATCAAGGACGGCGTCATCAACAAGTTTGCTCTCTGCACCGGTGTTCGTCCGACGGTTAAGGGAAGTCACCTGCCGACGTACGCACAGGACTGCAAGACCTACGGCGTTAAGTAAGCATCACCACTGATGGACGACGCCCCAGTGACCTTGGAGTCAGTAGTTGCAGGAACCCCCGGCACTGGGGCGGCACCGTCAGACGGTCCACCGCTGCTGAGCCTGCGCGGCATCACCAAATCATTTGGTGCCGTGCAGGCTCTGCGGCACGTGGACCTCGACGTTCCGGTGGGTCACGTCACCGCGCTGGTTGGTGACAACGGCGCAGGAAAATCGACACTCATCAAGACCATTTCAGGGATCTGGGCGCCCACGAGCGGCACCATCTCTTGGAAGGGCAACGTAGTCAATGTCCACACGCCGCGTGACGCGGCGGACCTGGGTATCGCCACCGTCTATCAGGACTTGGCGTTGTGCGACAACCTAGACATCGTCCAAAACATGTACCTCGGACGCGAAGCCACCAGCAAGGGGATACTCGACGAGATCGAGATGGAGATTGCTACCCGCAAGACCTTGGCTGGTCTAGCGGTCACGACCGTTAAATCGGTGCGCCAACTGGTGGGTTCACTCTCGGGTGGACAGCGCCAATCGGTCGCTGTGGCACGCGCCGTCATGCGCGAATCGGAACTGGTGATCTTGGACGAACCAACTGCCGCACTGGGAGTTACGCAGACGGCACAGGTCCTTGAACTCATCAAGACCCTCAAATCTCACGGTTTGGCCGTCATCGTCATTTCTCACAACCTGAGCGACGTCTTCGAAGTCGCCGACCGCATGGCCGTGATGTACCTCGGTACATTGGTAAGCAGCGGTCCCATTGAAAACTACGACACGGCGAGCGCCGTTGAACTCATTACTACCGGGTCATCCAGCCGCGTGCCGGCCTCCGGGGTGATGGGTAATTAACAGAAAGGCCGACGTCACGTGTCAAGCGATTTAACGACGGAACCGCTACCCTCTGACCTAGTCGTCACCGAGTCGGGACTGAAGCAGGGCGAAGCTCCAAAACTGGATTTGGCGCTGCAGTTTCGTAAACTCTGGAGGGGCGACAGCGGGATGGTACCGATTCTGATCGGTCTCGTCATCTTGGTGATCTACTTTGCATCGCGCAGTTCAAACTTCCTCACGTCTCAAAACCTCACGAACCTGATGGTGCAGGCCACTGTGTACATGCTCTTAGGCATGGCGGAGATTTGGCTACTCCTGCTCGGTGAGATTGATTTGTCAGTGGGAGTCACGTGTGCACTGTCGGGCATGGTCGCGACGGTCCTCACGGACCCGCAATATCACTGGTCGTGGTTCATTGCGTTGCCCCTCGCGGTGTTGGCGTCGATGGCGGTGAGCGCCATCTACGCCTTCTTCGTGATCAAAGTCCGTCTCCCGTCGTTCATAGTCACCCTGGCCGGATTCTTAGCGGTTCAAGGAGTTCTAGTGGGCGTTGTGAACGCGCAGGGGACCGGTGGTTCGATTTCGGTCCAAGAAACCGTACTGTACGACCTAGTCGGAGGCAACTTCACCGTACTTGCGACGTGGCTGTTTATCTTTGTCTGTATCGGCATCTTGGCCTTCATGATGATCCGTAGCAACGAACGACGCATCCGCAACAATCTCGTGGCGCAGCCGCGTTCGTTAATCCTCATCAAGTTGATAGGTCTCGTCCTAGTGGGCTTAGGTCTTGTCTGGGTGTTCAACACCAACCGGTCCAATTTCCTCGTGCTGCAAGGGATGCCCTTTGCCATCCCGATCGACCTCGCGATCTTGGCGGTGGGTACGTTCATTCTCACCAAGATGCGCGCTGGCCGCTACATTTACGCCATCGGTGGCAATACCGAAGCGGCGCGTCGTTCCGGCATTGCCGTCAACCGCTACCGCCTCTTCGCCTTTTTGGCAACTGGCTTCTCGGTCGGCGTGGCGGGACTTCTGTACGCGTCGCGACTCGGTGGCATCACCAGCGGCGTGGACTCCAACCTGACACTGTTGTCGGTAGGAGCTGCCGTTATCGGTGGTGCGAGCCTGTTCGGTGGGCGTGGCAAGATGATCCACGCCGTCATCGGTGGCATCATCATCGCGACGATCTACAACGGAATGGCATTGTTGCAAATGCAGGCCTATGTTGAGTACATCGTGACCGCCGGTGTGTTGTTGGCGGCGGTGACCATTGACTCGTTGGCCCGACGCGGCAGTACCATCGTCAAGTGAGTCGCTAGAGAAGCTCGCTCAGATCGCCTCGGCGGATTTTTCCATTCGAGGTTCGCGGGATTGCCTGGACGTAACGGATTTCCTTGGGCCGCGCCCACGGTCCGATGGCCTCGTGGGCGGCGTCCTGGAGTGCTCGATCGATGCTGACGTCGTCACTGACGACGAGCGCGATGATGCGTTCGCCCCATTCATCGTCCTCTTCCGACGTGACCGCGACGTCAATGACGGCGGGCACCTTGGCGAGGACCGCCTCGAGGTCGTCGGGCCAAATCTTCTCGCCGCCGGTATTGATCACGAAGCCCAGGCGTCCACGAACGCGTACGACCCCCTTGTTGACATCGCCCGCGTCACCGGTGGGAAACCACTCGTCGGATCCGTCGGGTCCGACGATACGAGGACGCGGCGAGTCACGGTACGAATGGAACATGGTGGGACTTTTTACGCAAATCTGTCCGTCGATTGACGTGACGTCGACGCCGTGGAGAGGACGTCCGTTGTAGACGACACCCGAACCGGTTTCGGTCATGCCCCACGTGGCGATGACGTTGGGGGGTAATTCACCGGGGGGGCGGGCCCCCCCGAGGAGTACGGCCTCGAAACCGGTGACGTCGTGGTGGAAGAGTTGCGCTCGTACGAGCGCGACGTGGGTGGCCCCGCGCGCCGCGGCGTCAGAGATGTCGCGCGGATCGCCCCACAGCAGGCGCCCGTCACTCAAGATGGCGCGCAGTAATACCGCCAAGCCGCCAATGTGATTTGGCGGCAGACACGGATACCAGACCGGAGCGACCTCGCCGCGTAGATCCTCTTGCGTCAGTTTGGCACTGGCACGAAGTGCATCCCAGGTGAGGACGACCGCCTTGGGCGAGCCACTCGAACCCGAGGTCAGCATGACGAGTCCCACGTCCTCGTCGACGTCGTCACCCGTGGCGAGGTCGCGAACTCCATCAGTGTCTTCAATACGAGTCGCGCCGAGTAGGCGTAGATCTTCCGCGCGCCGCGACGTAGCGACGCGCTGATCGAGAATACAGAAGGCCTGGTGCGAATCGGCGCAACGCCTCAGGGCGTTTTCGAGATCAGGTCCGAGAGGAAAGTCCAGTGCGAGGAGCGATGCCACCACAAAACCTTAGGTCCGCCGCGACGCCATTCGCGTCCAGAGCGGCCGTGGAGCGAGGGGTAGCGTAGAGGAATGGTGACGACAGTGATTTCTGGTTCCCCCGATGACCCGCTAGAGGAATTTCGCAAGGTACCGTTGCCCGCCTGGGCGAGCGTCGGTGACTACGAGGACATCGTGTACGAATCGGCCGACGGCATCGCGCGCATCACAATCAATCGTCCCGAGCGACGTAACGCCTTTCGTCCCCAGACTCTCTTCGAACTCTCGGACGCGTTCGAACGCTCTCGTGACGATATGGAGGTCGGCACGATAATCTTGACCGGCGCGGGGGGCGACGCGTTTTGCTCCGGTGGCGACCAAAAAATTCGCGGCGACGACGGGTACATGGGTGACGACGACGTGGCGCGTCGGGGGGTGGGACGACTGAACGTCCTGGACCTCCAGATTCAGATTCGTCGCTTGCCCAAGCCGGTGATCGCACAAATCGCCGGCTACGCCATCGGCGGCGGCCACATCTTGCACCTGGTGTGCGATCTGTCCATCGCGGCCGACAACGCACGATTCGGTCAAACGGGTCCGCGGGTGGGCTCCTTCGACGGCGGATACGGTTCGTCGCTGCTGGCCAACACCATTGGCCTCAAGCGCGCGAAGGAGGTGTGGTTCCTCTGTCGCCAGTATGACGCGCAACAGGCCCTCAGTTGGGGGCTCGTCAACACCGTGGTACCCCTCGACGATCTCGAACGAGAGACCGTCGCATGGTGTCGACAGATCCTCACGCTCTCACCCATCGCGTTGCGCATGCTCAAGGCTGGCTTCAACGCGGCTGAGGATGGCCTTGCGGGAATTCAACAATTGGCCGGTGACGCGACGATGTTGTTCTACATGTCCGAGGAGGGCCAGGAAGGTCGCAACGCCTTTGTCGAGCATCGCAAGCCCGACTTCTCGCGTTTTCCCAAGCGTCCATGACCCCACCCGGACCACTGCAGCGCTGGATACTGGCTGCGCGCGTGCGTACTCTGCCCGCGGCGGCGGTACCGGTCGTCATTGGCGCGTCCCTCGCGCGACCTCACACCTACAACGTCCTTAACACGTTGCTGTGCCTCATCGTCGCCCTGGCGCTACAAATCGGAACCAACTACGCCAACGACTACTCCGACGGTGTGCGAGGCACCGACGAAGTGCGAGTGGGTCCCTTTCGACTCACGGCGTCGAAATTGGTGCCCCCCCTGGCAGTCAAGCGCGCGGCGTTCCTCTTCTTCACTGTGGCCGCAGTGGCGGGACTGTTCTTGAGTATCCGCTCGACGTGGGTCTTCATCCCCCTGGGCATGAGCGCGGTGGCGGCGGGGTGGTTCTATACCGGCGGCCCCAAGCCCTACGGCTACATCGGCCTGGGCGAGCTCTTCGTCATGATCTACTTCGGATTCGTCGCGACGGTGGGAACGGCGTTCACCCAACACGGTCACGTTCCCGCGGGCGCGTGGTGGTGGGGTCTGGCGACGGGGTCGATGGCGTGCGCGCTCTTAGAGGCGAACAATCTGCGTGACGTAAGAGGAGACCGCGAAGCCGGTAAGAAGACCCTGGCCGCGCGTCTAGGTCGACGTCGCGCGTCGTGGCTCTACGCCGTGTGGGTGGTGCTGGCGATCCTTGGGGCCGCATTCGGGGGCGAGGCGCTGGTGGGAGCGGTGGCTCTGGCGATGTACATCCCCGCCCTGCAATTGGCGTTCTCGCCCAAGACGGGTCGCGAACTCTTGCCCCTGCTCAAGCAGTCGGCCCAGGCGCAGTGGGCCGTCGGTGCGGCGACGGCCATCGTCATGTTCGTGACGCGTTAATCGAGGAAGTTGTCGATCGCGCGCGCGACGAGTTCTGGTTGTTCCAAGTGCGCCGCGTGTCCCGCACCGGTAATCACAGCAAAAGTCCCGTGTCGCACGTCCTTCGCGATGGCGCGTGCTTCGACCACGAACTTCGCGTCGAGTCCACCCGCCATGGCGAGCGTGGGCACTTCGAGTGTGGCCAGGCGGTCACGAAGCCACTCCTGGGTGCCGGTGCCGGCCAAGCGCAGACTCTGGGCGAGACCTTGGGCGTCGCTGCTGCGGGTATCGGATTCACGATGGGCCCCGAGCGTGGCGAAGAGCGGTAGGGCGAGCCATTCGCTCAAGAAGACCTCAGTTCCGACCTCGTCGATGTGCGCGGCGAGCGCCTCGTCACGAGCGCGGCGCAGTGAGCGGTCGTGTTCGTCGGCGATGCCCCGGGTCGCGCCCAGTACGACCAGCGTTCTAACACGTGCGGGTGCGGTCAGGGCCGCGTGCAGGGCCACGCGTGCGCCAAAGGAGTACCCCCCGAGGATTACCGGCTCGCGCGGTAGGGCGTCGAGCACCAGTTCAGCGATCTCGGGCAACGTGGCGTCCACCCGTGCGGCCGTGCCGTGTCCGGGCAGGTCCAGAGTCAGGACTTCTCGGTGACCTGCAAGAATGGTACGGAACTGACGCGCGGAGTCCCGCGTTTGGGTGAAACCGTGGAGCCACGCGATGGGCGTTCCTGACCCGTGTCGGTCCAGTGTGAGGAGTGGCATTGCAAAAGAGCGTATCGACCGCGAGTGTCGCGCAGGCGACGTTCGCCGCCACTCTGGTCGACGAGTGGTCGCGAGAGGGGCTTCGCGACGTCGTCATCTGTCCCGGTTCTCGTTCCACGCCACTCACGCTCGCCTTCGCGAACCGCGACGAATTCACCCTGCACGTGCGCATCGATGAGCGCAGCGCGGCATTCTTCGCGCTCGGTCGTGCTCTCGCCACTCGTCGTCCGGTACCAATCGTCGTCACGAGCGGGACCGCGGCGGCCGAGGTGCACGCTGCGGTGGCCGAAGCCGACCTCGCGCACGTGCCGCTCCTGGTGCTGACCGCCGATCGCCCACCAGAACTTCACGGCGTGGGTGCTCCCCAGGCGATTGATCAGCGCAACCTCTACGGTTCGATGGTTCGACTCTACGAAGAACCCGGCGTCACCCGCGCCGACGCCGCTTACTCGTGGCGTCCTCTCGCACAGCGTTTGCTCGTCGCGGCTCGCGGTGACGCGGGAACGGCCGGCCCCGTTCACCTCAATGCAGCCTTCGTCGAACCTTTGCTCGCCGAGCCCGACGAACTTCCGCCCAGGCGAGGAGTTGACCGATCGCCGCGCGACGGGCCGGCTCGTCGCGCTGAGGACCTCGATGTCAGAGGTCGTCGAGTTCTGGCGGTCGTGGGGGCGGGTGCGAGTCGCGAGCTCATTTCAGACATGCGCGCCGCGCAGTGGGTAGTGATCGGTGACGCCACCGCCCAAGGGACGTTGCCTTACGGTGATCCGCTCGTTCGCCACGACGCCGTCTGGAAGATCCTGCGCCCTGAGGTCATCGTGCGCGTCGGGGGCATTCCCGCGTCGAAATTCCTGGCCCAACGACTCCGATCGTCGTCGATCGAGGTCATCGCCTTGGACGCGGCGGGTCCGGTGGCCGACCCCGACGGCGTCGTGACCAGTCGGATGACGGGCTGGCCCGACGCGACGAATGCGCGTCACGTGGGTGACGCCAGCTACGTCGAACTCTGGCGCGAGGCTAGTGGCGGGCTCGAAAAGCACCTCGCGAGTTGGTGGAGTGAGGAACTCGACGAGATTCTGGTCGCGCGAGTGGCGGTGGAGATGACCAACGCTCACGGCGCGTCATTGGTGGTGGGTTCGTCGATGCCCGTGCGCGACGTCGAGTGGTGGTGCGCGCCGCGTGATAACGCCACGTTCGCCAATCGTGGCGCCAATGGGATTGACGGCGTGGTCTCGACGTTCCTCGGAGTGGCCTACGGGGCCAGTGCAATTGGCTTGGTCGGTGACGTTACGATGCTGCACGACGTGTCTGCCCTCGTGGACGGAGCGGGACCCGATACTCGAGCGGTGCTTGTCGTCAGCGACAACGGCGGGGGAGGGATCTTCTCTTTTCTCGACCACGCACGTGACCTCGCATCTCAACAATTCGAAACGTTGTTCGCCACGTCGCGTCCGCACGATCTCGCCGCCGTGGCGACCGCCTTTGGCCACCACGGCGAACGGGTGACCAGCGCCACGCAGCTTCGCACAGCAATCGAACACGGAATCGAGCGCGAGGGCTTGAGCGTGGTCGTGGCGCAGGTTCCGACGCGCGACGCGAACGTTGCTCGCCACGAAGAACTCAATTCTCTCGTCGCGCAGTGGTGGACGTCGCGGTGATCGCTACTCTCCCGGCGTCACTCCTCGCCGCATTTCCCCTCGCCTTCGCCGCGGGACTCGTGTCGTTCGTCTCACCCTGCGTTCTGCCCTTGTTGCCGGGATACTTAGCCTTTCTCGGTGGTTCCGCGGGTCGGGTCGATTCGCGATCGGGTCGGGGGCGAACGATTCTCGGCTCTCTGGCGTTCATCTTGGGTTTCTCGGCGGTGTTCGTCAGTTTTGGCGCCCTCTTTGGACAATTTGGTGACACGCTCAAGGCGCATCAGCGGCCGCTCGAAATCGTCTTTGGGGTAGTGACGGTCGTTCTGGGCTTCTTCTTCGCCGGGTGGTGGCCCTCGTCGTGGCTCCAGCGCGAACGCCGCGTTCATTTCTTGCCCCGGGCGTCAATTTTCGGGGCGGCCCTGCTCGGCATCTTCTTCGCGGTGGGCTGGACGCCCTGCATTGGTCCGACGCTGGCGGCCATCGACGGACTCGCCGCGTCGTCCGCGGGAGCGACGGCACTGCGGGGGTCGATGCTGGCCTTCGTGTACTGCTTAGGCCTGGGACTACCCTTCGTGGTCGCGGCGTTGGCGACCGAGTGGATGGCCGGCGCGTCGGGTTGGTTGCGTCATCACGCCAAGGTCATCGGCATCGTCGGGGGTGTCATGTTGATTCTCATCGGCGTCGCTGAAGCAACGGGTCTGTGGCAGTCGTGGGTGCTGTGGTTGCAGATTCACCTGCCCTTCACGGCCAGTGTCTGACGAACCGTCCTCGTAGACTGAACCCTATGGCACTACGCGATGACTGGGAATTTCGGGGCCTCGTGCACCAGATGACGGACGAGACCTTGCTCGATCGTCTCAGTGCGGGCGGAGTGACCGCTTACATCGGATTCGACCCGACCGCGGCGTCGTTGCACCTGGGCAGTTTGCTCCAACTGTGCAACCTGCGCCGCCTACAACTCGCGGGAAATCGCCCCGTTGCCCTGGCCGGCGGGGGCACCGGCATGATCGGAGACCCCAGCTTCAAGGCTGTCGAGCGTCCGCTACTCACGATGGAACAGATCGACGCCAACGTCGAAGGCATCGGGGCGCAATTGTCGCGTTTCTTGGATTTCTCGCCCGCGGCGGGTGCGTCACGGGCGCTATTGCTCAATAACGCGAGTTGGCTCACCACGATCTCGTTGACCGATTTCTTGCGCGACGTGGGCAAGCACTTCACGGTCAACCAGATGGTGGCGAAGGACTCCGTCAAGAGTCGCCTGGACCGTGACGACGTGGGGTTGTCCTTCACCGAGTTCTCGTACATGCTCTTGCAGGCCTACGACTTCTTGCGGCTGCACGAGGATCACGATTGCACGTTGCAGTTGGGTGGATCGGACCAGTGGGGCAATATCACTATCGGTACCGAGCTGATTCGAAAGTCGACGGGACACTCCGCGGCCGGACTGACGTCGCCACTCCTGCTACGCGCTGACGGACAGAAGTTTGGCAAGAGCGAGAGCGGCGAGAACATTTGGCTCGATCCCGCGATGACCTCACCGTTCGCCATGCACCAGTTCCTCCTTAACTCCGACGACGTGTTGACTCCGACCATGCTGCGCTTCTTCACGTTTCTCGACCACGAGACCATCCTCGAACTCGACGAGGTCACCAAGTCCGCGCCCCAAGAACGCCGCGCCCAACGTGCGCTGGCCAACGCCGTTGTGACGATGGTGCACGGCGAGCAGGCCGCGTTCAGCGCCGAACGCGCGGGGGAGGCCTTGTTTCAACCCTCCATTGCGGACCTGGACGAAGCCACGTTGTTGACGGTGGTGTCGGACGCACCGTCATCGACCATCGCCCGCTCAGAATTCGAAGCCGGCATCGACGCGGCGGACCTCGTCGTTCGCTGCGCCCTGGCCAGGTCCAAGGGTGAGGCGCGCCGTTTTCTCGAACAAGGCGGGATCTACGTGAACAACGTGCGTCTCGAAACCGACGCGCGCGTGGGGCTCGAGAACACTCTGCACGGGCGCTACGTGGTGGTACGTCGAGGTCGACGCGAATTGCACCTCGTGGTCCTCGCGTGATCCGTCGTCTCGGTCTCGTCGTCCTAGCTTCGCTCGTGCTCGCGGCGTGCGGTACGGTGAGTGCCAGCACCGCGTTGTCGCGCTGGTCGAAGAACGGTGACCTGCCCAGCGTCGTTTCATCGTTGAGCCTCGACGCGCGTCACGCGCTCACCGTTTTGACTCGCGCTCACTCCACGGCCCTGCAGTTACATACGGTGTGCGCGGTGCTCGACTTGGAGACGGTGCAGGCGAACGCGGCGTTACCCACTCCCGACACTCAAACGACCAATTTACTCTCGGCGGCCTACACCGACCTCGGGTCCGGGGCCAACGAGTGCTACGGCTCGGAAAATTCTGCATCGAAGCGGGATAAGGCGATCAGTTACCTGCACCGCGCCGGAGCCGAGCTCGCCGAAGCGAGGGCGCGCGTGAACGCGGTCACCGGGTCGTCCTAAACGCTAGGCCGGGTCCGCGTTGGGACGCGGTCGTAGGTCAATCTCGAGGCGCAAAATGCCGTCGTCGAGGGTGGCGTTAGCGTCACCCAACATGGCGAAGTCCTGGAAATCGATGGCTGCCGCCTGGAGGAATCTTTGGCGGTCGGGGCCTTCTACGGGGGGAACTCCCCGACGGCGTACGGCCTCGGCGCGTTCGCGGAATCGGGCGATCATTTCGTCGGGTTTGAACTCGTTCACGCCGCCATGTTAGAGGTTCGGCACTTCAACGGAGTTGGTACAATGGGTGTCCGGCTCAGTTGTGCTGAGTCTCGGCCGCCGCCAGTTATGGACCGCGGCCAGTGAGGAGTTGACGTGAAAAAGGGCCGCCACCGTCGGTTTGTTGAAGCTCGCGAACTCAAGCGTTCTACCGGTCCACGAGCGACGACGTGCGTCGAATGCGGAGCGGCGCCCGAAGACGTTCACGCCCAGTGGTGCCTCGCCGAAGAGGACCGCTACGACGAAATTCTTGGTTCACTGCCTCGTCCGACGTACACCGAAGAGGATCCCCTCGCCGCGGAGAATTAATTTCGTCGTCGCACCACGGGGTGCGGCAGCGGTGTGCCGCGGTGGGCGCGGTCGTTGATCATGGTGAGCAGAGTGCGGTAAGAGTCGTCGCCCATAATGGCGACGAGTTCGTCGCTCATGGAGTCCACGACCCGAGATTTACCCACGAAGGCGGAGGGGTCTTCGGTGCACCACCAGTGGAACTCCGCGCCACCCGAGCCCCAGTCGGGACGGTCCCACTGGGCGATACGCGTCACCATGTGTCCGTTCGCCAGGGTCAAGTCCTCGCGACGTAGGGGCAGTTGCCAGCACACTTCGGGCTTGAGGGGAATGTAACTTTCGTCGTTGTCGATCGCCATGACGTGCAGGGCGCAACCGGGTCCGCGGTGAAAGTCCGGTCGGTTGAGGAAGATGCAGGCGTCGTCGACTAGTCGGGTCATTGATTCGCCGTTCTTCTTGGTGCGCGTTGTCCCCTTTTTGCCCTTGGCCTTGAATTGCCACTGATCTGCGGAGAGGCGCGTGGCCGCGAGTTCGACGCGCTGACGATCCTCCTCATCCGTGAAGTGCGCCCCATAACTGCAGCACCCCTGCACCAATTCCGGAGTGGGTTGGGTCAATACACCCTGGCATCCGGCGCCGAAGATGCACGTCCAGTTGCTCTCGAGAAACGTGGCGTCGACCATCCACGTGCGTTCGTGCGACTCGTCTTCGAAGCTGACCCACTCGTGGGCGTCTTGGGGCACCGTTGTCACCCCCAAAACTTACTTGTTCTACCGGGTGCGACCACCCGTAGACTGTGGCTATGACTTCGCCAACCTCCTTTGACGTTCTTACCCTCACCGATGAGGCGCGCAATGTCGTGCTCGACGCGCTCTCGAGCGAAGAGGTGAATGCGACCTTGGCGCTGTGGGTCGAAGTGACCGGCACCGTGGGTGCGGGGTATTCCTACGACCTGTTCTTTTCTGACATCGCCGACGCCCCCGAAGGCGCCGAGATCGGTCGCGACGGTGAGATCACCATTGTCGTGCCGCGCGCCAGCGTGGATCGACTGCGCGGGAGTCGTCTTGAATTCGCTAGTGAAGGTGGCGGGGGCCTGGTCCTCGTCAATCCCAACCACCCCACCTCTGAGGAGTTGAATCCCGGCGTGTCGGCCGAGATCCTCGCGATGGGTATTGAGAGTGCGCTGGCCCAAATGGCCATCCAGGTGCTTGAGGACGAGGTCAATCCCTCCATTGCGTCGCACGGTGGGCGCGCGGACTTGGTGGCGCTCGATGATGCGAACAAGGTCGCGTACATCAAGATGTCCGGTGGCTGCCAAGGTTGTTCGATGAGTCGTATGACCCTCTCGCAAGGAATTGAGACGGCGCTACGTGGGGCGATTCCTGAACTGACCGACGTCCGCGATATCACCGATCACGCCTCGGGCGTCAATCCGTTTTACGCCGACGCTCACTAACGCGACTCGGCGCCTCCTACAATTAGGGGATGCTGCGCTTCTTAACCGCTGGTGAAAGCCACGGACCCTCACTGACCGTGATTGTCGAAGGACTTCCGGCCGGACTTCCCATCACCTCCGAACAGATCAGCGACGAGCTCGCTCGTCGGCGTCTGGGATACGGACGGGGCCCGCGCATGCGCTTCGAACGTGACGTCTTGCGTCTGATTGGTGGCATCCGTCACGGTCGCACACTGGGCTCACCGGTCGCCATCGAGATCCTCAACTCCGAATGGCCCAAGTGGGAAGTCGAAATGTCGGCCGCACCGGGCGAACCGAGTGACAAGTTGACCAAGCCCCGTCCCGGCCACGCCGACTTAGCCGGCATGCAAAAGTACGCGTTCGACGACGCGCGCGACGTTCTCGAACGCGCGAGTGCGCGCGAGACCGCGGCCCGCGTCGCGGTGGGTGCTCTTGCTAAGGCCCTCCTGAGAGAAATCGGCGTCGACATCGTGTCGCACGTCGTGCGCATCGGTTCGATCGCCACTCCCGACGGTGCGCGTCCGGGACCCGAAGAGCTCGGCGTCGTCGACGACAGTGAGGTTCGTTGTTTTGACGCCGCGACGGCGGAGGCCATGGTCCTCGAGATCAAGGCGGCGGCCAAAGAGGGCGACTCCCTCGGGGGCATCGTGGAGGTCGTGGCCTACGGCGTTCCGGTGGGACTGGGGAGTTACGTGCACTGGGACCGCAAGCTGGATGGACTCCTGGCCGGCGCCTTGATGAGTATCCAGGCGGTGAAGGCCGTCGAGATCGGTGACGGGATGGCTCAGGCGTCCCAACGCGGCAGTGCGGCCCACGACGCCATTGCGGTCGATGAGAATTTTTCGCTTGGCGGGGGTTACGTGCGTAGGACCGACCACGCTGGTGGACTCGAGGGGGGGATGACCTCGGGCGCCCCGCTGATTGCCAAAGTCGCCATGAAGCCCCTCTCCACCTTGAATCGACCGATTCTCGAGACCGTCGACGTCGCGACAGGAGAATCCACGGTGTCCTTCAAGGAGCGCACCGACGTCACCGCCGTGCCCGCACTCGGTGTGGTCACCGAAGCGATGATGGCGATCGTGTTAGCGGGCGAGGCGTTGCGTAAATTCGGCGGCGACTCGGTCGAAGAGTTCGCTCGCAACCACGCGACGTACGTGGCGCACCTCGGCTCGACATCGTCGGCCGCGCGACCCGCGTAGCCGTGTCCGACGTCATCTTGGTGGGTCTGCCCGGGTCGGGTAAGACCACCGCGGGACGGGCCGTGGCCGAGGCCCTCCAGCGAAGTTTCGTGGACACCGACGACGTCTTCTTCGAACTCGAGCACGTCAGCGTCCAAGAATACCTTCGTTCCTTCGGTGAACCGAAATTTCGCGAACGCGAACTTCTGGCGCTGCGTCACGCCCTGGTCAACTACGACGTCGTCGCGACGGGCGGGGGAGTGGTTACCACCAGTGAAGCTCGCGCACTGTTGTCCTCGGAACTAACCGTGTGGTTGGATTGCTCCGACGACGTCCTTGTCGAGCGCGTGCGAGGGGGAGACCGGCCGCTGCTCGCCGGTGATGTCGCGACGCGCATGCGCGAATTACGCGAACAGCGTGGTGCGCTCTACGCCGTGGTGAGTCGTTCGCGCGTGGACACCGCCGGCCCCCTCGACGACGTCACGACTGAATTGCGGGGCGTCATCGAGAACGCGCAGACGCCATCGTGAAGATTCTCGTCAATCTTCGCGATCCGTACCACGTGTACTTAGGTGCGGGAGTACGCCACGAGGTCGCGAGCTTTCTCGCCGACCGACTTCCGCGCGCTCGCCTCGTGGTAGTCGTGACGTCACCGGAGATTCGCCGCCAGCCGTGGTTCGACGACGCGTTTGATTTCATTACTCATGTGGTGGAAGTGGCCGACGGTGAAGCCGCGAAGACATTGGCGAGCGTTGAGGATGTCTGTGAGCGTCTCGCGCGTCTCGGCGTGTCGCGACACGACGTGATTGTCGGGGTCGGTGGCGGTGCGGTGACCGACCTCGCGGGCTTCGTCGCGGCGATCTATCTCCGTGGCGTAGCGGTCGTGCACGTCCCCACCAGTGTGGTGGGCCAGGTGGACGCGGCCATTGGCGGCAAGACCGCCGTGGACATTTCCGCGGGTAAGAACCTCGTCGGTGCGTTTCATCAGCCTCTCGGTGTCTGGTGCGACACCGAGGTCCTGGCGACACTGAGCTCGCGCGAGCGAGTCGCCGGCATGGGCGAAGTCGCTAAGTGCTGGCTGCTCGAGGGTCGTACTCGAGAAGCCCTCGACGCGGCGACCATCGAAGATTTCGTTACCGTGTCCGCCGCCCTGAAGGCGCGCATTGTGGCCGCCGACGAGTTCGAACTCACTGGTGAGCGTGCATTGCTCAATTACGGCCACACGCTGGGCCACGCCATCGAGCTACTCGCGCTGGCGCGCGACCCGGACGAACTGCGACACGGCGAAGCCGTGTCCATCGGTCTGGCGTTCGCGGCACGCCTGGCCCGAGCCCTCGGACGTGTCGGGAACGCTGAGGTGCTTGAGACCGACGCGGTACTCGATTTCTTTGGTCTACCGCGACGACTCGGGCGCTCCTTCGACGTGGACGACATCGTCGCGGCGATGGCGCGCGACAAGAAGGCGCACCACAATCTGACCTTCGTACTCGCCGGCGGTGAAGGATTCGAACTCGTCCACGACGTTGAGTCGACCGTGGTCCGCGAAGTACTCGACGAATTTATGGAGGCGTGATGAGAGAAATACTTTTACTGTCGGGGCCGAACCTTGATGAACTGGGAACGCGAAGTCCCGAGGTCTACGGAACGTCGACCTTGGCCGACCACGTGGAGGCGACGCGAGCGCGTTGCGAGGCGGCGAAGCTAAGTCTGCGACACCTGCAGTCCAACTTCGAGGGCGACCTCATTGAGGCGCTGCACGCCGCGCGTGAGGTGAGTGCGGGAGTCATCATCAACGCGGGAGCGTTGACGCATTCGTCGTGGGCGCTGGCCGACGCCCTGGCCATGTTTGGTGGCCCCAAGATTGAGGTGCACCTCTCGAACCCCGCCGCGCGCGAACCATATCGGCATCTCTCCACCCTGGCGCCCGTGGTCGATGGCTCGATAGCGGGTCTTGGGAGACTGGGTTATCTCTTGGCCGTGGACGCGGTGGTTGCCCTCCTCGGGCGAGAGTAGGCGGCGCGCGGAACTCCTAAGCACGATTGCCTAGACTGGCAACCGCGACGTGCACGAAAGGTAGTACAGCTTCATGGCGGCAATATCCACATCCGATATCAAGAACGGCATCACGCTCAAGATTGACGGAGCGTTGTTCTCGGTAATTGAGTTCCAGCACGTCAAGCCCGGTAAGGGTGGGGCATTCGTACGAACAAAATTGCGCAACGCGCGCACCGGGGCCGTTATCGAACGAACCTACCGATCCGACGAGCGCCTCGAGCAGGCCATCATCGATAAGCGCGACACCCAGTATCTCTATCGCGACGGTGACGACTACATCTTCATGGACCAGGTCAATTTTGACCAAGTCCCCGTGTCGTCCAAGAGCCTCGGCGAGGCGGCGAACTTCCTCAAGGAGACCGGTAAGGCGATGATCATCTCGCACAACGACGAGGTCATCGGCGTGGAATTACCCGCGTCGGTCGAACTCACAATTTCTGAGACCGAGCCGGGCATCCAGGGCGACCGCGTGTCGGGCGCGCGCAAGCCCGCCACCCTCGAGACCGGCTTCGTCGTGCAAGTACCGCTATTTGTCGGTCCGGGTGAACTCATCAAAGTCGATACTCGCACCGGCGAATACATGACCCGCGCCTAGTGAGCGAACTTGGCGCGCAACGGCATCGGGCTCGAGAGCGGGCGCTCGAGCTCTTGTACGAAGCGGCCATGAAGGACCGGGCGGTGGCGGTGGTCGTGACGGAACGACGAGTTCCGCCCGACGCGTACACCGACGTCCTCTTGGAAGCAGTGACGCGCGACGAGAGTCGCGCCCACGAACTCATCACTCAGTTTTCGATCGACTGGCCCCTCAATCGCATGGCGCTCATCGACCGGCTTGTTCTGACCCTGGCCACGTGCGAACTCCTCATGGACGACCCTCCACCGACGCCCGTGATCCTGGACGAGGCCGTGGAGTTGGTGAAGACCTATTCCACTGACGGTTCACCGGCGTTCGTCAATGGAGTCCTCTCGTCGATCGCCGGGGCCCTGGGAAAGGACTAGGGGGCGACGTCAATGCCGGGAATGGGCTCCAATACGTACAGCATCAAGAATCCACTCGTCACGTCGATGTTCATTCATAGCGTGTTCGTGACCAGCGTGATGTGGATCATTGGTATTGCCTTCGTGATGATGGTGGCGGCGGTCGCGTCGCGTCGCGTCCTCGTCTTCAATCTGTCCGACTCAGGTCTCAGCGAACCGCGTAATCGCACCTATCTGCGTATGGCGTTCGGCGCGATCTGGCTGTTCGACGGCATTTTACAGTTCCAAGTGTCGATGCCCCTGGGCATGGGTAATCTCGTTGTCGCGCCCGCGGCTAACGGCACGCCCTCGTGGTTACACAGCCTCATGGTCCATGGTGTCTCCCTCTGGAACAACCACCCGATCTCTCTCGCCGACGGGACCGCGTGGATCCAAGTGGGCATCGGTGTGCTGCTGTTGGTGTCGAACGGCTCAGTGGGTCGCGTGGCCGCGGCGGTGTCGGTGGGGTGGGCGGCAATGATTTGGCTCGTCGGCAACGGGGCCGGCGGGATCTTCACCGCGGGGAACAACGTACTGTTCGGTTGGCCGGGCGCAACGTTCTTCTACGTCATCGCCGGTGCGTGGTTGGCACTTCACCCGAGAAATTTCCCGGCTCGCTTTTCACGCATCACGTTGCGCATCGTGAGCGTGGTGTTCGCGCTGGCGATTATTTGGCAGGTTCTGCCATCGAACAACTTTTGGCACGGGGGCGACACCAACGCCTTGACCACCATGTCCAAGAATATGACGGGGATCGCCCAGCCGCACTGGCTCGCCTATGTCGTGACCAAGGTTGGCGACGCCGCGGGAACCATGGGTGGCGGATACAACGTCCTCATCATCTTGTGGTTGGCCCTCACCGCGACTGGTCTGTGGATGGCCAGTGTGCGTGGGTGGCGCTGGCCCATTTGGGTCGCCGTGATCGGATGTCTGTACTTCTGGATCACCGTGCAAGACGCCGCCATCTTTGGTGGTGTGGCGACCGACCTCAACTCACTGGTGCCCTTGGCGGTACTGACGTTCTGCGCGTCACCGGCACTGGTGGGCCGCGAAACAGTGCGCCGTCGCCTCCCGAGAGAAGTTCGTTCGAGCACGGGCTCGGTCCTGGCGTCCTTCGCCGGTGGCATGGTGGCGTTCTCGGTGGTTTCGATGTCCCTCGCCACATTCGCGTCCGCCGAGACCACGCTGTACGTGGCCCAAAACGATGGTCAGGCCAGTGCCGCCAACACGGTAGCGCCCGGCTTCACCCTGACGGATCAGAACGAGGTGGACTACACGTTGGGTGAACATTCCGGGAATTACACCGTCTTGACGTTCCTCGATCCGGTGTGTTGGACCGATTGTCCGTTGCTCGCGGCGCAACTGAAGGAAGTATCGGCGAAGTTCGGGCCACGGGCCAAACTCGACTTGGTCGCGGTGGCCGCCAATCCGCTGCACGAAACTGAAGCGAACATCCAGCATTTTGATCAAGTGCAAGCAATGACGTCGGTCAAGAACTTTTACTTTGTGACGGGCAAGCTGGCGGCCCTCGCCAAAGTGTGGAACGCCTACGGAATCCAAGTGATTTCAAGTCAGTCGGCGGTCATGAGCATCCACTCCGACTTGATGTTCGTGATCGATCCTCAAGGGCGCACCAAGTGGATCGTTCCCGACGACCCCGTCGACTCCTTGTCACTGCAAGGATCCGCCGTGAGTGAGTTAACGTCGCTCCTGCACACGTCCGGACTTCATTAAGTCGTCACCTTGTTCACCTTGTCGCATGGCAAGTCGAACAATTTAAAAAATTTTCAGGAAGTCACTGAGGCGCTTGGTTGGATTGGTCGGGCGAATGTACCTGTTCAAGATAGTGATTCCACGCCGCGAGTTTTGCGTCGTCTTCAGGCCGCGTCGCCGGGGCCGGGAAAGTGCCGGAACCCTCATCTTTCAAGAGTTTGCGCCACATGTAGACCGCGTAGGCACCGAGCCCAGGCCACTCGATGACGTACGCCCAACTCAGTGTGTTGCCCGACAATGCCCGAGAGATTTCGATGATGAACGCGGAAATACAGATGGCCTCGGCGGCAAAAAGTCCTAGGTGAATCCGCAAAGTGTGCGTTGATTTCCCATCCATGAGTGATACTCTAAATCCATTGTAAGGGGGACGGAAGAATTCCTTATGTGACAGTGTTCACATAAGAAGCGTCTATATTGCAATTTCGTAGTTGGGGATGCGTATTTTTGTTGAAGAAAAACTGTGATCCCACGCAGTTTTTGAAAAGGAGTGTCGTATGTCGTTAACAGGAAGACTGAGTACAGCCATTGGTCTGTTCCTGGTCGCCGCTGCCTTGATTGCGTGGGCCGTGGTGGCCTTCATCGATCCGGGAACTCCGGGCGGCTACGTGAACTACACCGCGGGCCACACGACCGGGGCACCGGTGGACGTAAACCTCCAGACGGTTGGATCCATCGGCAACGGTTACGGCTCACACCCGAGCTGGGTGAGTTATCTGCAGAAGAACCCGACCACCGGTCAGTGGATTCACGACACCTCCATGACGTTGCCCGCCAACACGGTCATCAACATGACCATCGACCAGTACGACTCGGGTAGCCCGTTACGCAATCAGGAGTGGGGTCAGGTGCAGGGCACCATCGGTGGCGACGCCACACTAAATGGCAAGAGCTACAAGGTCTACAACTCGTACACCGGTAACGGTGTGGGCCACACCTTCGCGATTCCTGGTCTGAACGTGTCCGTTCCCTTGGTGGGCGTGAACGGAAACTTGACCAATATTTGCGGTCAAGCGCCTTGCGGTAATTTGCCACACAATGTCATTACGTTCAGCTTTAAGACCGGAGCACCGGGCAGTTACAACTGGCAGTGCTTCGTTCCCTGCGCGCTGGGCTACGTCTACGGCAACGGCGGTGCGATGTCGACAATTAACTACATGGGCGGATTCTTGAAGGTGGTTGCCTAATCATGACGAACCAATCAACGAACTCAACTGAGCCGGTGCGCCACTTTCGTCGAATGACGATTGCGTGGGTGATCCTCTCGGTGGTGGGCGACATCTTGTTTTCGCTCTTCGTCGCGCCGCATATGGCACCGGGGCGACTCACCGAGACCGCGGCCAAGGATCAGACCGACTTCAACATCTTGTTCGAGATGGCGATTCCGGTGATGTTCGGCGTCTGGATCTACCTGGGGTACTCGCTCGTCGTGTGGGGGGACAAGCGCAACAAGAGCGCGGTATTCACGGGCGAGGCTGCTCGCAGCAATATGATGGTGCAGTTCTCGTGGATTGCGATCACGACCGTGGCCGTATTGTTCTTAGCCGGTTTCGGAACGTGGGCGCTCATCGTGGACCATGGTTCGGGTGGTGGCGAAGGTCCCAATCCGGCGTTCGCACCCTCGGGCGCACTGAAGGCCGAGACCGCCGCACTGGTGGGCAAGGCCACCTGGGAACCTGGATCGAAAAACGTGTTGCCCGTCCAGGTGATCGCCCAGCAGTGGAAGTTCACCTACCGATACCCGACGTTCGGCGGCATGGAGTCATCGGAGTTGATCGTGCCCGCCGACACGACGATCGCCTTCAACGTGACGTCACTCGACGTCATCCACAGTTTTTGGGCCTACGAGTTGGGCGTGAAGGCCGACGCGAACCCCCAGGTGAACAACGTCGCTTTCGCCACCACGAAGGACCCGGGTAATTTCATCGTGCGATGCAGTGAGCTCTGTGGAATCTGGCACGGATCGATGTACAACAGCGGCAAGGTGGAGTCGCAGGCGGACTTCGAAAGTTGGGCGACCAGCACCGAAGCGGCCAACTCCGCCAACACCGCTCTGCTTCCGGGCTTTGCGTGGACCTACGTCCCCGACGCCAACGGAGCGGACGGTGGCTACTACGACGACACCCACGAGCCTTACAGCACGGTCGAGACCTACGGTAAGGACCACGCATGATGTTGAACCTAAATTTAATTAGCAGTAAAAGTGTCAAGTCGTGTGTAGAAATGGAGATTTCGCGATGACGATCAGCGCAGAACGCAGTACCGAGGTAGTCAGCGAGGACTCCGGCCACGGGGGTGGCCAGAAGAAGGCCGTGTCGTGGACGCAGCGCCCCGGCATCTTCTCCCAGCACGCCGGCACCGCCGCCGTGGTAGCCGTCTTGGGCTACGTGCTCGGCCACTGGTTTGGCAACTATTTGTCGAGCGGGTACGACTACATCGAGAACTCTGGACAAAACGCAATCGCCAATACATTGGCGCTGGTGTTCGGAGTGGTGGGATGGCTCCTGGGTATCGGTGCCTTGAACTACCCACTGGCCAAGTTGATCGGCAAGGACGGTCTCGAGGAGGGGACCCCCGTCAACAACTGGACCAAGTACTTTCGCTACACCCTCGACCACAAGGTGGTGGGGATGCAGTACGTCGTGGGCGTCTTGCTATTCCTCTTCACGGGCGGATTGCTGGCGATGGCGGTGCGCACGGAACTACTAAACCCAACGACGCACTTGTTCTCGCCGGGTACCTACATCGAAATCGTCTCAGAACACGGCACAATCATGATGATGATGGCGACCTCCATCGTCGTGGGACCACTAGGTAACTACTTCGTCCCGCTCATGATTGGGGCGCGCCGGATGGCGTTTCCGCGTATTGAGGCGTTGAGTTTTTGGATCTTCACCGCGGGTTACATGGTGATCTTCTCAGCCTTGCCCTACGGTGGATTCCCGACGGGCTGGACGGGCTACGCTCCGCTGCAGACCCAGGCCGGTCCGGGCATGGTGTCGTATCTCCTTGGTTTCGCGGTGATCGGTCTCGGCATGATTCTGGCGGGCTTCAACCAAGCGGTGACGATCATCAACTATCGAGCGCCCGGCATGACTTGGAGTCGGGTTCCCGTATTCGTATGGGGGATACTTTCAACCGCGGCGCTGATGGTTCTGGCGACACCGGTACTGTTCGCGGGCGGCCTCTTCGGTCTGCTCGACAAGACGGTCCAGACCGCATTCTTCGTGTCAGAGCACGGCGGCAGTTCGTACCTGTGGGAGAACCTCTTCTGGTTCTTCGGCCACCCCGAGGTGTACATAATGGCCCTGCCGGGCTTTGGCATCGCGGGTGAACTCCTGCCGGTGTTTTGTCGACGTCCGCTCTTCGCCTACAAGGTGTCGGCAGCGGGCATGATCGGCGTCGCGTTGTTGTCGTTTTTCGTGTGGCAACATCACATCTTTCAGAGTGGAATCAACCCGGACATGCGTCCCTTGTTCATGTTGACGACGGAACTCATTTCCATTCCGACCGGATTTATTTTCCTGGTGGGAATGGGAACGTTGTATAGAGCAAAGATACGACTTGAGATACCCATGCTGTTCGTCCTCGCGCTGTTCTTCAACTTTTTGATCGGTGGGGTGACGGGCGTGTTCTTGTCTGACGTTCCGGTCAACGTGACCGTGCACGGCGGTTTCTTCGTGCTGTCGCACTTCCACTACACGATCATGGGCGGGCTACTGTTCGCGTTCATGGCGGGCTGGTACTACTGGTGGCCGAAAATGACCGGTCGAATGATGAACAAGAAAATTGGCATCTGGCACTTCTGGCTGATGTTCCTTTTCTTTAACCTGACCTTCTTCCCGATGTTCATCATTGGTTTGCTCGGACAGCCTCGTCGCGTATTTACCTACGCCACGAACCTGCAAGGTCTGAACGACTTCTCGTCGGTCAGTGCCTTCATTCTTGGCTTTTCATTCCTGTTGTTCGCCTTTAACGTGGTGTGGTCCGTGTGGATTAGGCCCGAGATGGCTCCCGCCAATCCCTGGAATTCTTTGGGTTTGGAGTGGCAAACCGCGACGCCAATCCCGTCGTACAACTTTGAGCGCATTCCGGTGATCATGACTGACCCGTACCGTTATGGTGAGGAGAACGCCCCCAAACACGCCGATCTCGGCACGGGTGGTACAACCGATCCGACAACCCCCTCGATGGCTTAGGTTCAAGGAGACAGCACAATGACGAACACTCTCAATAAGTCGGGTGGTCCGAGCGAGATGCCCGAGGAGCGCGAGTACGAGATGCGCGCCCTGATCAGCTCCATCTGGACGGGCGGGCGACTCTTTATCGGTAGTTACACCTTCATGCTCGCCGGCTTGGCGTTCTCGTACTTCTATCTGCGCTCCAGCAATAGCGGACTGCTCTGGCGTCCCGATCACGTGACGGCACCACGCGCGTTCGGGCTGCTCATCTTTGGCCTTTCGTTGATGACGACTATCCTCGCTTACGTCGGACGCAAGCGCCTGGTCAGCGGTTCGTATACGGACTTCATCGTTGCGGCGTGGACGGGGGTGGTGACAGGTCTCGTGGCGCTGTTGTTGCAGATCATTGAGTTCAGCCACCTGCCCTTCTACCCGGGTTCGAGTGGATACGCGTCGACCTTCATCGGGTATTCGGTGATGAACATCATGACGCTAGTGCTCGCTGTCTACTGGCTCGAAACCACTGCCGCGCGCGGGATGCGCATCCGTCGTGAGTTGCCGGGCGCCAACCCCGAGTTGTCGAGTCACCCCCGTGCTCGGGTGTTCCGGGCGGACGTCGCGGCGATGACTTACTTTCAGGTGTACGTCGCGATGACGGGTGCTTTGTTGTTCGCCATGTTCTATTTGATGTAAGTCGAGTACGACCAGAGTTTTACTGAGATAGTTGAAAGAGGTGGCACAGATGTTCGGAAGCGATGCGTTTTTTCCCGCGCAGTTGGAGACGTTGGTCATTCCCTTGGCGGTGTTTTTCGGTGTGGTTCTCTGGGGATTCTTTCAGCGCCATCCATCAGAATGACCTCAGCGGAAGTGACGAATCCCTCTAGAGCCTGGGTCCCGGGCTTTAGAGGGATTTTGTCTGTACTGGGCGCGGTGATCTTCGTGGTGGCCCTCGTGCCACCGATGTGGGGTTGGTCTTTTCACTACGGCTACGCCCAGTCGATTCAGTTCTCGGTCCTCGCTTTCGGGGTGCCAACTCTTCTGGTCACGGGTGCTCCCTGGCTCGGAATACGTCCGTCGTCGGATCCGACGAATCTTGATCGGCAGCCAGCGTGGTTTCGGCGCTGGAATGCGCGACGGGTGCGTGAGAAGGCCCAGGTGCGCGCCCTGGGTGCGGCGATCGCGGAGATTGTCGTGACCATCTTCTGGCGAGTGTCGCCCGTGGTGAATGCGCTGGTGCACCACCATGAACTAGTGCTGGTGGAAGCAGTGACTCTCGTCGTTCCTTCGGTGTTCTTGATGGTGGAACTCGTTGAGTCGCCCCCGCTCGCCCCCGGGATTTCGCGACCCTATCGAATTGGCGTCTCCGCCGTGGTGATGTGGTCCGCGTGGGTCGTAGCGTATCTATCTGGAATGGCCCACGGCACCTGGTACCCGGCTTTTCATCACGTCGCGGGCCACGGGATTTCTGCTTCGGCCGATCAACAGTTGAGTGCGGGATTCGTATGGTTGCTCACGGCCGCCGTTTTCGTACCGATTGTTTTTTGGAATCTCATGCACTGGTTGCAGTCCGAGGACGACCCCAATGAGGACGTCATCAAATTATTCCGCCAAGAGCGAGAGCACGGCTTCTTCGGCAATGCCGACTAGTGAGACGTTAGCGAAAAACTCGCTGCGATCAGGTACCGGGTAGGCGCGCCATCACGGGAATGTTGATCGGTGTGAGATTCGCTCCCAGTATCGACGAGGCGGTGTTGATGTCACCGACTTCGGTCGTCCGATCGGTGGCCAGTGCATTCTCGTTCTTGATCAAACCGGCGGTGTTCATGTGGAACGGCGACGTGCCGAAGTAATTGCGGATGTCCAATATCGCGGCGACGGCGTCGTAGGTAATCCACTTGACGACGGCGGCCATCGCGCTGTCGACCTTCTTGCCGGCGGCGGTGCCAATGGGTTCGACGTTGTTGGTCATGTCGTAGACCGGTCCGCTGGCGAAGGAACACGCCGTCTGGTCCTCGAGGAGGTAGTTCTTCACCGTCGGGAGATTCGATGCCGCCAGGGTGTGATTGAGTTCGTCACGGTAAAAGGTGAAGCTCTCCTTTAACGCGAAGATGCACGGCGACGTATCGCCGTTGATCTGCTTGATGACGCCGTTTTGTTGGGACGTGTCCTCGGCCTTGGTTACAGGGTGGGGGAGATCAGTAATCACCGACACCGCGATGACGAGGATGATGCCGACGGAGGCCAGAAACCAGGGACGTCGATACCAGATCGCTCGCTGGGCCGACAGAGATGACGTCGGCATCGATCCAGGGTCGAAGAGGGTGTCGTCGGGGTCGTAAGGCGTCTGCGTCATTGCATCAGACTAACGGCCTCGAGCTCAATACCCTGTCCAAACTGGCGCTCGTCGGCGCTACTCAAGGAAAATACCCCGGCGGTACTTTCCTTGGCGAAGGGTGTGGCGAAGGCCGAAAGTTGCAACGAGGGATTGACGAAATACATGAGCGAGTTGTGGCTGACTTCGTTCGCGGTGGCACCCACCTTGATCTCGATGCCCGTCGCCTTCCATAGGGCGTTGAGGTTGGCGAGCGGGCCGGTCAAGAAGTGGACATTGGGCTCGGCGGCCAGGTCGGTCTCGGTCAGCGCCAGGGGATCGGTCGAGGTCCCGTAGGAGAAGGGATCGGTATTGATGATGTCGACCGCGACCTGCGAGGACTTGGGTCCTAGATCACCCAGGGCGTCGCGGATCTCGGCTCCCTCGACCGGGCAGATGTCGTTGCAGTTCTTGTTGAAGAAGGTGATGAGGGTGACCTTGCCGCGGGTGGTTGCCGGGGTGATGGTCGCGCCGTGCTGGTCGGTGAGGGAAAACATTGGCACGGTGGCCGTTCCGATGGGCTTGAGTCCGATGAAGGCGTCGTCGGCGGTGACCACGCTCGGTATCGTGGTCGTGGCCACCGCGGGAATCGTTGACGGCGTGACGAACGTCGTGGTGGGAGCCGTACTGGCCGGAAGACCGACGTTGCCGTAGTAGTGCTCCACCAATTCGCCACCGAGTCCGAGAACGACGAAGGCGACGATGGCCCACTGGGCGAACTTCTTGGGAATCCGCCCGATGACTCGTCCGCCGCCCGACTCGGGAATCTGGCGAAGTTCGTCGTGAAACGCTCTTCGCCTTTCGTCGTCGCTGATATCACCTTCGCTGGGGAGGTTGTCGTTCATAGGCTGGGTCAAGTGTAGTGGCGGCCCCGTTTTGAGCTCGGCGTACCGAATATTGAACACATCCGTCGGTATGCTAAATCCGTGACGGACGAA
>Ga0207933_1000530_pt1 | contig 36363 bp, 36 predicted proteins | sample NGESurdeep092012_4_FD_184488 | JGI IMG/M metagenome (GOLD analysis project Ga0207933, IMG submission 184488) | Arctic peat soil microbial communities from Barrow, Alaska - NGEE Surface sample F53-3 deep-092012 (SPAdes) | ecosystem: Environmental > Terrestrial > Soil > Wetlands > Peat ... | reverse complement strand
GGGCTGCCCGATCACGTCACCGCTGACAACCATTTCCACGCGCCTGTTCTGCTGGCGTCCGGCCGCCGTGTCGTTCGATGCGACCGGATTGGCTTTGCCCAGGCCAATGCTCTGAACATGCCCCTGGTCCAGGCCGTTCGACGTGAGGTAGTCGCGAACCGCGTCGGCGCGCCGCTGGGACAGTTTCTGGTTATAGTCGTCGGTGCCGATGCTGTCCGTATGACCTTCCACGCTGATCATGAGAGTGGGATAGGCGAGGAGAATACCGGAGACCTTGGCGAGCTTCTCCTTTGCGCCCGGCTTCAGAGAGGCCTGATTGGAATCGAACAAGACATCCGACAAGCTGACGATCAGACCGCGCGCGGTATCGCGGGTTTGCAGGATGGCACTCAACTGATCGCGGAGCCGGGTACGCAGAGCCTCAACATCGCTCTCGGCTTTGGCACGCGCGGCCTGGGCGGCCGCGGTTTGATCCGCGAGCCGTTTCTGTTCGGCAAGAGCAGCCTCGCGGGCTGCCTCCGCTTCCTGCTGCGCGCTGAGAGCCTGAGCGGTGGCGATTTGCGCTTCGTTCTTCGCTTTCTCCGCGGCCGCGCGTTCCGCATCGGCGGAGGCGCGCAGGCCAGTCTGCCTTAAGGCTTCCGCGTCGGCCGCGGCCGCCTGGTTTTTAGCATCCTGTTCACGGCGCGCCGCGGCCTCTTTAGTGGCCAGGTCGAATGCATCCCGTTCTTTCACGAGGCTGATCCGGCGGGCGTCTTCGGCTTGCTGGGTGGCTTCGCGGGCTACCGTGTTGAGTTCCTTTTCGTTCTTGCCGCGATAAAAGCCTTCGGCATTTTCCATGTTGACGGCGGCTTTGGCCATCACGTCGGGAGCCCATTTATCGGCGCCCTGGGCCTTTGCGATCGCAATCGCCTCACGCGCTTCGCGCAACTGCAGAGGGACTTTGAGATCCGATGTAATCGGGCGGAGCACGCCGGGAGTGATGTTGAGCGTGTATTCCCCGCGTTTCAGCAACTCGTATTTGGCATTCACGAGTTCGAGCGTCCCCGAGGTATCCTTGCGCAGAAAATTCTCCATCACGACGGCGTCCGAAGGCTGGCTTACCGAGAAGTAAGGCTCGGCGGTGACGATCATCCCGAAGGACTGAAGGTCGGTGGTGGCATAGAGTTCGGCGGTCTTCGAGTTCGGGTCCTTCAGCGTTACTTCTCCGAGACTTTTCGCGCGTCCCTCGGGCGTGATGGCCCACAGGACATAAGTCAGATATTCCGGGCCGAACTGGGCGGGATTCGAAAGGTGGTTGAACTTCAGCGAAATTCGCGTGGCCCCGGTATTTGCCGACACGCTGGCTTCACCCCGGGCGTCCGGCATGAGGGAAGTCCCGCGGAAATCGATATGGGTGGTGCCCTGACGGTTGTGATAGTTGACGGCCCTGACGGTTTTCGAGGTCACGTCAACGCGGAAAATAGGATCCGAACCGTTCGCGCCGGTCCGAACACCGGTCTGAACGGGATTCGGCGCCTGGGCACCGAGCGTGGCGGTCAACAGCAACGTTAATATGGCGAATCTCATCGGCAAAATCTCCTGCACTTTGCCACTAAGCAAATGCAGGGCCGTTATCTGGCGCCGGCTGCCGTAACTGTGCCTTTCAGGACGTTATGGAGGCCGATGATCAGTTGCCCGCGCCGGCTGTCCCAGTGTCCATACGCAACCGGGTTGCGGGAGAGCGCTACCTGACTTTCCGGCCAGCCGATATAGAAGACAGGCAGATCCATCCGATGGTGGACGATGTTCCATGCCGCAGTGACGCCCCAGTCGTGAAAACCATCCGGCGCCCCGTCAAACACCAGAGTGTCGATGGAAGGATTTTTCACCGCCCATCGGGCGACCGCGTCGACGAAGGCGAACGTCCGGTCGTCATGGTCGAGCTTTGCGTCCTGCGCGGCGCGCACCTGGCGCAGGTTGAACGGCATCCAGAGAGCCAGCGCGATCCATGCCAGGCGGGGCGCCCACCTGGCATTAACGTGGAACGCCGCGGCAGCCAGCGCAATCGCCGCGCATGAGAGCGGCAGATACGTATAAGCCTCGAACAGACGGCCGGGCAGGAACAGCAAAGGCACCATGAACAGGGACATGGCGGCGAGACCGAACCAGATGCGGCGATCGCGCACGAACGCGAGCGCGAACAAAGCGAGGCCGCTCAGGGGAAACATCAGGAAGCGGGTTGCATAGAAAGGCACGGTGTGGCGCAGCGCGTCGAACGTGAATCGGAATGTGTAGTCATTGTCCCTGTTCGGGTTGCGCACAATGCCCTGGATACCGAAGCTCAGCGATACCAGCAGGAATGGAATCAGGATCCGGAATCTGCGTTCGCCCAGCCAGTATTCATAAACCACCAGAACCGCGGGCAGCATCACGGCAAGTTCCTTCGACTTGTAAGCCAGCCAGAACGCGATGAAGCTCATTACCCAGCGGCGGTGCGCATAGAGCAGAATGCAGGCGAGGCTGAAGGTGGTGCAGAGCAGATCGAAGACATACATCGGCTTCCAGTAAGCGTCGAACGCGGTGGCGCTCAGCGCGAAGAAGGCGACCGCCGCCAGCGCGCACCACCGACCCACTCCGAGTTTTCGGATCAGCAGGTACAGGAGCAGGGCGTTGAGAAGATGAATGGCGAAGACGGGCGTGATGTACGGGGGGAAATCCAGACCGAATGCCCGCCCCATCAGCGCGAAATAGAGATGCCCCGCGGGACGGAAGTTGTCCGTTTGAAATTTCGGGCTCAGCAGCGCGGAGACGAACTTCATGGCGGGCAGAAAGGGCGCCCATTTGAGGTTGTCGAGTTCGTCATCCTGGAAAAAGCCGTCGTAAGCGCGATGGTTCAGAGCGATAAAAGCGACGGCAATCGCGAGCCCCGCCAACATCGGACGGACCGAGCGCGAGCGGAATGGGTTTCGTGGCAATAACCTACTATAATTGGATCTCCCGGCATGAAAGCTGTCTGTCTGCTCAGCGGAGGACTCGATTCCGCCACCTGCCTCGCGTGGGCTCGCCGCGAGGGCTTCGATTGCCACGCGCTTTCATTCGACTATGGCCAGAGGCACCGCGTGGAACTGGATGCCGCACGCCTGGTAGCAGAAGCGCTCGGGGCGGCGGATCACCGGATAGCGAAGATTGACCTGCGGGTGTTCGGACACTCCGCGCTGACGGATGAAATCGACGTTCCGAAAGGCCGCGACGAAGCGGCGATGAACCGCGAGATCCCGGTTACTTACGTGCCCGCGCGCAATACGATTTTTCTTTCCTTCGCGCTGGCATGGGCTGAGATTCTCGAAGCAAATGACATTTACATCGGCGTGAACGCGCTCGATTACTCGGGTTACCCGGACTGCCGTCCCGAATTCATTCAGGCTTTCGAACAGATGAGCAACCTGGCCACGAAGGCGGGCGTGGAGGGGCGAACCCGCATCCACATTCGCACTCCGCTCATCGGTCTTTCGAAGGCGGAGATTGTAAAACTGGGGCGGGAATTGAACGTGCCTTTTGCGCTGACACACAGTTGTTACGACCCCGATGAAGCGGGGCGCGCGTGCGGCGCCTGCGATTCCTGCATCCTGCGCGCCAAAGGTTTTCGCGAGGCCGGCATCGCGGACCCGGCATGCGCATAGCGGAAATCTTTTACTCGGTGCAGGGCGAAGGCAGCCTGGCGGGCGTGCCATCGGTGTTCGTGCGCACCAGCGGCTGTAATCTGAGGTGCTCCTGGTGCGATACGCCGTATGCGTCCTGGAATCCCGAGGGGGACGATCTGAGCCTCGACGCCATTGTGCGGCGGGCGAAGGAGATCGACGCGTTCGGGGCCGCGCGGCACGTGGTTTTGACAGGCGGCGAGCCGATGATCGCGCCGGGGATCGTGGAACTCTCGCGGCTGTTTCGCGAGCGCGGGATGCACATCACGATCGAAACCGCGGGGACGGTAGTTGCGCCGGCCGCCTGCGATCTGATGAGCATCAGCCCGAAGCTCGCGAACTCCACGCCGGAGGGCGTCTTCCGGGCGCAGCATGAGAGATTGCGGCTGCAAACGGACGTGCTCCGGCGGCTCATGGCCGCGTACGATTATCAGCTCAAATTCGTGATTGCGCGCGAAGGGGATGTGGATGAGGTGCTGGCGCTGGTTTCACAACTCGAAGCGCCCGCGGGCAAGGTGATCCTGATGCCCGAAGGGATTGCGCCGGAAGTGCTGAATGAGCGGAGCCCGTGGATTGCCGAGGTTTGCAAGCGGTACGGATTTCGTTTCAGTCCGCGGCTGCATGTGCATTTGTATGGCGACAGGCGCGGGGTTTAAATCACAATGCTCGTCACTATAGAATTAAGGCCTGACCTGGAGGAGGACAATGATGTGGCATAGTACATTTCGCCGGTTTGTTGTCTTAGGTGGCGGGGTTCTGTGTTTGACTGCCTTTGGCGTACTGGCGCAGGAGCAGAGCTTTTTCGCCGGCGGTCCGGCGGTGGAGCTTACGGCAGCGCAGGCAAACCGCGGCAAGGCGGTTTATGACGACAACTGCGCCAACTGTCACGGATCCAGTCTCGACGACGGGCAGTTCGGCCCGCCGCTTCGCGGCTCGGCTTTCAGGACTCACTGGTCGAGCCAGTCCGCGGATGCGCTGTTCTCTTACATTTCGGCGCGGATGCCGCCGTCCGCCCCGTCCGGCCTCAGTAACCGCGCGTATGGCGATGTCGAGGCTTATATTCTTCGGGCCAACGGCGCTGCAACCGGCAACAGGGAATTGGCGCCCGTGCGGACCCAGTCCGATATCACCGTCCGCACTACCACCCGGGACGCGACTTACCAGTCCGTAATGGCGGCGCGTAAGAAGCTGCTCAGCGGCATGACACCGGTGACTGAGGATATGTTGCAGCATCCCGCCGATGGCGACTGGCTGGTGTGGCGGCGCACGTATCAGAACCTCGCATTCAGCCCTCTCAGGCAAGTCAATAAGTCGAACGCCCACGATCTCGGTGTCGCCTGGAGCCTGGCCCTGCCGGTCAGTGGCAACGAGATCACGCCACTGGTGCACGATGGAATTCTGTTTGTGGAAAGCGGCGCCAGCATCCAGGCGCTGAGCGGCGCCACGGGCGAACTGCTCTGGCAATATACGCGGCCGCTCCCGGACGGGCTGCATAATGGCCGGGAGGCGCGGATGAAGAGCCTCGCCATCTATGGAGACTCTCTATACGCCCCCACGCCGGACGGGCATGTGATCGCGCTCGAGATCAAAACCGGCAAGCTGATCTGGGATCACGAGGTCGTCAGCCGCGACCAGGGCATGCATGAAGGTGAGATCGATGGCGTTCCGTTTCATCTGAACGGGGGCCCGATCGTCGCCAAAGGAAAAGTGATCATCGGCACGAGCCTCGGCATCAACACCGGCGGCGGCAACTTCATTGTCGGGCTGGACGCGGCCACCGGCAAAGAAGCATGGCGTTTCAGTACCATCGCGCGGCCCGGAGAGCCAGGCGGCGACAGCTGGAACGGAGCGCCTTTTGAACAGCGGTTCGGCGGGGGTGTCTGGACCTCGGGCAGTTACGATCCCGCGCGGAACCTTGTCTATTTCGGCACGGGCAACACCTATGACATCGGCACGCTGATGCTGCCGCAGGCGCGGACTGGCGAGTCCAAAGACGCGCTCTATACCGATTCAACTCTTGCGCTCGATCCCGGGACCGGAAAGCTGGTCTGGCATTCTCAGCACATGAAGCGCGATGTATGGGATCTGGACTGGGTGTTCGAGCAGTCGCTCCTCACACTTCCGGTGAATGGCAAACCGACCGAACTGGTGGTTACCGGAGGCAAGACAGCAATCTTTGTAGCCATGGACCGGGCCACGGGTAAATATGTCTTTTCCCGCGACCTCGGCCTCCAGAACATCGTGACCGCAATCGATCCGGTGACGGGAGAGGAAACCACCAACCCGGCGCTCGAGCCCGAGCCTGGCAAGACCAAGCTGCTGTGCCCCAATTCCAACGGCGCGCGTAACTGGCCGACCACGGCGTTCAATCCGGCGAGCTACATCCTTTATGTACCGCTGGTGGAGACTTGCGCCGATTACAGCTGGAAGCCCCGTAACGCGGCGGAAATCGCGGCGGGCGGTAACGATATTCAGTTCGCCACGCGGCCGCGCCCGGACGGCGACGGCAAATTCGGCCGTATTGAGGCGATCAATCTGGCGACCGGCCGCGTGTTATGGACTCACCGCCAGCGCGCGCCACTGGCCAGTTCGTTGCTCACCACGGCGGGCGGGCTCGTCTTCGCGGGGGACCAGGAGCGCTTCTTCAGCGCCTATGACGCGGCGACCGGCACACTCCTTTGGCGGACCACGCTCAATGCGGTTCCCAACTCGTCGCCCGTGACCTACAGCGTCCAGGGCGACCAATATGTCGCGATCGTAGCGGGCGGCGGCAGCCCGCTGGGTTCCGGCTCATCCGCTTTGACGCCCGAGATCATCAACCCTTCCGGTGGCACGACGCTGTGGGTGTTCAAGCTGCCGTCACGCCGATCCGGGACTCCACGTTAGCGACAATCCGGGAGCGGGCCGGACACTTCCCGGATGCCTGTATCTGGACAGGTTCCGGATGGCAAAGCTGCCTTAAGATTGACTTGTTCTCCGGTGATGGGGTGGTGGAATTTCAGATATTGGGCATGCAGGAAATATCGGTATTTGCTGCTGATGATTGTGCTGTGGGCATAGCCCCGGTTGAGCATCCGGTTTGAGTGTAAGCCGTGGCATCAGCCCGTCCCCAGCAGTTCCCGGGCCGATGGAATAGAATAGCGCTCCAGGGGCAACGAAATGAGATATCCGATCCTGCTTACTACTATTCTTGCGTTTGCCGGAGCCTCCGCACGGGCGCAGCTTGCGCAGCCGCCCGCCGGAGTTACCGAAGGCCTCGTCAAGGAACAGACGAACGGCTGTCCGGCGAACGCGCGACTCGGCAATCCTGACGCCTCGCCTGTCTGGTCGGGCTGGGGAGGCGCCGGCAATGCCACCAACAACGCGCGCTTTCAGGCGAAGGCCGGCGCCGGTCTGACGGCGGCCGAGGTCCCCAAACTCAAGCTCAAGTGGAGCTTTGGAATTCCCGGGGCCAAAAGCATGTATTCTCAGCCTTCGGTGGCATTCGGCAGAGTCTTCGTGGGTGGCGACAACGGCGTCGTGTATTCGCTGGACGCAAAGACCGGGTGCCTTTACTGGGCCTGGCAGGCCGACATGTTTGGCAGGTTCGCTCCCATTGCCGCGCCGATTTCCGGCCACAGCGGGACAAAGTACGCGATCCTGTTCGTCACCCGCTCCACTACGGCCTACGCGCTCGATGCGCGGGACGGCAAGCTGCTCTGGAAACGGCAGATCCGGACGGGACTGAATAACCTGAGCGCGACGTCAGCCTTTTACAAGGGGCGGCTTTATGTGCCGATGTCCGGCACGGAGACGCTGGTCGGCAGTAATCCCGACTATGAGTGCTGCAAGTCGCGCGGCGCGGTGGCGGCGCTGGACGCTAATACCGGCAAGGTGCTGTGGGTCACGCAGAGCGTGCAGGAGCCGCTGCGCGAACTCGGCGAAAACGCGAAGGGCAAGCAGAGGTGGGGACCTGCCGGCGCTTCCGTGTGGAACACGCCCACGGTGGATCCGAAACGCGGACTGGTCTACGCCGGCACGGGGAACAGCTTCGGACGCATCGCGGCGGCCACGAGCGATTCCATCCTTGCCCTTCGCATGCGTGACGGCAAGATGATGTGGCATCACCAGGAGTTCGAGGGCGACGCGTTCATGGCGCGTTGCCAGGCGATTAACCCGGCCGACTCCAACTGCGCCGAGAAACTGGGTCCGGATTACGACTTCGGCGGCTCGTCCGCGATTCTGCAAACGGTGGGAGGTAAGGATATCCTGCTGGCCGCGGGGAAGGGGGGAGTGGCAATCGCGCTCGATCCGGACAACGAAGGCAGGCTTCTGTGGCGGACCCAATTGTGGGAAAAGCAGGCCCCGTCGGCCTCCGGTCTGGTGGTGTGGGGCGGCGCGGCCGATGGGACCCGTGTGTACTATCCGCTGCAGCAACCGGGTGGCGGATTGAAGGCGCTGGACATCAAAACCGGCCGGGTGGAATGGAATGCCGCGATCGGGGCGGACCGGCGCGGGCAGGCGGGTCCTGCCAGTGCGATCCCCGGAGTGGTATTCACGGGGGGATGGGACGGAATCCTGCGCGCGGTCGGCGCCGATGGGAAAGTGATCTGGTCGTTCAATGCGGTGCGGGATTTTCAGGCGGTGAACGGCGTCGCCGCGAGGGGAGGATCGTTCGGTTCGGCCGGTCCGGTGATTGCAGGCGGGATGGTCTTCGCCGCATCGGGATATCCGGGCACGCTGCGCGGGACACCTGGCAATGTTGTTCTCGCGTTTGGACTGGAATAGCAACGGGCGTATAATCGACCCGGAAGTGCCGATGAAAGCGTTCGTGATATTTTTGGCCGCGCTCGGATTGGTGCAGGTGGCCGCGGCGCAGAGTGCCGACGACTATCGCGGCGGCTGGAGGACGGATAAGGGTGAAGCTCACACCTATGAGTTCTCGATCCGCGGCGATAAGGTCAGGGGTATTTATTGCACCTATTGCGCGGATGCGACGACGCTGGCTTTTATCGACGGCAGCCTGGGAGCGAACGGCATCGCCTTCGCGGTAACCCACGTGAAAGCGGATGGCAGCACCGCTTACCGGGACAAGGCCACGGCCAGGCTCGATCGCGGCAGTCTGATCGTGACCGGCAGGAGCGGTGCGCCGGGCGGCGGCAAGTTCGTGCGCACTCTCATTAAAGATCCGCGCGGGCCGGACCCGCTGCCCGTAATCGTGTCGGTACTGCCCAAGGGTCCGCCGGTTCCCGCCGTGAGAGTCAACCGGCAAGGGCAGGGGGCGCCGCCGCCGCGCTACATTCAGCCCGGACCCTGGAAGTCTCAGCTGACCGGGAAGGACGTTATCGGAGTGTGGCTGGGCTTCGGCACGGGAGCGCCCAAGCAGTACTTCATCATTAAAAAAGTTGGCAACAGGCTCCGCGGCATGGTGTGCGGGACCTGCGATAACCCCTACACCATGGCGGCGCTGGACGACTTCGAAATCGAGGGCGACACACTGAAGTTCAACATCCTCCACGAAGACTGGGGCGACGGGGAGTTGCCGACGTTTTACAAGCACGTCACCGCTCACGTCGGATGGAACGAAATGCGATGCACCACCGCGGCAGACCATCAACCGCCGCCGCCCGCAAGACCGAGATCGCCGGGTTTTGTACCCGGATTTTCGCTGGAAGGGCCCATTTCGATTGAGGCGACCGCGGGAAACGAATGGCCCGAATGGCCCCCGAAGGGCACTTCCCTGCCTCATTAGCGATTCTGCGCGGTGACGGCGATTGTGAAAGAATTGGAGGTTGGAGGCATTTTGAGGGTTATGAAGACCTGGATCATCGGTTTTAGCGCGGTTCTGGCGGTGGCGGGCGCGGTTTCGCTCGGGGCCCAGTCGTCCGGCCGCGCGCCAGCGTCGAGTTCGGGACGAGGCGGCGTCGGTTTATATGCGAGACAGCCTCCGCCGCCAACGAGTCCGGCACCGATGTTAGCTGACGGAACTCCCGATCTTTCGGGGGTCTGGCTGGGGAACGGAGCCAACAGCACGGACATCACGCGGGATCTGAAACCCGGCGATTCCGTGGTCATGCTGCCGTGGGCGGTGGCCGTGGTCAAAAACCGGAAGTCGAAGGACGATCCCGAGGCGAACTGCCTGCCGACAGGAATTCCGCGAGGATCGCCTTATCCGTGGCGCATCGCGCAGACGCCCGGGATTTACTTCATCGTGTATGAGGGCAACATTCACAGCTGGCGGCAGATTTTCATGGATGGCCGCAAGCATCCGGACGATCCCGATCCGACCTGGTACGGCAACTCGGTGGGGCACTGGGAGGGGAAAACGCTGGTTGTCGACACCGTGGGATTTAACGACAAATTCTGGTTCGACTATAAGGGGCATCCCCATACGGAGAAGCTGCATACCATCGAGCGATATACGCGGACGGATATGGGCCACATGAGGATTGAAACGACAATCGACGATCCTGGCACGTATGAGAAGCCATTTACGGCAGTGGGGCGCGCGCAGCTCATGGTTGGGCAGGATCTGATGGAGTACATTTGCCAGGAGAACAATCAGGATCTGCAGCGGCTGTCGGGGCCGGCGCGCGGGCCTGGCGCGGAGTAGGGTTCGCGGGCGGCCAAAACTGCCCGTAACGGCCGATTCAGCGGCGGCCGGAGCGGCGGCGACCGGGGGAGAAGCTTCTGGTGAAAGTGCGCGCCGGGGCGTTGCCGGCCGGCTGACTGGAACCGATTGAAGGAATCGTCGTGAAGTTTGCAGTGTCGCTGACGAGACCGATCGGCCGCGGCAGGGACGGCAGTTCGCGGTATTGCACCTTAACACCGAGTATGCGCTCGATGTTACGCACGTCGGAGCGTTCGAGAGGAACCGCAAAGGTCCATGAGACGCTGCGGGCACCGGCGCGGCCCGTGCGGCCCACGCGGTGAATGAAGCCTTCCGGCTCCTGCGGCAAATCGTAATTCACGACGTGCCCTATGTCGTCGACGTGAATGCCGCGGGCGGCCACGTCGGTGGCGACAAGTATGCGGTAAGCACCGTCCTTGAAACCCTGAAGAGCGTCGTTACGTTCGCGCTGCGAGCGTTCGCCGTGGATGCAGGCCACCTTGTATTTCTCCCGCTCCAGAAATTTAGAGAGCCGGTCGGTGCCCTCTCTGGTGCGCGCGAAGACAAGGAAAGATCCCTGCTCGTGTTTCAGCAGATGAACCAGGAGGTCGAACTTGGAACGCTCCTCGATCTCGTAGCAGAAGAGATCAACCTGGTCGGCCGGTTTCGTGGCCATTCCAATCGCGATTCGCACCGGGTCGTGAACGTAGGCATCGACGAGGTGGGCGACGGAACGCTCGATGGTTGCCGAGAACAACATTGTCTGCCGCCTGGCCGGCAGTTCTTTCAGGATCGCTCGCAGGGAGGGCAGGAAGCCCATGTCCAGCATGCGGTCGGCTTCGTCGAGAACGACAGTGTTCGTGGCGGAAAAATCGATCAAACGCCGTTCCAGATAGTCGCACAGACGGCCGGGGGTAGCGATCACCACTTCGGCTCCGGCCCTGACGTCGCGCAACTGTTTGGCTTCGCTTAACCCGCCCACCACAACGGCCGTGCGGATGCGCATGCCCTCGGCGAGTTGCCTGAAAGCCGCATCGATCTGGATGGCCAGTTCGCGCGTGGGACTCAGGATGAGGACTTTAATTGCTTTGCCGCGGGGAACGGCGGCGAGAGCCTCAATAATGGGGATGGCGAACGCGAGGGTTTTGCCGGTGCCGGTCTGCGCGGTGGCGACCACGTCGCGGCCCTCCAGCAGGGGCGGAATGGCCTCGGCCTGGACAGGCGTTGGAGTAACGAAATCGTTTTTGGCGAGGTTGTTCCGTAATGCGGAGCAAAGATTGAGTTCCGTGAAATGATCCATTGATTGTGCTTAGTTTTGGTTTTTCCTGCGAGGTATCTCGCATTGGCGGGCGGGGCTACAAGAAGGCTGCGAAGGGTGGAGACGCAGGCGGAGTGGGTGCCGCGAGGCAGCGATCGTTGACAGCTGTTCAGAAAGTCGGGAATACGCTCACCAGCAAGTTCGGCGCATCAGGCACCGGCTGTTGCAACGTTCTCGCGAGTAATTTTCGACCGGCAAAGATTCACCCGGTCACCGGGGAACCTGAACGTTGACAACTTCAGGATAGCAGGGTTGGCCGCCGTGCTACTTTTTCGTGTGCCCCACGTCCTTTTCGTCCTCAAGGCAGATGTGCTCGAACACGTCGGTATCGGGCAACAGCCTTTCGACGAAATTGACCGTAAAGGATTTGGTGAACGTCTTCGGGTCGCCGATCGTCATCGCCACGTCCATGTGGCCGAAGTCGCTGCGAGTGAAACGCTCCTGTACCCGCAAGTCTTCGCTATGCCCATGCCCCCCGGCGTCCAGCCAGCCGAGGGCGTTGAAGCCCAGCGTGTCGACCACGAAGGTGTCGCCGTCCCATTTGCCCACCGAGTAGCCGTACCAGGTGGGCCGCACATCGTCCGGGTTCGGGAGCTTGCGGCCGTCGGTGTAAATCTGCCGGAAGATGGTTTCCACCTCGTAGAGGACGAGGGTTTCGACGGGCGTCTGAACGATTTTGAAAGGTTCCGGCAGCAGGATACCGTGCGGCACGCCATCCGGAAGACAGTATGACTGTGGATTCTTCGTCCCGGTTCCCTCCCGGTTCTTCTTTAACATTTCGGCGCCCGCAGGCGTCAGTGGCTGCTCGCCGGGCGTGAAGTTGGCGAGAATATTCGCAAAAAACGGCGAGTTCGTCGATTCGCCCAGTCCGTAAAGGCCTTTTCCGCGCGGCAGCCCCTGGACCTGCCAGACGCCGGAAAGATCCGGGTGGCCGCCGATGCGGGGCACGGGCCCGGTCATGTTCACTTTGCCGTCAGGTGTTCGCGGCGCTTTGGGGTCCGGATTGTTAAGCCACTGGGCATGGAGGCTCAGGGAAGCACAGGCCACCAGGGATGCCATTCGTACTAAACTTTGCACAGTCATCATGATAAACAATTTAGGGCGTGTTCACACTATAAACATTTTGTTGCTAAAATGTTTGCAGGATGGAAATCACACCGGAACAGTACGCACGTATCAAAGACAGCCTGCCTGTGCAGCGCGGCAATGTAAGTCTCAGCAACCTTCAAGTCCTGAACGCGATTCTGTATGTGGCGGAGCAGGGCTGCAAATGGCGGGGACTTCCGAAGCGTTTTGGCCGCTGGCACACCATCTACATGCGCATGAACCGCTGGGCGAAGAATGGCGTCCTCGACCGTGTATTTGAACAGTTGCAGCTGGAGCAGATCGTGCGGATCAGAATCGAAGCCCTCTCTATCGACTCCACGTCGGTGAAGGTCCATCCCGATGGGACAGGCGCTTTAAAAAAAACGGGCCGCAGGCCATCGGAAAATCCCGAGGTGGATGGAACACAAAGATTCATATGGTTGCCGCGGATGCTCGAACGGCTGTAGTCTTTTCGCTGTCGGCAGGCAATGATCACGATGCGCCGCACGGCCGGGCTTTGCTGGAAGAGTTAGGACCGATACCGGAGTCCATTCCGCTTCTGATGGATCGCGCCTATGAGGGCAACGAAACCCGGCAACTGGTCCTCGACCTCGGCATGATCCCCGTTGTCCCGCCGAAATCCAACCGATTGCATCCATGGGACTATGACCACGCGCTTTACAAGAAGCGCAACGAGATCGAACGGCTCTTCCGCAGACTCAAAGGTTTCCGCCGCATCTTTTCACGTTTCGAAAAGCTCGACGTTCTTTTCCTGGGCTTTCTATCGTTCGCGCTCATTGTCGAGGCGCTTCGGTTAGTGTGAACATGCCATAATCACAACAACTCAGAGTGCAATTTGCTGACTTCTCCTCGGCAACGGGGCATTCGGGCCCTAGCGGTTACCACCGACCGGACTCATTCATAGAGGCGTGTCTTGTACGTCAGCATGGAGAAAGGCCCGATCTGTCCGGGGCGGTGGCAGTTCTGGCAGGGCCGCTCCAGGATGGGCGCAACATCCCTGGTGAACGTCGGCTGTGTCAGCAATTCACCGGAAGCGTCAGCTATCCGTTATCCGCCACCGCCGTCCGGACCCTGAACGTGACCCTCATCGTGGCCGCTTCGGCCTCCGCTGCAACGCCATCGGCCGTCTCCCAATTCGAACAGCCGCGGGCCAGTGGCTGTACGCCTTCGGTGCCGGCGCCCGCTCAAACCGGCCCGGTCGACAGTTTCTTCGCGGCGCAGCGGGCAGCGGTATGCTAGCAGCGTCAGAAATGAGTTGCGGGTAACGGGCGACGCAGTAGCTTGCATCTAACATCAAACTCTTCAAATAGATGCGAGCCTGTGTTAGCTGTTTTTTTTCTTGCAATTTTGGTACCCCGAGAGTAGACTATTGCCCAGAGCGTAAACATGCCAAATCAAGATTTAACAGCAATGGTGAAGTGGCTTAGGGATAATAAAGACGAGATTATCGTTCGTGTTCCTAAGCTGAAAGAGATGGCGGGACTACATGACTCAACCATTTCGAATTCTTTATCTTCAGAGCACCTGACCGAGTTATGGCTGAATGTAACAAGATCGATGAAGGATTTGCAGGCCTCGCCTGAAATTGAGGCGGAAGCTAACAACCTTCTAACTGGGCTTAAAAGAACAACTGTTCCTGGAGCCGATCTCACAGAATCCTCCCATTCGAAGATGATCCACGAGCTGGCGATCCATAGCGTCGGTGGCGGAACGATCCCTACGCAGCTCTCCTGGAGAGGCTGCGCCTTCGGAGCGTTGGCGGCAGCAGCCGGCGGCGCAACGGGAATTGCTATTCCGGTCGCCTGCATATTGGGGTCGATCTTTATCTAGGGCCAATTAACACTATGTCGTTTTAGCGTGAAATGTGTTTCAGCAACAGGACGGCAGGCTCTCTTGCGCCGTGCGCAACCTCTTGGTGCGCAAGAAGGCTCGCAAATCGGCCGCAGCAGAGGCTCTTACACAGATCTGGAGACCCGCCTTACTACTTGAGGCACACTTACGATTAAGAACGTGCCTCAAAGGGTCGCGATGTAACGTATTTCGGCTCAAACCGGGCAGTTTTGCCTTGTTCCGCCCCTTGTTGTTCGTAGTGTTAACAGGCCCTTTAGTAGTTATTGCCCGATCAGAGCAGATCCCGCAGTGCGGGGGCGAGATCCGGAAAGCTGAACGGGAACCCGGCTGCGAGCGCGGCTTCCGGCACTACGCGCGCGCTGTCGAGCATGTGCTGCCCGAGTTCTCCGAATGCCAGTTTCAAGGCAAACCCGGGGATGGGGAATAATGCCGGGCGGTGCAATGCGCCGGCGAGTTCCCGGGTGAATCGGGCGTTGGTTACCGGGTTGGGCGAGGTGGCATTCCACACGCCCGAGATGTCGTTTTCGGCCGCGTGGACAAACAGCGCGGCAACATCGTTCACGTGAATCCAGGGCATCCACTGTTTGCCCGAACCAAGGCGGCCGCCCACAAAGGCGCGGAACGCGGGAACCATACTGGCCAGCGCGCCGCCATCTTTCCCCAGCACGAAGCCGATCCGCAGTTTCACCACGCGCAACCCGAATTCCGCGGCCCGGTCGGCCTCGGCTTCCCATTCGCGGCAGACATACGCCAGAAAGCCGCTGCCCGGTTTCGATGTTTCAGTGAGAACTTCGTCACCGCGTTCGCCGTAGTAACCGATCGCGGACGCGCAGACCAGCACTTTGGGCTTGTGTTGCACGCGCCCGATGGCGTCCACGAGACGCCTCGTACCCAGCACGCGGCTATCGCGAATGCGCGCTTTGACGGCGGCGTTCCACCGCTGGGCCACGGGTTCCCCGGCAAGATGGATCACGGCATCCATGGTGTTGAGGCTGTCGGCGGGGGGCTCGCCCTGCAAAGGGTCCCAGAAGAACGAGGCGACGGCGCTTCGCTTTTCGAGACCTGGTTTGCGGCTCCAGACGCCCACGTAGTGCCCGTCCAGCAGCAACTGCCCGACGATACGGCGGCCGATGAAGCCGGTCCCGCCCGAAATAACGCATTTCATATTGTTGCCAAAAGCTATTGTTGCATTTTACTAGTGTACTGGTTTAATAATACATGTAGCGATGCAATTTTGCCTGGATCTTCAAAGCGGCCTGCCGGTCTATCGCCAGATCATCGATCAGGTGCATGCGGCGCGCGCGTCGGGGGCGGTCCGTCCGGGCGACCGGCTGCCGACGGTGCGGCAGCTGGCCGCCGATCTCGCGATCAATCCGAATACGGTGGCGCGGGCGTATCGCGAGCTCGAACTGACCGGCGCCCTGACCACGCATCAGGGTACGGGCACGTTCATCGCTGAAGGGAAATTCGAGCAAAGCGACGCCGAAAGAGAGCGCAGGCTGGATCGAATCGTGGCCGAATCCGTGGCTCGCGCGGGCCGGGAAGGTTTCACGCTGAAGGAATTGCGCGGCCGTTTGAAAGAGTTCATCAAAGCTCATCCAGGCGGATAACGGTCCAGAGGGTGCGTTACCAGTCGGTCGGCCGGTAATCCTTCAGGAATTGTCCCCACACGTGTTCTCCGGTTCTTATCCCGGTCATGATGGGATCGAGTATCCTGGCCGCGCCGTCCACGATATCGAGCGGCGGGTGGAAACTCTGCTCCACTACCTTCCGCGCGGCGATCTCAACGGGATCCTCGTCGGTCACCCAGCCGGTGTCCACGCTGTTCATGTGAATGCCGTCGGCGTGATAATCGGTGGCTGAGGTGCGCGTCATCATATTCAGCGCGGCCTTGGCCATGTTGGTGTGCGGGTGCCGCGTGGTCTTGCAATTCCGATAGAACTGGCCTTCGACGGCGGACACATTCACGATATGTTTATCGCGCCCGGGCGTGCGCAGCATCAGCGGTTTAAGCCGCGCATTGATAAGGAAGGGAGCCACCGCGTTGATAAGCTGCACTTCCAGCAATTCCACTGACGAAACCTCCGCCATGAGCAGGCGCCACGAGTTGCGCCCGCGCAGATCCACCTGCTGGAGATCCTGATCGAGCATGCCTTCCGGGAACAGATGAGTCTCTCCGCGGAACTCCTCGGGAAGAAGCGGCAGTTGCGATAACTCGGCGGCTGTTCCACTGCCCGCCGCCAGCTTCAGGGCGGTGGCGGAAACGGCTTCGCCTTTCCCCAACAGCCTTCGCACGCCATGAGGCGCGTCGCGCAACGCCACCCGTTCGCCCTCCATCATGTGCCGATAGAATTCCGGAGGGCGCCGCACGGTCTGGCAGGCATTGTTGACGATGAAATCCAGCCGGGGGAGAGTCGCGGCAAGCTCACGGCAAAAGATCTCGACGCCCGGAGTGTGGCGCAAATCGAGCCCGAAGATATCGAGCCGATGTCCCCAGTCGCTGAAGTCGGGCTCCCGTGCATAGCGCGCCGCGGAGTCGCGGGGAAAGCGGGTGGTAACGATCAGATGCGCTCCGGCCCGCAGGAGTTTGAGGCCGGCCTGGTAACCGATTTTCACGCGCCCGCCGGTGAGCAGCGCAACGCGGCCGGTCAGGTCGGCCCGTTCCGTGCGTTTCGAGAAATTGAACTCGGCGCAGGGCGGGCACATCTGGTCGTAGAAATGATGGATCGCAGAAAACTTCTGTTTGCAGACATAGCAGTGCCGCGGTTCCAGGGCTTCGGGCGGTTCAAAACCTTCCTGCGGTTCAAAACCTTCGGGGGGATAGAAATTGGGCGTGGTAAACACGGGTTGCCGGCGGAGCACACGGATGCCCGTCTCATCGAGCACGCGGCCATCGCGCTCCATTGCCGCCGAATTCTGCTCGCGCTCCGCGGCTTTGATCCTGCGCCGGCGGGCGACCGGGTCGGGATGGTAGAACTGTGCCACACTGCGGTGCAGACGCTGCCGGTCTTCCGCGGAAAGGCGATCGAGCAGGCCACGGTCGGCATTGATCGATTCGAGCAGCGCGGTTGCGGCGCGTACACGCTCCAGGAACGCGACGCCGGCTTCACCCTCTCGCGGATCGGGCCGTATGGCAAAAGCGGCATCGCTGTTCATAGGGGGAGATGACCTTGCGCGGGACTTTTATCAACCGCGGAACCTTTATTAACAAGGGTATCAGGTGTTAGTTAACAGGCCTGGCAGACGGAGGGCCCTGCAATTCAGGTCTTCAGCGTCAGTCGGCTGATATGCTGTGGCCATGCGCGGCGAGAAGCGCTGCGGAATATAAGCCAGTGCCCAAGCTGCAAATCGAGCATCTCTCCAAGCGCTACTGGCGCGAAAATCCCGACCGGGAAGTGGTCGCGTTATCGGATATCTGCGTCTCGGTTGCGGCCGGAGAATTCCTCGCCATCGTCGGGCCGAGCGGCTGCGGCAAAACTACTTTACTGAATATCACCGCCGGCCTGCTGCCTTACGAAGAGGGCACGGTCGCGATCGACGGCAGGAAAATTCAGGGACCCGGGATCGACCGCTCCGTCGTCTTCCAGAATTCGAGCCTGCTGCCCTGGCGTACCATCGCCGGGAACGTGCGCTACGGCATGGAATTGCAGCGCCGCTTCGACAAGAAGACCATGACCGAACGCACGGAGCACTTCATCCGGATGGTGGGCCTGAGCGGCTTCGAGCGCCACTACCCGTCAGAACTTTCGGGCGGCATGCAGCAGCGCGTCAATCTCGCGCGCGCTCTCGCGTCCGATCCCGAAGTGCTGCTGATGGACGAACCCTTCGCCGCGCTCGACGCCCAGACGCGCGAGTTCATGCAGGCCGAACTGCTCAAGATCTGGAGCGAGGCTCGCAAGACGGTCGTCTTTATCACGCATCAGATCAATGAAGCGGTTTACCTGGCGGATCGAGTGGTTGTGATGAGCCCGCGGCCAGGCCGGATCAAGGACATTTTCAGAATTCCGTTCAGCCGCCCGCGAGCTCTCAGCCTCAAGCGCGATCCGGAATTTCTCGAAATCGAGGACGCCATCTGGCAGCTGGTGGAAGAAAAACCGGAACGTATGGGAATGATTTTATGACTGCCACTCCGACCGCTGTTGAGGCGGCTCACCGGCCGCGGAAGACCTTCTACAAAAAGCACGAATCTTTTATCCTCGGCGGAAGCGCCGTTTTCCTCACGCTCGCGATCTGGCAGGCATGCTGGTCGGCCGGGTGGATTTCCCCGCTGTTTATGAGCGGCCCATCGGCTATTGCCCTGCGATTTCAGGACGATTTGATGCATGGCACCCTGCTCAGCGACCTGTCTTACAGCGGCACGAACTTCGCGGTGGGTTTCGTGCTCGCCGTGGTTCTGGGAGTTGTGCTGGGCGTGATCGTGGGCTGGTACAAAAAGGCTGAGATGCTGGCCGGCCCGTTCATCAACGCTCTTTACGCCACGCCGCGCGTCGCCATGATTCCGCTCATCATTATCTGGTTCGGAATCGGCATATGGTCGAAAGTCTTCATCGTCTTCATTACCGCGTTTTTTCCGGTTCTGCTGAATACCATTGGCGGAATCCGCGCCATCGACCGCGATCTGCTGCGGGCGGCGCGCGCCTTCTGCGCCTCGGATCGGCAGATCTTCACCACCGTCGCCATTCCGGGTGCCGTGCCGTTCATCCTCACCGGCATCCGACAGGGCGTTGCGCTGGGGCTGATCGGCGTCGTGGTGGGCGAGATGTTCGGAGGCAGCAAGGGGATCGGGTTCATGGTGGCGTACGGCGGGCAAACCTTCCAGACGGATACGTTGTTCGTGGGCGTCCTGATCCTGGCGTTTGCGGGTATCGCGCTCACCGCGCTGGCCGAGCAACTGGAGAAACGCTTCTCGCGCTGGCGGCCCGAACGTTGAGCAAAGCCAGCGTTGAGCAAAGCCCATCATGACTGAAATCAATGGATCGATATCCCGTCTCGGGAAGCTGGATTCCTGCGCCGTCTCGGACGCGCTCGACAAGCTGGGGCTTGCGGGCACGGTCACGGGAATTCATCGCTTCACGACGGCTCTCCGGATCGCGGGCCGCGTTCTGACCGTGAAGCTGGATCGCGCCGAAGGCCGCTCCAACACGCGTCATCTCTGCACCGCCGCGATTGGCGCCGCCACTCCGGGGGACATTATCGTGGTGGAGCAGCGGACGGGCATCGATGCCGCGTCCTGGGGTGGGAATCTGGCGCTTGGCGCACAAATGCGCGGAGTCGCGGGCGTGATCGTCGAGGGCCCCGCGCGCGATATCGACGATTGCCAGAGGCTCGCGTTTCCGGTGTTCGCGAGGAGTCATACGGCACGCACGGCGCGGGGAAGAATTGTCGAAGTAGCCACCAACGAACCGATCTTAGTGGGCGATGTGGCAGTCGCGCCGGGCGACTACGCGGTAGCGGATGGCAGCGGTGTCGTCTTCGTGGCGCGCAACGAAATCGAGCGCGTTCTCGATGCGGCCGAAGCCATCGTTGCACGGGAAGAGGCCATGGCGCGGGCTCTTAGCGCGGGCACGCCGATCGGCGAGGTGATGGGCGCGAGTTACGAAAGCATGCTCAAAAAATAATATGGACGACAATCTTCAGCGAGCCGCAAAGCTCGATACCACCTCTCTCAGCGACGCTCTCGACCGCCTCGGCATTGCCGGACAGTGCCTCGGCATCAAGCCGCTCGACCACCGTTTCCGCATGACGGGCCGCGCCTTCACGATCCTCTATGGGCCCGCGTCAACACCGCCTGGCACGGTTGGAGATTACATTGACGATCTCGAACCCGACACCGTCGTGGTGCTCGATAACGGCGGCCGCGAAAACGCCACCGTGTGGGGCGACATCCTCACCACGGTCGCCCATCGGCGCGGCGTTGCCGGGACGGTGATTGACGGGGCCTGCCGCGACGTCCATCTTTCACTTTCTCTCGGCTATCCGATCTTCAGCCGCAGCTATTCCATGCGCACCGGCAAGGATCGCGTGCAGGTGGAAGCCGTCAATGGCACGGTGAACATCGGCGACGCGCGCGTGAACGCCGGAGATATTCTGCGCGGGGACGCGGATGGCGCGATCGTGATCCCGAAGGCGCACGAGAACGACGTGCTGCGGGTTGCCGAAGAAATCGACGCCGTGGAAGGCCGCATCCTGCTTGCCGTCAAGGAAGGCACGCGTCTGGTGGAGGCCCGCCGGCAACACGGTTATCATCAGCTGCAGACCAAACGGTAACTAACTATTAACTACGGGGACGTGCTGCCGTAGCGAAGCGTCAGAACGCGGGCATGGCCGCCGGTTTCGGTGACAACCACCGTGAGCCGGTCGTATTCAGTGTCGCGAAACGGCGGAACCGCGCCTCCGCCAAGGCGCTCGATAATGAGTGGCACCGTGTCCGCGTGCCCAACAACCAGCACCGTTTCGTTATCGCCCGCCTCGCGCAGTTGCCTGACCAGCGCGTCTGTATCTTTTTGTGCGATGACGACGGGTTTGAGATGAAGCCGTGCGGCAACGGGCGCGGCTTAACAACGCACCCGCCGACATGGCGCTGATCCGTTCCGCGTGACGGACCAGGATGACCGTCGCGGCCGGGACCGCCGCGGGCAGCCATGCAGACGCCGGCAGAAGATTTTCATATCGGTCCTGCACGGCCCGCGCCGCTGAACGCGATACCCGCCGGCTCGTCCTTACCTTTATCCTTATCGTCTTTGTTGCCCCAGGTCCAATAGAGTCCCAGATAAGCGTAGTTCTCGGTTTGCCCGATCGCCGTGTGGCCGTAACAGAACAGTAACTGAAACCCGGGGTCGCGGAACTTATAATAGCCGCCGACATCGACCAGCGTCGCGGGCCGTGTCTGTGGCGCTGCCGGGCCTTCCGGGCCATGATAAAAGACTTCGGTTCCAAGTGTCCATTTTTTGCCCAGATCCCGCTGCACCAGCCAACCGAGGAAGGGGAAATTGCGATAGCCGGGCGTGTTGACCACCGTCATGCCACCGCCTCCGTAAGTGGTCCAGGGGCCGAAACTTTTCTGTGCCCAGATCGGGACCTTATACCAGGTCTTGCCCAGTCCCAGCCCTCTTGCGGCGTTGCCGGTCGGCACTTCGAACATGACAAATGTGCCGACCATGGGGCGATGCTTCGTTTCCTGTACAAACCGGTACTTGATTCCCAGTTCGATATCGCCTAAACCGAAAGCTCTCGGATCCGTCCTGGGAAAAATCGCCATGGCGGGAACGATGACGTGGAGGTGAACGTTGGGAAGCGCTCCCCAGTTGAACTCGACGGCCGGTCCGGCAGTGTCTGTTTCAGCCTGCGTGCCGTCCGAGGAGGCGAATGTATAGAACTCGTAGTGGCGGAATTCGATCGGTTCCGGATCGTCCGTCTGAAACGGGGGACCGGCCTGGGCTGCCGTAGCGGCGAAAACCAGGGCGAAGATCGCGCGGTGTATCGGGTTATTTCGTTTCATCCAGGGCTTCGAATGAAATAATCCCACAATGCCGGCCGTCGGGATAAAATATGGGCGATGACGGGCAACCCGGAAGTTATTGCGGCGCTGAACCAGGCGCTGAAGGAAGAATTGACCGCGATCAATCAGTATTTTCTGCACGCTGAAATGTGCGAGAACTGGCACTACGGCAAGCTGAGCGCGTTCATTCGAAAACAGTCGATCGACGAAATGAAGCATGCCGAGCAATTGATCGAACGGCTGTTGTTTCTCGAGGGAACGCCGAATATGACCGAGTTAATGCAACTGACGGTCGGCGCGAACGTCCGGGCGCAGCTTGAGAGCGATCTGAAGCTGGAAGCGGGCGCGGTGGAAATGTACAATCGCTTCGTGAAGCTGTCGCGGGATGCCGGCGATAATGCTTCGCGAGAACTGTTCGAACGTCTGCTTAAGGATGAAGAGCAGCATCTGGACTGGCTGGAGGCACAGCTCCACCAGATCGGCGAGATGGGTTACGAGCGCTACCTGAGCCAGCAGATCCGGGCGTAATGGCCGGCCCGCCGGGGCCTACGAGATCAGACCTTTGCGGACGGCATAGAGAATCAGTTCGGGAACGCCGCGCAGATTCAGTTTCTGCATGATATTCGAGCGATGAGTCTCAACCGTGTAAACGCTCAGATTCAGCAGCGCCGCGATCTCCTTGCTCGACTTCCCTTCGGCCACCAGTTGCAGAATCTCCCGTTCACGGGCGGAGAGCAGATCGAAGGAATCCTCCACGCCCGCCCGCTTGATTTTGCGCACATAGTCTTCGAGGAGAAGACGGCTCACCGCGGGACTGAAGAACGATTTCCCTTCGATCACGGCCTCGATCGCGCGGCCGAGATCGGCCTCCGCCGAATCTTTCAGCAGATACGCCTTTGCGCCGGCATTGAGAGCGCGAAGCACATAACCTTCATCCGCGTGCATGCTGAGCATCACGACGGAAATGGCGGGATGGGCCGCCGTGATCTGGCGCGCCGCCTCGATCCCGTTCAGATTCGGCATCCCGATATCCATCACCACGACGTCCGGTTGCAGGGCGCCGGCCATGGCAACGGCCTGCCTGCCATCGTCCGCCTCGCCAACCACGGTGAAGCCGGGGTTCTGTTCGATCACGAGACGCAGGCCTCCGCGCATCAACCGGTGATCGTCCGCCAGCAATACTTTCGTCCGGGGCATGTCAGACCGGCAGTTCGGCCGTAAGCGCCGTACCCTTTCCCGGAGCCGACTCGACGCTCAGGGACCCTCCCAGCCGGCGCACCCGTTCATCCATTCCGAGGAGCCCCAGGCCGCGCAGCCGGGGATCGAATCCGTGGCCATCGTCCCGGACGGCGACCGCGATCTTACCCGGCGTCTGTTCGATCCGAACCCAGGCGCGATGTCCTCCGGAGTGCCCTGCCGCATTGTTGAGCGCCTCCTGAACCAGCCGGTAGATGCAGATCTTGTACTTCTCCTCAAGATCTTCGGACACACCGCTCGACTCGATCTCGACTTCGATCTCGCTCCGGCGGGAAACCTCGCGTCCCTGCCATTCGAGCGCGGGAATCAGGCCCAGGTCATCGAGCATGGAAGGCCGCAGAAGCAACGCGATGTTGCGAATGGAATGGACGGAGCCTTCGGCGACCTGCTTCATTCTGAGGAGTTCGCCCTGAACGCGGGCGTTGTCAGGAGGAAGCAGCGACGAGAGCCTGCCCAGATCGACCAGCAGCGCCCCAAGCGATTGCCCCACCTCGTCATGCAGCTCGCGCGAGATGGATCTTCGTTCCTCCTCCTGCGCGTCGAGCACACGGGCGGAAAGCTGCGAAAGCGCATTCCGGCTTTCCTCCAGTTCGAAATAGCGCTGCCGCGCTTCCCGGTCCTGCCGGACGATATAGACAATACTGCCAATGGCAAGAACGAGTCCGGTAGCCAGCACCAGGAGGAGAAGCCGCAGGAGCCTGGTGCGAACCGTGCCAAAGCGGCTCAGCAGAGTCGCATCGGTATCGGCCAGCTGCCGCTGGTTCCAGACCGCGATGTTTTCGACGGCGGTTACGAGGCCGCGATCGCGGGGAAGCACGTCGTCGTAGAGAAGACGGGTCATCTTCCCGCGTTCTTCGCGATGATCTTCCGAGAGGGCCGAATTGACGGCCCGGTCGCGAGCCGCGAGAGTTGCCGAGAGGGTTGCCAGCATCGCCGCTTCGGCGGGCTGTCTGTCCGCCGGATAATCCGCGAGCGCGGCGTGAATCTTCGATGAGAGCCTGGGGAGATCGGCGGCCGCGCTGGACTGCACCTGCGGGCTATAGCTTAGAAAATACTCCTCCACGCGGTTGCCATAGACATCGAGGCTCGACCGGAACGTAAGCAGGGACTCGCCGCGCGCGGCGAATGCGCGGCGTGCCTCCTGTTCCTCCGCGTGGATCTGCTGAACCGCGTCCAGCGCCTGCCAGCCGGCGATCGTCAGAAGGGCAAACAAGCTGCCGAACCCGAGCAGCAGGATCACGCGCAACTTCTTTCCCGGCCTTGCGCTCATCTTTGGTGGAGTTGCCGGAGCCCGCCGAACCGTGCGCGGGAGAACTCCAGACTGACCGATTGTTTCGCGGGCGCTTCCGCGGCGGGGGCTGCGGCCGCAAGCTTCTTCGCGGCGGGCGGCAGTGTTTCAACGTACATGACCGCCGGGAAATCGGGGTCGCCCGGGAATTCCCGCTTCAGGACCAGACCGAGATCGCCAACGGTATGCACCATCTTCGTGATCTGGTGGACGTAGGGCTGCTCAAAGTCGAGACTGCGCAGCCAGAACGGCCGCTCGTTGAAGGCTGCCATTCTTTCCGTGAGAGGCCTGGCCGTATCGGTGACGATCCGATACTTCTCCTCCGTGATGACATTGTTCGGGACGCGCGAAGGCCAGAAAGTGGGAATGAATTTATCGGATGGAAATTCAGTGCCCGGGTAGCCGGCGCGGCAGCTGGCGGTATCGCTCTGCCATGGAACCGCCATCCATTTGGTGATATCGCCGGGGCCGCTGGCCGAGAGCGGACCGTCCGTCGAATTGACGGCCGCCTGAGTCAGAAACTCCCCGTAATCGGAACTCGTCATGCCATGCGGACTCTGGCGCAGCCGGAACGGAGCGCGGTACATGGAAGAATGCCGCATGGGCCACGTCATCTCGCAGCCCGGATGGAATGGCCCTCCCATGCAAAAGTGCAGGGCCGCCAGATCGAGAGTTTCGGGTTGTTCCTCCAGGGGAACTTCTGCGATGGTTTGCGGTACGGCCGCATCCGGGTGGTAGTCGGCGATGAAGTCACCCTCCATCCACTGCTGGAGGTATCCGTAGAGCGTATTGGTGAAGGCCAGGCCGTCGCGGGGTACGGGCGGGGTGTCGTAACTGCCAAAGGCATCGCCGTAGATCGGGGGCCACGCAAGAGGCTCGAAAGTAGAGGCGCCGGGGTTGCGAAAGGCGTAGAACACCTGTTTTCTCAACTCGCCGAACGGGTCGGTATCGCCGGGCGCGGCCGCGAGCTTCGCCACATAATCAGGGCGCAGAAATTCGTTGGGGCTCTGCCAGCCGAATTGCACGGCAAACCCGTGATTGACCCATTGCGCCTGGCAGAACTGGCTGAGCAGGGGCAGGATGTTCCGGGTAAACGACGGCTTCGGTGGCGCCGTGAGAAGCGAACCGGAGAGCGCGTCGTAGATGACATCGTGCATGGTCTGGGGCGTGACCAGATCCGGCGAATAGTTGGGCGGGGTGGTGACCACCCAGGCGGGATCCGCCGCAATGGTGCGGCCGCCGATTTTCACGCTCGCCGAAACCGGGCCGTCAGAAGTATCGTCGTGCCAGCCTCCGTTATTGGCGAAGGTGGTCAGGGTATAGCCGGGGAGAGGCGAGCCGGATTGCCCTTTGCCGCCAACAAAGATCAGCCGGCCCGCGGGGTCCGTGCAAAGCTCGCCGAGGTAGACCTTCCGTCCCAGAAACTCGCCTGAGTCAAAGGGCTGGGGCGGGGCGCCGGGCCCGGAAATCGAGCGTGGCCCCGGATCGATAACCAGCCTGTCCCGTTCCCTGCCCTGAAACATGGCGTTGCGGCGGGCGGATTTCAGCGTGGCGGCTTCGGGAAGATCGAGCGCGGCATCGAAGTCGTACCATGCGCCTTTTTTGTTCGCGACATGAACGGTCCACTCGATTTCGGCATTTTCCGCGGTGAGTTCCGCCACCGCTTGCCCGCGGGCGTCGTAGCCGTAGATCCGGAAGAGCGCGGCCTGGCGTTTCAGACGGCCCGCCTTGTCGCGATAGCCGCCCCCGGGTGGCGGAGTGGGACGGGGCACTTCAGGCCCGATAAAATATTCTTCGCTGTTACCGATGCGCGCGATGCCAATCGCGGGGTGGATGCGGGCCTCTACAATCGATTCAGGATTCACGACTGCATTTTATCCGAAATGCGGACACTTTAATGACAGTGGACGTTGCGGTAATTGGCGGTGGGCCGGCGGGCGCCATCGTTTCGCTGGAGCTGGCGCGGCGAGGGTGGAGCGTGGCGCTGCTGGAATCGACCGCGTTTCAGGGCGGCCGGTACGGTGAAACGCTGCCCCCGGAAATCAATCCCGTGCTGCGCGAACTGGGTCTCTGGGAGGCGTTTCAATCGCTTGGGCCGATGGATGCGCCGGGCATCGTTTCGGCATGGGGCTCGTCTGTCGCGCGAGAGCAGGACTTTGTCGGCAACAGGCACGGATCGGGGTGGCACGTAGACCGCAACCGTTTCGATGAAATGCTCTGCGGAGAAGCGGCCAGGGCTGGCGCGGCCGTGGTTCCGCGAACGACCGGCACGCCACGCAGGGAGCCGGACGGGGGCTGGCGGACCGGTCGCGTGGAGGCGCGGTTCCTGGTGGACGCCTCGGGGAGGAACGGACTGCGTATTGACGGCGGCTGCGCGCGGGATGACGACGACGTGCTGCTCGGGATCGTGCTGGAGGTGCGTTATGCTTCCGCTCCGCCGGCCGACTGGCGGACGTTCATTGAAAGCACGCGATCCGGATGGTGGTACACGGCGCGCCTGGCCAGCGGAACCGTTGCGATGTTCTTCGCCGACCCCGGAGAGTATGCGGCCGAGGGCATCGTGCTCGGGGACCAGCTGGCCGACGCTCCTTTGACCCGGAGCCGGCTGGAAGGCGGCCATATCGGCGGAAGCCGGGTGGTTCGCGTCTCTTCATCCTGCCGGCGAACAATTTCCGGCGGGGACTGGGTGGCCGTTGGAGACAGCGCGTCTTCCTACGATCCGCTGTCAGGCAGGGGGGTCTTCAAGGCGATGCGCCATGCCGGCCTGGCGGCTGCGGCAGTAGACGCTCGGTTGCGCGGCAATGGAGCGGCGCTCGACGAGTACGCCACGCGCGTGCGGACGGAATTTGACGACTATGTACGCCAGCGGCGGGAATATTACGCCGGTGAGCGGCGCTGGACGGACCAGCCGTTCTGGCGAGGGCGTTCATAGTCCGCGTCTTTTGACTTCTTTTCCGTGGTACATTTTGAGATCCGCGCGGGCGACCATATCGGGGCCGGTCTCGCGGCCATCCCACTCGACAACGCCGATGCAGGCGTCAACCGGGACCGTGAACGTCTGCCGGCCCGTGTTGACTTTGCATTCCCCAAGGGTGGAGCGGCGGATGCGGTTGACACGCGCTTCGACGTCATTCCGGCTGCTCGATATGATGATGGCGAATTCGTCTCCACCCCAGCGCGCGACCATGTCCGCCGAAGGGAATTGCAGGCGTAGTTTTCCGGCGAAATACTTCAGGACTTCGTCGCCCGCGAGGTGACCGAAGCGATCGTTCACGTCTTTGAAATCGTTCAGATCCATGAGGATCAGACAGAACCGGCCGGCGGCGTGCATCTTGAAATTCAGATGCTCTTCGAAAAGGCGGCGATTGGAAAGACCGGTTAACGGGTCGAGCGATGAGAGGCGCTCCGATTTATCCAGTCGCGAGCGATAATCTTCCACCTCCGCGCTGAGCTGGAGGAGCGACTGCCGGCCATCTTCGGCAATGTGCTCGACGCAGGCGGTCAAGGCGGTGACGCTGTCAATAATGGACCGGCGGATCACGGCGAGGTCGCTGATGCCTGCAATGGACCGAAGGCGTTCCGTGAGGTCGCCGACGTCCCGGGCGTAGCGTTCGTCCCGTTCGGTGACGGACTGCATGGCCGTGACCATCGCGCCGATGATTTCCCGGAGATCGCGCTCGCCGGCTTCGTGGCGCCGGAATGCCTCTTCCGCCCATCGGGCAATATCCCTCCGAGCCTCATCGTCGGTGGTCTCCAGCGTTTCCGGGCCGGTTTTGGACGAGAGAGATTCAGCCAGTCCGGATAGCTTGTGCTCCAGATCGTGGCCAAGATCCGGCACGGCGCGGTGACTGGATCCGGCTATCGCCAGCAAAAGAGACCGGTACGGTTGCACCACGGGGTTATACGATTCACCCCGCTCCCATCTGTCGATGTGCTTTTTTAACGAAATCATCCGGTCGAACCTGCTATTCGCGCTGGATGATTATCGGCAGAATTCGATGGTTTCATGAGACCGGGTTATAAAGCCGTGGAGAAATGCCTCCAGCGCCCCCTGATATGCTGGCGGGCGAACATGAGAAGAATTTTGTATACGGCCGGGATTATGGCGCTGCTGCTGGCGCCGGCGAATGGGGCAACGCCGATGGAGTCGAGCATGGAAACCCGGTTCCAGCTGGATCTTCACGTACCCGATGCGGTTCTGCGGGCGCTTCTGCCGGCGGGCTGGAATCCCAACATCGCGGCGCAGGGTCCCGCCAAAGACGCGAATCTGCGGGCGATTTTTATTGACCGGGTGACGATTAACGCTCCGGATGGAAAACCGCTCGGGAAGGGCTCGAACCGCCTGGTGTACCTGGTTGCGCCGGTGACGGACCCTTCGGGCGCGAAAGTGCAGATGGTGGTGGGCGGGCTGACCGAAGATCCGACGGATGCACCGGGACCGTTCGGTGTTTACCTGGCGGCGACAACCCATAAGATGAAGCGATCGACCTCGTCTGTTGGCAGCGGCCCGATTATCGATACGCAGGACTGGGTGTTTGCGGGCGCCGGGGGCGAGCGGCTGGAATTGCACATCAAATACGAAAGAGGCGTCGGAAACAGGGGCAACCCCGCGGAGACGAAGTTTTATTCGGCGAAGAACCCTGGCTTTTATCAGATTTCGCGGCAGGAGCAGGTGCTCGATATCCTGCGGAACGCCACAACGCATCCGCCTGACCGGGTGAAAGCGTTTTCGTTCAAAGCCGGGGGCGGGAGCTTCGCGAAGATGTTCGACGGCACGGAGAAGGTGCTGAGCTGGGACAATATTCTCTGGATTCAACGGTCTGTTTCGCTTCCGTGAGTTCACGCCGCGGGGCAGAGCCGAAGGTACGCTGCCGGGGATCGGGGAAGAGGGAATGGGATGAAGCCGGGAGAAAGAATTGTGACCAGCTTTGAAATCGCGCGGGCTGAATCGGGAGGGGTGCCGATTCTGCGATTGCGGGGTCGGCTTACCCTGGGGGAAAGTGCCCGGTCGTTGCGCGAGTGCATTGCGGGTATTGCCGCGGAGGGCCACAAGTATTTGCTGCTCGATCTGGGCGGCGTTTCTTACATCGACAGTTCCGGCCTCGGCACTCTGGTGGCCGGGTACAACGCGCTGAAACTGAAGGGCGGTGCGGTTGGGCTGTTCCAGGTGCCGAAGAGGGTGCGGGATTTGCTGGAAATGAGCCGGTTGACGATGGTTTTCAAGATATTCGACACGGAACAGGAAGCGGTCCTGGGGTTAGAGCGTTAGTCGCCGGAAACCAATTGAGGAATGGGAGCGGCGAGCGTTGCCTGGTAGCCTCCGAACTGCCCGGAGGAACGGCAAGTGTCAGTCGGAGTTCTACCGTTTTCACTCTTCACCCCGGCATTCCCGAGCCTACGCAGGTCGCTTTTCCGCTGCTTCCACGTTAGGCCGTCCGTGAAAAACAGGGGTGCCGTATCGGGGCGCTTGGCAGCGATGATGGTGCGAATATCGCCGAGAATATCCGTCATTTTCGAGCCGGTTGCGCCGTAGCCTTTTGACTCGATCAGGACACGGCGGCGGCCTTTGATGGAATGGCGAAATCACACTTCGCGTCTTGCCCGCGGGGACCTTTGAACGTACAGCGCACCTGAAAGTTATCCCCGAATACCTTTCTGACAATGGCTTCGGCAAAGTCTTCCACGTCGCGGCCCCGGCGCTGGCCGGAAATAGCGCTGCCACGTCCGCTCCGGAGGCGTTCAACAAGTACGCCGCTCCAGTGGGGTTTACGGTTCGCTTCCCCGGCCATGGCTTCCAGCAGACCTGTTGAGATAACGTCCCCGATGAAAGCGGCCCGGTCAGCGCGATAGCTTTTCACGCCGATGCCCGTGTCTCCGCGAATGCCCCGGAGGACGGATACAAACTGGTCTTTCGAGATGCCGAGAAACAGGCGGCATATCAATATACCGTCGTCAAAGTTTTCATCGAGCAGGGCTTCCACATCATCGGTGGTGTAAGCCTTCTTCACCGGCATGGCCTTCAGGCGATCAATCACCCGCCGGGCGGTGCCGTTCTTCCACTCGACGGTAAGGGGCCGCAGGCTATCTACGATGTCGTCAAGCTTCTGCGCGATGACTTCCATTCACCGCCCCACGATCAGGTATTCATGCACGACGGCGCGTTCAACACCGCCGCGGGTACCGAAGTGGTAGCGGTGGGGTTTCTCGTAAGCGGTCACGGTCGCTTTGTAGCGCCTGAGCAGACCTTCCAGAATTTCGCGATCGGGGAAACCGTTCGAACTATATGAAAGAACGATTATGCTGTCCTGATAAATCTGAACCAGCCGGTCGAACGCGTCGATTGCGGTCCTGCGGTAACTGAACGGCGTATACGGTTTTTCGATCTTCTTAACCCGCGTTTCCTCCATGATGCGGACGCCCTTCCAGTAGCAGGAAAGGCCTTCGAGAAAGTGATATCGCTTCATATAACAGTTGTCGTCAGCTCGCGGCACATAGGGCGGGTCCAGATAGACGAGGTCAACGCCCTTCGGTTTCAGGCTGAAGACGTCGGCGCGTTTGACGGTATGCCGGCGTCCATTGTCGAACACAACCCGGTTGAAGGCCTCGACCTGTTCGAGAAAATGTTCCTCAATGGAAAGACGCAAGTCGCGGCGGCCGTCGTCATAGCGGGAGAGATTGCCGGAGACGGTAAACACCCCGCGGGGCTGTTTCTTCAGGCAGGAACGCATGAGGGCGGCGCGGGCAAGCGCCCGCTGGTGCGGATGTTCCAGTTTTTCGATATTGGCAGAAACGCGGTCGAGAAACTTCAAATCCCCGGGGGTGTAGAAAATGCCGTCAAAGGTCTCCTCGATGAAATGCGGGCCGTTGCTCCGGGCCGCGAGTAGAGATTTCATCGCTGGGCCGTCCAGCCGGTGCTTGCCGTTGGCGACGGTCGCCGCTGCCAGGACTGCTGGAAAGTTGAGGAAGTCGGACGCAATCACCCGCTTGCCCATGGCCTTCAGCAAATACGCGACGCACCCACTCCCGACAAACGGATCTGCAGCCGTCTCGAAATTCAGTCCGCGCAAAACGCCATGGATCCACGGCAACAGCCGGTGTTTGGATCCCATGTAGCGAAGCTCGGGGTACGCCGCAACGTTCTCCGGCAACGGGATGCCCGCGAAATCCTCCCGGCTGTAGACGAGCTTGATCCGCGGTTCGACTGGTAAAACGGCTGTGGCCAGTTTCGGCATGATTCGCGCACCCAAGAAGGGCTGTTATCAGCCCATAGCCGTTGTAACACGACCGGATGGATCTGTTTTATACCCCACAGAGGAGACTGGTCGTATCACCGCCTCAAGGCGTATCACAGATGTAACGCGGCGCGAGTTTTCTGAATGATGGGCTGCCTGTTGCCGGCATTGGGATTAGAGAGTTAGTCGCCGGAAACCAGTTGAGGAATGGGAGCGGCGAGCGTTGCCTGGTCCGGGGTCCGGATATATTCGATCACTTGTTCGAAGCTGGTGAACAAGCGATCCGGCGGCGTGCGGCTGAAGCGGGCCATGGCCTTGTTCGGGTCACCCGCGAAATCCCAGATTCCCACGATCAGCCGGATGCCGGGAAAGTGGGACCGGATGCGGCGGCAGGTGGCGCGGGCGGGCGAGAACGCGTAGGGCTGGAGGGCCGAGATACAGACGAGATCGCCGGGCCCGGGCTCAATCAGATCCAGCATCGCTTCCAGGTCAGCGCCTCCCGGAAAGGAGAGCGCAACGCAGCCACGCTGATCGAGCAACTGGGCGAGCATGGCCGCGGCAATTTCGTCAGCCTCATCGTGAGCCGGTATGCAGAGGATTCGTCCGTGGAACTGGAGTTCATCTTCCGCGGGGGAGGGATATTCGGAAAAGTCGGCCACCATCTCATTGATGTTGAGGAAAAGGAATTCCTCGCGCACGGAATCGAGGGCGGCTCCGTGCCGGTCGTGTTCGGCCATGGTCAGGGCCGGAACCAGCACGGAATCGTATAGCCGGGTGAGAGTTGCCTCCTTCAGAAAAGCGTCGGCGACAAGGCGCGCTTCCTCCTGATCCATCGCCAGCAGACGCTGGTAGAGTTGCGCGGCGGGGAGCAGCGCTTGCTCGTCCCCCAGAAGAATGTGAAGAAAGGCCAGCTGGGGAATATAGCGGCCAAGCACGACGACGCAGACGGTCAACGGGGTGGAGAGGATCAACCCGGCGGGGCCCCACAGGGCGGCCCAGAATACGGTTGTGACGAGAAGCGCAAGGGAAGAGATTCCCGTATGAACTCCATAGAGGACGGGTTCGATGAGATTGGCTGTGATCAGTTCCAGCGTGATGAAGAGAAGGAACACCAGCAGAGGCGGGCCCCAGCCATCGAACACCGCTAAAGAGAGGCCGATGGGAAGAACCGCGGCCACAAGCGTGCCCACGTAGGGAACGATTCTCAGGATGCCCGCGACTACGCCCCAGACGGCTGGGTTTGGCACTCCGATGAAATACAGGCCGACACCGGCGATCAGGCCGAAGCAGGCATTGACCAGAACCTGGAGCGACAAGTAGCGGCTGACGCGCTTTGCCGCATCGTCCAGCGCCTCCGTCATTACGTTCAACTGGCCGGTGCCCGCGAGGCGCAGGAGGCGATTCCGGAGATCTTCTTTTTCAATGAGGATGAAGATCGCGAAGATCAATACGATACCGGTGATGGCAATAGGCGCCAGCGAAGGCCGGGCGATGTTCCAGATGTTTGTGAGCTCGTTGGTGCTCGGCTCAACAACGCGAACGGCGATGGGAGGCTCGGAGGTTTCCGGTTCTTTTGGGAGGGCGTGCGATTGCGCCAGTTCGTCGCCAATCTCCTTCAGGCTTTGAGCGGCCTGGCCGAGGGGGCCCGTGTCGGGCATTTGCAGGGCCTGAATTTTACGTTCAATATTGCTGCTGTAACCGGGCAGCCGATTCGCTACCTCGACAAGCTGACTGGCAATTACCCATCCGGCGGAGCCGACCGCGACCGTGACCGTGAGAACGACGACCGTCACCGCCGGAACCCGCGCGATGCCCATGCGTTTCAGCATGTCGACGGCGGGGTTGAGAACAAAGGCGAGAATCAGCGCAAAGGCCAGAGGAACCAGGATTCCCCGGGCAAAGTAAAGCAAGGCGATGGTGCCGAAAAGAAGCAGCATCCGGCTGGTGTGGCTTTCGTTCGCCGCCAGCCGTGTTTGTTTGCCGGATGCCATCCAACCAGTTTAAGGAGTTCGCCGCCCGTATTGGGTGCGGTTTTTTTGCAGTGGCGGTTTCAGTAAGTTACCGGGGGTCGTGACGATAATCCCTGTCATGATTGCGGTCCCAGCGATGATTGTGTTCCATGCGGCCCCGGCTGCCTTGCCAGTAACCTGCAAAATAGCGGGATCCATCGTGATGAGGGCCGACCCAGACGGCACCCTCGTATGGCGGACGCGTCCAGTAGCCTGCATGCCATCGATAGTGCCCGCGTACCGGGTACCAGTAGCCGTCTACCCAAACGTAACCGCCGGCAGGAGCCGCGGGACGAACAAAGACGCGGGGCGCCGGCGGAGGTCCAATCCGGATGCCAAGCGAGATCTGGCCGAATATCGAACCCGCCATCAGCAGAGCGATTGCAATGAGTTTTTTCATGAGGTTGTTTCCATGTGGCGATGCATGTCCAGCGTGCAGCACGTTTCGCGCCAATGGGCGCGGGAGGGCATCTTACCTCTGCCGGGGCAACCAGGACGAGGAGTAAGACCGCCGGACGCTGATTTCATTGCACACCTGACCTGGCATTTCGAATGCTAAGCTGGCATTCGAGCGAAGGTGCTTTCTCCCAATCCCTGTATGAATAGAACAGATGCCCGTGAACGGCTGATTGTTGCGCTCGACCTGCCCGATGTTGCCGCGGCGAGCGCGATGGTGCGGGAACTTCGCGATGTGACGGGATTTTTTAAAGTCGGACTGTCATTGCAGCTGGCGATTGGCGTTGAGGGGTTGATTCAGTCGCTTCTCGACGATGGCAGAAAGCTTTTTCTTGACTACAAATATTACGATATTCCGGAGACGCTGATCAAAGCGGTTTCGCGGGCGGCGCAACGCGGTGTCACGTTTCTGACGATTCATGGTTCGAGCGATTTGATCAGGGCGGCGGTTAAGGGGCGTGGCGATTCGGGGATGAAGCTGTTTACCGTGACGGTCCTGACCAGTTGGGATGAGAAGGATCTGGCGGAGATGGGTTATACGAATCACACCATTGAGGAAGTGGTTTTGTTCCGGACGCGGATGGCTTTGGAGGCGGGGTGCGATGGGGTGATTGCGTCGGGGCGCGAGGCAAAGTCGATCAGGGAGCTTTCGAAGAAGCTGGTGGTGGTGACGCCTGGAATCCGCCCTTATGGGCATGCGCAGGACGACCAGAAACGGCGCATGACGCCGAAGGATGCGATTCTGGCGGGAGCGGATTATCTCGTGGTTGGGCGGCCGATCACGGAGGCTGCGAATCCACTGGAGGCGGCGAAGGGGATTGTTGCGGAAATGCAGGAAGGGTTTGATATTTTGGGAGTTCAGGGTGGCGTAATTTGAAACCGGCTCTTCTTGAGTCCAGAAATCTAGGCGCTCAGGCTGGGGTTTGCCGAACAAATCGACCAGCCGAGGGAAGGAAAGCCCGACATGAATATGCTGGCTTTCGAAACGATGCTAATTGCGGCTGGGATGAAGAAGCCGGAATCGCACAGGAGAAGGATCTTCAGGGGGGGCCACAGTTGGGCGGACTGAAAGGCGGCACAGCACGCCTGTATCCCGCCATTCCCAAAAGACGGGGAACGAGCCACTGAAAGCGAACTTCCTCAAAACGCAATGGCATCAAATCGGGAGTCCGAAGTTAAAATCGTTCGTGCGTCATCCAGCCGACACAGGATTGAAGCTAAGCGAAGGCGAGTTCAGACTCGACTTCTTCGATCTGCTCTTTCTCGATCAGTGGGCGTGCAACGAAGTTTACAAACCACTCCACAAAGATGTCAGGGGAACTTCGCACTAAAGCATTCAGGAAGGCGCTGACCGTTAGCGAAGTGTTGATGTTCCAGCCATTCTCCTGGCAAAAATGACGAGCGCCCTTGATGGTAAAGCCCACATAGTCCCGTGTCGTTCCCGAATAGGTATCGACGAGGACGGTGACCCTGCTGTTTATGCGCTCTTCGATTACGCTGCAATCGCGGGCGATGACACGGATACAATCGAGTCGTTCGTCAACAAAGGCGCAGGGGCGAAACTTTTGCAGTCCACTGGGGAAGTGGCTGAGGTCGATAGTTTGAGGCGTCATATGTTTCTTGTCCAAAGTCTTCGTTCGTAGCGATTTTCACTATCAGCTGGCGCATGCAAGCATTTCAGATCTTCGGCATACCAATTCCAGTGTTCAATACTGCCTAATATGCCAAATTCATTTGCTGGCTCGTGCTGAATCAAAACAGCAAATACTAATCCATTTGGTACAGAACGTTTTTGGGGGAGTCCAGCAAACCTACCGCCCGACCAGAAATAGTCCTCCGGCCAGCGAAAAGTATACACCCAGACATTCTTGTCGGCCTCCATGTCGCCATCTACCAAGAGCGGCCTCGTCAAACCCTGAAATGCGTGTCGAGCCTGAATCAATCCAGACTGAATTGACCTGCCCCCGAAAAACTAAGCCAGTCATAATTTGGAAAGTTCCGATAAAAAGGAGCTTTCGAAATGAAGAAGACGAAACACACCGAGGAGAAGATCATCGGGGTGGTAAAGCAGATGGAAGCGG
>Ga0207933_1000529_pt1 | contig 36365 bp, 41 predicted proteins | sample NGESurdeep092012_4_FD_184488 | JGI IMG/M metagenome (GOLD analysis project Ga0207933, IMG submission 184488) | Arctic peat soil microbial communities from Barrow, Alaska - NGEE Surface sample F53-3 deep-092012 (SPAdes) | ecosystem: Environmental > Terrestrial > Soil > Wetlands > Peat ... | reverse complement strand
CATCTGTACCTGGAGCTCGATCCGCTCCTCAAGACTCAGTTGTTGATACGATCTGCCCATGCAACATCTTCTCCAGAAAATGTTGCACTTCTACTTGGAGCGCGGCTCCTTAAAAGGTCCGAGGTAGTTCGTGCCTGTTCCGTAGATGTTCGGAGCTGTCGTGTCCAACTCCACTTTGGCATCAAGCCGAAGGGACGCATCTTCTATCAAATGCACCGTTGCTGCCTCGCCAAGGAGAGTAATAAACAGTCTGAGCATCTGTGCAATTAGCACGATTCCGACCTCACCATCCTCAACTGTGCTCAGTGGGGTTTCGACTTCGCCAAGACCCCGCAAGCCTCCATTCGCGGTTACGCTCACGGCACTGAGGCTTGGAAACTGCGACTTAGCCAAAGACAAGGCACGAGAAACGAGAGCCTGAAATGCGTCCGCTCCTACGGGGGCGCAGAATTGCCGGCGAAGCTTTTCATAGACCCGAAGTGTCGCAAGCTCTGTCTGTGCCGAGGGCGAATCAGCAATCAATTTCGGAAGCGATAAGCTTGCGAGCCCAATCGCGAATCATTGGTGGCGGAAGCATCGGTTCTCTCCTTACACACTAGGCCTCGCGTTGAATGAGAGGTCTTATCGTTATGTTACTTTCTGCCGGTCCCCTTGGCGATGAAACTCCCGGCACTCTTCATCGGACTCGGTTGTGCCTCACATCAAGCAGGTTAATTGAAGTATTTCCTGAAAGACGAGCACAATTGACCAGCAAGAATTGGTCGTCAACGGTCATCCTCTCCAGCGGTCATCACGCAAGGGCGGCAATCGGAAGTTGCTGCGGTGGCCTTCGATGAGCGAACTTGAAACTTTCAGAGAGAGAAGTACTCCTTTGACCAATCAGCGGATTCGCGACAGCGTAAACTCGTCTAGCGGGATGATGATACGAATGTCCGCGAACAGATGACGCGCAGCGCAGACACTCCGACGACACGCGAGCTCGCCCAACGACTTCTTACTTACGAAGAGGTTGAGACAAGTGCTGCCGTGGCGGATATGCATGCGGTGTGTCGCGTGTGCGACAAGCTGCGCCGTCCTCTAACCACGCTGGCTGGGGCAGCGGGATTTCGCTCGCTCCTGGCGCGCGCATTGACGTTGGCAAAGCAGGAGTCTCCAGAGCTCGGCGCATGGGACGTTCAGGCGGATGGCTCTCTACAGGGTCTCAATGGCGAAGCCGCGCAGTCGGGTGCCGTGCTCATTGCGCACTTAATCGGGCTGATGATCACATTCATCGGCGAGTCTCTCACGCTCCGGCTCCTGCATGATGTGTGGCTAAATCTGCCCGACTCCGAAATTAACTTTGGAAGGAACGAATCAAAATGAACGAGCAAAACAGGGTCAAGATAAACCAGTTGCCGACCGGAGTACCTGGACTTGATGAGATACTCGGTGGCGGGCTCCCCGAGTTTTCGTTCAACATCATCGCCGGATCGCCCGGATGTGGCAAGACCACCCTGGCGCACCAGTTTATCTTCGCCAATGCCACGGTGGAGCGGCCTGCTCTTTACTTCACTGTGCTGGGCGAACCGGCGCTGAAGATGCTGCGCTACCAGCAGCAATTCAGCTTCTTCGATGCAGCAAAGCTGAACAACGCCGTGCGCTTCGTCAACCTGAGCCAGGATCTCGTCGAGCGCGGGCTGCAGGGAGTACTGGAAGAGATTTCCAAACAGGTGGAAGCCGTCAATCCGAGCATTGTGGTGGTGGACTCTTTCCGCACCGTGCTACGCAGCGAGATGCACGATGGCAAGGATATGGCTGTCCAAACATTCGTGCAGCAGTTGGCGCTGCTGCTCACCAGTTGGGAGGCGACCACGTTCCTGATTGGCGAGTATTCCGAGTCGGAGTTGCGCGACAACCCCGTCTTTACCGTTGCCGACGGACTCCTGTGGCTCTTCCAACAAGTGGACCGGAATTCCGTGGTGCGCAAGATGCAGATCATGAAGTTGCGCGGACAGGCTTCGGTGCCGGGGCTGCACACCTTCCGCATCACCGAAGCTGGTCTGCAGGCCTTTTCGCGAACTCTTGGTCTCGTTGGTCAAAGGAAGACATTTAGCACCGTAAAGCGCCTTTCCATGGGAATTCCGGCGCTGGACGAGATGATGGGCGGAGGCGTTCCGGAGGGAGACAGCCTACTGATCGCCGGTTCCTCGGGTACTGGCAAATCGCTCATGGCGACGCAATTCCTTGCCGCGGGCATACGCGCGGGCGAACCGGGCATTGCGGCGGTCTTTGAAGAACGCCCCAACGAATACACCGCGCGCGCCACGGAATTTGGACTCGATCTCCAGACGCCGCTGGCCGATGGAAGCCTGGAAGTGATCTACCTGCGACCGCTGGATTTGTCGGTGGACGAGATGATGCAGGAGATTCTCGACGCCGTGAAGAGGACCGGCGCAAAGCGTTTGGTGATCGATTCCCTGGCCGGCTTCGAGATGGCCTTGGCGCCCTCCTTCCGCGCCGACTTTCGCGAATCGCTCTATCGCATGATCTTCGCCCTGACCGCTATCGGTATCACCATCCTGAGCACCCTGGAGATGCCGGAGACCTTCACCGAGCTGTCCTTCAGCAGCTATTCGATCTCGTTCCTCACCGACGACATCATCCGGATGCGTTATGTAGAGATCGATGGTGAACTCTGCCAGATTATGATGGTGGTGAAGATGCGCAGAACCGCCCACAGCCGGGATATCCGAAAGTATCAGATCACCACCGACGGCATCGTCATCGGGGAGCGCTTGAAGAACTACGTAGACCTCATCACCGGAATCCCACAACCGCTGTCGGACTCGCGCACGGAAGAGCTGCTACTGAACCGAAAGGTTTGACCCAGAGGAGAGATGGCAACCGAACAGGTAGACAACGCCGAGCAGGAAATAGACTTACCGACACTCTGCCACGCCGTTGCCGACCCTTCGCCCATGCCTATGGCTGGATTGGGCGGTTCCCTGCACACGCTCCGCTACGTCAACTTGGCCTTCTGCTTGCTCACTGGCAAATCGAAGGATGAACTGATCGGGACTGCTTTCTGCGACATTACTCCTGGAACCAACGAGTGCATGTTGCTGCTCGACCGGGTCGCCAAGACAGGGCTGGGCGATAGCTATACCGTGCAGGAGAATACCGGTACCCATCGCCTATACCGGTCGTACGCGATGTGGCCGTTGCTCGGAGCGGACCACAGCCATCTCGGCATTATGGTCCAAGTGACCGAAGCGGCCAAGTTTCATGACGATACGGTCGCCATGAATCAGGCATTGCTGCTGGGTTCGGTTCGCCAGCATGAGCTAACGGAAACGGCGGAACTGCTGAACGTGCAGCTACAGGCTGCGATCATCCTGGCAAAGAAGGCGGAAGAGGCGCTGCTCGGCAGCGAGAAGCTGGCTTCTGCCGGACGCATGGCTGCGGTGCTCGCGCATGAGATCAACAATCCGCTCGACGCCGTGATGAACTTGTTGTATCTTGCGCAAACCCCAGGCGAGACCCCCTCGGCCATACGCCGGTATCTGGAGATGGCTGACGGCGAGTTGAAGCGGGTCGCCCACATCACCCGGCAGACGCTTGGCTTCTATCGCGAGTCGCCCGAGCCGACGACTTTTCTCGTTGTCACTTTGCTGAATTCCGTCCTCGACCTGCTGCAAGCGAAGAGGGCATCTACGCAGGTCATCATGGAGAAGCAGTGCGACGATCTGCTGCAAATCACCGCTTTCTTCGGCGAGCTGCGGCAAGTGATCTCGAACCTGATGCTCAACAGTCTCGATGCGCTTGGCGAAGGCGGCAGGGTCACGCTGCGGGCTTCCAGGTCGCGAAACCCCTTGGGTGGAAGTTCGCGCATTCGGATAACGATTGCCGACAATGGCCATGGTATCCGCGCGGAAGCGTTACCGAAGATATTTGAGCCGTTTTTCACGACTAAAGGTTCGACAGGAAATGGTCTGGGTTTGTGGGTCTGCAAGCAGATAATTGAAAAGCATGGCGGCTCTATCCGGGCTCGTTCTCGCACATGCGAACCGCAGGGAACAACGTTTTCCATTGTTCTGCCAGTGCCTGCCCAATGACCCATCTCGGATTGCCGACCGTCTGCTACGAAGTCATCGGAAACCAAAGAATCCTCAATAGCGGTTTCCATTGAAAAGCCTATGCTCAGTCGTGCAAAACGACATTGAGCAAGGATTTGTGGACACGGATTCGTCCGTTGTACTCGATGAAGCCCAACTTGCGGAACCGGTTCATGAAGAAGCTCACGCGAGACCGCGTAGTTCCGATCATCTCCGCCAGCGTTTCCTGTGTAATTTTTGGGATCAGAGACTCCGGATCTCCGGGTTTGCCGAACTCCGCCATCAGCAAGAGTATCCGGGCAAGGCGCCTTTCGCTGTTATTGAAAAGTTGATCGACAAGATCGGCCTGCGTGCGCATACTGCGGGTCAACAGGAACTTTAAGAAGAGATCAGAGAACGTATGTTCCTCGTGCATGACGCGAATCATCTTAGATCTCTCCACCTTCATCGTCGTACAAGGTGTCATTGCCGTCGCTGTTGCCATGTGCAGTCCGCCCACAGAGGCAAGCGATTCCTCTCCAACAAAATCTCCTACAGAGAGCATGGCGATCGTAGCTTCCTTACCCTCTTTTGAGACAACCGTCAGCATTGCCCGTCCAGTCTGGAGGTAGAAGATGGAGTCAGCTGGATTTCCCTGTGAGAAGAAGGTTTCCTTAGCCTTCAAACGAACGATCTTTCGACCCAGACCCGCATTCGCCAGGAATACGGCCGGATCAAATGCGGCCTCATCGCGCTCCTTCATTGGAATGACCTCGTGCTGATTGGATCGGAGATATCGCTAAGGGCCTATGGCGGAAGAATAACATGTCGTTTAGCCGCCACAGCGCGAAGAGAATCACGGTCACAGGGACCAGGACGCGACAGCCATTCGAGGGTCGCTGCACGTTCTTTTCAGTTGACGCCAAATCGCCAAGGCGCTCAGTGAACCTGATGAAGGAATCCAGTCTCTCGGATTGCGGTCGAACCACGAGCAATCCGGAAGTCAAGTCTCAGTTGGCGATAACAGGCCAATACACTTTTCGAGCAAGAGCTTGAGCCGACCTGGGAGCATTTTTCCTGCGAAACGCGCTTACCTGAGCAGCGGCACGCAGGTCTACCAGTCGCTTGCAGGCTGCACGATGTCAAGACCGTAGTGAACACCCTGACACATCCCGATGGCTCCAAGAATGGTCCTCAACGAACGGGCAGTGCGCCCCTGCTTGCCGACCACCTTGCCAACGTCTTGTGCCGCGACGTGTAACCGACGAACTGTTTGAAGCCCAATTTTCTCAACTGCGACCTGCACCGCGGATTCATCGTCTACAAGAGCCTTGGCGATCCCGGCGATCAGGAATTGGGTCGAGAGGACAACTGTTGTTCCGGTGGCATCGGAACATTGTATCTGGCAGCGCCAGTACGCACCTCGAACCCGTGCTCTGTGGCGCAATGAGTTCACGTCGCTTTTGCGACTGGTGGTTGTCGCCGAGCGTCATAACTTGCCTCTATCGTGTGGTTGACTGAGGATAAATACATTACCGTTACCAAAGGCCATAGGCCGTTAGGCAACGCCAAATGCGTAAGTGACATCCGAAAAATCATCCGTGGGTGTGGTGCGGCAGCTCCGGACCGGGAGAGACATCATTGGCTGTGGGCATCGAGAAGCGAAGGCAAGTTTTGATTGTCGACGATGAGCGTATCATCACCGATACCCTCGTGACCATCTTCTCCCAACATGGCTACGAGACCAAGGGTGTTTACTCTGCTGAACAAGCACTTGCGTTGTTGGAAGATTGGCATCCCGACTTGGTAGTGATTGATGTGTTGCTCCCAGCGATGAATGGCATTGACTTAGCCATTCGGATGAAATCCCAATGGCCGGAGTGCCGCGTATCCCTGTTTTCAGGCCAAGCAGCCACAACCGATCTACTCGAATTGGCCATGAAGAGGGGACACACATTCGATGTCCTTGCGAAGCCAGTACATCCGACTGAATTGCTCGATATGGCCGAGCGACTGCTTGGCGAATCACGTATCTCTATCTCAACCAAAATTGAAGTTGCTCTCTAAACTTCGACTTCTATCAGGTTTTTAAGACTATCTCTTTCAGGCCGCCAAAGCGGCTACCGGCACCGGACCAGGGTCCATAGGGCCACTTAACAGAGGAGCCAATTCCACGATCTCTTCCGACCCACAGAGACCGCATCGCCGCTGCGTTGAGGTGGATACGGTCTCGCAACTTTCACAGTACACAGCCTTCTCGACGGGGATGGAAATCAGCCCCGGTTCTTTCCGAATCATGAGGACGTTGCGCATAGGGCCTCCGGCGCTTGTGGAATGCTTTATGGAAGAATCAGGCGGCGCGAGCGGCTGCTGCCTGCTCCAGTTCCGCGACTAATTGCTTAAGGGCTTCAAGTTTAGGAATCGTTGCCATCGAGTCAATCTGGAGGTTGTCCAGCACCGCAATGAAGGGCGTCTCACCGATCTGCTCCGCGAGGGAGTTTGCCTTACGAATTCCGCGCGCAGCGCGCTCCATGGCACCGCCGACTTCCTGTTGGAGTTGCGCGTTGGGAATGCCATCCGCTCTGTCCGCGTGCGCAACGCGCCGCAGGATCTCCGCATAGATCGAATCCCCGACAATGCGCCGAAAACTTTCGATCTTCGCCGTAGTCTGGCGGTCGATCGGACCTCGTGGCAACGCCGTCGCTCGGGGAGCGCCGGCATGTCCTGCGATCGCTCGCGGAAGGGCCCATTTGGGAAGGGCGGGATAGTGCAGCGGCTGACGATATTCGTTGAGCGGAACCCACATCTCTGCGAAGTTGTAGAGATATCGCCCAAGCCCGAAACAGGTACATGCCCGCTTAAAGGCCTGGGCCTCCGCGCCGGTCATCGCGTGCGCTTCGTCTGCCCATTCTTCCCCGCTGCCGGTGTGGGACCCCAGCCCGTGAATCGTCAGCGTGCAGGTGACCAGCACCTTTCCCGTCTGAATGAGTTTGTCCTTCTTCATCCTGGTGACCGATGAAACCGTGGAGACCGTATAGATCCGGGTCCACCCACTTGGAGTGAAGGTCCGGTTGAGCCGGTCGGTGTATGCCCTGGGGTCCGCAAACGCGATCACCGCTCCGCGACTGCCGTCTCTCGTTGTGTGCGTGACGCGCCACTTGATTTCGCGCGGATCGAACGGATCTTCGAGTTGCGCCAGTTGAGCTTCAATTCGGGAGCTTGCCTTTGCTGCTTTCTCTGCCGTCGCCATCACGCTATCTCCTTAAAAGCGTGAGGCGCTCTATAGAGCGCCTCCGTCATTCGGTTTGAACCATCCGTCAAAACGGGATGTCTTCGTCCGTAATTCCCTGGTCGGCGTACTCATCGTGGACCACGGTCCGAGGCTGGCCATAGGCGCGGGAATGACCGTCGCTATGACCGGAGCTCCTTCCCGATTCGTCGGGACGTCCACCGAGTAGCGTCAACTCGGCGACGATGATCTCGGTGCGGTACTTTCTTTGCCCCGATTCTCTGTCATCCCAGGATCGCGTCTGTATCTTGCCTTCGATTAGAAGTTGCGTGCCTTTCTTGACGTAATCACGCACAATTTCCGCAGTCCGTCCGAAGGCGATGATGTTGTGCCACTCTGTCTTGTCCTGCCAGTTTCCCTGTTGGTCCTTCTGACGATCAGCGGTGGCGAGCGAGGAGGCGGCGACCAGCGTGCCTCCGGTTGTAGAACGAATCTCAGGATCTTTGCCGACGTGCCCGAGCAGGAATGCCTTGTTAACACCTTTTGCCACGGTAATGCTCCTTTCTATTTGGTTCAGCAACGCACATGATCGAGTGCCTCTGCTTGTGTGATCTCGACATACTTTCCGCCGCAGTAACGGTAGAAGCTCTGGGAGTTCCGACCGATGTTGAGGTATCGCCGGGTCCAGCGATGCTTGTAGAGTTCGATCTCTCCCGCGCGGCCCATGTACATGAAGTCTGCGCACTCGTCAGGGGACAGATTTGCCTCCAGCGGCTTCCAGTTCGGCTCCCCAACGTCGATCGTGAGTTGATCGCCGGCGGTCATGATGCCGCTCCTGCTGCGGGTGGTACGCCCAGATGCGTATGTCTGCAACCTATGCAGCACACGGCAGCAGTCATCTTTTTGATCGCTTCTTGGAACTGCAGTGGCGCTTCCATCGGTTCACCACTACGGTTGTAGAAGGAGGGAGTCAGTTCGCCACGGTGGAGGCGGTTCTTTTCCTTCCAAAGATCGAGAGCGAGCACACCATCCCTACCGCGGAAAAGCAGCTTTGAAGATATCTCCGGACGTGTGCGGCCCGGGTTCGACGAAAGCGTATGGAGAGAGATTGCCAACTCATACGTCCGCACCGTACGCAACATCTCAATCCGTACCAGGCTTTCTGCAATGAAGATGGCGTGGCGTCCATTGACCGCCAAGGTGTCGATCGACTGTAGCCACGGCAGGGCGTCTCCGTCCGGTCTAAGGTAAGCGCACGCACGGCCGATGTCATCCACCGCGCCACCCGATTCCACACCGCGAAGCACATAGCGCCTTGCCAAGTGCTGATGTTCGATGGAGATTCCAGGCATGCAGTACACTCCCCGTTTCTGGAGCGCCTTCAGCACCGCACGCGGTAACGAGAGCCCGTGGAGAGCAAGTTCATGGGCGGGAGAAGAGTGGTTTTGCTTTTCCGAAGGCATCGCCATCCTCATCACCTAAGCCGTCAAAGTCTTGCGAATGGGTTGTCCCAGTGCTGCTCGAATCTCCTCTTTCGTGCAGCCGGCGCGACAGATATAGAAGCGAGGATCGGAGATCTTGATCCCGAGATTGTCCCGGGAGCGGTCCCTTCCAGCCTCAACGCAGGACGGACATGGAGCCTTCCAATTGCGGCTGTCCTGCTTTCCGGTGGTCTGCACGTAGTCGAGGATTCGAAACTCCCGCCCACCAGCAATCGGAGTTCGGGGAGTAAAAGACACAGGAGCAGGGCGGTACGCCGCGGGTAATTGCATTCCCTGAGTGAGGGTCTGAAGCTCGCCTGCGGTCAGTTTCTTGAGCCCTTGCAGATAGGACATCTGAGCCTCCGTGGCGAGGTCGGCCTCATAGAACCAGTAACGACGATTGCTCTTTCGATGGACACCGAGCGGAGCCCGGATAGCATTGCCATACGCGCCCTCTTGGATACGATCCTGCCTCGGGAAGACTTCGATTCCCTCTTTCAGGCCTCCGCCTTTCACAGGTACTCCCAGACGGAGCGCGAGGTTGTAGATATAGATACGGCAGAGGGATGCCAATAAGGGCTGCTCATTAAATATCCAGAGATGGCCGCCGCGGCGCGATTGCTCAAGGGCAGCCTCGACACCGTCTTGTTTCAGTTCCCATTGCAGCTGAAAAAGGGCTTCCAGGGATCCGTCATAGTCGGCATCGATAGCCACCCACTTTGAGCTCTGCGTCTGTGGGTTAATGGCATAGAGATTCATCGTCACGTCGCCGTTGAGATGCATCCTCACTACACTCGCATCCAGAGGCCTCGCTTGCTTGATGTACGGGACACTGCCGTCCGGCAGTGGTTTGTATCTCTGAATTCCGTAGGCCAAGCGGTTTACAAACAGACCTATAAACTCTTCGGCGATCGGACGGCTTGCGCAATAGTAGTCGGGCATGGCCGCAGTCTCCTTCCTCAGTTGTGCGGTTGTACGCCGGCCCTAAAACTCGGTCAAATTCTCGCGAAACGGCGAACTGAACGCGGCTTCGAGCCACGTTCGCTTGCCGATTCGGGACGCAGCGGGCGTTACGCGGTGACGGTTTTGGCAAGGACAACGTCCCTGACCACTTGAACAGGGCTGACCGCTGCGGATGGCACAATGGCGCGGGGCAAGCGGTGGGCGCCTCTCCCAAAGTCCGAAAAGGCGGACGCTTCGGCTTGGGAGATGCGGAGATTGATCGAACGGATACGGTTGGCGGACAGGCGCATGACGGCTCCTCCAGGAGTTGAAGTGGGGTTGAAAATAGCTGTTTGGGGGGCGGAACGGGTTGGGTTAAGCGGTGGCCGATTGCAACTGAGACAGCAGGCCTGGCTGCTCGACGTAGCTGAACAGTTTGTATTCAGAAAAGATCTCGTCGAAACGCTCGGAGGTGAATTGATCTTCACAACCTTCGAAGCAGAGCATGTACCAGTCATCCCGCTGCCGGTCGAAAACGTAGATCGCTCCGGATGCGGCGTTATTGGGAACCATCTGAAGTAGAAGGACTCCCTTCGGCGTCTGAATCCATCGGGTGGCGATGGCTTCACCGACATCCAGGAACGCAGAGATGGTCTGTTGAATAGTGCTCGCGGCGCTATCGCGCCAGTTGAACATCTTGTACGCGGACATCTTTCCTAAGCTGCGTTGCATGGTGACTCTCCTCCCTTTCGGGTTTGGGTTAAGGGCAAGCAGCGCTAACGGGAGCCGTTGCAAAACTCGGAACTCAGTTGGCTTCGCCCGCGGCGAAAGCGAGCTCTATGGTTTTGTAGGGGACAGACATTCACCGTTGGCATGAGTAACAATTGCGCATGCAGACGACCCCTCTTCTCCGCGTGACGGCGGTGGACAGGTCGGATGACGGCGTGATTGTCTCGTTCGATGACGGCAGGAACTTCCTTTATCCGGCCTCGCTACTGCAAAACATCATCCCTCAAACTCAGGAATTGCTCGACGACGAAGAGAATGACTAAACGCAAACGAGGCCCATTAGGACCTTGTTTGCGTTCCGGTAATTCTTCATCAAGACGAGCGCAGAGTTGTCTCAGAAGACTCTTACGGTATTCCGATGTCTGTGCGATGCAAGTCCTTGGTGGGGGCAATGATCGTCACATTGAGGTCACTGGGACCGTGGAGATAGCGAGACGACTCGACGTTAAAGGTGTTGACGTGCTCGATGACGCGCCTTCGGTGCTAGGCAGACCGAGCTTCCTCCAGGCGACGCTAACCTGGACGATGCCGAAGTTAAATTCGACCTTCCCGGCGGAGTAAAGCACGAAATAGTGATCAGTTCTGGTGGAGACGAGACTCGCATGCAGGAGGCATGGTTCGGTTTCGGCAGTTCCATCTCTTGGTCTGCGGCAAGCTCATCGAACCACGATCTGGGTCCTTATATTCATCTGCCACAACTCACCTATTCCACACATCCCACAACAGAGTCCTGTACAAGGGGATAGTCAAGAAGCAAGTGGCTGCTGGGACGCGAGTTAAGAAGGATTGATTTTGTTCAATAGGTAGGCAAAGCAGGTCAATGGGTCTTCAAACGGAAGGGATTGGGAAGGCAATAGAGGGCCAATCGGTAGTCAAAGCTCCGTGCAGTTCCCACCAGCGATACGCACAAGGATTTAGAAGCCCGACGTTGCAAAGAGATATCGAAAGGGAACGATTTCTGATGCCGCCGTGTTGAGAAGCGTGCGCGTCTCCAGCAGTGATCGCCGGAACGATGCGCTGAGCGCAAACCCAATCCGCTTCCTGGATGAGCGCATTTCAACAGCAAGAAGATACAGGATGTCGTCATTGGCGGTGAGATATAAAACAGTATCAGTCGTCTCATCTTTGTCGAGAACCTCTCGAATTGCGCGATAGCGAGCGGAAGCCTTGGGGTTTCTTTCATACTCGATGGCGAAGTTTCGACTCGTTCCATCGACATCAATCTCGGCGATAGCGTCGTAGTCCTTGGCCACCAATCCTTCAAGCATCAAGTTCCGAGACGTGATCTCAAGGTCACATTTCCAGGAGCGGAGTATGCCTCCCTTGGCTAAGGCGATGCGTATATTGACCAGTTCCAGGGCGTGAGGAATCTGCGAGGCATGAAGAATCTGATCTGTTGTGCTCGGCAATGAAGTCAGATAGTGACCACGCGACTCGAGGGAAATGAGCCCCGCCGGCGTTATTCCATACACTGGTTTGCCGAAGTGTCGGTGCGCATCCGCGCGCGCTATCAAGCCCGCTGTTTCAAGGCGGGTAATTCTCCAACGGAACGATCGCGAGGGCGGTGCAATTCCATCAAGCGCAAGCAGCTCGCAAAGCTGATCGAGACAGATGGCGCGGGCATTGCGGATGTGCAGCAGCACCGGAACATCGCAGGCATCCGAGAGTGCGATATACCCCTTGTAGTACCTCACTGGAGCTCTCCTTTCTCGCGTCCGGAGAGCAAGAGTCGGGATTCAGATTTCTGAATACACCAGCATCCCAGCTCGCTCTGAACCCAGTCCTCCGGCCCCAAAAGGAGCATGGCTTCGTATCGAGGTCCACGCAGACTGATCGAGATAGGCTGCACCCCGTTCGACTTCCAGCCCGGTTTGTCGAAGCGGATAGCCCCATGATCGGCCGAGTTCAAGGTCACGAGAAATGCATCCGGCGTTGCCGCGATTACCGGCCGGGTGAACAAGAGGTGACTCTTTCCCCCGAATTGAGACGGTCCCGTGCACAAGAACGTCTTCCCGATTGCGCGGGACGGGAACTCTGGATTGAATCCGCTTTTGGCGTTGAATCGAATCTGGCCGGGATAGATGGCGCTGTGACGCAGGCGCCTTCCGCACATAAGAGCGGCAGCATTGAAGTACGCCGCCGCTCGTCGGAAACAGTAAGGATCGCTTCTGTCAGGCGAGCACATTCCCCACCAGTTCGTCCCGAAGCTGATTACGCGGATGTGCATGCACCAAGCTCCGCCGTTAGTGTGTTCAAGAGGGAACGCGTCTGGAGCATTCTTTCCGGTCCGCGAAGGTAGTGCAGGAACCAGGTACGCTCGAAGAAATACTTGGGAAGTGGCAGATTTTTGTCGCGGAAATGGAGGAGAAGTCTGTCCAACTCCATCATCGCGTTCGTGAATGCAACCTCGTCGCCGCCATCTATTCCAAGTTCCTGATAGAGATAGCGCTCCCAATCTCCCGCATCGATATCTCCGGCCAGCTCGTTCTTGTAAGCAGTCCAAAGCGCGAAATAAGGGTTCTTCTTCTCAAGGTGGTCGAGCAGTTCCTGAATCTGCTCCCGTGGGGAGACGGAAGCAGACACCGCAGCCTCAGCGATTTTGGGCTGGGATTCGTTGAACAACAAATCGGTGAGGCTTACGAAGATCCGCTCATTGAGCGACTCAAGATCGTCGGTTCGCGCAGGATCGCAAAGTAGGCGGATACGTGCCAGCTCCTGAACCAACTCGAGAGGAAAGGTCTGTTTGCGGACTTCGTAGAAGCTCTTGAATAGTTCGGTGCGGCCGCACGCGAGAGCATAGGCCCGCTCGGCAGCGGGAATTGGATCGCGAACATAAGAAATCCAGTCGTTGTGGTTACCGAAGTCTGCTGGGGTTTTGCCGTCCATGTGGCCCTTTCTATGCTCCCTTGAGGGCAGCATTTCGCCTGCGCTCCTGGTCGAGAAGGAGCGTTGTCTGGTTGAGTCGCTGCTTCAGATTCAGTTCGGTGTTCTGCATCGCCTCCAACTGGCGCTGGAGTAATAGGGTGCTCTGCTGCGAGCTGGCAGTGCCCGTATCGGGCGCACCGGCAATCGCTACTTCCGCTAAGGGTCCGCCCGAGGAGGGATATCTACGGACTGGTGTTGCACCGCCCTCCGTGAGCTTCCGGACGCTTCGACTCAAGTTGCCGGCCGCCTCCCGCTCGTGTTCCGACGGCGATGGCCCGAGTGACAATGTCCTTTCCACCTCTGCATTGTGTCTCGCGGCGAGCTGATTAAACTGTTCGGTGCGACGTTCAAGCTCGATCCCATCACTAATGCGGCCGTTCCACAGCTCGGCAATGAGAGATGCGGCTATGACCTCTTTTTTGTCAGAAGATCGCCATTGCAGAAGGACGATTGCGGCTGTTCCCGTGAGCAGGAGAAGCGTCACGACGTTTGACCAAAAGTACGAATCATCGATAGTGCGTTCGACGATCGCGTCGCGCCCTGCCTGGATCGAAGCGCCATAATCGTTTCCATCCGGATTGACCTTGCCGAGCGCGTACTCGAAGAAGCCCTTTTGCTTTTGTGTCGAGTGCGGAGGCGCCGACGAGGATTGGCTTTGAGCGTGGCCCAACGGGGCCATCTCAGGAGTGCAGGCCAGGGCAACGATGATCAATAGCCGCGTTGTCGATGGACGTGTCATACGCGCTCGCCCGGGGAGCTGTCGAGCGAAATCCCCGCGGTTCTTCTACGCCGCCGCTTCCTGTTTTCGGCCTCTTTAAAACGGAGGTTGACCCCTATCTCCGGGTCAAGATAGCTGTGCATCTTCGGGTAGAGTCTTGGGGAAAGGCCTTCCAGCCGGAAACTCGGCGCGCGGCGAACGTGCAGATGGGAATGGCGCGTGCCTTCGCGGCTATCGACCATGAGGATCTCCATCTGGCCCACCGGCAGATTCTTGATGTGCTCCTCCCGCGCGCGGGTTTCTTTCATTTCGCTCTCACTACCCGTTCCGGTTTCGGTGTACTTCGCCGAGAAGATCCCAGTTCTACGCACCGACAGGCTCCGGCGTTTCGTGGCGATCTTGGCCGACGCCTTCAGAAACCACTGCGCCGTATTCTCTTCAGAGACGTTCATAATCATCTTCGTGCCGGGAGCGGAAGACACCTCGTCCGAGAACGCCTGGCTCACCCTTTGCAACTGCGGCAAGCTCTGGAATGAGAAGAGGAACGAAACCCTGGCGCCGCGTGCGGTCTGGAGAACCTGGGTAAATCCCGGGTAAGCGAACGGGGCAAACTCGTCGAGGACCACGGAAAGCATCGGTTCATCCGCGTCCCGTTGTCCGCTTGATTGCGCATAGCGTTTGCCCACCATCAACTGGATGTTTTGAAGAAGGATCTTACCTAGCGCTTCCACAGCGCGTTGATTGCGGTTAGTGTTGAGCGACACGAAGAGAATGAGGTCATTTTCGAGGACATCATCGAGCGTGAGCAGATCTTGGTATGAGCCAGTCACGATTGACAACTCATCCTCCAGAAAGCTCAATAGCTCGTTCAAGAGCCCCTGGATTTTCTCCACGCGCTCCCGGTCCGAGAGTGACCGTTGCAGCATGCGTACCGACATCTCGAAATTCAACCGCTTCTGCATGGAGATTCCCGGCAGTGTGGCTAGGCGAGTTTTCGCGATCACGATCTGTTCCTGGAGGACGTTCTCGTCGAGAGCCATCACGAGGACGTCATAGACGTTGAAGAGCTTCCCTGTGTATTGCAGGATGCGAACAAGATCGGAGAGATACGCTTCCTGGTGCCCTTTGAAGAAGTCCTCACGCAGTCCAAAGGAGCGGAAGATGAAGTTCACATGCTCCTGATAAGCGTCGTCTAAGGCATAGAACGGGTTATACCGCGCGGACTCTGTCGGGTGGGTTGGATCGAGGACTCGCAGGTCCTGAAGACGCCCGGCAGCCTCGATGTGCGGCAGTAAGCGGTCCAGAAATTCCCGCTCGCCTTTGCCATCGAAGATAATCATCGGCATCTTTCGCGTGCCAAAGCGGCGTTTCAGGTCCTGCGCAATGATGTTCTCCAGAAAGGTCGACTTGCCCGCGCCGGTGCCGCCAACGATGACCCCGTGTTTCATTCTCACTATGTCTGGCCACAGCCAGGGCTCGTTGTGAACGTCGTATCCCAGCAACGTAGCCGTATTCCGGTTCGCTTCGCGAGCAACGGAAGCGTCCTTGGCTCCGCTGACGAAAACCGGGGGGTGTGGCCAGTTTTCTTCCCGTTTTTCTCTCCTGCCCACGAGTTGCGCGACGACGAGCCCCCCGCCAAAGAAAACGATCGCGCAGCTCATGAATATTTCGAGACATTGCGCGTTGCGAAGATGCAAACGGGACACCGCGACATACCAGAAAAATCCAACCACAGCGCAGCCTAACAACACGAGGACGCCGGCCAGGTCCTCCGGACCGGGCTGATAACGCCGGGGCTGATCGTAGTAAGGGCTCATCTGTGGCCTCCGACGCTGAAGTACAAAAAGACGCCTAACAAGGCGCACACGAGCAGCGAGACGAGAATTAGCAGCGGACTTGGTTTCCACTTCCCCTTATCGTCTACCGGCCTAAGTCCGTCTGCGAATGACCGGAGGAGGGCCTTCTGCAGGTTCGACTCCGGATCGTCGTGGAAAATAGACTGGAGCGCCGTGCGGACTTCCTCTGCGGAGACGTATCCCTTCGCGTCCACGACTACAGGACCGCCTCGACCGTAAGCTGCTGGTTCTGGTCGGTACCGAAATTCAATTGATAGAGCTGTGGAACATCACCCGGAGAGGTTCCTATGCTGATGACGCCCGTTGTCTTCTGTCCTGGAGCAAGGTCGCGGGTTACAGATTCGGCTTGGACGACGGTAAGGTTGGAGCCTTGCTTTGCTCTAAACGTCCCAAAGGTGTGGGGTGAGAGCTGGTGGTTCCGTAGGCCCAACAGAGAAATGGGCTGCTGCGTGGGAAGCAGCGCGGAGACATCGGGCGTTGTCAGCCGGAATGGATTCTTCGTCTGATTCGTAACGGAGTAGCGAATGTAGAGCTGGTCCTTGGAGCGATAGACCTGTTCGAGATCAATCGCGACACGGCAAGCATCGGATTTCTCAGCATCGTGTGCGATGTCCTGAACGCCCATCATCGTCTGGGCGAGAACGAGGGAGGCGATTTTTCGAATCTCTACGTCAGAAGCTTCCACGGAAGCGCGCACGCTGGCGTGCGGGTCGGGAGGAGGATCGGTACGGATCATTACATCCATCGTCGCGAGCTCCCCGGCAGGGTCAAGCTCATAGCTGAGCTGTCGCGATGCCGTCCAAACAAAAAGGTTGGTCGATACTTTGTCTCTGATCGGTTTGACGAAGACCTTGTCCTCGTGACGCTCAACTTGGAAGCTGTCTGGATCGGCGACGGCAAGCGTCGTCACGGGCTCCCCAAACTCGAGGACAGTAAGGTGGTTGAGTGAAGTCTCGACGTGGCGGATCTGGCTCTGGCTTGTCGTCTGCGCACCCGCCACCGCCACCGCAAGGACAAGAGGAAAAGTGATGAACGTCTTCATAGCGGCCTCCTCGGACGCATTCGTTGTGAAAAATGGAAAGGAGAAGCCAAGCCAGAGGCCATAGCTTCTCCTTTACCGGTTAGGAGTTTTCCAATGGTGCCGGAACACTCGTATTTTCGAAGATCAACGTGCGCTTTCCCTTGTACTGAAAGAGAAAGACCTTCTTCTCTCCATCCGGACCCTCTGAATTGACGATGCGTTCAACGAGCCAGGCGCGTTGCTCACTGTCAAACCAGACGTAGCCGTTGATGGTCTTCGGAAGGCGCACTCGAACCCGTTGGCCGCCCGTTACCTCCGCGAAGGTATCGACAACTTCCTGAGGGAACGATTGAAAAAGGACCGCGCCTGAGCCTGTGCCGCCGGTGACGACGGTATTCATCGCCTGTGCCCACGCCCGCCGATTCTCTTCCTTGCCTTGTGCCCAATAGTGTACGAACAGGTGGAGCGAGCTGAACTGATCTTTCGCATCCTGTTCATGTTCCCAAAGGGCTGCCTGCGCCTTGTTCCGCGCAAGCACCGCAGACTTTCGTTGTTCTTTGTCTTCGCCCTGGCGAACTGCTTCCCAGTAGGCCTGAGCGTTCTTGAGTTGCAGTTTCACCTCGTCCTCTCGCTGAACGATCCGGCTGACGATATCGGCATAGATCGAATTGACGAGCTGGCACTCCTCGAACATCTCCTTGGTAACAGCTTCACCCGAGAAGAGTCCGCGGAAGTCCTCGATCGACATCTTCTCTTCGAAGCTGCCGCCGAGTTCCCTAGGCAAAAAACCAAGTTCCTTGCGTAGGACGTTATAGAGCCTGCCTACCTTGTCCGTGTCGGGGACTTCCAGATACGCCGGCAAATCCGACACCCTGCGCTCACGTTTGTAGCGGAGCCAAGGAACTGGAGTTACCTCTTTCCGTATCTCACCGACGACAGACTCATCTATCTCGACTTTATGCTTCAAAGAATCGAGTGCGTTCTGCAATTGTTCGACGAGCTTATAGGCCAGATCAGGCCGTCCCGCCGCAAGACACGAGGTCTTCAGATCGGTAATGGACCCGATCCGGTTTCCACGCGCCTTCATCGCAACCAGATACACGTTCCACCAGGGAGATTTGGCCTTTGCGTGCTTTGTCTTTTCCTGCTGAAACTTCTCTTCATACGCGATCCTTCCCGCAACGAACTTGGGAAACTGATCGGACGGCATGACGCAGATGGTGTCGAAGTCAAAGTCGCCGCCATTCTTCTTCGCCGTCTCCGAATGAAGGATGTAGGTTCCCTCCATACGAAGCTGACGCTCAAGAATGTAAGCAACTAGAGTCTCGTCAAGGTCGGGTACGCCCAACGCTTGTTTCAGCGCCGGGACAAGCTCGTCGTTGTTAAGGTGACGGACCGGAAGCAAGTCCTCCTGCATCCGTATGGGATAACGAATGCAAAGGCCCTTCTCCGCCGTCAGCGAGGTGATGGAGGTATCTTCAGGTATCCAGTCCGAGGCCGAGAGGATTTTCCCTCGATACTCGATCAGGATGCCGTCATCCGCAAGAGCGAAGGCCGGCAACTTAAGATCACCACCAGTACATGTACGAAACGCCCATCGCGCCAACTTGCGATTGAGCTGGTTCGCAACATAGGGGAATTTGATGCTTGTTCCATTTCGGTCCGCAAGAAGTACAGCTTCCGCAGGCTCCCATCCTTCTGAAACAGGATTGCTTCCCTGCTCCAGTGAATTTGGGTCAAAGCTAACGTCCTCGTCGATCGTCGCGACCTCTGACTTGCCGATCACTTCGAACAACGCCTCATAGTCGTTTTCATCCCAGGCTTTCCTCACTTTGCGAATCCGTTCGATCGCTCGAAGCATGACCTCAAACTGAAGAGCCTCTTCCGAAGCATGTTCGACAAGGGTGTAGCTCGATCCAAACTCTGATAAGCGGGACAACTCCTTAATCCCGAGAATCGCTGGACCTGAATACATCCTGCCCGATGTGCCCAACTGTGGAAGGAAGCGAACGCTGCCCTTCAGAGCTGGTTTGCAGGCACTCTCCGGCAGAATGATATCGACCCCGAGCTTGTCAGCTACGCGATCGCTCATTGCCTTCAACGCACCTTTTGCCTGTTTCGGTTCGCCCGTATCGAATGCCAATCGAAATTGGCAAAATCGGTTGGTGCCGATCCTCAGCTTTCGGTAGAGAGACTCGCGCACCCAACCGCGGCAGTCGTTGGTGCCGAGGACGTGGTCCTGGACAACAACAATACGAAGATCGGGCTCCTCTACCATCAGCTTGCAGTCGGAGACGAGGATCGCAAAGTACACGATCGCTGCCTCGGGCCAATGCTGAAAGCGCTCAGCAATTTCCTTGGCATGAGCCTGATCGACGAAGTAAAACTTGCCATCCTTCGCCGAACCACTCGCACCTGCCAGTTTGTATTCGACCCCACCGTAAACGAGCTTCGCCATGCGGTTCTCGACCACAGACTGCTCATACGGTGTCAACTCATGCGGCACGCTGACACGCGCTACCTGGATGCCGGGATAGATCTGCGCGAGAAGCTTTCCATCGAGCGTATCTTTGCGGCCCAGTTTGCTTTGCTTACGAGTCACTTCCCCCGACGCATCGATCTTCAGTTCAAGAATGAGCTGCTGATCGAGAGCCGTGTTCTGCGTCCTAGTCGTTGTCATATTCTCCTCACTTGTCTGGCGCTTCCAACGAAGTGACAAGAGACTTGGCTGACGCCGGTTTCTTGTCTGTCGCCTGGCCGCCCGGGTTAGGGGTGGGTGTGGACCGAACCAGGCTCGAGCGTGCAAACCGGGTCAGCGGAATTCCTCATCGCTCATGCGATAAGGCGTCAAAGGAGGCGAACATTAGCCATGTTTCAGGTATGTTTCCTCTTTGAATTCCGTTCTGACCTTGTGGCCCTACTTACGCACGGGCCGCTTAACCAAGGTTGGAGATCCTCCCTGTATCTCCGCCTCCGCCTTATAGGCAAGGAGGGTGTAGATCACACCGTTCTTCGACTGAAAAGCCTTGATGAGGGCTTCGCCTTCGTTTGGAACTTCCACCCCGAGCTCGGGCTTTTCGATGGTCGATCCTTCTTTAGCGAGAAAGTAGCGGGCAACTTCTTCGGTTTGCTGGCGCGGCCTTCGGCCCCGCTTCGGTTCGGTGGAGTGTCCCGCCGGCGACCGCGTCTCAGCGGCCGTAGATACTGCGCTATCCATTACTGACCTCCTTTGTTACCCGTTCCGTCGCCGTCGGGGGTTGCGAGAATGCGGTCACGGCGCTCGCCGTCGATGGGTCGCTCGCTGTACTCGGCAATCCAGAGGCCGTCCGGGTTTATGTCCGAGCGGCGGTCCGCGATCAAACGCACCCGATACTCGTTAACGAAGTGGTCGGTCGATTCGGTCCCATTCGACAGACGGTGAACATCCTTGACTCCGTACACCAGATAAGTGAGCGGTTCACCCGCGACAGCGTTGATTTCCCGCAGATGGAAGACGGATTCAATCTGACCGTCATCAATCTTGCCGCGCGTGTTGTCGTCTCCCATAGCCTTGATCGTGTAGGTCCGCAGATTGCGCGTCATCATATTGAGGCTGCTCGACCAGTGGTCGTCTACGTTGACAGGCGAGTAGTTGAGGTAGCCCGACAGAAAGCGTTTCACGAAGGCTTCGTCGAGGAAGTTATCAGTGCCGGCATTCGCTGCGTCGCCGGAGAGCCCCTTCGTCGGTTTACCAACCACTGCGGCATCGCCGTTCGGGCCGATGCGAATGACAGTCGGTGGCTGTATCCGCACAAAGATTGCGAAGCCAATCGCGATCAGAGCGATAGGCACTGTCAGGAACGCTAGTAGCCATGCTCTGTTCGCGTTAGCCGTGAGCGCTCCGTCAACTTCGTAGTATTTTGGCCTTGCCGTGACGGGTTCGGTTGAAGTGAGCGTATTGCTTTTCATGAATCCTCCTACTCTTGATCCGAGGTTCCCCTAGTCGCGCCCGCCAAGCTGCGCGCCACCAGACGGGCTGCATGATAGGTGCCCCAGGTGCCGACGTTGTAGCGATGCACGCTTGGTCCCCTCTTTGCAATTGCCGTGGGGCGTGAGCGACCGCCGAAATTGGCGCCCTTACTGGGGGAAGATCCACTGGTGGAGCTTGCGGATTCGGTCGAGAGCTGCGTAGGGGTGATGCCCCCCTCCTCGCCGCTATCCGCGACCATAGCTTCACTGAGGAAGCCCCGAATCTGCTCAGCGTGACCTTCTGCGGTGGGCTCGCTGCTAGACATCGAGAAACCACCCGTCGGCTGTCCGCTCATGGAGGCATGCGCCCTGGGTGCCTGCTGGGGAGGTGCCGGCTGATTGGTTCCTGCCGAAGTCGTAGCCGATCGGGCAGAACCTGCTGTAGCGCCCGCGACGGAGCCGCCTGACTGTGTTCCGGCCGATGCTCCGCTTCCTCCAACCGCCAGTCCTGCCGCCGTTCCTTCGACAGCCGCCGCGCCCACAGTCAGCGCCGTCACCGCGGTCCCTATCATTGCGGCTGCGGTGCTTCCGACATCGCCGCTGACAATTCTCTTGGCGATGAAGGGAATGATCGCAATCGCCAGAGAGAAGATGATGCTCGCAATCCCTATGAGGAAGGACCCCTCAAGATTTCCAAGTCCTCCCAGGAAGTTGTTCTGGTTGAGCATCTGCCCTACCTGCCCCATTTGGACGGCGCTGAGCAGTGCCCCAAAGCCCCCGTACAAGATCGGCCACGCGTTCCAGATGAAGAGATTCTCGACATACGCCTTTGCGATACGATTTGTCGCCCCGAGCGGCATAAGCGCGATCACGATCGGACCGAAAATATAGAGAACACTGCCATAGAAGATATAGAAAAATCCAAAAACGACAATGACGATCGGATACAGGATGTAAGCAACGAGAATCAGGATTGCATCCAAGAGGCCCGCGATCGAACCGGTAATCAGACCCCACATCTGCTGGATTCCGGCCTGGTTGTACTGTGTCTGCAGATCGTTCGCCCAGTTTTCGAAGAGGTTGCCAGCACCTGAAGCGTTGCTGATCCAGTTTCCAGCATTCACGAAACCCTGATTGACGGTCGTGAAGATCGCGCTGTAATTCATCACGACAATCGCTGTGACGACATATTTCACGAGGTTCGTTCCGAGCCCACGGACGTCGCCGCCATGCATCGCGGATTGATAGACTTGCCACAGAAAGCCGACAAGTAAGACGGCGTACGCAGCATTCTGCATGCCGGAAGTAATACTGGTGGAATTAATGCCCGCTACGGCCTGCGTCAGGAAGCGCTCGAAGAGAATCAACTGCGTCCCTTGGAAGAATGCGAGCATCGCCAGATTTGAATGAAAACTACTGATCGAAAGCATCTCGCCCCCGTTACCTAGTCGTCAGCGATCCGTTGACCAGACTGTTGTTATGGGTGTTGTCCGACGTCGCAAGTTTCGACACCTTGCTTTGATTGGCAAGGTCGATGCCACGTGTTCGCATCAATTCAGCTAGAGCCGCCTGCGTGTAGGCATTAGCGCGCACAACCCAGACATCGGCTTCCGCTTCCAGAATCTGCGCGCTGCCGGGCGCCGCTGCGGAGATCTGCCGTCCCATCTGGTCGGCCTCACTCAGTTCCGCATCCGCGAGCGCATCAATTTCAATTGCACGTTTCATGGCATCCTGTGCTTGAGCGTCGGTCATGTCGGTCATCGTGCGGACGGAAGGTGACGCCGAGTTCTGGGCCATCACGACTCCGTACACCGATTGAAACTGCGGAGACACCGTCGACACGTTGGCTGCATTACGGGAGAGCAGCGTGGATTCCAAACTTTGCGCCTGAGGCAGCGTGGCGCTTGAGACGTTCACATGGAACATGCTGCTCACATTGCTGAATTGACTCTCAAACTGCGTCACCGAACTCTTGGCCTGATTGATGGCCGTTAGCGGATACATGACCTCCTGTTCGTATTTCGCGGTGCTCTGCTCATACTGGTTGATGGTTTTGAGCGGCGCTGCCAGGTAGGTATTCATGAGCGACTGCATCTTCGACAAGGCTGCCAGGATTGCCGCTGTGTCGATGCCGAATTGTCCGTTCGCGCGCGTCGGGAGAACGATGACCATGGCGAGGGCTACCATCAACGTCTTCAGGAGGGTCGGGCGATACCACGGACGCAGAGGCCTCATGTCTTCAATACTTGTGGCCGCCTGCGGTGATTCCACTCGCGCCTTGTGCCGCCAGAACAACGGTCTGCGTATCTGATTGGGAGTTTTCTTCGAGTCCGTCATAAACATTCTCCTTACCGAGTGAGTGCGCCTGTAATCAGGCTGTTGATCCCACCTGTTGCTGTCGTTCTGCGCTTAACGAGCACGTTGTCGTGAGCGACACGACCTGCTTCCTGCCGCAACTCCGCTGCCAGCATTTTTTGCATGTATGCCTGACAGCGAAGGTTCGCGACCTGGGCCTGCGCCGTCAGATAGGGATTCGAGCCCGGCGTACTCACGGCCACCTGATTCTCCATTTGGTTCGCAGTCTGCAAGATGACGTCCCCGCCTTGATCGGCAATGAGTGTCGTCTTGAGATTCTGTTGCCCCAGGGCGTCGTCCATGTCCATCATCACGCGGTCCTGTGGTGAAGCCATGTTGGTTTGAGGGATGGCTCCGTAGTTCGTGGTGAAACTGGTCTGAAGTGAGGGGATCTGCAGTGACTGCCGGCTGTGTAGCAGGGTCTCGAATTGTTGGGGGCCTGCCAGTGTCGCGCTGGAGAACCGCGTGTTGAATATCTGGTTCATTGAGCTGCGATAGGTATTAATGGAGTTTGAGACGAAGCCACGGGCCTGGTTAATCGCCGCCAGCGGCCACACGGTCGTCTGATAGAGCTGATTCACCTGTTGCTGGATCTGGTTGATCGCTTTCAGTGAACTCCCCATGTCGCTTTGGATCGAACTGAAGATCGAGTCGAAGACACCGAGGAACTGCCCGTGGGCAAGACGCGGTACGGCAAGGCACGCCTCCGCGGCTAGGACAGTAAGCGCCAATCTCTTCTTCCAGCGAGACCATTTTGAGGGAGGTGGCGCGCATCCTGTCTCGTTGGTACAAGGCAGGCCATTCATAACCAATTCGGTTGTGCTGTTGGCTTTGTCAATCATCGGGCTGTGACCTCGTGCATCTCTCCGGACAACTCCACTTCCAGGGGTGCGATCTCCGCAAGACCGCGTGGATACCGTGACGCGAGAGCTTCGTACGCCTCAATCAGGGGAAGCTGCTGGTACTGAAGTAGCCACCATTTTCGGAAGTTTCGCTCGCGGGCATAGGTGGTAGTTATCCAGTAATCGACCGCGCTCGGAACAATCCGGATCGCGTGGGTAGACTCGGCCTTTTCGCCAACCGCAATAAGGAACTCCGCACTGTGGCCTTTCTTCGGGTGGGCAAAGGTCTTGATCTGGTTGAGTGCCGTCTCATTCAAGTGGACGTGTTCGCGGAGCGCCGTCATGTCGCCCGGCTGTTTGCCGATGATCTTGGTTGTTGCATTCTTGACGATGCCTGCCCCATGCTCGTTGGGCCGATCCTGAGTGCCGACGAAGTCCTCCGGCGTCTGGCTGATGCCCCAGACACTGGCGTTGCGTTTGCGCGCGGTGCGAAACAACTGCACTACAACGCTGGCGAGAATCGGCGACTCAAGAAGCGCCCAGCATTCGTCGAGCAGAACGATGCTCGGCTGGCCGGTGGATCCCGACGCGCGGTACGTCGCAGTATGGGCGATGAGAAGGCTCATGGCTCGTTCGAGGCGTGGGTCGTCCTTCAATTTTTCTACATTGAAGTACAGCCACGGGTTATCCAGCCGGACGGTCGTCGGACGGTCGAAGAGCCGCGCATAGGGTCCCTCGTCGACCCAGGCTCGCAGCTTGGTCGACGCCATTTGCGCCATCGCGTTGATCTTCTGGTTGCGATCACGGTCCTGCCAGTGGGCTAGCTCGGCGGCGAGATCTCCGAAGAGTGGGACCGGGTTCGAGGTCTTCGCGCTGCATCGCTTGTAGGTGGAGGCGATAGCCTCAAGCAGGACACTATCGAGGAGGTCGATATCGAGGTCGGGCGGGGTGTTCTCACCAAGCATGTGCCGGGTAAGGTTCTTCAGGAATGAAATCTGATCGTTGGAGGGCTTGTTCTCTCCTCCCGGCAGGTCCCACGGATTGATCGTCTGATCGCTGTCGAGCGACATCTCGATCATCTCGCCACCCATGAGTTCTACAAGTGGCTGGTAGGAATCCCCGCGCTCAAGGATCGATATCAGCGGATTCGCACGCGCGGCCATTAACAACATCTGCTGTGCCGCGAGAGTCTTTCCGCCGCCGCTCTTGGCCATCAACAGGCCATTCGCATCGGACAGGTCGGGATCAAACATCGAAAATGGAATGAGTTGGCGATAGGGCGTCTCGAACAGAATGAGCGGACTGCGACGGGTTCCAGTCCATGGCATCTCCACGGGCACAAGATCGGCGACGTTCGATGTGAGCATGTCCTGGTCGCGCTTGTCGGCCTCCGCCATCCCCGGCAACGTTCCAAGGAAGATGCGGCGTTTGGCAATCGTCTCAGTTACTGCCTTCGCGCCGTTCATATGGGTGAAGGCGTTCAACACTTCCTGGGTGCGGTTGGCGAGATCGCGCTCCGATCGTTCAAGGTCGCCAAGAGTCACAGCCGCCTGCGACGTGCGCACGACGACCGACAAGCTCAGCTTTGCTGTCTTGAGCGATGAAGAGATGATGTCACGCTGCACCTGGATGAGTTGGGCTTGGGCGACTTCAGCCTCCGGATTGGATTTGAAGTTGCCGTTCGCGTCCTTTTGCGCCGCAGTCATCTTCTGCAGCCGCTTCTTATAGCCCTTGAGCACCTTGACCTGATCGGGGATAACGACCTGCCCGCTGATCACGACCGGAAATCCAAGGGTCGAGAAGTTCTGCAACATGCCGGGAAATGTCGCGTCGGGCAGTTCCTTCAGGCTTACAACCGAATAGAGGAAGCCGTCGATGTTAAGGTAGCTCTCTGTCTCATTGAGGATGCTGGCCTGAGTCGCCTGTTCCCGCGCACTGCGATACTCCAACAGTTCCTCACCGGGCACATAGGGACGACGATCGCGCCGGATTGGATGTTGCGAATGTTTCAACTCCTCGAATAGCTCTTGAGTCGTCAATCGCCGAGACCCGAGATTCGTCGCCTCCATCGATCCCTCAATGCCCCGAAGGATCGACTCGAACTCAGCCAGGTAGGTCTCATGCTCCCGCCGAGTCCGCTGGATGGCTTTCTTCTGGCTCACTGTGAAGCCACCGAGTTTCCGGTTCTGCTGGGCCGAGTGATACAGCTTGGCATGGATGCGAGGGTCCCAGATGAAATACACATGAAGGCGATTCTCAAAGTAATAGCCGTTCTGCTCCTTCTGCCGCCACATCCTAAGACGATGCGTGTCGAGTGCCATGACTTCCGATTGTTCGGTGCGCTGTTGATGTACATAGTCGTCGAGGAGATCGCCGAGGTGCTCGGATATCTCATAACGGAACTGAATGCGCATGCTCACATCAGGCACGCTGCGGAATAGAGCTTCGAGCATCGATTTGGTCTGGTTGCGATCGCCGTCGGTTGCAAAGTAAGCCAGAATGCCCCGCAGTTCATAGCCGGCGACAAACGCTCCGTTTGTCCGAACCATCACGTTGTCGCCGGCAGGCAGGTCCCGCAGAGGCAGTAGCTCGCATACGGCAGGTGACTTGAGTTTCTTGTCATGTTCCGCGTTGGTCATTGGTATGCGCCTTCTCTCTCTACTGCCGTCGGTCCGTCCCCTCGCAATCCTGCTTCTGCAACTCTGGAGAGCGGAGCAATTCCTTCATGGAACCGCGATGCAAACAGAACACTTGCGAACACCGCCTGAGCCGCCTCCGCATCGAGATTCAGGGCCACTGATCCGTCGCGCTTCGTCTTGATCAAAGCCTGCATATACCTATTCCTCTTCCTCTACGACATAGGCTTCACTTAGCTGCGCATCTCGCTCGAGTGCGCACCAGGCTCGCGGAGAGACAAGGGAACGCAGCAGGTCAGTGAGATAGCCGCGAGGCCGGCCGTACTTGAACAGGATCAGGAACGGGACAGCCAGGGCCGGCACAATAAACTCCATAAAGATGTTGAGCGGCATCCCGAAGACGTGTGCGTCGTCACTCACAAAGTGCGCCAGCAGGTTCATGAGCGCAGCAAGACCCAGCACAAGAATCAGATCTTCAAACTCAAGGCCAAGGAACGACACTTTGGTCTGAAGGTTGCGATGAACTGGTGTCAAATCGAGGCTCATGAACTTACCCTCCAATCCCGTGGGCTTGCGTGACCATCGACTCGGCCAGGCGGACCATCCCAGACACCATCAAGGCCGCTACCGCGGCAATAAACTTCCTTATCCAAATCGACCCCGGATAGATCTCCGAAACCACTCCTCCCATGTGCAGCGCCATCGCTGCGAGTTGAGTCAGGGCGAACACAGGCAAGATCACGTTTGCAGTCCAATTCACGAGGCTCATGGTTGCCATCCAGAACCCATCGGCGCTGGTTGGCCCCGCGTGCTGTACGAACCCTTCAAGGGCGCGAAGCATTCCCGAACACATCAACGAAGCAAAGCCGCCATAAAGCAGGTTCTCGAAAGGACCACTCTTGCTGTAGCGATAGACCGCTCCAGCAAAGAACATTCCGGCCATCGTAGGCATCATGGTGTTTCCCGCCCAGGATGCAAGGTTCGTGATTGCGCCATTGAGACTCATCGTCATCCCTCAAGCCGCCATCGTCTGAAAGAGTGAAAGTAAACCGCTCACACTCAGGAACGAGATAGCGGCAAAGACCATCCTTGTCCAGGGTCTATGCCTGACAAAGTTGACGACCGCACCGACGCAGGCAAGTCCGGCGGCTGCGGGCATGATTTGCCCGACGATGTAATTCCAAAGAGAGGTGAGCATATCCGTGGCCGCGTATTGTCCTCCGGAGTTCCACCCCTGCATCAGTTGCATAGTGGCCGAAAGCGACATAAGAAAAAGAGCGGTGATGATGGATGCGAGAGGATTCTCGCCTGCTGCTCCATCGAGCGTCGCCTTTAGGACGAAGTAGGCAGCAATAACCGGGACCAACTTGGCGACGATGATCTGATTGACGAAGTTCTTGAAAACACTTTCCATGCTGGCGAGCCAACTTGTTGCTATCGATCCGCTCCCTGAAGGAACGGTGATGCCTTGTGCCGCAACCCAAGACAGAAGCTGTGGAAGCGTCAGAAGTACAACGGTCCACAACACCCACTTTCCAGTCCGCCCGTTGACTTGGAAGTTGGTTCCTCCTTCATGTCGCAGGCTCACTCCGGCAGCCGCTAGCGTGCAAAACGCAGCCGGCACCGCAAGATCGAAAAGCAGCTGAAGAAGGTCGAGAAGGAATTGCGGCACTGGCATCGCTGAGGGCCTCGTTTACTGAATGCCTTGTGATTGTGTGATGAAGCCCTCGGCCATGCGCCCGAGACCAGAGATCACCATTAGGGCTACGCCGGTAACTCCCCAGCCCATGTAGCCGCGGCCGCTCTTGAAATGCCAGCCGGCGATGCCTAAACAAGCAACCGCGATCACCGGTGCAATGACATTGCAACCCCAGTTCACAATGTTGAGGACGGTTCCTTCAACGGTGGTCGCCTGTTGACCTTGGACAGCCTGGCCAAATTGTGGAGAGGTGCCCAGATTCTGAGCGCTCGCTGCCAGAGGCACCGCAATATTCGCTAGCAGGATGAGGCCCAGAGCGAACATCAGGGCGATTTGAATCCAGTTCTTTTGATCTGGACGGTAGATGATAGTTGCGGATGGTGTAGCGGTCCCCTCGGAGCGCCGCCAGAAGGCTGTTGCGGTTCTCATAGTTTTCTCTCCTGGACTCGGCTGCTCATGGCATCCGCGTCGAGGGTGAGAATGTGATGAAATCGAATGTCGGTCAAGCTGCCGAGAGCTAAAGTCGCAGACTCGGCTGCATGTCTAATCTTTTGTGTGATCTGGCGCGCCTGGCGATTCGCGGGTGATGGCGGCTGCTCGTGAACTAACGTCCCGGACTGGCTCGGTTGCAGCGAACGCGCTAAAATCTGTAGCCGTCAGGCTTTTAGAACCTGTCGTGACGAGATGTCGCCAGGTTCAGGGACAACGAGATGGCAACTGTACTGCAGGGGATTTCTTATCAATGCGATCAATGCGGAGCCGCAGATATTGTGGCCATCCCACTCATCTATCAACTGGGAGCGCGCGCCTATTCCGGCATTCTGCATTGGGGCGTTAGCCAGCCCCATTCGGCACAAGCGGCGACGCCACCCCGTCCTCGAGGATATTCCCGGCCTCTTCTTCTTTGGGGGTTCGCTATCTTCTTCGCCTGCTTTTGGTCCCTTGCGGGTATCGGCGCCGTTCTCAAACGTCCCAACACTTCGGGAAGCATGGAATATCCAATCGCCTTCATTATGATCCTTGGTCTTTTTTGCCTTGGAGGGCTGATCCTGAATCTTCGAAAGATAACTCGCTACAATCGTGAGGTTTATCCGCAGCTCTATTGGGAATGGGAGCATACCTATTTGTGTCGCCGCTGTGGGAGATTCAGCCAAATCCCTTCATAGTGGTGATCCAAAGGGGCCGCGGCACGCGCGTGCCTAAGCGGAAATTGCGCTTCCCTGTTTGACGTGACCCCAAACCACGCTGAGACGATGCGAACTACATTGTCTCAACCACACATGGAGTCGTCGGGAACCGCCATGTCGCTCATGTGCATCGGGACCTGCAGGCGCTCGTTGCTCACCCCCACACACGTGTCGGTAGACCTCTGATCACTCGATCGCGGTTTGGGATATTTGGGGTAATACCGTCTCAAATTGTCGCCGAGCAAAGTGCGGGAGCCGGCCTCGAACACACAAAGAGGTCGATTGATCCCACCTTGCTCCAATGCACCCTTCGACGACAGAAGCGACCCTTCCTCGATAGAAAGTTTTGGCTTCGACACGGTGGCGTGGAGAGAGACGCAGAAAAGCCCCGGCTCTTGGGCCGAGGCTTGAGCACAGCGAATCACTGCCCTATCTATTGCGTCGCGTTTGCTACCTTGTGAAGCTCCGAAGCGCCTTGCTCGCGCTTTGTAAACACAATGTAAATCTTCGTATCAGCCGGGACAGAGACGACCACACGGCTGTTGGCGTTCAGGTTCATGATCTCCGAATCACCGGCTGTGCCGATATTCTCGGCCACGCGCTCTCGCAGCATGTCATCTTCTGAGAATGCCGCGCTGCTGTTGTTACCGGCGATCTCAGCAAGGACGGATCCAAGTCCTGACGCTGTGCGCACCAGGAAGTTCTTACCGGTGTTTTTTCCGAAGACGTTCCCTTTGATTGGACCAAGATCGAGCCCAGTGCCGATGGCCTCGATCTTCTCTCGTGCCCCATCCAACAGTTCGATTTCATCGAACTTTACGCTCACTAACCCACTTCGATCGGCTTGCTGGAGCTGTCCGTAAACGCGTGCTCCCGCCGGAACAATGATCCTATCGCCGACAGCATAGGTATATTCCACGACGGCAACAACGGTAGCCTGCACAGCGCTCGATATTTGAGTCTCGAGCTTGGCCTGTATACGCGTCCCAGGCGTCATTTCCAGTCGGGGCGCACCATCGCCTTCAGGACTAGCCTTTGGCGATGTCGTAATCGGGTTTTGAATTTGACTCCGAACGAAGACCAGTGATGGCTCCTTCAATGCATTTTGCTGTGGCGTCTGCGCCGGTGTTGGCGCCGGAGGCGCGCCATATGGCTGCGGCTCCTCCCATTTCTGTTGGGTGTCGGCAAACGATGGGACATTCCCCAGAGAACCCCCTGGTGTCGACTTGGAGATCGGGGACTTTGGAACGAATGCCGCATTCCTCGCACTGGTGGATGTACCGTCAGACGAGCGGGTGCGACGAATGTCACCGGGGCCGAGTTGTCCACCGGCGTTGTCCGGGGCCGGAGTCCGAACAGTCTCCATAAGCGGTGTCACACTGCCCTTGGGCGGTTTCGATTGCTCCTGTTTCACCTGCGGGGGCGGCAGCTTTCCAGCCAGTTGCTTCCGTGAAGACTTCCCGAGAATCGCTGTGAAGACAAAGAAGATCACCGCAATCGTCAGGCCGCCGGCGAGAAGAAGCAGCTTGCTTTTGTTCATCCCCTCGGCGCCCTTTTCGCCAGCCCTCGTCGCGAAATCCGTGACAGGGACAGTGCCGGGTTGATCGCTGACTTCTGCGTCCTGCCGCCCGAGTATCGGAGTCGGCGATCGCATTTCTGTCCAAGGGGTCTCGGGTGACTCTTCAATCTGAACGGGCACACCTCTGTTTCCGTTCGTGTTGCTCTCGTTGGCGCTCATAATCTTGGGCTCCTTCTTATTGGTGATCGGCGGCGATCGGTGGGGTGAAAGGTAGACGAATCAATACCGGCTGATCGACCTGATCTGCCTGCACAAGTTGAAGAAACAGCTTCTCGCTCGATTGCTTGAAGTTGGGGCGGTCGAACACGACGACTCCATCCGCCCGTCCACCGGGCTCCAACCTGGTTGTGCTTAGTTTGTAATCACGGATCTCGAGTTGATCAGAGATGATGCCCTTGCCTTCTTTCTTCTTTTTCTTCTCGACCTTGCGCCCAGTGATTTGTATTTGTGGCGGAACGATCTCCACTGGCTGATCCGACTTGTTGAAGACAGAGTAAGAGACGACCGTTTCGTTACTCCACTGCCTCACGTCGCCAATCGCGGTCTCGATCTGTTTGCCATCCCATTTCGTCCATTTGGGAGCATTGATTCTTGCCTGCTGTTCGAACTCCTCATCGAGAGCCGAAGGGACAACAGATCCGGACCGGCTACCGGCGTCGACCGTCGCGGATCGGGGCACCTTGTCACCGGTCTTCGTGACAGCGGGCCCCGGCATATCGGACGCGATCAAGAAGCTCCGCGACGCTCGGTATGCGATGAGGAAGTCCACAGGTTGCGCGGCGTTGCCAGCGGCTATGCCGTCACTGATCAACTCAAGCGTCACATGCTGACCCGACTTCGTCGCAATCAAGAGGTTCGACTGGGCCGGCTCTTTGGTGATCGGCTTGATGTAGACGTAGTCCGGTTCGCCCTCATTGTGTTCGGCTTTAAAAGCCCCTGGGCTACCCAAAATCACAGACGTGATTTCCTCGGGCATTCGAATCGTCGACTCAAACTCCGGCCGCAAATGCAAGGGTGTCACTTCGTTTGGATTGATCGTGACGGTGGCAACGCGGGCGACGACAACCGGGTCGGAGGCGTGGAGCGGAATCGGAAGTAGAAATGCAACGGGAACGAGCCAACGCAGTTTCATGGTGTTCATCTCCTTGGCGGCGGGGCAGCCGCATACTTGCGCATTATGTATTGCCTTCGAACTGCCTGTACGTAGGCCACAACGTCAGGATTCCGATAGTTGAGCTGCTTCTTTCCAACCCAGCGGTCACCGGCATAGTAGACCGCGGCGACCAGCCGCAAGTCACCGTGAAACTCCCACATCAATGTCGTCACATAGCGCGTGCCGGCCGCGATGTTCTGCTCGACATCGAATGGCTGCGTGGCCCCAAAGCGCCGTGCGGTCGCCGGCATCAATTGCATGAGGCCCATCGCCCCTTTGTTCGAGATCGCGCGAGGATTCCATCGCGACTCAACATCAATGAAAGCGGCGATCAATTCGGGGGGCACCCCGTAGTGGGTGGCGTAGTGATGGACACATCGTTCCGCCAAAGTGGCGGGCACCACAGCGCGGGCATTCTGCGACAACACGAAGATCAGAAAAGGCAATAGCCATTTCATGACTGTGTTCCTCCTGAAGGCGCCATGTTTTGCGCAAAACGGGCGCCGTCGTCGAGCAGGCTTTTGAAGCCCTCTCGCAAGAGCAGATGGCGACGATCCTTTTCGGTCTTTGCCAGGAACGGCAGCAGAACGTCCCGGTGCTCGGCGGTCACATGATCGGCACCAAGCAGCTGCAGAGCATTTGCGAAGTCGATCATCTCTGACACGGACGGCGGCTTCTCGAGTGAATAGTTCCGAAACGAGAGGGCAATGCCGGCCATTTCTCGATGAAATTCTTCATCGGCCCCCGGGGTACGACTGGCGATGATGTCGGCTTCCCGCTGCGGCGTCGGGTGTTCGACACGAACATACAAACTGCGTCTGCGAATCGGATCCCCCAATCGACGCTCTTCATTGCTGGTGAGAACGACAAACGGAATGCTCCTGGCCTCGACGGTGCCGAACTCGGGGATAGAAAGCTGCCAGGCGGACAGTATTTCGAGCAACATCGCCTCAAAGCCGTCATCAACTTTGTCGAGTTCGTCGATGAGAAGCACGCAAGGCCGTTCGCACTCGAGAGCCCGCATGAGTGGCCCGGGGCGGAAGAAATCCCGTCCTTTGAGGCTTGTCTGCACGGTCTGCCAGTTCTCGTGCTGCCCCTTTGAGAATTCCATATAGAGCCGCTGGAGGCCTTCGTCGAAGCGTCCAATGGCTTTGTCTTCGCTGACCCCGCGATAGCACTGAAGCCGTTCCACATGAGTGTTCGCCGCTGCCGCGACGGATAGGGCCAGTTGCGTCTTTCCGCTGCCTGCCGGCCCTTCGAGGAGAAGTGGCTTTTTTAGCATTGCGGCAAGAAACACGACCTGGGTCATCACCGGATCGATGAAGTAACCCGTAGATCCAAGCTTTTCTGAGAGTTCCGCCAACGAGTTAAACATGACCCGACTCCCTAAGAACGACAGTCCTGACGGCAAGCCAGAGTCTCTTTATCAGTTGCCCCATACGAACCCCCATGTAACGGTGTCACTATGGGGTTCTTTCTAAACTTGGTCAAATTTCCAAAGAGCCGCCGGAAAATGGGCCAGACTCAGGCACGCCGCGAAGCGACGATGAAAAGGCCTGCCCGTGCGCCGGAGGGCCGGCCAAGTTTCTTACGCGCCTCCGATCTCTTTTTCTCCCTTTCGTCCTCCAGCTTCTCAAGAGCGTTCTCGCAGTCTGAGTGGGAGACGATGGCATAACGCTCGAACACGCTCCGCGTCTTCCACCCACCGATCTTCATGATCACCCCCTCCGCAACTCCAGCGTTCCGGAAGTTTCTGGCGGCCGTCCGACGCAGATCGTGGAAAAGAAGATCTGGAACGCCAGCTGCTTTGGTGGCGTTCTCCCAAGTGCCGCGAAAATCTTTGACTCTTTTGCCATCGGGTCGAGTAAAGACGAAGTCGTCCAGCTCTTTGCCCTCGATGCAGAGGTCAAGCAGTTTGTAGACCATTTCCGTCATTTTGACTTCTCTGCCCTCTTTGTTCTTCGTGGTGCCGGGATGCAGACGGATCGTCCAGTTTGGAAGATTGATTTGGTTGACTCTGAGCTTCAGCAGTTCACCGACTCGCCAACCGTAAGTTGCCCCTGCCTCGACGATTGCCTGGAACCAGATCTCCATGCATGATTCCAGAAGCTTCTGGTACTGGGCATCTTCAAGAAATCCCTGACGGATGTTGTCCTCTACGAGCTTCGGGAAATGCGGAACATAGAAAACTTTCGGCGGAGTAGCTTCTCTACCGAGATTGAACATTCTCTTGAGTGCCGCCAGCTCACGATTGATAGTTGCATTGGCAGCGCCGGCCGCTAGGCGCTTGTCAACATAGTTGTTGAGCTGAACGCTCGTCACTTGAGGGGCTTTCAACTTCCCAAAGAATGGTTCCAGGTGAAGTCTCCACCGCGATTCTGCATCATCAATCGAGGTCCTGCCGTTTATTTTGTAGTCGCGGAGGAAGTCGGCGGCGAGGTCCGGGATTGGCGTCTTCTTGGGTACGAGGCCGGTGACGGCACCGGTTGTCACTTCGGCGATACGCAGCCTCAACTGCTCCAGAGCCTCTTTCCGGTCAGTCGTCTCTGAGGATTCCCGTTGCTTGACGCCATTCTGGTAGTAGCGTAACCACCAGACAGAACTCCCCTTGGGCAGAAAGATACTTCCTGTTCCACGTTGGCGTCTGCTCATTTCGCCCCCCTTAGCTGAGGAACGATTTCGCGTGTTGCCACCGAAACGGGAGTCGGCTCCCAGCCAAGGGAGTCTCCGATATTGTGTTTGTTGTTCTCGATGTAAGCGTCCAGGTCGCATACATCCACCAGGAACGGTCCGCCGCGCTGGTCCTGAACGAACGGTATGATCTCGTTCTGGATCAGTCGTCTCAGCTTCCACTCACTCATCGACAGATACGTAGCGGCCTGTTTGGTACGCAATAGCCGTCTCGTCAGCATCGGCACAACAGTCATCGCGAACTTCCCTGGCATGAGGACGTGTCGGCCCTCCGATACCAATCTCGACAAACGAGCCAGTCGAGTGAGGATCATGGGACTGATTTGGATCTCGGTCAAATTCTTCGCAGCGGACTTCTCGTGTCCCTCAAACGGACGAAGATGATTCAACGGCACCGATCGGAAGCGACACTCAGATGCGTCGACGCCCAAGAGGTGGCCGAATCGACTTCGCCGAAGAAGATGAAGTGATGGATTTTGAGGGTCTTCGTTTGAGTCGATCTCACCAGGCGTGGGAGATGGAACAAGCGAATTTTTCGAGGAGGCGGGCGAAAGGCAGCCGCTCAGACTCCACCGGCTACCAGGTGCATTTTTAGAGTTTGGGCAAAGAATGGGCAAAGTGGGCTCCGGGGTCGGAACCAACGATGCTGTAAGTTGTTGTAACTATGGTGCCGGGAGGGGGGGTCGAACCCCCACGACCTTGCGATCGGCGGATTTTGAGTCCCTAAATGACGTTTTTGCAGGGCCTCGCACAGCGCTGCACAGAGCCGCATAAATCTTTTCATTGCAATAGATACAGGCGATATTGGTCTTGCACCGCGACGCACCGAAAGGCAAGAAAGTAGAAAACCAACAGCCACCAGAACAGCCACCAAGCGACTCGGCGGACTTTACATCCGCTCAGTCCGATTTCATCAAACCGGTGGCTCTTTGGTGGCTGTTTAAGGATGGAGCGTCCTCACCATAGTATCAAGCAACACTCGATAGGCTCGAAAATATTTGCCGAGAACCCAGGTTGAGCAACAACTACTTCTTTGAAGCCTTCTCACCGAAAGAGCGGATGACAATTCGTTTCGGCAGACGTTCTCGATCAAGAAGCAAACCCGTCTCGTCCGAACCGGCAGTGGCGAACTCCCTGAGTTTGTCGATCATCCCGAGCACAAAGAGAACAGCAGCATACGTCCCCATAGCAACGCCGGGATCACCTTTTTCAAGCTTCACGAGAGTAGTGCGCGAAATGAA
>Ga0207933_1000528_pt1 | contig 36411 bp, 35 predicted proteins | sample NGESurdeep092012_4_FD_184488 | JGI IMG/M metagenome (GOLD analysis project Ga0207933, IMG submission 184488) | Arctic peat soil microbial communities from Barrow, Alaska - NGEE Surface sample F53-3 deep-092012 (SPAdes) | ecosystem: Environmental > Terrestrial > Soil > Wetlands > Peat ... | reverse complement strand
ATCGAGGTTCGAAATAACGAACCCATTAATTCCGAAACGGCGGAGGTTGGCCAGACGTTCTCCGGCGTAGTGGCGCGCGATGTAACCGATACACAAGGCCGCGTGGTGATTACACGAGGTTCCGGCGCCACGCTGGTGGTCAGATCTGCTTCCGGACAGGGAAGACTACAGGGCCGCTCGGATCTTGCGGTAGATGTCGGGGCGGTGAACGTCGCCGGGCGCCGCTACCGGCTGGAAACCAGCGACTTCGTGAAACGGGGCCGCGAGGGTGTCGGGACGAACCAACGCACGGGGAAATTCCTCGGCGGCGGCGCTGCCCTCGGCGGGATTATCGGAGCCCTTGCGGGTGGCGGCAAAGGGGCCGCGATCGGGGCGCTTTCCGGCGCGGGCGCGGGCGTGGCGACGCAGGGGTTGACCCGCGGCAAAGCCGTCCGGATTCCCTCCGAAACGCTGTTACGTTTCCGGCTGGAAGCGCCGGTTCGGATTGAAGCAATCGAATAGCACGGGCGGCCGGGATCAGTGGCCTTCGCTGACGTAGTTCCGGTTCCAGTCGGGAATATTCACGGTGACATCGCCCTTGACCACGGCCTGGCATCCGAGCCGGGAATGGAGTTGGTAGTCGGCTGCCTGCTCCACCCGGTCGATCTCGTCGTCATCCATCTCTGAAAGATTCGCGCCGCCTTCTTTTACTACGACATGGCAGGTTGTGCAGGCGCAGCTTCCGCCGCAGGCGTGTTCCAGATGGAAGCCGAAGTTCATCGCAATATCGAGCACCGATTCGGGCTTCCCGTGCCCTTTATACGGCAGTTTGCCCGGCTCGAATTCGAATGTCTCGTCTGCTGGAAGGAACGTAACTTTCGCCACTGCCAGCGATTATAGCGAACCGGTCAAAGCGGCCCGTTGCGGAACCCCGTCCGCAAAATCGAAATTATTTCGCATGGCGGTCCGCTTCGGAGTTCAAGAAGCGCCCAAATCGGAGGATTACCTCAATGTATAGAATCGGAAGGCGTCTGACGCCGCTTGTTTTGTTTCGCCGCCGCACTGGCCGGCAACAGCATGATGGGTGACGCCGTCACGTGATCGGCTCGCGGGAAGGCCAGTCGCAATTCCACCGGACCATCGGCGCGACGGGACTCTACACGGCCCCGGCGGTGCCGATCGCCTCAGGCCAGGTCCAGATCACGGTGACCGTGAGCGGCTCGAAAGCCTCTGCTTCGACGCCTTGGGAAGCGTGACGATGCAGCGGCGTAATCAGCCGAGATTGTGGACTCGATAATCGACCGAAGCGAGTCCGGACTCAGCCAGTTGCAGATGGTGCCGATGGTGGGTGAACAGGAGGACCTGCGTGTGTCTTGACAGAGTCTTCAGCGCTTTTAATGCGGCGGTGGCGCGCGCATCGTCGAAGGTTACCAGTACGTCATCCGCAATGAATGGAACCGGCCCATGCGAATCGCAGTAGTTCACCACATAGGCAAGGCGCAGGGCGAGGAAAAGCTGATCGCGCGTTGCTTCGCTCATTCCGTCGACCCCGACTTGCTTCTGGCTGATTCCGCGAATTCCCACCAGTTCCGCTTCGCCCCGATCGTTCCAATCGACTCGCAGGTCCTCAAACGATTCGTTAGTCAGTTGGCGGAAGAGCTTTGCCGCGGTTTTCAACAACGGACCCTGGTTCTTGTCGCGGTAACGTTCCACTGCGTTCGCAAGGATGCGGGAGGCGAGCTGCAGACGAACATATTCGTCCGTGAGATTCCCGATTCTGCTGCGCAGGTGTTCCGCGTCCTCGGCCGCCTGACCCGCGGAATCGGCATTTTCTTTCTGCTTCAGTTCCAGGCGCGACGCGCCGAGCGACTCATCACAGACGGCTTTCTTCGCGCGGCATTCCTCCGCTTGCTGCTGGAGTTGGAAAATCCGGTTCGGCAGCTCGTCGATATTGAGCGCTTCGAGATCGACAACCAACTGCGCAATCGTCTCTCTTCCCGCGAAACCGGCCAGGCTGTCTTCCAGATCCGATAATTCACCGCCGATCCTGTGTTTCTCCGTCGCTTTCGCAATGCAATCCGGCAGACTATCCGGATCGACTACGCTTGCCTCTTTGCAGAGTTCCAGTAGTTGAGCGTTGCAGGCCACCGCCTTCTCCCGAGACCGTGCGAGAAGTTTCTGCTTATCTTCCAATTGCTTCAGAAAAGTCTTAAGCAGGTCCCGGTTGGTCCGGTTCTGCTGGAGTTCGGCATTTAAGCTACCAATTGCGGTAAATGGATTCTCCAACGGGGTCTCGAGATCCGCGGATTCCACCAGGCCGGTCACCTTCAAGCTGAACTCGGCCTCATTCTTTGTCAGCTTGCCGATGCGGTCCTCGAGCCCTCCAATCTCATCGAGTTTCGCCATTAGCGAAGTGATCAGATCCAGCACTACCTGAACCTCTTCAGGCGAGGCATCCCGCCGGACCGGCAGTTTCTTCGTGGCTTCGTTCCATTCGCCTCTCCAACTGGAAAGCGCACTGTTGGCAGCCCTCAAGCGTGGTTCGAGGTCCGCGATTGCCCGCACGGATCTCTGTACATCGGCCTGCAAGGCAGCTTTTCGTTGCCGCAGTTCGGCCTGCCGGGAAACTGCTCGCTTCGCTTCGGCGGCGAGCGCCGACAGCGGCGCGGCGGTGTCAACGAATGCGCCGCTAATCACTTCCAGCCTCGGAATTAATGCCTGTCGAATGCCGAGAATGGAGTCCTGAAGACTGACAGCTTCTGCCTGATGCTTCTGCCGCTCGCGGTTCTTCACCAGGATCAGGTCGCGCTGACGCAGCCAGCCCTGCATTTCCAGCGGCGTGCGCGGCGTCACGGCGGTTGCGCTCCAGCACGATTCCCATTTTTTCTGGATCTCCGCGGTCGCGCGCTGCCCCGCTTCAATCTCCAACTGAAGATCTGCCGACTGTTCTTCCAGTCGCTCCACGCTCACCAGCAGCGCAGCCTTTTCGCTGACGCGCGCGGCTTCACGCCGCAATCGATCTGCAATCCGATCGCTCGTCAGTACGGAAGTCTCGAACGACGAGGCGAGCTCCGGTCCGTCCACGGCAATCGTTTCCAGCCACGCCGTCCGGATGGTCTGCCACTCCGCATCACGACTGGTTCGAATGGACGCCAGATCCTGCTCGGTGGGGACTTCCTGTTCCTGCGCGATCTTCCGCAAATCGCGTTCGCACCGATCCCGCTCAGCCTTGAGGCGCGCCCGATCGGCGAGCAGTCGTTTGTCGTCAGCCGACTGTCGCAGAAAGCTGTCATGAAATTCCGCGACGGTCTCGGGCACCGGCGCCGGTGCTCTCGCCAACTCCTCCAGTGTGCCGTTCCAACCCGGCAAGGCTGAGACGCTGCGCTCCAGTTCGATCTTTGCGGTAGCCAACTCATTCGACAGGCGGGAATGCTCGGCCTCCAGGTCGCGACCGGGCGGCACCATGGCGAGCGCCTCCTCCAAAGCGCCCGTGTCCACTGCAACGGCAAGTCCAGTCAACTCTTCGTTCGCTTTACGCTGTTCGTCGCGGGCTTTGTCCAGATCCCGAATGCTGGCGGCTACTTCCTGATCCACTGCTTTCTTACTCGTGCCCAGCATGAAGATGCGCTTCTGTGCAGGAGCCGGAATTCTGAGTTCCGCAGCGTTTTCCAACGGCATTTGCACGCCAATGGATTCCATCAGGACGGCAGCTTCCGCGCGGGACGTTTCCAGACTCAGCTGACGGCGCACACGGTCGTCCGCGCCTTTCTTCACCGCGCCTGCCTGCTGATAGAGCAGATCGATTTCGCTCTCGTGTTCCAGTATCCCAAGCGAAACCGGCATGGCGTCGATCTTCTCCCGCAAGCCTTCGATGTCGCACGTCTGCGATGCAGTCTCGGAATCGGACTCCCCCAGGTCCGCGTGAGTTCTTCGATATCGATCCGCAAAATCCGCCGGCAGTGTCCGGCTATCCTCGTGCTGTTTTAATTGTTCGATGCGCTGCTGGCGCTTGGCCATTAGCGGGAAGGCTTGCTGCAGACGCCGCAGCCGTTGTTCTTCGAGACTCGCTTCGCCGAGCGCTTTCTCGAGTTTCCGCGATTGATCCTCGGCCTCTTCCATTTTATCCCGCAATTGCTTGTATTCGCTGACAAGCATCAGGGACTGCTTGACGGCCGAGACCGACAGCTTTAACTCCGCATACGCTTTGTTGATCTGAGGTTTCGATGCCCGCTTCGTGAACAACTCATCGGCGAACTTCTGGAGCTCAGTCTGCGTAGCTCGCAAGCGCTCCACACCTCCAGCCGCCGCAAAGAGCAGACCGCCGAGGTCGCTGCCACTTGAGAGCAACAATTTGCCGCCCTGCGCAATTTCAGCGTGATCTACCCCGAACATCCGATCGAAGAGATCGGGATCCTCGACGGGTAACAGGGCCGCCCACTCCGCGGGTGGAAAGATTGAATCCGACCCGTCATTGCGCCGCAGGCTGTTCGCGCGGCCTTTCCGCCGCACCACTTTAACGGCGCCTTTCTCCGAATCCACGGTCAGACCGATTCTCAGATCGTCGTAGAGATGCAGGAACACGTCTTTCGTGTCCTGCGGAATTCCGTAGAGCACATTCCGCAGCGCGCGCAATGTGCAGCTCTTGCCCGCCTCGTTCGGACCGTAGACGATGTGCAGGTTCGCCGTTCCATCCTGAAAATCCAGCGATTTTCCGGTAAAAGGGCCGTAGGCGATCAGGTCCAGGTTCAGAATTTTCATTTGCCCGCCCCGGCTGCTTCCACGCTCAACAGACGTTCCATCAAAAGCGCTTCGACATCGTTCAGCAACGCGAGCCGTTCAACGGGTTCGCAAGCCTCCCGGAGATCGATGGGTAGAAACTCGCGCAGGTCGGCAAGCTCCCCCAGCAACGCATCAAGGTCCTCGTCGCTGGTACGCAGTTCATCCAGATAATTCTTCAGTTCGGAGATCGGACCCTCCGGAATGGTCGCGTTCCCCTCCGGTTGCGTGTCGATGAGCAGCTTTTCAATCCACACGGAGCCATTGCCGAGATCCACGCCCACCGACTGCAGCTTTTCACGAACTGCCAGACGGTCGGCGGTCAGCTTGCGATGTGCGCTGGTTGCTCCGCTGACGCGGATCCTGATCGCGAGAGGCACGCCGGCGTTCTCCAGCATCAAGCCAGGCAGCCGCTTTGCGAAGCGGTCGATGACCTCTTCGCTATCCCCGGCGCCCGTGGCGTCGATTTCACAGAGGTTCCAGCGCAGCACATCGAGCGGCATGAATTTGCGCTCGATCCGGTGGCGCTCATCCACGCTCACCAGCAGGCAGCCGCGCGGTCCCGTCTCGCGGATATGGCGGCCCTGCACGTTTCCCGGAAAGACAACCGGCGGATCTTCGCTGAGCGCTTGCGCCGTGTGAACGTGGCCCAGTGCCCAATACTGATACCCCTTCCCGGTCAGGAGCGAAAGTGTGCAGGGCGCATACGGCTCATGCCCTTGCGCACCAGCGCCGCACGTGTGCAGAAGTCCAATGTTGAAGGCGTCGCGGACCGGCTTCGGATAATCTTCGGCAAGATTGTCGCGTACGTCCGCAGTCGCATAGCTCTGTCCGTGGATGGCTACGTTGAGCGTTTCGATCAGCACGGTGCCGGGCTTGCGGGAAGAGAAGACCGTCACGTTCTCCGGAAAGCGGAGTTCCCTGGTCATCTTGTTCTGGGCGTCATGGTTGCCGGCAACAAGGTAGACGGGAATCTTCGCCTCACGCAGCCGCGCCATTTGCTTGACGAAATAGAGGCCGGTGCTGGCATCCTTCCATTCCCCGTCATAGAGATCGCCAGCAATAAGTACGAAATCGACACCCTCATCGATTGAGAGCTGCACGAGATTCTCAAATGCCCTGCGTGTCGCCCCGCGAATCTCCTCGACGGGAGCGCCTTCGTACCGCTCCAGACCCAGAAGCGGACTGTCCAGGTGGATATCCGCGGCGTGTATGAATTTGAACATCGGTGCGTTAACTAACCAGGTAAATTGTACTCCTGCGGAGAGACGGCGCATTCAACTGGAGTTCGTTCAAAAGAAACAAACGCAAACGAACCAGCCGTTACAATAAAGAAACCAGTGGAAAAGACCTTCTACATCGAAACCTTCGGGTGCCAGATGAATGCCCATGACTCCGAAAAGGTTGTCGGCACGCTCGTGCAGCAGGGCTACGCCCAGGTGGATACCGTGGAAGCGGCGCACTACGTTTTCTACAACACCTGCAGCATCCGCGACAAAGCGGAGCAGAAGGTCTTCAACCGCCTGCAGCATTTCAAGCGGGACGCGGGCAAGGGAAAAGTCTTCGCCGTCATTGGCTGCGTCGCCCAGCAGGAGGGCGAGAAAATCTTCGACCGCGCGCCGCACGTGAGCCTGGTCGCCGGGTCGGCGAGCTACACTAAACTGCCTCAAATGCTGGTGCAACTTGAAGCCGGGAACAAGCGCGTCACCGGCCTCAGTTTCGATGCCGGCGAGGCCTTCGATACGCCGTTCACCCGCCGCGACAACCCGCATCGCGCCTACATCACCATCATCGAAGGCTGCGACAAGAGTTGCTCTTACTGCGTGGTGCCATTCACCCGCGGCCCCGAACGCAGCCGCACCAGCGCGAGCGTGATGGAGGAAGCCGGGCGCCTGGCCGATTCCGGTTACACCGAAATCCAGCTGCTCGGACAGAACGTCAACAGCTACCGCGATCCCTCCGCCGCCGGTTGGGATTTTGCCACTCTGCTCGACCGCGTGGGCACTGTCGCCGGAATCCGCCGTGTCCGCTTCACCACGTCTCACCCGCGCGATTTCGTGAAGCCCATCATCGACGCCATCGAAGCCAATCCGAATCTTTGCAACCATGTGCACCTGCCCGTGCAGTCCGGCTCGTCCCGCGTGCTCGAAGGCATGCAGAGGCTCTACACGCGCGCTCAGTATATGGAACGAATCGCGTGGATGAAGAACGCGCGCCGCCCCATTGCCATCACTTCGGACATCATCGTCGGTTTCCCGGGCGAGACGGAAAAAGACTTCGAAGAGACGCTCGGTCTGCTCGACGAAGTGCAATACGATTCCATCTTCAGCTTCAAATATTCCCAGCGCCCGAACACCGCCGCGCTCGCAATGAGCGATCACGTTCCGGAAGAAGAAAAGACGCGCCGCCTCGCCATCGTGCAGGAAAGGCAGCGCGCCATTCAGATCCGGCAGAACGCGGCTTCGATCGGCGCGATTGAAGAGGTGAACGTGGAAGGCCGGCACGAATCGCTGGGGCTCTGGACCGGCCGGACTTCCCGCAACCGCACCCTGGCCTTCGCTCACGCCGGCCCGGAGACTACGGATCAGCTCATCGGCAAATACCTGAACGTTCGCGTGACCCGCGGCGGACCGAACTCGCTGGCCGGGCAATCGATCGACTAAACGCTTTTCCTCTGCTGTGATGTAATAAATGCATGGAAGTTGAGATGAAGATCCGCGGCCTGATGATGGATCCCGTGACAAACATGCCGATCGTCATCCTGAAAGACGTGGGCAGCGCTCATGTGCTTCCCATCTGGGTTGGTATTTACGAAGCCAATGCCATTGCGCTCGAAATCGAGAAGGTCTCGACGCCGCGTCCGATGACGCACGATCTGATCAAGACTCTGCTGGTCGGTCTGGACGCGGGCATCCAGAAAGTGGTTGTTAATGAACTGAAGGACGACACCTTTTTCGCCGTGATCTGGGTTCATCGCAACGGCGAATTGATTTCGGTCGATTCGCGGCCGAGCGACGCACTGGCACTCGCGTTGCGGCTCGATTGTCCCATCTTCGTGGACGATTCCGTGCTTAAATCCTCCAAACTGGCCAGCTCCGTTTCCGAAAAAGTGAGCACTAACCAGGAACTGCGGCGGTGGCTTGAAAACCTGGGCGACGAGGATCTCGGCCGCTACAAGATGTGAAGCTCGTCTGCGTATTTGTTGCGCTGCCTCTGCTGGCGGCACAGTCTTTTAGTATCGGCCAGGTTCTCAGCGCGCCCTTCCCCGACGCACTGACGGCTTCTCCCAAAGGCGATGCCGTGGCGTGGGTGCAAAATGCATCCGGCGTGCGCAACGTCTGGATCGCGCGTGCTCCCGATTACCGGGCCGCGCAGGTCACGAAGTTCACCGCCGATGACGGCCAGGAGATCGGCGATCTGAGCTGGAAACCGGATGGCGCGGCGGTGGTTTTCACTCGCGGTGGCGGTCCGAACCGGCGCGGCGAGTTGCCGAATCCGCGCAGCGATCCTGCCGGAGTCCGCCAGCAAATCTGGCTCGCGTCCGCCTCTCGCGATCCCGTCCCGCTTGCCGATGGAGCGTCGCCCGCAATATCTCCCGATGGCGTGGCAATAGCCTGGATACGCAACGGCCAGGTCTGGTCGATGCCGCTGGTTGCGGGCAAACCCGCACAATTGATTCACGCGCGCGGCTCGGCGGCGGATCTGCGCTGGTCGCCCGATGGCTCTCGCCTCGCGTTCACCAGTAATCGCGGCGATCACGCGTTTATCGCTGTTTACGACCTGAAGGAGAAGTCGCTCCGGTTCCTCGACCCGAGCGTGGATACGGACCAATGGCCTGTCTGGTCGCCCGATGGCGCGGAGATCGCATTTATCCGCCTTCCGGCAGCGTCAACCGATTTTGAATACGGCCCGAAACGAACCGGAACGCCGTGGTCGATTCGTATCGCCAATGTGGAAACGGGCGAGGGACGCGAAGTCTGGCACGCCCCGGAAGGCCGCGGCAGCGTGTTCTGGCGCATGAGTGCCGGGAACCAATTGCTTTGGATGGCGGGCAGCAGACTTGTGTTTCCCTGGGAACGCGATGGCTGGCTGCATCTTTACGCGGTGCCGGTGCAGGGTGGGGCGGCGCGCTTGTTGACACCAGGCGAGTTCGAGATTGAAGATGTGGCGGGGTCGCCGGACAGGGCAACCGTGGTCTTCTCCTCCAATCAGGGAGACGCCGACCGGCGCCACCTCTGGCGTGTTGCCGTGGATCGCGGAATTCCGGAACGTCTTACACCTGGAGCGGGCATCGAATGGGCTCCGGCAGCGCTGACCGATGGCCGCGTTGCGTTCCTGCATGCGGATGCGAAGCTGCCGGCGCGAGCCGCGCTGCGGGAAACGGACGGCACCGTGCGCGATCTCGCGCCATCCACCATTCCTGCCTCGTTCCCTTCAGCCGCGCTGGTCGAGCCGCAACCGGTGATCTTCTCCGGCAAGGATGGCCTGAAAATTCACGGTCAGTTGTTCCTGCCGACGAACGGGAGTGCGGGCAAACATCCGGCGGTGGTCTTTTTTCACGGCGGCTCGCGGCGGCAGATGCTGCTTGGCTGGCACTACATGCTGTATTACAACCAGGCTTACGGGTTCAATCAGTATCTCGCGAGCAGGGGATATGTGGTCTTGTCGGTCAACTACCGCAGTGGAACCGGCTACGGCAGCGATTTCCGCGAGGCCCCGGGCTTTGGCGCGACGGGCGCAAGCGAGTTCAACGACGTTCTCGGCGCGGGCTCCTACTTACGCAGCCGCGCGGATGTCGATCCCGCCCGCATTGGAGTGTGGGGCGGATCTTACGGCGGCTATCTGACCGCGCTCTCGCTGGCACGCGCCTCGGATGTGTTTGCCGCGGGCGTGGATCTGCACGGCGTGCATGACTGGAATCTGGAAGTCACGAGCGTCGCGCCCGCGCGCGATCGCGAGAAGCGCCAGGCGGCCGAGCGGTTGGCCTTCGAATCTTCTCCCATGGCGTCGATCAAGACCTGGAGGTCGCCGGTACTGTTGATTCAGGGCGATGACGACCGCACGGTCGCGTTCGCTCAAACGGTGCAACTGGCCGAAGCGCTGCGCAAACAGGGCGTACCGTTCGAGCAGTTGATCTTCCCCGATGAGGTCCACGATTTTCTGGTCCATGCCGACTGGGTCTCGGCATTCCACGCGGCGGATAACTTTCTGGCGCGTTATTTGAAACCTTAAGTCCCGGAGGGGCGCGGATGAGATGCCGCGCCGTAGTGCGTTCGCACCTTGCGCGCCGCGGCCTTCCCGATCCGTTTCGCGAGATCCTCTTCCGAAGCCTGGCGCACCAGTTCGGAACTCCCGAACTCCTTCAGCAGTTTGCGCACCGTGACCTCGCCCACGCCCGGAATCGTGTCCAGTTCCGAAGTCAGCGTGCGCGCATTGCGGCGTGTTCTGTGAAAGGTTACGGCAAAACGATGCGCTTCATCGCGAATCGTCTGGATCAAATGCAATATGGGTGAAAACCGGTCAAGCACGATCGGCTCGTTCTCCTGCCCCAGCACGTAGACAATCTCTTCGCGCTTCGCGATCGAAGCCAGAGGCTGGTTGAGAATCCCGATCGCTTCGAGCGCGTCCGCGGCGGCATGCAACTGCCCCAGCCCGCCATCGATCAGCACCAGCCCGGGCATCGGTTTGCCTTCGGCCAGCAGGCGTGAATAGCGCCGCGTGACCACTTCGGCCATGCTGGCGAAATCGTCGTTGCCTTCCACGGTGCGGATAATGAATTTGCGATAGTCGGCCTTCTTCATGCGGCCTTCTTCCCATACCACCATGCTTGCGACTTTGTCGGTGCCCTGAATGTGCGAGATGTCGAAACACTCGATGCGTTTGGGCGCGGTCTCCAGCCCAAGCGCATCCCGGACGGCCGCCTGAATCGCCGCCGACGATGGCCGCAGCACGCGAAAACGTCCGTCGAAGCTGTGCTTTGCGTTCGTTTGAGCCAGATCCAGCATCGCCTTTTTCTGTCCGCGCCGCGGCGTATGGATTTCCACTTTGCGATTTTTCTTCTCCGAGAGCAACTCCTCCATAACGTCCTGATCTTCGAAATCGATCGGCACGTGAATGATGCCCGGAACATACTGCTGGTCCAGATAAATCTGGAGCAGGAGGGAAGAGAAGAATTCGGGCGCGTTGAACTCCTCCTGATCCTCCCAGAAGAAATCGCGCCGGTCCACCACCACGCCGTTGCGCAGATGAAAGAGATTTACCGCCACCATCGGAGGCTCGGCATAGAAGCCGAAGATATCGGCATCGTCGCCCGAGGCGGCCGCCATTTTCTGGCGCTCGTCCATTTCTTCAACGGTCGCGATCAGGTCGCGCAGAGCGCCGGCTTCCTCGAATCGCATGTCCCCCGCGGCTGCCTGCATGCGCCCGCGCAGTTCGTTCGCCAGCGCGCCGTGCCTGCCTTCGAGGAAGAGACGAACCTGTTTCACTGCCTGTTCGTAAGTCTCCGGCGTGGTCAGGCCTTCCACGCAGGGTCCAAGGCAGCGATGAATATGAAATTGCAGACACGGCTTGGGGTGATACCGGCGGAGATCGACCTTGCAGGACGGCACCAGAAAATGCCGGTGGATGAAGTTCACCAGCCGGTAGGCAAGATTGCCGGGAAAGTAGGGCCCGAAATAGGTCGAGCCATCCTTGACAACGCGGCGCGTGACATACACTCGCGGGAACCGTTCGCTGGTGAGTTTGATATAGGGATAGGTCTTGTCGTCGCGCAGCAGGACGTTGAAACGCGGCTTGTACTGCTTGATGAGATTGTTCTCGAGCGCCAGCGCCTCTTTTTCGTTATCGACGAGGATGTAATCGATATCGCGCGCTTCCGCGATCAGAGAACCTGTCTTGATGTCCGAGAGTTTGTCTTCGTTGAAGTAGCTGCGAACGCGTGCGCGAAGGACTTTCGCTTTTCCGACGTAGATGACTTTGGCAGCTGCGTCCTTGTAGAGATACACGCCGGGCGCAAGGGGTAGCTGCGCTACCTTCTCCCGGAGCAGATTCTGGGACAATATACTTAAATTATGTCACGGTGGCCGGTAGCTTTGATCTGGATGGGACTGATCTGGATGGGACTAGCGGGGGCCGCGCAGCCGCCGGCCGCGAAGGATCCAGGCAAACCGCCGGCAAACGTGCAACTTCCGCCCGAAGAGGACAAAGCCGCCATCCCGAAGCAATACAGTTTCAACCCGCTGCAATCGAAGAAAGAAGTCAGCGTGGGCGAATTCTACTTCAAGAAGGGCGATTACAGGGCGGCGGCGGGACGCTTTACCGAAGCCACAAGGTGGAACGATGGCAACGCAAATGCCTGGCTGCGCCTGGGCGACGCGGAAGAAAAAATGAACGATTCGAAGGCCACGCGCGAAGCCTGGGAGAAATTCCTGCAACTGAACGGGAAGGGCAAGGCCGCCGCCGAGGTCCAGAAAAAGCTCGAAAAATTGAAGGAGTGAATGGGAATCAGCGGCGCCCGCTGAAATTCCAGAAAACATCGCAAGTATCGGTGTCGAACCTGCCGCTGTAGAGTTTTGCCAGGTCTTCGTTCGTTAATTGCTCGTTCTTGTCGCAATTCACAACCGTATTGAATCGCCCGGCTTTGACCTGCCGGATCACTTCCGATTCCGGGACCAGGTGCAGGGGGATGGCACGCTCCGGCGGGAATTCCAGTTTGTGCGAGTCGGCCAGTTCCATGCCCGAAGGCGGCTGGCGGCGGGTGATGAAATAGATCTGTTCGTCGCTCAGCAGCACGCCGTCCGCGGGCGTGACCCGGTCGACCTGTGCGGCGATCTTTTCAAGATCGAGCCAGTTGACGTTGGAATGTTTATCGTGCAGGGCTTTGGCCAGTTCCAGCGAGAAAATCGCCGTCAGCGCAACGACCGGCCACAGAGTGCGGTTGGGCGCATAGAGCCGCGTACTCACTGAATACAATCCCGCGGCAGCGAGGATGACGACGAACGGAAGCGCGAGCAGATAGTACCGCTGAAAGGTGGGATGGGCGCTCGAAATCTGGACCCCGAGGGCCAGCGCCAGCCAGCCGCAGAGGTACGATTCCGCGCGTTGCTCCCGCGTCCAGCCGCTGCGGAACCGGATGAACAGAAGGCCGGCAATGCCGAGCAACCCCAGGAGCAGAGCCTGGGCGGAATTCAGCCACGAAGACATGACTCCGATGTCGTGCGCAATCGCGCCCGGCCATTCCACTTGCCGGAAAACCAGGTTGTACTGAATAATATCGAAAAACGTCTGTCGCGGGCCCTCGATGAACGAGTAGATGACAGGCAGGAAAGGGACCACGGCCGCGGCGAGGAAGGCGGTGAGTTTGGCCCATCGGTTTCCGATCCGGTTTTGCAGAACCATCCAGATCGCGAGCACGGGGCAAACCGGAGCCGAAAGAAGCGTTGCCCCCGCTCCCGCCGAAGAGAGCAATCCCGCCAGCGCGGCGAACAGAACTCCTTTCCGGTTAACGGACGAAACAGTGAACCGGAAGGCCGCGACAATCAGAAACAGGCATAGCCCGTAGGCTTGTCCGACGGGCCCATATTGCACGATCAGCACATTCAAACCCAGGGCAAACGCCGCCATGAGCGCGACTGCGAATCGCCAGCGCTCCACCGGAAAACGGAAGAAGAGGAAGTCCGCCGTCATCATCGTGGCACCGGTGGTCATCAGGGACGCGACAGCGTGCGCCGTGCGCCAGTTTTGTCCGAAAATCGTCATCCAGAACGCGTTCCAGTAGGCGTTGAGCGGTGTTTGCGAGTAATTGAAGTCGAGATACAGCCGTTTGCCGCGCGTAATCGACTGGGCCGCGAGTAAGTGCCAGCCTTCGTCCCAGGCAAAAGCGTCGGTCTGGGCATAGACCATGAGCCCGGCCGCCAGCAGCGCCACGACGCCGGTCAGCACCAGATACAGTCCGTGCTCTCTCGATCGGGGCTTTCCGGTCAAGAATCCATTATGCCGCGAGCAGGGTCTGATCCCCGACGATCTGGAGAATGCGCTCCAGGCCGGTATTCCAGTCGGGAAACAGATCGACGTATTGGGTCTCCCGCTGAATGCGCGTGGGGACGCGGCAATCGTCGAGACGGACCGGAATCAGAAAGACATCGTCCAGAGGGAGGCGGCTGGCGCAATCCAGCGCATACCGGATTTCCGCCTGAAATCCGCCCCGTTTCCGGGCTGAATTGCGGGAGAAGCACGCAATGAAAAAATTGGAACTGGCGATGGCATCTTCGATGCGGCGTGGCCAGTTTTGCCCCGGCAGCAGTTTGCGCCGGTCGAGCCAGGCGGCCAGGCCGCGGGCGGTCAGGTCCTTGAAAAGCCTTTCGGCGAGTGCCCCATCCTCCACTGCGTAAGCGATGAATATGCGAGGCCGATTTTCATCGGTGAAGGAGATACCTCCGTTGTCAGTGTGGGCGAATACGCCCAATCCGTCGATCTCGACTGCCTTCGAGCGCTTCAACGCGCGCTGAATCAGGCGGGCAAGCTCTTCAACGCTCATTTCGTTCCGGCCGGAAGGTCCAGTGCTTTCCGGGCGTGATGGTCCCGAGGCCTGGCAGACGGGCTGAATGCCCGCCCTTGAGCATACGAACTATATCAGTTACCACACGATCCATCTGATCGGCGGCGTCTCCGGGGTTAACGCCCTTTCGTTTTGCCACGTCTTTGGCCAGGTCTGACTTCTTCATTCGTCCGGAGCGTACCACGAGAGGAGGCGGGAAAGTGTCCAATCTATTGATTCCATTAGGTAACTTTGTTGAACTAAAAAGAATGAAGTGAATTTAATCACAGTTTAAGGTTTGATTCATGTCCTGTTCGCTATCATTCACCTGACGGCAGATCGTCTCAATCTTAATCAAGGAGAATTACAAGCATGAAAAAGCTTCTCGTATTCGCTATCGGCCTCGGCATCGTCCTCGGCACCGTTTCGTTCGCGCAGGACTCGACGGACACCACCAAAAAGATGAGGAAGAAGAAGAAGAAGAAGGACACGACCGGTACGGAAAAGAAATAGTTTTCCGGGCTGACCGTGCTCGGGAAACCGGTTCGGTCAGCCCCCACCTTTGTTTTCCCCTTCGATCACCCTCCTTTTGATCCTTCTCCTGTAGTCTTTTCCCCTCTTCAAGAGCACCTCGCAGTTGACTCACTGGCCTAAACCCACTAATCTCTAGTTTTGCCCGGGGAATTGAGTGAGGCGTTCCGTTAATGAACATTTCGGTCAAGGGCGAGTACGCCCTTCAGGCCATTTTCGATCTCGCCGCCAACGCCGGTTCGGAGCCGGTTAAAATTGCCGAAATCGTCCGCAGACAAAAGATTCCGCAGAAGTTTCTGGAGCTGATTCTGGCCAGCCTGAAACAAGGCGGGTTCGTGGAATCGCGCCGTGGCGCCGAAGGCGGCTATCTGTTGTCGCGGCGCGCGGAGGCCATTGCAGTGGGCGAGGTTCTGAGATTTGTCGAGGGACGCCAGGAAGAAAGATCGCGTCTGCGCAGGAAGAACGATTCCGCATTTTCCGATCTTTGGGAGCGCGTGGACCTTGCGATCGACGGTGTTCTGGAATCGACGACATTCGCGCAACTGGTGCGCGAATGGAATGAAAAGCACAGCCGTTTCGTGCCGAATTGGGAGATCTGAATGTATTTTAACGACAACTCATACAGCATTGGCCGCACGCCGCTGGTCCGCCTGAACCGCGTTATCGACGGCGCGCCAGTGACTCTTCTCGGGAAAGTGGAGGGACGGAACCCCGCGTATTCGGTGAAATGCCGCATCGGGGCGTCCATGGTCTGGGACGCGGAACAGCGGGGCATCCTGAAGCCCGGAATGGAACTGATTGAGGCCACGAGCGGTAATACAGGCATCGCGCTCGCATTTGTCGCGGCCGCACGCGGTTATCCCGTCACCCTGACGATGCCTGAAACCATGTCGATCGAGCGGCGGAAAGTGCTGGCCGCGTTCGGCGCGAATGTGGTGTTGACCGAGGGATCGCGCGGCATGGCCGGGGCTATTGGCAAGGCACAGGAAATAGTTCAGTCCGACCCCGGCCGTTACGTCCCGATGCAACAGTTCGACAATCCCGCGAATCCGGACATCCACTTCAAAACCACCGGTCCCGAAATCTGGAACGACACCGACGGGAAGGTCGACGTGCTGATTTCGGGCGTGGGTACCGGCGGTACCATCACAGGCGTTTCCCGTTACCTCAAGCGGGAGATGGGACGAAACATCGTATCGGTCGCGGTGGAGCCGCTGTCGAGCCCGGTGATCAGTCAGACCCTGGCCAACCAACCCCTTAAACCCGGACCGCACAAGATTCAGGGTCTTGGAGCGGGCTTTATTCCCCGTAATCTGGATCTCAGCGTCGTCGACCGCGTCGAACTGGTGACGAACGAAGAATCGATCGAAATGGCGCGGCGTCTTGCGAGCGAGGAAGGGCTTCTCTCCGGGATCTCGTGCGGCGCGGCGGTCGCGGCCGCCGTTCGCATGGCTCGCGAAGAGCAATTCCGTGGAAAAACGATGGTTGTGATCCTGCCCGATTCGGGTGAACGCTACCTGAGCAGTGTGTTGTTCGAGGGCATGTTCGAGAATTGATATTTTTTTATCGTTCAAGTAACGCGATTCGAAAAGACCGCGTCACAATATGCAAATCCCCGTTACGACAAGCGGGCGCATATATTCTTTTCACACAAATATGCGCCCGCGCCTTTCTGTCCGCCGCACACGGCGCGTGTTTTTTCCGGCCATAGCTTTTCAGGCTGTAGTGCTGTGTGGATTCGGACAGGAAGCCGCCGTTCTCGTCAACCATGGCGAGCCGATGCGTGTAGCTTACACTTGCCCGGAAGAGGATCTGCAATGGGCCGGGATGGCCTGTACCGACGACGATCCGTGTCCCATTTATCTTGAATTGAGCGCGGTCGCTTCAGCGGGCCCGGAAATCCTCGTGGCAGGGAATCTGCACGGCACATCGGCGACACTCAATTCCATCCTTCTGCAGAGCGGAGACGCGGGCGCCACGTGGAAAGAAGCCGCGGCGCGCATCCGGGGAAGCGCGCTCGATCAGGTGCAACTTTACGATTCGCAACATCGGTGGGCCGCGGGCGAAACGCAGTTCCCGCTGCCACGCGATCCGTTTTTTCTGCGGACAACCGACGGTGGCGCGTCCTGGCGTCACAGTACCGTGGGCGAAGACGGCAGCGCCGGGTCCATTCAGGGCTTCCGGTTCGATTCGGCGCGGCACGGTGAAGTGATTATCGACGCGGGCAAAGCTTCTGAAGGCGGCCGTTATCTCTCGTTCGAATCGGAGACCGGCGGAGACAGTTGGACGAGCCGCGGGACAGCGGATCGATTGCCGAAGCTCCCGCTTGCGCCGGAAAATCCGGAATGGCGCATTCAGCCGGGAAAAGACGGCAAATCCTATCGAATCGAACAACAAACGGGTGAACGCGGGTCCCCCCTGGCGTCTTTCCTGATCGAAGTGGCGACCTGCCGGGTGGACCCCGGGCCGCTCAAAGAACCGCTTGAGCCGAAATAGAGAAATAGAGGCATTACCGCGGTTGCAGGCGTCTTCCCGGACAATGGCAAAAAGGCCGCTTTCTATGTGGCGAACCGCGCCCATCATGCGGACGTGGGTGGTATGAGCCCCGGGTCGATGCCTCTGGCGAAGGAAATTTATCAGGAGGGCGGACACCGGAAGAGCGCGAAGGGGATCTGCTGGCTCAGGTGATGTCGAACCGGCGGGGCGCGGATCGTTTATGCGCGATTGTGGCCCGGTCGGCCTGGCGCGAGTGCGGCTCAGCGCGGCGAGCCTGATGGATTACAGCGAGCGCGTGACGCGGGTCATGCTGCGCGCGATTCCGGATGGCGAATACCGGTTTGAAGATTTTCTGGATGACGACGGCGTCACGGACGAACAGCTGGAACACGCCCATTGAAGCATTCGAGCATGCGTATCCGTTACGAGTGCGAGCCTGCCGGATTCGCGGGGGTTCGGGCGGGGCGGGACATCATGCGGGCGGCGATGGCATTGTGCGCGAACTGGAGTTCCTGGAACCGGCGGAAGTGACGATTCTTTCCGACAGGAGAAAGCGCGGGCCGTATGGGTTGCAGGGTGGCGCGGACGGAGCGCCCGGCGCGGCCGCCCTGATCGCAGGCGGCGCTTCGCGGGAGCTTCCGTCCAAGACGCGGTTCGAGACAGCGCGCAATGAAGTGCTGCGGATCGAAATGCCGGGCGGCGGCGGCTGGGGATCGCCACCTATTGGCGAAGATGAGCCGGTTCGATAAAGCTAAACTGAAGTTGCCCGTGAATGCCGTCGAATTCGAGAACGTCTCGAAAAGCTATGCAATCTATGAAGAGCCAGGCGACCGTCTCAAGGAGCTCATCACCCTGGGACGGCGTTCCCGCCATCGCGACTTCCTGGCATTGCGCGATCTGAATTTCTCCATCCGGCGAGGGGAGGTCTTCTGCGTCGTCGGGGAAAACGGATCGGGCAAAAGCACCGCGCTTCAGCTCATGGCCGGCATTATGCAACCGACATCGGGCGAGGTGCGGGTTGCCGGACGCGTTTCGGCTTTGCTCGAACTCGGCGCGGGTTTTAACTCCGAGTTCACCGGGCGCGACAACGTTTATCTGAACGCTTCGATTCTGGGGCTCTCGAAAAACGAGATTGACCGCCGCTACGGCGAAATCGAGGAATTCGCCGAGATCGGAGACTTCATCGATCAGCCCGTCAAGACTTATTCGAGTGGCATGGTCGTGCGCCTGGCCTTTGCGGTGGCCATTAATGTGGACCCGGAAATCCTCCTCGTCGACGAAGCGCTTGCGGTCGGCGATACTTACTTCCGGCACCGCTGCATGCGCAAGGTTCACGAACTGAGGGCTCGCGGCGTCACCATCGTTTTCGTATCGCACGCCATCGCGGATGTGAAAGCCATTGGCGACCGCGCTTTATGGCTCGAACACGGCCGCGCCATGTCGATTGGCGATACCGATACCGTGGTCTCCGCGTATCTCGCCTCGATGGCCGAAAGGGAGGGCCGCGCCATCATCCAGCTGAATCCGTCTCACGGCGCGCCTGCTATTGTCGCGGCGGTCACCACGATCCCGAATATCGATCATCGCCATGGCGATGGCCGCGCTGAAATTCTCGGCATCGCCATCCTGAACGAATACGGCGAACCCGTGCATCTGATGACGCCGCAGGGCGCGATCGTGGTGCGCATCAGCCTGCGGGCGCATGAGAACCTTGCGCTGCCCGCCGCCGGTTTCATGCTCCGCAATCACCTGGGGCTCGATTTCACCGAAATCGACACGGATCGCGAAGGTCACAGCCTGCCGCCGATGCGGAAAGGGGAAGTCCTGACGGTCGATTTCCGTCTCGCGATTCCCGAATTCTACCCCGGCGCGTTCTCGTTCTCACCTTCCGTCTCCGATGGCGCTTCCGTCTGCGACTGGATCGACAACGCCATCACGGTTCAGATGGGCCGCGGCGAAGGGCAGGTCTACGGCTACATCCAGTTGCCTTGTAAAATCGAACTCGACGCGCCGCTCCATGCCGCGCCCACGCGTCAGGTGCTGGAGTCCAATATTGTCTGAGCTTGAGTTCACCGGGGAGCGCGTGGTCCCGGGCCTGGTCGACGCCGACCTCTTCAACGAGCATCTGGCCCGCTATCGTTTCGCGGCCCGTTTCAGCGCACGTTTCAACGGCGGCGGCAGAGTGCTGGATGCCGGCTGCGGAACGGGCTACGGGACAGCCGAATTCAACGCTGCCGAGCGCATTGTGGCCATGGATATCTCGGAGGCGGCGGTTGCCCATGCCAAGCGCGCTTTCGGCCGGCCGGGCGTTTGCTTTCTCACGGGCGATTGCGCGTCGCTGCCTTTTGCCGAGGGCTCGTTCGACCTGGTGGCGGCTTTCGAAGTCATCGAGCATCTGGACCGCTGGCGCGATCTGCTGACCGAGGCGCGACGCATCCTGCAGCCGGGCGGAGTGCTGCTCGTGTCTACTCCCAACAAGGCTTACTATGCGGAAACGCGTGCCGCCGCGGGTCCCAACCCGTATCATGTTCGGGAGTTCGAATACCGTGAGTTCGAGGACGCCCTGCAGGAGGTTTTCCCGCACGTTCGTTTGTGGAGCCAGAACCACGCCGAAGTCATCGCGTTCGTTTCGGCGGTTGCGTCCGCGGGAGTGCTCGATGCCCGCCCCGACACCACGCCCCAGCAAGCGCATTTCTTCCTCGCGGCCTGCAGCGTGTCGCCTGTCACCGAAACGGAGGCGTTTGGCTGGTTACCTGCATCCGGCAACGTTTTGCGTGAGCGGGAGCGGCATATCGTGCTGCTCAAATCGGAACTGGCGCAAAAAGACGCATGGCTCCGGCAGTCGCAGGAAGACCGTGGCGCGCTCCAGCAGAAACACGAGGAACTGATCGCCGAACTTCGCCGGAGCAACGCCTGGGCCGAAGGTCTGAACGCCAAACTGAACGCGGCTGGCGCCACCATCGCGGAGTTGCATGCGGAACTCCACCGGAGCAACGCCTGGGCCGAAGGTCTGAACGCCGAACTGAAGACCGCCGGGGGCACGATCGGGCAACTTCACCACGATCTCGCCGTGCGTCTCGACTGGGTTCATGACATTGAGGCACAACTCGCCCGTGCACGAGATGAAATCCAGCGCCTCGACCGTGAGAGTCTGGAGCGTACCCAGTGGGCGCAGTCGCTCGACGCTGAATTGCAGAAGGTGAAGTCCGAACGGGAGCAACTGGAAGCGCAGCTGGCCCTTGCCCGTGACTCGAAATGGGTTCGTCTGGGACGGACGCTGGGCGTGGGACCTGTCATCGAGACATGAAGGCATCGCTGTTCCGCTTCCTGCGTGCGCTTCCGCTGCTGATCCTGGTCCCGTTTCTGCTGGCCATCGGCGCCGTCGTGCTCGCCCTTACCGACCTTGCGTGGCTCGTCGCCGGCCTCCGCCGGAAGGCCGCGAATACCAAACCTGCAACTCAGGCTGCCTCGCTCGTCATTCCCAACTGGAACGGCAAAGACCTGCTCGAACGTTTTCTCCCATCCTGGATTGCGGCCATTGCCGACCATCCCGGCAGCGAAATCGTTATCGTCGATAACGGTTCCACCGATGGCAGCGCCGACTGGGTTCGGACGAACTATCCCGCCGTGAAGCTTGTCGCGCTGCCCCGGAATCTGGGTTTCGGAGGCGGCTCCAACGCCGGTTTCGAGGCCGCGAAGAACGATATCGTGGTGCTCCTCAATAGCGACATGCGCGTGGAACCGGACTTCCTCGCGCCGTTGCTCGCGGGCTTCACGGATGAAACGGTGTTCGCCGTCTCATGCCAGATCTTTCTGGGGGATGCGACGCGCCGCCGCGAAGAAACCGGCCTGACCCATGGCTGGTGGCAGGATGGCGGTCTGCGCGTCGGTCATCGGGAAGACCCCGCGGTGGATAGGCTGTTTCCCTGCTTCTATGGCGGCGGCGGGTCGTGCGCATTCGACCGCCACAAGTTTTTTGAGCTGGGCGGATTCGACCCACTCCTCGCCCCTTTCTATCTGGAAGACACCGACCTCGGATTTCTGGCCTGGAAGCGCGGCTGGAAGGTGCTCTATCAGCCGGCGAGCGTGGTGCATCACGAGCATCGCGGAACCATCGGCAAACGCTTTTCGAACGCCTATATCGAATCCGTGCTGCGGAAAAACTTCCTGCTTTTCTGCTGGAAAAATATCCATGGCTGGAATCGGCTGGCTTCGCATTTCCTTTTTTCCTTCGCCGGTGCTGTCGTATCGGGCTGGTCCGGGAACGCGCCCGGCCGTACCAGCGCCGCGGGCATTCTGCGAGCGTTCCGGCAGCTGCCGCGCGCCGCGCAGTCGCGCTGGGCTTCGCGCAGCCTGGCCACGGTGGATGATTCCGAAGCCTTCCGCCGCGCGCAACCGGCGTACTTCCACGATCGCTTCCCGTCCCTGCCCGGCAATCCGGAGCGGCTCCGCGTACTCTTCGTTTCGCCCTACCCGATCTGCCCGCCCACGCATGGCGGCGGCCTGTTCATGTATTACACCCTGCGGGAGTTGTCGCGCCATTGCGAAGTCCATGCCATCGTCATGCTCGATTACGCATCGCAACTGGAAGCGAACGAAGAACTGCTGCGGTATTGCAGGACGGTTGAATTTCACGTCAGGACGGCCGACCGCGACCCCCATCTCGCGTCGATCGTGCCCCACGCGGTTCACGAATTTCAAAAGCCGGAGATCGAGTGGCTCATCCAGCGCCAGACACTGCTGCACCGCATCGACGTCATCCAGCTGGAATACACCGCGCTCGGGCAATATGCGCGGCCATTCGAGCGCATCGCGTGCGCGCTCTTCGAGCACGATGTCTATTTCCAGTCGATCGCCCGTTCGCTGCCCTTCGTGCGCAGCCCGGTCGATCGCCTCAAAGCCCGTTTCGAATATCTGCGTGCGATTCGCTTCGAACTGAAGCTGCTGCCGCGCTGCGACCACATCCAGGTCTGCACGGAAGAGAACAAGCGCTACCTTGAAAGCTTTCTGCCGCGTCTCGCGCCGCGCATCGATGCGGGCCTGCGCGCCGGCATCGATACCGGGCTGTATTCCTTCCCCGGCGGCCCGCGCGCTCCCTTCACAATGTTGTTTCTGGGCAGTTTCCGGCACACGCCGAATCAGGTAGCGCTCGAATGGTTCTCCCGCCACGTGTTGCCGCTGATTGTGGAGAAGCTCCCCCAGGCCCGTCTGCTGGTGGCTGGTTCCGACCCGCCGCTTCGGCACACCTTTGCCGATCCCGCCAATGCGATCGACCTGCTCGGATTCGTGGAGGATATTCAACCGCTGTTTTCTTCCTGCGCGCTTTTCGTGTGCCCAATCCGCAGCGGTTCCGGCGTGCGGGTCAAGTTGCTCGAAGCGTTCGCCTGCGGCATCCCCGTGGTCTCCACCACGCTGGGCGCGGAAGGGCTGGCTCGCGTGGACGGCGAATTCTGCGCGCTCGCCGACGACGCGCGGACCTTCGCCGACAGGGCGGTTCAGCTGCTCGAAGACTCCGCGCTCGCCGCTCGGATGGCCGCGCGCGCCAGAGACGAAGTGGCCGGGAACTGGGATATGCGGACGATCACGCAGCGGCTGGTCGAAAAGTATCGGGAAGTTCTGCGCGCGAAAACCGGGGATCCATCGTAGAATCGAGCTTTACAGTTTCTCTCCATGATCGATCTACTCAAGTGGTCTGTTCGTCTCGCGGGACTCGGCGCTCTTTTGGTTGGGGTGTTGCTCCGGTGGGGTGGTTTTCCCGCAACGCTGCGTCTCCACATGGTTCTCGGTGCCGTAGTGGCCGTGTATCTCATCATTCTGGCCCTGGCCGCGGCCATCGCCCGCGTGCAAATTCCCATGGCGGCCGTTTCTCTGCTGTGGGCGGTGGCGACGCTCTACGTGGGTGCGGCGCAGACCGGCCTGATGCCAGGGTCCAGCCATTGGGTGATCGAGGCTGTCCATGTGGTGCTTGGCATTGGCGCGATCGGTCTGGTGGAGATGCTGGCTGGCGCCGTGACGCGGCAACGCCGGCTACTTCGCTGACGCCGCCTGCAACTTCTTCACGATCCGCTCCGCTTCGCGGTTTAGATTCGCGCCAGTCTTGTCGCCCGGCGGCTTCTCATAATCGGACCACAGGACCTGGCCCGATTTCGCATCCACCAGAAACACCGCCCCGCTGCCCCGGCCGGACTGGAAGGCATTGTGGGGTGAATCTCCGGCCTGGGACGAATCGGCGGTGGATTTCTTATCGGCCTTCGGATGAAACTCAGCCATCTTCTGTTCGAACGCTTCACCCAGCCGGTCGGTCATCACGGTGTCGGCCAGTTTCGGATTGGTGGTCACCTGCATCGCATGGTTCCGGGTCAGCCATTGCGCGAGGTATTGATCCAGTCCGCCGGCCATCGGCAAAAGGTAGACCGTGCGCGGGCCGGGATCTGCCGGAAAGGCGCTCTCCGCGAACACGAGGCCAGCGAAAAGTGCCAATACTGGAAGGCGGTTCATTACAATCACAGTTTACTGTGTTGCCGGCTTTGTTCACAGCGGTCATTCCCGTCCACAATCGAGCGGACCTTCTCGCCCGTCTGCTGGTCAGCCTGCGCGCGCAGACGGTTCCGTTCGCGGAAATAGTGGTTGTGGACGATGCTTCCACCGACGGCGCTTCGGATCTCGCGCGCAGGAGCGGTTGCCGCGTGATCGAGATGGAAAAGAACGCGGGTTTCGCGCGCACCGTCAACCGCGGCTGGCAAGCAGCCACCACGGAATGGGTCGCCATCCTCAACAGCGATGTCGAACTGGACAGCCGCTGGCTCGAACGCCTGATTGCGGGTGCCGGCGGCGCGAGTTTTGCTACAGGGACCATTCTCGGCGCTGGCGGCAGTGGCACGGTGGATGGCACCTACGATCTGGTCAGCCGCGCCGCCTGTGCGTGGCGTGCCGGGTACGGCGAACCCCTGCCTGTCCCATCCGGGCAGCCCGCTCCCATCGCGATCGCCCCGGCAACGGCCTGTATTTTTCGCAGGGACGTTCTCGCACGCCTCCAGGGATTCGACGAGAGCTTCGGTTCTTATCTGGAAGACGTAGATCTTGGCCTGCGCTGCGTGCGGGAAGGGTTTGCGGGCGTCTATGTCCCGGACGCAATCGCCTGGCATTGGGGCAGCGCGAGCTTTGGCCGATGGAGTCCACGCACCGTCCGGCTCACTTCGCGAAATCAGCTGTTGCTGGTCTCGCGCCACTACGACCCGGCTCTTTTCCGCGCCTGCTTCTGGCCCATCCTGGCGGGTCAGATCCTCTGGGGGCTTGTCGCCCTGCGCCATGGAAGAGCCTTCGCCTGGCTTGGAGGGAAACGGGACGGGCTCCGCGGTTTCCGCCTGGAAGGCAGGCCGTCACCCCGGCTGCGCGAGTTCCTCATGACGTCGGAGACTGAGATCCGGCGCCGCGCAGCCGGGCCTTATTGGCGCTGGTATTTCCGGCTGACCGCGGCGCATTGACACATGGTGCGTGTCGCGATCGTCATAGTGACCTATTACTCGGCGCGGGAGATCGGCGGGTGTCTTGACGCCCTGCGCGCGCTGTCCGATGTGGAAATTCTGGTTGTGGATAACGCCTCCGCCGATGGCACCGGGGTGGAAGTTGCACGCCGCGGGATGCGGTTGATTGCCAATCCGGACAATGCCGGTTTTGCGGCAGCGGTGAACCAGGGGGTGCGGGCAACCACCGCGCCACTGGTGCTTCTGCTTAATCCGGATGCGCATCTGGTGAGCGGGATCGACGCGCTTGTTGCTTGTTTCGACAGCCCAAAAACCGGTGCCGCCGGAGGCCTCCTGCTTGGCGCCGATGGCAAGCCGCAGCGCGGCTTTATGGCGCGGAGTCTGCCCACTCCGGCGGCTCTGATCCTCGAGGTTCTGGGCATCAACCGGCTCTTGCCGGGCAACCCGGTGAATTGGCACTACCGTTGCTTGGACATGGACCCTATGGCCACGGGACTTGTCGATCAGCCCGCCGGCGCATTTCTCATGTTTTCACGATCCGCGTGGCAGACGGTCGGCGGCTTCGATGAACGATTCTGGCCGGTCTGGTTCGAAGATGTGGATTTTTGCGCGCGGCTTAAGCTGGCTGGTTTCAGCACCTATTACACAAGTGGGAGCGTTGCGAAACATGCTGGATCGCACTCAATTGGCACTCTTTCGCTGGAGAAACGCGAGAGATATTGGTATGGTAGTCTTCTTAAGTATGCGGCGAAACACTATCGTTCCACGGCATTTAGAGCGATTTGCACGGCCGTGGCGATCGGTGCGGCCCTTCGGGCGGTGATTGGCTTTCCGCGCGGCGGTCCAAGAGCGCTGGCAGCTTACGGCGGTGTGATTGGCCTTGCCCTTAACTGGTTTTTCGGGTTCGGGGAAGTATAAGGGTAAGTGTTGTCCGATACGAACAGAGTTAAATCTGAAGAGTGGAGCAGACCCGCGCGTATATGTCCCGCAGCGACTTTGTTTCAGTAACTATCGTCACGTACAACAGCGGCCGCTTCATCAAGAAGTGCCTTGAGTCGGTCCTCGAACAGAGTTATCCGTTCAAGGATATTATCGTCATCGATAACAGCTCTTCGGACGGCACGGTGGATATTCTGGAGCCGTTTGAAGACCGCTGCACGATTGTCTACAACGAAGAGAACATCGGTTTTGCGGCGGCGCAGAACCAGGCGATTTCCCTTTCCCGCGCGGAATGGGTACTGACCCTGAATCCGGACGTGCTGCTGCTGCAGGGTTTTATCGAAGCGCTGGTCAACGCGGGTAATCTGGATCCGAAGGTTGGCACCGTTTGCGGCAAGCTCCTGACGATGAGTTCCACCTTCGATTTTCCCGAAGAACCGCTGGTGGATTCGACCGGCATCTATTTCACGCCGAACCTGCGGCATCTCGACCGCGGCAGTCTCGAAGTGGATAACGGGCACTTCCGCAATTACGAGTACGTCTTTGGCGCGACCGCCGCGGCCGCTCTTTACCGCAGGGAAACGATCGACGACATTTCCGTTGGCGGTGAGTTTTTCGACGCCGATTTCTTCGTGTATCGTGAAGACGCCGACGTGGCCTGGCGCGCGCAACTGCTGGGCTGGAAATGCCTGTATGCGCCTTACGCCAAAGGCTATCACGTCCGTAAGGCATTGCCGGGTAACCGCCGGGCGCTTCCACCCGAAATCAACATGCACTCGGTGAAGAACAGGTTCCTGTTGCGCATGAAGAATATGCGCTGGGATCTTTACCGGCGCAATTTCTTCTCGATCATGGCCCGGGATATTGTGGTGGTCGCCTGTTGCCTGGTCTGGGAGCACACATCTCTCAAGGCATTTCCCTTCCTGTTTCGGAACTGGAAGAGCGTGATGGCGAAGAGGCGGGAGATCATGCAGCGCCAGCGCGTGGACGATCGATACATGGCGAGCTGGTTCAGCTTCGAGCCCGTCAGCAAGCCGGCGCCGAAAAAGTTCACTGCGTCGCCGGTTCGCTCCAAAGCCACGCGGCGCTAGCGTGCGCATTGCGATTCTGGGAACCAGGGGGATTCCGGCGAACTACGGGGGGTTCGAGACATTCGCGGAAGAGCTTTCGGTGCGCCTCGCGGCCCGCGGTCACGATGTCCGCGTCTATTGCCGCGAAACGCACAATTTCAGAGAATATCGCGGGGTCCATCTGGTGGATCTCCCCACCATTCACCACAAATATCTCGACACGCTGGCGCATACGTTTGTCTCTACTCTCCACCTGCTGGCGCACCGCGTGGACGCGGCGCTCTATTGTAATGCGGCCAATGCGATATTCACGATTTTGCCGCGGCTCGCGGGCATCCCCGTGGCGTTGAATGTCGATGGGATCGAACGCAGGCGCCGCAAGTGGAATGCGTTCGCGCGGGCGTGGTACCGGTGCTCGGAGTATCTCTCGACCGTGTTGCCTGACAAGTTTGTGACCGACGCGGAGGCGATTCGCGAGTACTACAAACAGCGCTATCGCAAAGAGTCTCTCTTCATTCCCTACGGCGCCGACAGCTCGCGTGCCGGGACTCAGGGAGCGCTCACGGAGCTGGGGCTGGAGCCTTTCCGATACTTCCTGTACGTGAGCCGCATGGAGCCCGAAAACCGTGCGCTCGAAGTGCGGCAGGCGTTCGAGCGGACGTCGACGACCATGAAACTCGCGCTGATCGGCGACGCGCCCCATGCGCACCAATACATCCGGCGGGTGCGCGACACCGCGGATCCCCGAATTGTAATGCCAGGCGCAGTGTACGGGCTGGGATACAAGGAACTGGGGTCGTGGTGCTTCGCGTACATTCACGCCACGGAAGTGGGCGGCACGCACCCGGCATTGATCGAAGCGATGGCGCGCGGCAATCTTGTTCTCTACTTCGAGACGCCGGAGAATTCGGAAGTGTGCGGCGACGCCGGGCTTTCCTACGCGGACGAGGCCGGGTTGGCCGCGCGCATCGCGGAAGTGCTCGGGATGAGCGAGGCCGGCCGCAACGTCTGGCGCGAAAAGGCGGCGCGGCGCGCGCGCGAACGCTACGACTGGGATGCGGTGACGGCGCAGTACGAAACGCTGCTCGGGAGCCTGCGAGAATAGGCTTGAAATCGTGTCCCAGGCTGCCCGCTGTTACGTCGAAATTTCCCGCTCTCAAATAGCCGCGAACTATCGCGCCGCGCGGGACGCCACTGCGCCTGGCACCGGGATCATGGGTGTTGTCAAGGCGAACGCCTACGGACATGGGGCGGTTGAGGTGGCGCGCGTGCTGTGCGCGGAAGGCGCGCGGTGGCTGGCGGTGAGTTCGGTCGAAGAAGGCGCGGCGTTGCGCCGGGCGGGGATCGATTGCCGCATCCTCGTCATGGCCGGCGTGATGCGATGGGAGGAACAGGCGCTCCGCGATTGCCGGTTGACGCCGGTGGCGCATTCGCTGGACGATCTGCGCCGGTTCGATGAAATCCCGGGTGACGGGCTGGAGCCTTTGCAAGTCCACCTCAAAATCGATACCGGGATGAACCGGCTCGGCACCCGCGCGGGCGCGGCGGAAATTGCGGAAGCGGTGCTTGCTTTGCGCCATGTGCGCGTCGAAGGTCTGCTGTCGCATTTCGCCTCGGCAGCGGATTTTACGTCGGAACAGACGGACGCACAGATCCGCGCTTTCAGCGGAATGTGGGCCGACCTCGAAAAGCATGGCGTCCGGCCCGCGTTGATGCACTTCGCGAGCACGAATGCGCTTGCGTATCCGAGGCGCGAGGCCTGGCTATCGCTCGTGCGGCCGGGCCACGCGATTTACGGGTATGTTTCGCCCGCGCGCGGCCACGCGCCGCCCCCCGTGCTGGCGGTAAAGCCCGCGCTTTCCTGGAAGACGCGAATCATCGCGGTAAAGGACGTGCCAGCGGGTTCGAAGATCGGCTATGGCGGTTCGTTCGTAGCCGCATCGCCCATGCGCCTCGCGGTGCTGGCCGCGGGGTACGCGGATGGCGTTCCCCACCGTCTTTCGAATAAAGGTAAAGTGATTGCGGGTGGGCGCTTCGCGCCAATTGTGGGAACCGTTTCGATGGACCTGACCACAATCGACATTACGCATTCTCCGCAACTGCAGCCGGGCGGCGAGGTCACGCTGCTGGGGCAGGAAGGCGATGTGGCGCTCGATGCGCAGGGGATCGCGCGCACGGCGGGGACGATATCCTACACCGTGTTGTGCGGGATCAGCGCGCGCGTAAAGCGATTTTATATCGACTGAGCGAGGTGGGTTGCATAAGAGGTGAATTGCATGAGAAGACTGGCCGCCACGGGTTTGTTGCTTTCCGGGCTGCTTTTGCCGGTCTGGAGCGCGGCGCCGATCCGTGTCATGCTGCTCGACGGGGAGAGCGCCGGCCCGTATCACGCCTGGAAGTTGACCACTCCCGTCCTGAAGAAAGAGCTTGAAGAGACTGGCCTGTTCCAGGTGGATGTTGTCACAATGCCGCCGGCAACACCGGATTTCAGCGGCTATCGGGCTGTAGTGTTCAACTACGATGCGCCCGGCTGGCCGCCCGCGCTGAAGGCCGCCTTCGAGCAATATGTGAAGAACGGCGGCGGAGTGGTGGTGGTTCATGCAGCCGATAACGCCTTTGCGGGCTGGAAAGCCTGGAACGAAATGACCGGCGTGGGCGGCTGGCGCGACCGGACGGAAACAGCCGGGCCTTTCTGGTATTACCGGGACGGCAAGCTCGTCTCGGATGTCTCACCCGGGCGCGCGAGCTCTCACGGCGCGCGGCGTCCGTTCCAGGTGACCGCGAGGGAGCCGGAACATCCCATCATGAAGGGATTGCCCAGGGTATGGTTGCACCAGCGCGATGAACTGTATGCCGCACTGCGCGGGCCTGGCAGGAACATGACCGTGCTCGCGACCGCTTACTCCGACCCCGCCAACAACGGAACCGGGCGGGACGAGCCGATCCTGATGGTGTTGAAATATGGCAGGGGCCGAATCTTTCACACGACGCTGGGACATGATATCGATGCGCTCAGCTGCGTGGGGTTCATCGCGACGTTTCAGCGTGGCACGGAATGGGCTGCCACGGGGAACGTCACCCAGCCGGTTCCGGCGGACTTCCCGGGTCCGGATAAGGTCAGTTACCGGGCGGATATCAGGTGAACTTCGTTGTGACTTCGTTTCAGGCTGCTACCAGACAGCTTTCGGGTAATGGAGGCGGATCTTTTCATCCTGCGTGACGAGCGGCGCGTAGTTGTTTGCCTTCGCGTGCGCCACGATGAGCAGATCGAAAGGGTCGCGAGTCCAGTTCTCAAACAACGCCGTCTCCGCCAGATCGGCGAACGAGCGGTTGCACACCTGTACGTTGAGTTGCATCCGAAGCTGCTTCGCCAGATCCAGCGGGGCTCTCACGATGCGCCCGATCTGGAGCAGAAAGTTCAACTCGATCAACACTGCGGGCGATATCAGAAGGTCGTGCTCATTGATGGTGGCGAGCGCCGGGTCACTGAGCCGGCGCGTATTGTTTTCGCACAACCAGATCACGACATGCGTATCGAGATAGGCGACCACGGGGTCAACCCAGGCTTTCTTCCGACCAGTCTTTCTTCCACTCGGCTTCCATCTCGGCCAGAAGCTCCCTGCTTGCCTGTTCGAGATCGACACCCGTTGCGAGCACGGGCTGGCCCGCCAGCTTGTCCAGCTTCGACTGCTTTTTCTCAGGCGTCACTTTGAACACGACCCCGCGATATATGAATTCCACGGATTCGCCCTTCAGCGCCTGATCGGCCAGCTGGAAGAGATCTTTGCGGAATTTGGTGATGGTGGCGGCCATGGTTCAAGTGTAGCGCATCATGTACGTTCATTCAATCCTTTAATGTACATCGCGTGCGGGCTAATCGAACGAGCGCCAGAGCCAGGAGGATCCCTATCCCATCGTCGCGGACATCCCACCATTCAAAAGGCTGACGGAAGTCCAGGTATTGAGCAAATTCGGTCGCCATCGCCAGAGCCAAGGCACCCACAGTGGCCAGCAGGCGCTGCGCGCCATTGCGCCCGAGCATCAGCAAGAGAAGCGCCAACACCCCGAAAGCGGCGACGTGGCTGATCCGGTGGGTCATCGACCCACTGTCGATGTGATTTCCGAACCGATGGAGGGAGACAAATATCAGGCACGCGGTCCATGCGGCGGCCGCATAACGCAGAGCGGATCTGGTCAGCATCTTCCGGTCAACATCTTCCAGTCAACATCGGAGGGCGGGACAGGGTCCAATCCGCAGTATACTGAGTGGCGACAGCCCCGCTCCGAAAATGTTCCAAAGCCGAAGACGTAAACTGAAGATTCTGTTTGGTTTTGCGGACGCAATTCTGACCGCCGCCGTTTTTTTGCTGGCCTACCGGGTGCGGGAATACCTGCCGTTCGATAACCGGTTTTTTTTGACCCGGGGAGTGATGACGCTGCTGCTGGGGTTCTGCGTGGCAACCTGGGTAGTCGTTGGTTACTGGCTCGACGTCTACGGGAAGCTGGAGTCGGTTCGCATCCGCGTGATCGTCGGCGATTCGTTCCGCCAGGTGGGATGGAGCGGCCTGGCTCTGGTGGTTCTCGTCTTCGGCGCCAAGCTGAATATCAGCCGGTTCTTCCTCGGTCTGTTCATCGTAACGAGTTGGCTTTGCCTGGTGTGGTTCCGCATCGCTTCGCGTAATCTTGTTTCCTTCATCAGCCGCAAGCTGGGGGTGGAGCGGAACATCTTCATCGTGGGCGTGGGGGCGTCGGCCGAAAAGCTGGCGCGAGGTCTTGAGGAATACCACGGACATGGCGTGCGTATCCTGGGTTTCATTGCGCCTCCTCAGGAACTGGTTCCGCCGGCTACGATCCGGCTCGAAAGAACCTACCCCGTGTTTCCGCTTCACGAGTTGCGGCCGGGGCTTACACGGCGGTTCATCATCGATGAAATCCATTTTGCGGTCGATTCCCGGCTGTTGCCCTCTCTTGAACCGATTTTCCAATGGTGCGATGAGGAAGGAGTATGCAGCCGCATTGCGGTCGACTTCTTTCCCCGGATCAACAGCTACGTGGATCTGGAGCAGATCGGCGACACTCCGTTGCTGACATTCTCCGGAGCGCCGGCCGACGAAGTGCTTCTGCTGGCGAAGAGGGTGATCGATATAGCGCTCGCTTCGACGGGAATCGTGCTGCTGAGCCCGCTGATCGCGGCGGCGGCGGCGTCGATTAAACTGACGTCCGCGGGACCGGTGATTTTCCGGCAGGTGCGTTGCGGTTTGAACGGACGGACGTTCACGTGTTACAAGTTCCGTTCGATGGTTGAGGATGCCGAGGCGCGGCTCCATGAAGTCATCCATCTGAACTCGAAAAACATCGCGATGAAGATTCCGAACGATCCGCGATTGACCTCCATCGGCAAGTGGCTTCGCAAGATGTCGATCGATGAACTGCCGCAGCTCTTCAATGTGTTGAAGGGGGACATGTCGCTGGTGGGGCCGCGTCCGGCGATTCCGACGGAAGTGGCGCAATACCAGCACTGGCAGAGGCGGCGGCTGCGGATGCGCCCGGGACTGACATGCCTGTGGGCGCTTCGGGGGCGGGACCGGGTGGATTTCGAATCGTGGATGCGTCTCGATCTTCAGTACATCGACAACTGGTCGCTGAGCCTCGATGCGAAGATTATTCTGCTGACGATTCCACAGGTGGTTTCGGGGCGCGGGGCGAGTTGACGCCTGCTTTCGTTGTTTTCAGCGGCTTCCGCCGCGGTTGCGGTTCCGCGCGGTGGGCTGGCGAGCCTGCCACCACCTGCGCATGATTCACAACCGCGACCAGCGAAACGCCTCCGATGGTGTTGCCCAACAGCACGGGCAGCATGTAATGAGTGAGATATGCGGTCCATGCCAGGCCTCCGGTCATCACGAGGAACAGCACTTCGATCGAGCCCGCGATGATATGCGTAAAGCTCCCCAATCCCACGAAGTACGTCATGATCACGATCAGTGGAATCTGGCCGCTGTCGCTTGCGGCGCGCATCCACACCAGCATGGCAATCAGCCACCCCGCGAAAATCCCTCGCAGCACGGCATCGCCCGGCGTTATCGCGAACGATTCCCGGGCAATCCGGGCAAAAGCGTTCTGTGTTTCAGGGGCGAACGCGCCGGTATTTCCCAATACCCAGGCAACGATGTGCGCGCCGGCCAGGTTCGCCGTGAGCACTATCGCCCAGAGCCGCAGCATGCGCAGAAGTGAAGACCAGTTCCGCCGCGCGAGCACCGGCAGGACGGCGGTCAACGTATTCTCCGTGAACAATTGCTGACGGCCAATGATGACGATCAGGAATCCAAAAGAATAGCCAAATTTTGCCACCAGAGGACGCCACGGCGCATCGGGAAGATACCGGCGAAGCAGTCCCTCCCCTATGAAAGAAAAGCCCATCGAGAGACCGGCGGCGAGACCCGACGTTGCGAGCGCGGAAGCCGAACGTTCGAACTCGGTGTCGCCATCGCGCCGCACTGCTTCGTGCACGACATGCGCCTTCACCGAAGTCCGCTGCTCGACCTCTTCCTCTTCGCGCTCGGTCAGCTCCGGGGTTACGATCGATTCCTCGGGATGCAACTCCTGATGAGTCTCGGGCCCTTTCGCCGGATGCTGCATGGGTACCGCCAGAGCAATCGGGGTGCCGGAACGGCTACTCTCCGCCGCGGCCCGACGCGCTGAGCTGATATAACGCGTCCAGTTCCGCGCGAAAGTTCTCCATCACCTGCTTGCGCCGGACTTTCATCGTCGCGGTGACTTCGCCGTGCTCGATCGTGAACTCCCGATCGACGATGCGGAACCGCTTCACCTGCTCGAACGGCGCCAGCTGCTTGTTTACCCGGCTCACGATCTTCTGCACTTCCGCGATCACCTCCGGTGCTTCGTGCAGCGGAATCCCGGGATTCCGCGCTCCCCGAATCGTTTCCGCTATGGGCGGGTGGATGGTAAACAACGCGACCAGATGGGGCAACCGGTCTCCCGCCAGCAGCACCTGGCTGATCAGCGGTTCGAATTTGAACAGAGTCTCGACGCGCGACGGGAAAATCTTCTTGCCGTTCGACGATACGATGAGTTCCTTTTTGCGTCCCGTGATGTAGATATAACCGTCGGGATCGATTGTTCCCACGTCGCCCGTGTGCAGCCAGCCGCCGCGCAGGACCTCGGCCGTCGTTTCCGGGTCCTTGTAGTACCCGGACGAGAGGCAGGCGCCGCGGATCAGCAACTCCCCTTCGTCGCCGATCGTGAATTCCACGCCGGGCAGGGCTTTGCCGATACTCCCGGGCCGTGCCGCGTCCAGCGGATTGAGCGCGGCCACTCCGCCTTCGGTCAAGCCATAACCTTCGATCAGAGGCATCCCGATGGCTTCGTAAAATTCGGCCAGATCCGCGCCCAGCGGAGCGGCTCCCGATGCCGCCACGCGCAGCCGCCCTCCGAACCGGGCGCGAATTTTGCCGAATATCAGCCGGTGAGCCAGTTCGAGCGGGACGCGAATATGCAATGGAACCTTCTTGCCCGCCCGTTTGTACTTCGCGGCGGCCAATCCCAGGCCCAGCGCGGCGAAGAACGTTTTTTGAACAAAGGCCGGCTTTTTGAGGATCTCCGTGCGAATGCTGGTATAGACCCGTTCCCAGACGCGCGGGGGTGCGAGAAACCATGTCGGCCGCACGGTCTTGATCTCATGCTGCAACTTCAGCAGGCTCTCGGCGAAGGAAACCGCGGTGCCGCTGAGAATCGGGAGAATCTCCACCACCACGCGCTGCGCGATATGCGCCGAAGGCAGAAAAGCGATTGTGATGTCGTCGGCCGAGAGCGGCAGTACGGCAGGTCCCATGTGGATATTCGCTATTACGGCGCCATGCGTCACCATCACCATCTTCGGTTCGCCGGTCGCTCCGGAAGTGAGGTAGAGGATCGCATTATCGGCCGGGCCGACATCGAAAGGGCGCACTCCGGCGTCGCGGCCGAGTTTCCGCAGTTGCGCCAGAGAGACAGCGCCTTCCGCTTCGCCGGTCAGTAACAGAAAGTGCGCTACGGGCGCGTCCTTCAGCTTCGCGAACATCTTCGGATCTTCCACGAAGAGTGCCTTCGCATCTGCCATGGCGATCGTGCGCTTCAACTCCTCCGGCGGATAGCTGGGATAGAGCGCCGCCGCCACCGAGCCGTTCATCAGGATGCCCTGATCGGCCAGGTAGAACTCCGCGCGCGTCTCCGAACACAGCGCGACGTGATCGCTTTTGCCCAAACCGAGCGCGCGCAATCCGCTCGCGATTTCTTCGGCGGCTTCGAGGTACTGATTCCAGGTCCACAACCGGACGTCTTTGCCCGAAGGCTGGCGCAGCGCGAGTTTGTCGCCGTGTTGCGCCGCGGCCTGGCGCAGAAGTTCCGGGATCGTGTTGACGGGCATGAAGGCTTGAATGTTAGTTTACGCTTGCGAGCGCGGTGACTTGCTCCTGCAGCATTTCGTTCAGACGCCCGCGATCGTGCAGCGTCATGCCCGCGGTGTCGATCGGATCCCCCACGCGGACCCGCACGTTCGCCGGCCGCAGCAGCAGCGAGTGCATCGGCAGCGCGCCCCGCATGTTTACCAGGCCCACGGGCACGATGGGCACACCCGCTTTGATCGCGATGTAGGCAGCGCCTTCCTTGAAAGGGCGAATCCCCTCCTCGGTGCGGCCGCCCTCCGGGAACAGCAATACGGAAATCCCCCTCTGGCGGATCAGCTTCGCGCCTTCCGACATGGACTTCAGCGACGCCCGCGCATCGCCCCTGACCACGGGCAAGTGGCCGGCGCGGTGCAAATGCCAGCCCAGCAGCGGAATCGAAAAGAGACCCTTTTTGGCGAAAAAACGGAGTTCGAGGGGAAGAGCATCGTAAAGAGCGGGTATGTCCATGTAGCTCGAATGGTTCGCCACCAGGACGTAGCTGATATGCGGATCGAGCTTGGCCGCGCCCTCAACTTCGCAGCGCACAAAACTGACGGCGAGCAGCATACGGGCCCATTGGCGTGCAAGACGGTGCTGTGTGCGTCCGCCACGGTCCCACAACGAGCAAATGTGGGAGACAATGGCCATTCCGACCGTCATGGCGATGATAGCGGGGGAGGAGAACAGGATTGCGCGAAGTTTTTTCACCGGCAGTTTTGGTTTGGAAACGCTTGAATTAAGATCGGTTAGTGAACGCGGAACCGTGAATCCCTATTATCGCCGCCCGGCGTCTTGTAGACTAGCGGGTTAAAGGAGCACGATGCAGAAATCAATCGTTTTGTTGTTTGCCGGCACGATCGCCCTCGCCGGGTCCAGTCTTTACGCGCAAAAGGGCGACGCGGCCAAGGGTAAGGGTGTTTTCGACGACAATTGCAGTGTCTGCCACAACTCGGACAGCACCGACGCAAAGGTTGGCCCGGGTTTGAAGGGGCTTTTCAAGATGGATAAGATGACCACGGGGAAGGCGCCGACCGAAGCGAATGTCGCCGCCCAGGTTGCCGAAGGCGGCAACGGCATGCCCGCTTATAAGGACATCCTTTCGGATGCCGACCGGGCAAACGTTGTAGCTTACCTCAAGACCCTGTAAGCACCGGCTCGCG